>Ga0114967_10000408_pt1 | contig 36496 bp, 37 predicted proteins | sample M_130628_MF_Meta_FD_92639 | JGI IMG/M metagenome (GOLD analysis project Ga0114967, IMG submission 92639) | Freshwater microbial communities from Lake Montjoie, Canada to study carbon cycling - M_130628_MF_MetaG | ecosystem: Environmental > Aquatic > Freshwater > Lake | place: Lake Montjoie...
ATGACAGTCTTCATGATGTCAGTATTCTGTATAGGATACACCCAGCAATCTCCAAAACTATTATCTGATGACAGTCTTCATGATGTCAGTATTCTGTATAGGATACACCCAGCAATCTCCAAATTATAAAAAGATTATATTTATATAAAATATTATGTTAATTAGTGTATTATATATTATTACTTTATTTTTATTTATTATATAATTTATATATTCATTTTTGTATTTGCCACATTTTGTATATGGATACTTACTAATCATATTAGCTATTTTACTATTTGTTTTTTTATTTAAATTTCTATTGTCAATATATCTAATACATCTAAATTGTTCCTCTTTAAATTTTTCTATAGCAAAATAATTAATATCATAACATTTTTTTTCTATTATAAAAAAATCTGATATATAATATGATATTATTATGACTATTAATTTTTTTAATATCATTATGTATATATATATAACTTATTATATTTAAATAAATGCTTTAAAAGAAGGAGCTGGACCTGGAGTTTTTCTGTAAACTTTTTTTACTTTCTTCTTAGAAATAACAAAAGTCATATTAGGATTTTTTTCTAATTTTACTTTCTCCACATTATAATTAAATTTATTATTAAATATTTTTGGATTATTTTTATATTTATGTATATTTGTAATATTTATTATATAATAATCTTTTTTATCAAAATATACAATATATTCTCCTTTACTCTTAATATATTTTACTTGAGAATTATCATTCTTTTTAACATATATATTTTTTTTTCTTCCATAAATATTTTTTTTGTCAATAACTGTAAACATATTTTCTTTCATTTTTATAAGTTTGGTCTAATATTGAAGGATATATTAAAAAATATTTAGTATCTATTCTATCGATAAGCTCTATATCTTGTAGGAGATCTACTGCGTGGAGAAGGAGATCTACGAAGTGGAGGAAGAGTTCTATAGCGTTGAGGAGAAGGAGATCTACGAAGTGGAGGAAGAGTTCTATAGCGTTGAGGAGAAGGAGATCTACGAAGTGGAAGAGGAGTTCTATGACGTGGCAAAGGAGAAGGAGATCTACGAAGTGGAAGAGGAGTTCTATGACGCGGCAAAGGAGGAGTTCTATGACGTGGAGGCGATGTTCTATAGTGTGGTGAAGGAGGAGTTCTACGGCGCGGAGGCGAAGGTAATCTTAAAGTAAAATTTTGTCCAGGACATTTATAAGAATATTTTTCTGCTTCTTTTATATCTTCTTCAATAATTTGATAATCCCTTCTTAATTGATTTAGACTATCATAATACTCAATATTTTTATTTCTATTTCTTGCTGGTATTGTATAACTTAAATAATATAGATTTGAATTGTCTAATAATTCAACATCAAATCCATACATTAAATTAGTTCTAATATAATTTATATCCCACATACTGTTTTTTTCAGCTGTGTAAACTAAATTATAGAATATATTATGAATTATTTTGTATAAATTTTTAAAACAAACAAAAATTTCTCTTTTTTTTTGCGAACTTAATATTATTTCTGATGGTGCACTTCTATTAGGAGCGCATAATTTCCATATTGCCAATGCTTTATCCGGATAATATAAATTAAAAACCTTCATATCACTTGAGTCAATCTGAGTATATTTCCAGTCATTAAAAATATTTAGTCCATGTGTAAACATTATATCTATTATATCTTGCAAACTTGAAGCAAGTAAATATGTGTGCGTTGATATATCTTTTAACCTACCTGTATGAGGAACAATTTCTGTATGTTTTAATCCAATTGGTGTTATATTAAATTTTTTTATATTATCATCACTTGTAATATGTATATGACCAGTAGTTACACACATAATCTTTATATCAGATATAGGAGTGTTCTTTGGAACATCATTATCTTTTTTAAGCATGTCTTTTAAGAATAAAGAAACATGTAATGGCATTTTTATATATCTTAAATTATTACTTCTATCATTAAATTCATTAGTATTAATGTAAAAAAATATTATAAATTTTTTTTTATTATTTAATTCTATAGATGGTCTAATATTAAATTCAATACCATTAACATTAATTGTATATTTTAAATTATTAATTAATTCAAATGTATTAGTAGTATATCCTATATCAGATATCTCATTAATAATATCATCATACATTGGATTATAAGCTAATTTTTTGGTTTGATTATTTAATTCCTTTAATGTTAAAGGATAATCAAATCCTCTATGTAAAACATCATCATTATTTATTTTAACATCTTGGTTAAATCTTCCAACGCCGCCAGTATAAAAAAATATTTTAGAATCTTTAGAAGATTTATTTTTTGGTTTATACAAATAAACAACTGAATTTTTTGATAACAATTTTTTAATTGTATTTAAATCTGTTTTATATTCTTTTTGAGCTTCTTTATTTTCTTGTTGAGCTACCTTATTTTTATAATCACTTATATTCTTGATTTTATAAATTGTATAGTTTTTTTTTTTTAATGTGAAATTATTTTTTACATATTTACCATTAGATTTAATATAATATTCTTGTATATTATTATTTTTAGTATATATATTTCTTATTTTTCCATTAATATTTTTTTTGCCAATAAGTTTATATTTATCATTATCTTTTATCATAAGTTTTCTTCTAATATTATAAAATAATAAAAATAATAAAAATAATTAACACATATAATATAACTAATAACTATTTACGCATTCTATCACGAATTGCTACAAGGTTTAAATCACAAACACGATAAAACTCTTTCTTTTTATTTGACAATATTCTTTCTATAATATATGGCAATCGCCCTTCTTCAAGTTCTTGTAATGCTATATTACGAAGTTCCATATTACTATTAATAACTAATTTTCCTACTCCAATATCTACAAAAGGTGTTGCGCCTGATGCTAACTGTTGTGTGCGCATTCCCATAATTTTATCAAACTCATAAATAGTCATAATAGGCTTTGATATTTTATCTACCTTATTTAATAAATCATTGATTTTACTAACATCTTCAATATTAGCTGTTTTGTATATAAGAGTCATTATGAATATATTGCTCTTTAATTTCTATTATATTAGTATCATTTTTTATTTTTATATAATATGATTCCTTATTAATTTGGATTAACCTGTTTCCAAGTATTTCCACAATTTTCGCATACATATAGATACTTCATATTTTTAGAATCATATTTAATATATATGATTTGCTTATTTGCACCTTCTGCCTTACATTTCTCTTCGCTACAAGAAATATGCGGATCATTAATGCGTCGTAATGTAGGGTCAAAACGCAAATATTTATTTACATGCTGATTATATAGTAAATCATCCTCGCTATAAATAGTTTTTGATATCTTAATAGCACATTTGTTATCTGTTTCTACCTTTTCAAACTCACAATGCTTACAATATTTTACAAGCTGATTTTTATCATTTGACTTGACATACAACATATTATCGCATATTTCACAGAATTCCATTTTATTATAGTTATAAGAAAATTATAAAGTTTATATAATCATTTTTTATTTATTTCATAATTATTAACTTTAAGGATAAACTTAAAGAAGTTATAGCCAAACAGATAGCATATCATAATTATTAATTGTTTTTATTTCATAAAGATTATCACATTCATCTTGTGTTGGTTCTTCTAATTTCTTATAATATACTCTCATAGCAACCATTGGGACGTGTGTATCTTCATTTTTATTTTGTGCGATCCTATAATTATCAAGAAATTCAACAACAGGCAATGGAAAATTCATCCATACTATAGTTACTGTATAGGAAGCTTTTTTAGCCATTTTTATCCATTTTGCTCTACTTTCTTTTGTGGAATTTGTATTATCAATAACTATATTTCGTCCTTCTTTTAATCCAGTGTTAAATTCTTTCAGTATAACTTTATCAATCTTCATAGAATCTTTATTGATGCGAAGATAGCCCATTCTTTCAAGTTCTTGCGAATAGAAGGACTTCCCACTCGCAGGAGAGCCAACCATTATAACAATATTTTTTACTGAAGCTTTTAATAATGGTATGTTTTGAACAGTTTTTGACATCCAATTTGTTAAAGGGTGTTCTTTATTTTCAATCTTTTCAAACTCTTTATTTGGAGTTCCTAAGAAGAATAAATCAGTATGTATAAACTTAATGTTTGTATTTCTCGCAAAATATAAATCTGCTTCTGAGTCACCAATAAATATACTTGATGGATCAATATTATTTTCTCCTTTGAAAATATACTCATTTAATACTTCCCATAATCCAAGTTGAGGCTTTCTGTAATATAAATTGCTATGTCCTGCTATTAATACAAAAGGGATTTGTAAGTTATCATATATCATTTTAGCTTTTGCTTTAACTTCTTCGCCAGTCATTTTTTTTTGATTAGATACAATTACAATTTCATAACCCATATCAGTATACATTTCTTTTAACTTTGGAACAATTGCTTCATTTTTCCATTTCCAATCATCAAAAGTTTTTGGAAACACATATTTTCCTTTAGGTGTAATAAGCGTATGGTCAAGATCAGCAAAGATAACTTTCACCCCATTTTTTGTTGGTCTAAAATGATTTTGAAAAGTTACAAGCGTAAATCTATCTTCTTTATCTGACGGTAATTCTTTAAATATATGTGATTTTTTATGTTGCGGAGGTTGTTGTTGCGCAAATATTTTTGTAAATATTTTGTCATCCCGAAGTATTAATGGAACACCTATACTTCTTGCTTTATCTGCCTTAGAGCTATTTTCATCTAAGTCAGCAACAACAAGATAATCTGTATTTTTGCTTATAGATGTTTTAATAAAACCACCCATATTAATAATATATTCCTCTAAATCTTTATCTCTAAATCCTGAAAATACAAAACTTTTGCCAAAAATATTTGTATTAGCAACAATATTATTATTTGATGATTTCTCTTTACATTTAATTCCTAAATTATCATAAAATTCATAAAATTTTGGCAGATTATCTATAAATAATTTAGCAGATGTTTCCGCAATTCCATCAACCTTCAATAAATCTTCAACAGTAAGTTTTAATGTTTTCTCTCTATTATTTTTATCATGTAGCAGTATTGATGGAAAGCTATCTGTAATTAATTTTAATTTTTTATAACTGAATCCTCGTCCCATAATATTAGAGGCATCCATTAAAATCAAGCAATCAATATCTTTTAGAACAGTAAGAGCATTAATAATATTTTCTGCTGTTTTCTCTTTAAAACCATTAATTTGTAATAAATCATTTTTAGTGATATTTACTATCTTTTTAATATTATCAAAACCAGCATCATATATCTTGGATATATTTCCAGGACCCATATTTTCAATACTTGCTGTTTTCATAAAATATATTAAATTTTTAATATCAAAATCACGATTTTTATCCCCATTTTTGTTAAGCATCATAATATCTACATGCGTATCATTCCATTTATAATCTTCTCCTTCTATTCCGGGCATACTTGGTTTTCCATTTGCTGATGGCGTTAGCACATTATGTATATGCGGGATAACATTTCCAGAACGAATAATAATAATTCGCGAACCTGGTCCTATAACATTTTTAGTAATATATTGTCCATTAAACCCTGTAGCCTGCTTAATCTTTACTCCATCTAAGTCAATCTCATTAAACATAACAATAGGTTTCATATACATATCCTTTGATACATTCCATTCAACTTTGGTTACAATTACTTCAACTTGTTCAAGTGTATGTATAGATTTAAACGCAAATGCGTGGTCAGGGTTTTTGCCTTTTTCAACTTCATAATATTTGCTTACATCCTCTATCACAATACCATCAATAACATACTCGCTTTCAACGCGTCGTTTCTCTAAAATATTAGAAAGGTTTTCTAATTTTAATAAACGCGCTCCTATACTATAAACAGTATTAAATCCCATGTTTTTAACCTTATCAATTCCATCTATAAGTTTTGGATAAACAAGCGAATACGCAACAAAATCTATTTTTGACAATATATCTTTATTTAGAATATCACTATTGATAGCACCTGACACAGTATTGCGAGGGTTTGCACCTTGCTTCCCTATTTTTCCCAGTTCTTCCCAATTTTTTTTTGAAATAATTAATTCACCGCGTACCGCAATTTCTGTATTGGAAAGTCCAAATATTTTAATGTCATTACCATGTCTTATTGGTGGAATATCATTCACATAGTCTAATAAATGAGATATATCCTGTCCTTCTGTTCCGTTTCCACGCGTATACATCTTGATTTTCCCAGATGTATAAACCAGCATACAACTGACGCCGTCTAATTTATCGCTAATTCTAAATTGCTGCCCAAGATACTTTGCCTGATATTTAGTAATTTCTTCTTCGCTATCTTTAATCTTATTAAGTGAACCCATATAATACGGAAGAACTACTTTGTTTTTTACAGATGCACCAACTCTTTTAAAATATTTATCTCTGGGATATTTAGCTCTAATATGGTCCTTAATAATATCATATATATCATCTTTAATTAAATCTTCATTATCATTAAAAAAAGCATCATCTGCTTTCATTAATAAAGCTATAATATCTTTTTTTTTATTTTTTTTGATGAATCCAATAGGGTCATTATTAATTGCTTCAATATCAAAGTTCATTTTATAATACTATAATAATATTATATTATATCATTTTTTCAAAATATAAACAAATAAATATAAAAACATATAAATATAACCGACATCTATAATATAGACAAATGCTTACACAACTAAAACTATTTTATTACTTTTATGAAACAAAAGTAATAAATTTAAAAATAAATAATTCTGACATAGACACAAATGAACAACAACAACTTATTTACAATGAAATAGACTAAATGCTAAACTAAACAGTTACTTTTATTTACACCAAATCATACCCCATTCTTTTTTAGGAGTTGTTTGTAGCAACTGTGCTTTTATAGTTTCTAAATTATAATAATCGTTTTCACTTGGGCGAAATTCAAAATTATCTTCAAATTGTAAATAAAACTTAAAATATCCCAGGCTAAAAAGATAATTTAAGCAATTTGAACTTACATCATTCAATTCAGATGCCCATTCAAAACATATAACATTTGCTTTTTGTGTCAAAGATTTAATACATTCATATTCGCCTCCTTCAACATCAATCTTGATAAGATCAGGAACACCGTATCTATTTATAAGTGTATCAATAGTAATTGTTGGACAAGTTATTTTTTTATATGGAGTGTTGTAAAACCTGCTTTTATTATCAGTTAACCATTCCAAGTTTAAAGTAGATAATACATGTGAATCCAAAGCATCATAAAAAGTTATATCTTTTCCTTCATTATCACATACTGCTAAATTTAAACATATTATATTTAAATTAGCTGAAGTATTTGATTGTAGTATTCTAAATGTTTTTGGGATAGGTTCTAATGCTATAATTTGATTTTGATTTTCATTTAAAATTTTCCATTTTCCATTAGTAAATATCCATGTTCCAAAATTAGCAATTGTCCAATTTCCAATATTTGCTCCAATATCAAAAAATAGCATATTTTATACTTTTATAATAGAGTTATTCTTAAATAGAGTTATACTTATTTATTTTTTATTTTTGATTGCACTACACAACTATTATTGTCATAATCATTTGGCATAAAAGAATGTAGTGTGCCCTTATCATCTTTAAATGCTTCGCGCTGTAATCTTTTGCTATATTTAAAATTTACTTTTGTAATTCTGTCACTATCATAAAGCGATAGAATAATTGTTTGTAAAGGGGCATCACCCCAACGACAATAAAATATATATCCTTGTTCATCAATTTTATTTACTATATCTTGTATTTCAGGTGTATTCCAAATATCAACATTAATTATATTAAAATTATTATAATACATAAATGGCATGCTTAATTCTACACTATCTCCATTATATTCTTCGTCGTTATTAATCTTTTTATAAAGTTTTTTGAAATTTTCAAAATATCCATTATCATTAGATAGTTTATGATCCATAAATAACTCATTGATTTTATCTTTCTTATTTTCATAATGTTTTAGGAAAAACTCTTTCATACCATAGTTGCAAAGACTACAGTCTAAATGTATTATATTAGATAAATATATATAATCTTTATCTCTCATTAATTCAAATAAATCATACTTTATTTGTTCCTCTATAATACTATCGTCATCTATACGCATTACATAATCAAAATCCTTTGTATATTTATAAAAATTTTTTAACCAAAAATAACACATAGAACGATATTTTTGATTACGCCAATATGGAACAACTTGAAGGTCAATAATACTATTCATTTTATCAATATTAATATGCGAAGGAATACAAAAATCTTCATTGTCTATTTGCTTGAATTGAACTAAATAACGGTAATCACAACGTATACCCATAATAATTTCATTCTTTGCTTCTTCATTATAATCCCCTTCATGAAGTATAATTACAGGATATTTGTATTTAGAATTAAAATTTTTAAAAAGAAAATATAAGCTTGTTTTCAAATATACCTTTCTCTCTATGGTGTTTTGTGTTAAAATAAATATTGCTGCTTTAATCATTATAAAATATAAATGTAATTTAGTTTTATATAGTGAAATTATTAAATTTTTATAATATTTTCAATTTCGGGAGTATTTAATAATATATTGTTTATTTGAGTATCAATTAGCTTATCCATTTCTTTATTTTGTGGCATAAAAATTTCTGCTGTACTCATATTTCCATTGGGTATATTAGGCTTTATTATATCATCTTTGATATTATAAATACCATATAATTTATATTTATTATACAATTTGAAAGTTTTTAAATCTTTATCACTTATTGCTTCATTAAAATAGGCAAAACTATATAGAACTATTTCACAAGTTTTATTCTTATTAATTATAAAGGGTTTATTTTCAATTTCAATCTTTCTATCAGTATTTCTTTTAAATTCATATTTAGTATTATTTAAATGAAAGACAACGTCCTCTCTATTCATTATTAGACCAAAAAACGTTATATCTTTCTTTAATGTCTCCAAATCTATATCATTTATATTATATACGCTGTCATCTATTATTATTTCTATTGTATATAATTTTTCAAAATATGAGAGTTTGTAAGATTTTTGCTCCTTTGCCTTATTTGATAATATGTCATAATTCTCATAATAATGATAATTATTTAATAAATTGATACTTTTATTTATGTCATTTTTATCATAAACTCCATTCAAATCACTATTATCGTTTATATCATTATTAACATTGTAATAATTATTGTTATTGAATTCATTATCTTTAATATTAATTACTATATTTTTGTTATCTATCCCATAAATTATAAATAAATTATTAACATTACTATGAAACTTTTTATGCATAAACATAAATAAAATTGAAAACTGATTTATATATTTTTCTTTTTCATATATTGCAAAACTTGAAGGACCTTCAATGGTAACACTATGTATATTATATCCATTCACAAATGGGTTAAGATTATTAAATTCTTTAACAATATCATTGCTACTTAATTTAACACTAATATTATTATTGTAATTTTTATTATCTGATAACCAATTTAAATTAGTAACATTATCATTATTATACGATGATATTAAAACCCTCATTTCTCTTTTTTTTAATAATTTATTAAAATTATAATTATCAATAATTTCGGTGTTAGTTAAAACAGAATTAGCTTCTTCTCCAGTATTATTAGTTATACCAACTTCTTTTAAAACAGGAGAAACAACAGCTATTTTTACTATATTACTTTCATCAAATATCATATCATTATTTTTATCATCTGTATTGCTATTATCAAAATATTCTTTTGTATTTTTGAATAAAGTTTTTAAATCTCCATTATCAGATATAATTATCAGTATTATAAATATGCCAAATAAAAACCCTGTAATATATAAGAAATAATTAATCATTATCAATCTCTTAATCTCTTAATCTCTTAATATATTAATATATTAATTTATAAAAAAAATATATAAGAAATAATATTTATATATAAGATAGGAAGATATGAATAAGGATAGTTTGAATAACATAGATATTATGTCATTTTTAAATAGCATGCAAGGTTTACAAAACATGCAAGGTTTACATAAATTGTCAAAATCTAAAAAAAGTAAAAAATCTTCCAGATGTACTATTAAAGAAGAGGATAATGTATATATTAATGAATGCGATAAAAGTGATAAAACTTCTAAAGATGAAGAAACCATAAAAAATATTGAAAAGATTGAAGAGGATGATGAAGAAGAAAAAGTTATTGACAAAGAAGATAAAGACGATGAAGAAGATGAAGACGATGAAGATGATGAAGACGATGAAGACGATGAAGATGACGATGAAGATGACGATGAAGATGATGAAGATGATGAAGATGGTGAAGATGGTGAAGATGGTGAAGAAGAAGATATTGGCCTTTGTGAGCAAAGTTTGACAGCTGATGATTTATACAATGTATTTAACAATTTCTTAACCGATGAATATGGAGTTTCAATTGCTACTTCACTGTCTAATATTGCTTTTGAACTAAATAAACTTAATAAAAATCTTAAATCCAAGAAATCATAAAATATATAAAATATAAAATATAAAATATAAAATATAAAATATATATATATTATAAAAATGAATAATAATTTAAAATGGTGCTGTAAAAAATGTAATAAAATGATAGATAATTGTATTGATATGGATTATCATAATGACACAGAACATGCTGATTTTACAGATAAATATATATTATCGTGGTACACAAATGGTAAAAAGGGATTGTCAGCATATGATTAACAATATGCATCCCATAATTTTTTATCTAATTTGTGATTATTATTTTTATTATCTTTTAAGTAAATTCCATATTTACCTAAATGTAAATTATATTTTTTTCCTAAATGTTCAATAGGTTTAGGAAGAGAACTTATAAATTTTATATCTTTATCTGTTAATTCTTCCATTTTTAATTGTTTCCATTTAAGATATGGCTCAATATTAGTATATTTATCAGTGTTCTTATTGTAATAACATATACCATATCGAGTTGTAATAACCCCGCTTTTCTTTTCTTTATTAGATGAATTATTAAAAGTTGCTTGTGTTACTCCAGATACATTTGTAGTATCTATTGAATTCTTAATTTTACTATATAGTTCATCTAAAAGAACATTTTTTGTCATACAAGCATTTATAATTTTATCTAATTCATCCTCCATTTTTGATGTGAATTTTAAATCACATAAATAAGGAAATATTTCATATATATATTTAATAACCTCTATGCCTAATTCTGTAGGAACAAGTAAGTCTTTTTGTTTCCCTCCAAGATTAATTTTCTTAGTTGATATAATAAGGTCTTTCTTTTTCTTAAAACATTCTATTTCATATTCTTGTTGAGGATTTGTTCCAATTTCAACATATTTTTTTTCTAAAAGTTTGTCAATAATTGATGAATATGTTGAAGGTCTCCCAATTCCTTCTTTTTCTAATTCCTTAATTAGCTGAACTTCATTATATAGCGAAGGAATATTATCTATTGTTCCTTGTGAAGAATATTCTTTAGATATTGATGTAAAATTATTATTTTTAATAATATTTAGAAATTCTTCAGAATTTTCAATTTTAGCATTATATAATATATTAAATCCTAATTCTTTTAAAAATGATTTTGTAGAACAAAATATATGTTCATTTTTACTTGAATTAAATATAATATATATATCAATATATATAGAATCAGACATTAAAGACGCAACTGTCCTATTCCATATAAGCTCATATAGCTTATCATGACTTTTTGTTGATCCTTCAAATGATATTGTTTTATTTCTTGGATTTGTTATTCTTACTGCCTCGTGCGCTTCCTGAGCATTTGCTACCTTTGTTTTATATGTTCTATATTTGGCAAATGATGGATCATAAGTTTCTTTAATAAATGATAAAATCATTTTTTTGGCATCCTCTGCTATACTTGTTGAATCTGTTCTCATATACGTAATATGTCCATTCTCATACAAATCTTGCGCCAATTTCATAGTTGTCTTTGAGTTAAAATGACATTTATTATAGGCATCTTGCTGAAGTGTTGTTGTTGTATAAGGAGGTGGAGGGCTTACATTTCTTATTTTTTCCTCATAACTAATTTTATATTTTGTATTAATATCTAAATTATTTAAAATATCTTTAACATTATTAATATCTCTTATTTTATATTCTATTAATTTTTTGCTTTTATTTTTATCATTATCTTCAATATAGTTATTTAATGTTCCTGTAATTAATAAGTCTTTATCTATGCCAAACTTACACTCTATTGTCCAATATGGTAATATTTCCTTATTAATTATGCGATTTCTTTGATTAATACATATAATAAGCCCAGCTATTTGAACTCTTCCTGCGCTTAAATAATTCTTATTGAACTTGCTCCATAATACAGGTGATACCTTGTATCCAATTAATCTATCAACTATTCTTCGCGTTTCTTGAGCATTTACTTTGTCAATATCAATAGTTCTTGGATTTTCTATAGCATTTATAACAGCATTCTTTGTAATCTCATTAAATGTAATACGATGGCATATTTTATCTTTGATTATATTACTAAGACAAATTTTAAGACTATTCGCAATTGCTTCTCCTTCTAAATCTGGATCGGCTGCTAAATATATTATATCAGCATTTCTTGCTAATTCTTTAATATTTTTAATAATATTAAGATTTGTAGGAACATAATTTATATCCCAAGTATCTGTATCAAATCCCAAAGAATCTTTTGGTAAATTATAAATATGTCCTCCAGAAAATGTAACAACAACATCAGGATCTCCTAAATATTTTTTGATTGTTTTGGTCTTGGTAAAACTTTCAACAATAATAAGAGATTTCATTATATATGTGTTTTAAAATAAAAATAATATAATATCAATTTTTATTTAAAAGTAAAAAATATTTGGATGGGATAAACATTTATGCTCATTAATTGATTTATTGCTTTATTGCTTCAATATTCTTATTTATGCATTTTCTATAATATTTAGTTATATCCTCTCGGTCCATATTTTAATGTAGATAAATCATAAAATTTTTGATTATGTAATTTATCCCATTTAATCCTTTGTCTCTCTATATTTTTTTTAAGTTCATCTATAATTACTTCTGATACATCTTTATTAGGAATTATATGTTTTAATAAAGCTATAATTTTGCTAAGATCATCAGGACTTATTGGTTTTGTGGCAGGACTTTTTGGGGGCTGGGTGGAGGACTTCTTTTCATACGCAAGCGAGGGTCATTTCTTCTGGGACTAATACTTTTTGGACTATTTGGGCTACTACTTTTCATCAGTCTATTTCGGGGCATCTCTTCTAATTCTAATAATTATATATATTATAAAAAAATGATATATATAAATATTATACTTTATATAGTATAAAATGTCAGAATATTATAATAATATTCCCGATGATATAAAGGAAAATGTTATCAAAGAATATCTTGATGAACAAAAAAACAAAGATATTGAAAATGAAGTTTTAGAAGATTATAATAATTTTATAGCAAGTTATGAATATGAAAATGCTTTACAAATTGAAAGTATTTGTGAAGATATTGAAGCATATACTTTAGCACATGGAAGTTATTATGAATTAATTCTCTTCTATTTGAATGATTTTATTACATCATTTAATTATAAAAAATATATATATTTAAGATTTTATAATAATATTAGAAGTGATGTTTATTACTCAATTAATGGAATTAATGGAATTAATGAAGTAAATATTAAAAATCTTGTATCTGCTTTAAATGATACTGATAGTCTAACCATTTTTAACAATAATTATATGACAAAGGAAACACGAAGAGTTTTTTCAGATTTAATAAACAAACGAATTAGCGAAAACTTTACAATTTATAATTATTATCGTAATAATATAAAACAACCTTTTAAATATAAATCAAATATTTATAATTATTTAATTAAAGATTATATATATGATTATATTAATATTTTACATCAACATATAATATTATCACCATGCGAATACGATGATATTTTCCTAAATAATACAACTATATACAATAGTATTAAAACAGATACACATATTATTGATGGTATAAATAGTAATATTTATAGTATGGATTTTGAAACATTTATAGATTTGTCTTTCATTATTAAATATTATTCTGATAATTTTTCAAGAGATGGTAGTAAAACACTACAAACATTCTATACTGATAAAATGGACCATTTAGTTATTCCTGAATTATACAAAAAATTTTTAAGAAATATTAAAAATTCTAAGAATATATATAATTTATATGAAAAAACAAAATATGTATACAACATAGATATGGAGGAAGAACTTATTTATCTCAATAAAGATTTATGTCCAAATGTGACCGGATTAATATTTATATGTAAATGTAATTATGTATATAAATTATGGCGTTTAATATTTAATAACAATATATATCATAATTATTATCCTGAGAAAAAAACAATAAATAAAATAAATGAAAATATTATAGCAACGTATAATAAAAAATGATTATCTGTTGTTACTAATATTATAACAAAGATATAACAAAGATATAATGAGTATAACGAGGCGTTCTTGTAGTTCATTGACCTCTCTACAAAATGTAAACTCTATGAACTCTATGAACTCTATGAATTCTATGAATTCAATGAATTCTATGAACTCTATGAACTCTATGAACTCTATGAATTCTATGAATTCTACAAACTCTCAAACAAATATATTTAATAGCAAAGATTTTAAAAAATATATTATGAATATGGAAGAAGATATTACTAAAGTATCAAATTATTATAATTATTTAATTGAAAAATATGATAAAAAATTAAACAATATTGTTAATAGATATGAAGGGAGAACAAATAATTTATATATAGATTTAAGACGTAGAGAAGGAGATTACATGAAATTAAGCAAGAAAATAGATAATATTATTAATAAAACAGATGATAATATCTATATTGATACAAAAGACATAGATTATACATACAGAATTATTTCACTATTTCTATATATGTATACTTTATTTGTTATTATGATGGTTATTAGCAACTTTTATTAAATCTTTACAAAATTTTCAAATATAGGAATTATTTTATCATTATTTATATTATATCCTTCTAATAATTTATTTTTTTCTATCCATTTAAATAACTCTACAAATTTATTAAACATTATAACATTTTCTTCACTATATATTATATTACTTAGTGAATTATATATTACATTATAACCTACCATTATAAGATAATAAATATCCGCATTACATTTAAAATTATGTGTAAATATAACATTAATTCTATCTTCAACAACTATAATATTTTTTATTAATTTTTTATCATAAAATTTAATTAAATTAAAACGGATTGTTAAATATTTTCTTAGAGTTTTATTAGATGTAAAAAGTGGATATAAATAATAACTAATTGTATTGATATGTAAATGAGAACTATTTTCAATTAAATATGTGCGATCTAAATATATAATGTCTTTAATTGAAAGATTTATAAAACCCTCTTGGTCAATAATGCGTTTATATTTATAATTGTCTGAATAAAATCCCTGAGGGACAATACAATATATACAAGTATTATTTGGATTATTAATTGCTATATATAATCTATTTAGATATTTTATGTTTTTATCTTCTTCTATATTTGTAATACAGTAATTAAATATTTTTTTAAATATGATGATTTGTATATCATCTGGTAATTCATATAAATAATTATTTTTAAACATCATTATAATTAATAAAATAATCTTATATATATATATTATATAAAAACTGATTTATATATATATATGTTATAATAATTTTATTGAGCAATACATGAAAACTTTAGTAGTATCTCGGATTATAACAACATGGATGATTATAATATTAACAATATTATTAAGTTATATCTTCTCAAATACAGAACAATTTTCTGGAGATACTTCATTCTATAGATTTGGGCCACATCCTGAATTGGTTATTCTTGGTATAACTATAGATACACCAGAGAAATATGGATTAATTGTATTATACGCAATAATAAATACTATCATAAGAAATCTTGACCATAATATTATAGCTCCATGGATTACTCTAAACGTCCAAAACATAAATGCGCAACCTACAGAACTAAAAGATGTAAAAAAACATTTTGAAATATCAATAATTAACACTATATATTCATGGTTTGACTGGCTAATATATATTCATATGCTCCTTGCTCAGGTGGATATGTTTTTACTTGAACTAACAACGGATGTAATAGCAATCTATTTTGTCACACGTTGGTATATAAAAAATAGGGCTTTAATTCTTTAATTATTTAATTCGTGAAAATATAAATTCTTTAGAATTTATTTATTATGACTTAATAGCTGCTATTGCTATTTTTAACTCAGCTATATCATTTTTAATATTATTTATATCTAACATATTCTGTATTTGTTTTTTAAGTTCATCTATATCATCTCTCTTATTGCGACAATCCATATCCATTATGTTTTTTATGCTTGCCTTTAAATCTTTTATTTCTTCTTTTAAATTTAAAATTTCAACATCATTATTTTTCATTTCATATATTGGTTTATTTTTATTTTTATCAATTGATTCTCTTATTGTTTTTTCATTTAACCTTGTTAAATTTTGAATATGCTCCATATCAAACATATTATGATTATATAGTCTTATTGCGATTACTTCAAGTCTTGCGTTTATAGCACCTTGTGTTCTACTATGTTTTTTTGCGATTTCTTCAATATCTAAATTATTTCTTATATTATCTAATAATGCTTGCTCTTCAATTTCAGTCCATTTACAACCCATATTTATAGGTATGTCTTTATTTGGATTTGCAATTTTATATTTTTCAATACATCTGTTTTTGTAACTTGCTAAAGACATTTATTATAATATATTTGATAATTAATCTTATATGTGTTCATATTCATCATTAATGTTTATACATTGAATATCACCCATGCTATCAAAGCATAGATTGTATTTTTTCATTGATTTATTATATTTAATTTCTAAATTTTTATAATATTCTTTATTATAATGTGTATTCAATAATAATTCATTATATTTCCATTCAATATCATTATAACGATAAACTAAAGCATCATATTTTTTCTTCAAATATTTAATTTCTCTATCTTTGCTTTCATTTAATATTTTTAATTTATAATTTTTGTCTTTCAAATATAAATAGTCATTAGTATAATCTTCAGTATAATTATAATTTTTGTTAAATATATAATATAAACTATTATACATTATTATATTGATAAGTAATATATATAATTACATAAATTGTATTTATATAATTAAATAAAATGTTCATCAAAATAGGGAACTAAAACGGTAAAGCCATTTTCAATAATTGTATCAAATCTATATAAGGTAAAAAAATTAACATTTATAATGAGGTTATTTATAGCTAAATATTCATTAAATAGCTTATTTGTATAATAAATTAATTCAAGCCAAGTTTTTAATTCATCTTCTAATATATAGTATAATGGAATATAAACATTATCTTCATTATTATCTTCATCAAATCCAAGTAATAAATCAATATTAGATAATTTTAATTTAATACATGTTGCATCTTTGAAGTTTTCTGGAAGTTCTTGTATTAAAATATTATAATGATATTTAGTAAAATTATCTACATTTATATCTGATAAAAAATATAATTCTTCCAACACATCAGTATCATCGTAATAATACTTGTCGCTATCTTCATCTTTATTAATAATTCCTAAAGATACAAGATTAAACATTTCAAGAGATGTATAGTATATCCTATTTTCATCATTAATTATATTTTTTATAAACATATCTTTGTATTTATTATTCCTTTTATTATCTAAAGTAATAATAAGCTCTTTTATACAATCATTATATACATATTTATATATTTGTGTATAAATATCATATGGTATGATATTTAAATAATTCATTTATAATATAATATCTAATATGTTCATATATATTATAAAAAATAAAAAAAGATATAAATAAATATACCTTTTTTATTTTTTATAGTTTACATTAGTTTACATTAGTTTACATTCATTACATTATTATTAAAATCTTTCCAATCTTTATTGATACTCCTGCGATTCTTATAGGAAAGACGAGCATCCTTATGTTTTAGCACAAGTTTCTTATTATTAAGATTATTATTATTTGCTCTCTTTAGCTGACGAGGAATTTTATTAACATTTTCAAAATCTTCACTTTTATTACTGTAAGAGTTGAAAGCACGATAGCTAATCTTATTAACATTGTTAATAAAGCACATTTTTATTACTTACTTATATAACTATAATCTTAGTTATAGTAATCAATTTTTATTTTTTTATCATAAAATTATATCAAATTTATTATTATAAAAATTGATTGTCTTTCTAAATGTTAAAGATACAAAATACAATGAACAATTCTAAAGAATTAGACAATAATATGAAAGAACTGCTGAAAAATATGAATCTATGTTATATCAAAATAAATGAGCAAAAAAACTTGAATTGTACATTCAATAAATTAGATTTTCTTGAAAAAGAATCCTTTTATGATCAATTTCAGAATACTAAATTTAATACTAAATAACATATAAATAAAAAATGATAATGTAATTATAAATATAATAATTACTATGTCGGCACCTTCGCAAACTTACAAAAATATTTTAAATTCTAAACCATTGCTATTAGAACCTATAAATAATAAGTTCCCTGAAGATATTGTTATAAAAATTAATAATATTATTTGCGATGAATATATAAAAAAAATATATCAATGTTTAGAAAATAACTTTATTAAAAATATTATTGAAATTTTTTTAAATGATAAGAAATTATCTAAATTTATTTATTATTTTGGATATCAAACCTATTACTTTAATTATATGTCATCACCTAATCTTGGTATTTATGGTGAAATTCTAAATAAATTAGAATGGGGTGATTTTGAAACAGATGTTTTATATGAAAATTTTACAGGTATTCACATAGATACAAGAGAACCATATATATTAAATATACTAAATGATGATCAAATATTTGAAAATCAATACAATGATTTGAATAATATAACTTCATATAGTTTTGATGTTAATATATATTCATCTAAATTAACTATAAATGAAACCTTGTGGATACTCAAGAACTTCTCAAATTATGATATTAATATTTTTCATGATAATACATATATAGATATTGACATTGATGATAACATATATCATAATATATATGATTATGATACTGAAGAATATGCTAATATATGGAATTTATTTAATAGAGGATTTATGAAGCTAAATTTATTTAAAATTATATATATATTCTGCTATAACTCAGAATTTGATAATATTATCCAAAAATATTATAATTTAATTGGTGGAACTGGGCGCAGTAATCTTACTATTGATAATGCTAAGCTATTCCATAAAACTTGTTATAATGTTATAAAATTTTTCAATAAAAAAATAAAGAAAGCAGCAGATGATAATATTGTTATAAGCTATTTGTATGCAATTTATGCGAGTGATGAATTGGTTCCATATTTTAATGAAGAACATGAACAATATGAAAATAAAGCATATGATCTACTAAAAAATAGTGGCCTACTAAATTCTACAGAATTCAATTTATTAGAAATTTTGGATTTATTATATGAGCTATATCTATTATAAATTATATCGTAAAATGCTTTTTTTGTAAATTTGAAAATTCATCAATTTAGATAATAAACTATCATTATCTTTTATATTATTATCATTGTTAACAATATTATTTTTATTATCTTTGTCTTTAAATTTATTATAAGGAGTAACGGGAGTAACGTAAGTAGCGCTGATTAATCGCCCTTGACTAAAATAATATGTATCGTCCATTTCTAATATTCTCATAATAAAATAATTAAACTAATCAATTTTTAATTATTTCCTCCACGAAGTCGTAAAACTAAATGAAGTGTGCTCTCTTTTTGTATATTATAATCTGATAATGTTCGCCCATCTTCTAATTGTTTACCAGCAAAAATTAAGCGCTGTTGATCTGGCGGGATACCTTCTTTATCTTGAATTTTTGATTTAATCATATCAATAGTATCTGAACTTTCAACTTCAAGTGTTATAGTTTTTCCTGTCAAAGTTTTAACAAATATTTGCATTATTTACCTTTCTTACTTAATATATCTATATATTTTTTATATGATTTATATTATAATTTATGCCATTTGCATACCGGGTGCCTCTTTAATTGAATTATTTAAATTCTTATATAAATAATCCTCTTTTTCTTGTGGTGTTGTTTTATTACCATAACCATATACATCTATTTGATAAAAGCAGGTATGTGCTTCAGGCCAATTATCTGTTTTTATATTCTCTCCATGATATATATAAGTTATTTTATACCCTCCTTCTGTCTCCTCTGCTTTTTTATTATAATAATTAAATCCTGTCCAAAACTGTAATAATCTTTTAATGAAATCATAATGATCTGCGTCAGTTTCACCTTTTCTTTTATTTGTAATTATATTTGTCATATATGTTCTCAATTCATCAACCTTCTCTTCTTTAATTTTTTCATCTAATTGAGTTCCTATTAGAATAATCTTCACTTTCATATTTTTTGCTAATTCTTTCAAACTTTTCCTATCTAACAATTTATTTGTAATAAGTAAATCAAATGTTTTAATAGATACATTTTCATTATACAAAAAAGTTCTAATTTCATCACTAAACCCTTTAAATAAAGATATATATCTATCATTCATATTTTTTGTAGATATGTTTTTATTTAAAAAGTTTTTAGTAACTATATGGTTTGATAATTCTAAAATAAATTTAATAAAATTATTAGTTGTTATGCGCATTCCATCATTTGATTGCTTACTAATACTATAATTATCATTAAAATTATACTCAAAAGCTTCTGAATTTAAATACTCTTTTTGCGTCTCATTAATCATATTAATATAAACATGGGCATCATTAAAATCATTTAAATAAAAATATAATTTATCATATTTATTTATATTTTTTTCAGGATTTATAAATCTTGATAATATATATGTAGAAAATTGCTTAGGTAATCCTAATTCTTCATTTACTACTACTATACTTAATACTTGTCCTATTATTTCATATAATTTATTATAATCTTCTTCTCTTTCTAAATCATTTATACCTAATCCAAATTTAAGCACTTTTCTAAAATTTTCATTAGGTTTAAAATTCGGATTTATATAATATCTATTTGAACTACTATTTTCAGGGCTTATAAATGGTCTATCCTGATTAGTTTCTTTATTATCATCACAAAATAATTCTTCAAATAATTTAGTAAAAAATTCGCGTCTTACTCCACCTAAATCTATTGCTTCCTTTTCTACAGGGTATAATTCTCCATTTACTTCATTTAATCCTAATATTTTAATATTAAATATATTGTAATTATCAACAAATTTATTTTTTCTTGTGCTGTCATAGAGAAATTTATTTCTTTTATTCCAATAATAATCTATTAGTATTGAGCATAATGCTGAATCTTCTAAATAATAAAAAACAATTTTTCCATTGCTTTTTACAAACTCTTTTTTTATTTTTTTCTGAATATTTATTAAATATTCTGTTGTATTACAATATTCTTTTTCAAAATTTTTAACGCATGTAGCAAGCATTTTCTTTTTAAATTCTACATACTTATCATCTATTTTGTTATTTGCGTTTAATGTATATATATTATTAATACTTCTACATACATCGCTTTCGTTAATAATATTTTCTATGTTGCTGGCAGTTATATCATTATTAATAATCTTATCTTTTAATTTAATTGTTTTAAAAAATTTTTTTTTATTATTTAATATTTGTCTTTTAAAGTGTAATCCTAATGGTGTAATGCCCATAGGTTGAATATTATTATCATACAGTAATGCTTGCTCAAAAATATTATTATACTCGCGTCCATCTGTAACTATAATTGTTTCTTTATTTGGAATTTTATTAGGTTGTCTTACCCACCGTAAACATTCAATAAAAGTATATCTATTGCCTTTAATTTCATATCTTGAGTCTCTTATAACATTAGGTTTATTGGCGAGCTTAATAGAATTACTGCTTCTACCAACAACAGGTTTATAGTAATATGTGAATTTAATATATCTATTTTTAGCAACAGTAGTAGTAATACCAAAATTTTCTAAGTCTTCTTTGGTAAATGAAACACGTGATGGTAGTACATTATGTTTACTTGCTAATTTTAAGAAAGCATGTTTTATTTTTTTATTAGTTATTTCAACACCTTCTCTTTCAATACCTTGTTTATATTTTTCATTATTGATAATTTTCCATATTAACCCACCATTATTTGCTTTTTTATTTTTATTATCAATTGCTTGTATATAGTAAGTTGATATTGAAATATAACTATCTTTTGTAATATTTGTAATACCAAATTTTGCGAAGTCTTCTTCTCTAAATAATATATAAAAAGGGAGTTCACCATCTTGACTTTTAGATTTCTCAAAAGCATCTATTAATTTTATATTAATAATTTCAATACCTTCTTTAGGTTGTTTAGCACCTACCATTTTCCATTTTAAACCAATTATATTTGGAATAAATAATTTTGCTTCTTTATAATTCTTTTCTTTATCAATAATATATTTTTCTAATTGTTCTCTTGATTGAGGTAATTTTTTATCTTCATCTAATATAATTTTTATAATATCAATTAATGCTAATATTAAACTATAGCCGCGTGATGTTATCATTCTTGGAATTAATTTAGTATCATATTGAAAACTTATACATAATAAACTATTGTATATTGGAGAATCTATTAAAATTGGTTTAAATGTTCGGGGGTTAATTATAGGCATAATCACCCAATCTTTACATTCTTCATATGTAAACCCATTCATTACACTATCATCTGTTTCAAGCATATCATCATTATTAAATTCGTAATCTATATATTCAACTAAATATTTCCTTAATTCTTTACCAATTAATAGTCCTTTTCCTTCAGGTAATCTAAATTCATGCTCATATAATTTAGTATTAGCATTATATAACAAATGATAATAAAAATTTTTATAATTATTTTCGGCTTCCAAATCTTTATCTCTTTTGTCATTAATTATTTGTTCAACATATTTTTTTGGTATTAGGTCATCAACAATATACTTAAAGTAATGATTTATTTTATCATCTAATTTTGGCTTATAATTATCAATATAACCATCTAATTTAAAAGTTATATAATTAATTATTTTGCATCTTTTAAAATAAATAAATTGATTAAAATGCGAAAAACATAATATCTCATCTGTTATAAATGTTTCAGGTTTTATAAGTTGAGCATAAATATAATAAATATAATTAATAACAACAGCTTTTATATTATCAAGAGAAACCCCCCCTAAAATACTATTTATATCACTATCATTATAATATTTATTATAAAAATAATTTTTAATTACACCAGTTATGTCTTCTATATTTTTAGAATTTGCATTTATTAATATTTGTTCTATTAATTTTGTGCCATTTCTAACTTCTTCATTAAGTGTGATAAGAAATGTTTTGAAATTTGTAAATAATTGTTTATTTATGTTAAATTTTATCTTTTTTTTTTCAAGTTTACGTTGACGTTTAAACTCATACACTTTTTCTTCTTTTTCTTCTTTTTCTAAAATCATATCTCTTAATTGTCTTTTTTCAGCTGAATTTATATTTTTATTTAAAGATGAATTTGAAGAAACACTAAATGATTTTTTTGATTTAACATATTCTGGGGCAGCAACTGTATTAATATCTAATAATTTGTCAAATGATTCTATATTATGATTTAAGAATAAATTATCATTTTCATTTATATATTCTAATCTTTTGTTAATACTATTTATAATTTTCTTAGTAATTTTATTTTTATTAGTGATATCAATATTACTTGAAGAAGAATGCGATGAGGAAGAAGATAAATATAATTTTTTTTCAATATTTTCAATATCTACGCCTAATTGTAATGATGTATATAATAATTCAATATATATACTGTTATTTTGCAATAATGGTGTCTGTGAACGAGGATTAACAAATTCATTATTTACCCATTCCTCACATTCTATAATTGTGAAAGGCGGTGTAATGTAATTAATTTTAACATTTTCATAATTTTCATTAGTTCGTTGAGCAATTACACCATATCTATTCTTATCATTCTGAGTATATAATCTTAAAACATTTAATTCTTTTATTCTATTTATTTTATCTATAATTTCTTTTCTTATAGATGTATTATAAAATACCTTTCTTCTAATATTATTAATTATAGAATTTGGTTGATTTAATGAATTACGATTTAAAATATTTTTTTGTAATGGAATGCGGCTAAAATATGTATCAGTTTTCTTTTTAGTAAAAGGTTTTACTGTAGGGTCTATTATCCATTGTAAAATTTCTTCATTAGATAATGTTGTCATTTTATTAAACTTGTAAAACTACTTTATTACAATATTATAAAATATTAAATTACATAAATAAAATAATATTTTCTAATATTAGAATAATTACGAAATGCCAAAAACGCAATTATCACCTACGCGCTCTACTTCCCTATCAAGAAAATCATCATCAAGTAAATCATCATCAAGTAAATCATCATCAAGAAAATCATCATCAAGTAAATCATCAGCAAGTAAATTAGCAACCGCTTTTTCGGCTGCTGTAGCATTGAAAGATACTAATCGCTTACATAACTTACCTGAAGATATATCAAGAAATATTATGAGAATGGCAAGAGAGAGAAAAAAAAATAGTCAGGGGAAATATGAATTATACAAAAAAATATACTATGATCGCCAAAAATTTATCGATTGGTTAGATGAAATTAAAAGAGATGGGGTTGACGATAAAATGCGTGTCAGAAATCCTCTGCGCAAGGGAAGTATGATATATACTAATAAGAACGGATTATATGTAAAATTATGGAATTTATGCGTACACATTTTTCAAGGGAACTATAACTTCAATAATGGGAAAATTCCAAACCCAATAAAAATGGATTACAAACCGCAATCAAAGTTTTGGAATAAACCAACACAATAAAAATACTATTATATTTAATTATAGTTGGTATATATTCAAAAAATATAATTATAATTTACCAGTATAACCTAAGCTCTTTATATTAGAAGATACTTCACTTGGATTCCATGATATATAAAGCATATTATTATTAGGTTCTGGTAATATTTGAACATATAGCCCATTTTTTCTAAGAGCAGAAACTATATATTCTATACAATCTGCTATTTTATATAATGGTTTACCATACACATAGTAAGGTATTTCATAGAATATATTCATTCCACCAATAGTAGCAGTATTTTTAATTTTTTTATGACATATTTCTATTATGTTGTCAAATGTTTGATATTTAGCATGCTCCTTTTTATCCTTTAAAGTATATAATTCACTTAATAATATTCTTGGTGGCATATTTAAACATAAATAATATAATTTTTATTGCCTTTATAACTTGTCCGTCTATAATCTAATATTATCTCCTAACGTAATTTCTTCCTATTGTTTTAACTACTATTTTAAATTTATCATATAGGAATTTATTTTTTTATTGAGATGTTGTGTTATTAGGGAATCTATAAACATCTATATCATTAAAACAAGTGTGTGCGACAGGTAATAATCTAACATTAATATTATATGTGTATATAATATTATAAAAATAAAATTATCATTCATTACTCTTCATATATCTTAGTTTTATAATTCCTTAATTTTGTTGTATTCCATATCATCAGCTGTAACCATATTTTTAGTTATTTTTGTTTCAACAGTTGCTACTTCTGAATTAAATCCCTTATTATATAAAGATGTTATCATTTCTTCGTTAATAGCATAATTAAAATATTTAATATCTGACATTTTTAATATATTTACTTCTGTAACTCTATTATAGGGATTAAAAGTAGATTTTACAATAGTTTCCGTTATCATTGGATTAATATAAAATGGTGAACTATTATTTTTTAATGTTGCTGAATATCTATTATTTATGTAGTTTGTTTCAACCTTCCTATCTAATAATTTTACACCATTGATATACATTTTACATGAAGCCCTATTCATTGATAAAACATTGTCGCTATCTGCTACCTCTTTCATAATAATTGTAACCATAAACCATTTATTATTGAACTCTATATCATAAATACCTAACATATTTTTATTTCTATTATTCCAATCACCAACAGTTACATTTTTACAAGCTGGTTCTGATTCATTATATTTTGTATGATGTTGATATGAATCGCTTGTATATATATTATTATATTCAATAACAATTCTGCTTCCATCTCCACTTAACCTAACAAGCGGATTTTTAGTTATTATTACAGGATTGTGAATAGTATTAATATTAGCACAATTATAATTGGTTTTATAATTATAATAAAGATTCTTTTCTCCTTTTAAAAACAATATTATGTCCTTTTTTTCATAATTGCTACTATTATTTTTTTTTAATTTTTCCTGGTCTATATATATCCAAAAATTATAAGAATATTCTGCGCCACCATCCTGTTTTGTAGAAGGTCTAATATCTTTAAAATTTATTTGAGTTTTATCAACAGTATTAAATTTTGATTCATGATTACTAAAATCATAGGTTCCGTTTAATATAATAACCTCTTTGCGTATATCATTTTCACCTTGAAACATATTTTGTAGTTCAATCAAATATATATTATATCCAATATATCCCATCAATAACAATATAATTAATGATATAATAACCTGTATTAAAGCGTTATTCATATTATTATAACTAAAAATTCCTAATAATAATACTATAATCGTTATTACAAAAATTTGTAGATAGGTGTAATTTTCAAACATTATAATTATTATATATCTTATCTATTTTAAATATGGAAATTAAAAAAATAAATATCAATTAAACAGAGTAACGAAGTAACGAAGTAACGAAGTAACGAAGTAACGAAGTAACGAAGTAACGAAGTAACGAAGTAACGAAGTAACGAAGTAACGAAGTAACGAAGTAACTATGTTAACTTGTGTATAATTAGTATATATTATTTATTTTATATACAGGGTTTCTTAGACCATAACTAACAATACCTAAACTTGTTAATAATCCATTTAGCGGTCCTCTATTATATTCTTTGTATATATCATTTTTATTCAAATCAAAGTTATATATTGAAAATTTTGAGAGTAATCCTGAAAATCCTGACATATTTATTAATGAATTTGATATATTTCCACCGACAAATAAACTTCCTGGTTTTGTTTCAAAATTAAATTCGTGAAGAAGCAATTTATTTTCACTATGTTTACCCCTATCTATTTCCGTTAATTCACCATCAATATATGTGTATATTAATCCGCCATTAATATCAGATATAACAATTACTATATAGACCCATCGTTGTATAGGAACATATTTAATAGTTATTCCACATCGTTTTCCTTTATAAGTAAGAAGCGATTCAGCATCTTCTATATCATTTAATCTTTCGGAAGTGTCAAGATTATCATCTTTAGGAGCAAAACGAACATGTATACTATTTTGTTGTTTATCTAAGAATATATACGGAGTTGAATTCTTAATTTCACCGACAGAATTACCGGAAGAATTACCCAAATGAGCAATATGTCTATATTTCCCACTATATTTAGTAATGTCATTTATATAAATCCAAAAACCATATGACCGTTTAATACCATTACTATTATTTAAAGTTTTATCAATTTTAAACTCAGACAATTCATTACATATTATAGGGACATTTGTACCTTCAACCTCTAATTTTTGTTGATATAAAATATCATCAGTTATAATATAATATAGAACATACGCAACTATTGCCATAATTATAAATACAAATAATATAAAATAAAACATATTTTCATTAAAAGTTATCATACTTGAAAAAGTTGACCGGGCATTATTAATAGAAGCATTATTCGCATATGATGCGAAGGTTGTTGGTGTAGCTATTGCCGACGACATAGTGTTATTTATTGCGTTTGATACTGATGATAAAATACCACCGTCATTATTAGCTTGAGGTACCCTGGCATCCATTTATTTTATTTAATTATCTAATTAAAGGAAATAAATTTTCTATTACATAAACTAATATGATAATTTGAAAGTTGATATATTGGCGCGTTTTTTATATTGTAATTATTCTTAATATTTTTTTTTTGTAAAGATAAATAGCTAAGCATTTTTGTAAAATTACCTATAGATGATATTGAATTATCCTTATATTTTAATATAGATAAATAATATACTTTTGAAGCAAATAATTCAACGCATAACTCAATATTTTCCTTAAACATATAATAATCATATATGCACATTATATGCATAAAACTTTTATAATATTCATTATGTTTATTTAGCGATATATCGCGATTATTTAAATTTATTATTAAATTTTCATGAAATTTCAAGGGTATCATCCATGGATCTTTTATAATTATTTTTATGGTTTGCTGTCTGTTAAAATTACTTCCATATAATATATTTATATCACTGGCATTTTCAATATTATCACAATATGATATATCATTATTTATATTATCAATATCTCTAAATAATTTATTTAAATTACCATTAGAATTTAAGCAATTTTTACTAATATTATTTATATCAATATTTTTTCTATGTAATATATCAGTTATTTCATCGTTATTTGGTATAGATAATATATGGATATTACATAATTTTTTAATATCTCCTATTTTTTTTATAATATCATTATTGGATATACATATTATCGGTATATTCTTTAATTTATTTTCTAATAATATTTTTAATAATGTTAAGTTAATTGTTTTATCAGATATAAATAATGAATCAAAATTATCTATGATGATTACCTTTTTTTGAAAATTATTAGTAAGTATTTGAATAAATGAAGATGATGTAGATTTATATATAACATCTTTTAAATATTGCGAATTATAGCAATTATTATTGTCAATTGTAATAATTTCATAATTTAAATAATTACATAAATTATTTATTGAATAAGATTTACCGATACTTGTGGGTCCTGCGACAATTATACAACTTTGAGGAGATATTTTAATATCATAATTAAAAGTTCGCAACCATATCAAAATATCACTGTATATAATATGATTTCCACATAAATTATTTATAAACTCATTATCAATATCCGACAATTCATTATTTATATTTATAGGTTCATTATAAGTATTTTCAGTATTATCTTTTAATTTTTTAGGTGCTTTCGGTTCTTTAAGTGCTTTCGGTTCTTTAAGTGCTTTCGGTTCTTTAAGTGCTTTCGGTTCTTTCGGTTCTTTAAGTGCTTTCGGTTGTTTAGGTTGTTTAGGTTCTTTTGGTTCTTTCGGTTCTTTCGGTTCTTTTGGTTCTTTCGGTTCTTTCGGTTCTTTAGGTGTTTTTGGTTCTTTAGGTGTTTTTGGTTCTTTCGGTTCTTTAGGTACTTTTGGTTCTTTAGGTATTTTAGGTGTTTTCGGTTCTTTAGGTACTTTCGGTTCTTTAGGTACTTTTGGTTCTTTAGGTATTTTAGGTGTTTTCGGTTCTTTAGGTACTTTTGGTTCTTTAGGTATTTTAGGTGTTTTCGGTTCTTTAGGTACTTTCGGTTCTTTAGGTACTTTTGGTTTCTTCAGATTTTTAAAAGATTGCTGTAGGAGCATATGATAAAATAAGGATTATAAAAATAATTCTTAATTTATGTATATATCATTTCTATAATTAATATTATTAAATATGATAATATAGCAATAAATGGAACAAATAAAATTAGCGGTAAAATAGTATTTGTTTGAACATTATCATTAGTATTAATTCCAAAACATTTCATATTTCCATCTTTATCAAAAAATAAATTGGGCTGTATAGCAAATAATACAGCAAGTAATATTATATATATTAAAAGTGTTATTATTTTTCTTGAAAGCATTCTTTATCTATTATTTTAATAAGGAAAGAATTAAAATGAATTCGCAATATATATCTTTACTACTTATATTAATTATAGCAATAGTTGCGATATTTCTATATATATTAGCGATATATAGAATAAAAAATAAAGATATAGAAAATTATGTTAATAATCCAATAATAATTACTGATAATCAACTAAATATAAAAGATGTAAATAAGGATATATCGGCAAATTATATAATTGTCAATAGCAAATATTTAGCAAGAATAATTGATGAAATAAAAAAAACTAACCGGTTAAATAAAAATACTATAGGTATTAATGCTATACCAAATAATGCTAATTTACAGTTATTAGTAGACCCTTATATAAATTATTATATACTAAAAAACAAGGCCGAAACAACTAATTATAAAGAAGGTATATTTGTATGTGTTAGTAATAATGTATTACGCAAAGAAGACTGTATATGGGATCTTCATGGGAAAGTTGTAGCATATATATGCATGAGTGATTATTTATTCATACAAGCATTAATAAAGGGATATAACCTTGATATTAATAATGTATATATTAAAAGGATCAAGTTAGATGATTTAGAAAATACTGAAAAAATATTTGATTATTTATTCACATATATGGTTATTGGTAGCGAATATATGAATTATATTTGTAATTTAAGATATTATATAAATGGTATGAAAGATGTAGACATTCATCGGATTAAAGCATATTACCCATTCATTAAAGAAAACTATAATACAGTTAAATATTATTATATCAAAACTAAAGAAGCCGCTAATCCAAATAATATTATTGATAAACCTAATAATATTTATATAAGTTCAGATTATAGTCTATTACCAATAATGAGCTATAATATTGTAAGTTCAGTTGAAAATTTTATAACTCGTTTAGAAATGCCCTCTGATTATTTAGAAGCAGTTAAAGAAAATTATAATGTAAATGATATAAATAATAAAGAGATGGGCTTTCACGGATGTTATGGAAATAGTGAGATTAAAAATAAATTTGAATGCGATTCTTATTATAAGATTGATGGGACACCTAAAAATTATTATAGTTTATGGGATAAAAAATGCGTTAAAAATGATGAATGTCCTTATTATAAATCAAATAATTATTATATCAATAATAGAGGTGGATGTATTAATAATGGGTATTGTGAATTTCCTGTTGGAGTTAAAAGATTGGGTTTTACTAAATATATAGATACTAACTTAAATAAACCGCTATGTTATAATTGCGATAACATAGAAGATAATGGCAATCAGAAGAAACCTGATTATGTTTTTGAAAATGATTTTAATGAAAGAGTAAAATATAAATTAAATACAATAATTTCCTTATTAGATTATAGAGGCTTATAAAACAATGACTAAAAACATTTTTTTTAATATAATAAAAGTTATATCTATCATATTATTATTGATACTATTTATTATTATTATATATCATATAATATCAATAGATAAAAATGTTTTAAATATTGAAAAATTTAATCAAGATACAAGCGTTATTGATTATAATAACCAATTTAAATATAAACCTTATAATATTCGGCTAATGTATGAGAATACTGGCGAATATCCTTGGAATAGACACTCAATCAATTCAAGCATTCCTTATGATGTTAATATAAAAAAAGAGGCAGGTAATGTTTATTATTATGAATTTGATAATAATACATATAATAATAAATTAAAAGAAATTTTTAAAAGTAATTGTGAAGAACTTATTATTGCGGTTGAAGGAAGTATATGGAATAAGTGGCAAAATCCAAAAATATTAAATAAAAATAGTGAAAAAGATAAATTAAAACTTTATTATGATAAAATTTTTGATTTTGTGAATCAAAAATTAAACACTGAAATTATGGATTTGCCAGGAGAAGATAAAAAACAAAAAATACAAATTGTACATGATATTATGTTAAGATATAAAACACATAAAACATACCCTTCATATTATATGTTTGATATTGACATGATATTATATCGTTCTGGAAAGTTTCAAGGTAAACATGTTAAACTTGTCGCAGTAACAAATAATGAAAAAATAAATATTATTCTTGTTAAAATTATTGGGGTTGTATCTGAAGATAATATTGCTATATATCCTTATACATCATATGATAAATTAAATATCACAAATTATCAGCCATTTGTTCCTTCAAAATATGGCACAATTGAAAGTGAAACTATAAATAGTAGCAATAATACTTTTAATGTAAGAGATACCTATATGAATACTGAAATAGAAACTATTATGTATAAAAAATTATTAGAAGAAAATATTTCAGAAGATATTGATATTAGTAATAATAATTTTACTCCTACGCCAGATCAATTAGTAAAGCATAATAAATGTTTATTCTAAGCTATCCTGAAAAAGGTTTTGTAATTAAATACATAAATAATTTGCGACTTTCAAGTTTAATAAGTATTGGATTTTCTATTTTAGGTTGATATGCTATTTGACTATATGGATTAATCATTATTATATATTACTTTATACTATTACAAAACTTATATAAATATATGATTATATATATATCTATAAATGACTATTACCGAATCCTATCCTAATACCCTTGCTACCCCTATGGGAGAATCAACAGTAAATGATTATACTCTTCTACATACTCCGCGTTTTTATTCTCAATATCCGGTATATCATTATCCTCAATATGTTCCACCGCTACCGCAGCTACCGCAGCTACCTAAATATGTTCCTTGGCTTCCTCAACAACATCAATATGTTAATTTGCTACCTCCGCTACCTCCGCTACCTCCGCTACCTCCGCTACCTCCGCTATATCAGCCTCCTCCATTACATCAGCCGCCTCAGCCGCCTCAACATATCCCATGGTTTCCTCAACAGCCTCAATATGTTCCTTATCTACCGCAACTACCTCAATATGTTCCAGATGGTTATTATTGCGAAATCCAATATGTATCTCCTCAAATTGTATCAAAATCAAATAGTTCGCATTCATCACCGCATGCTTCTTCACAACCTCCACAAACCCAACAAGATGATTTGCTTGCTGTTTCTATGTAATTTAATTATTTTTACATTTTATTAAGAACATTATTATAAAAATATTCTACAAGTGTTTCCCAGCGATAATGTTTTAAAATGTTTTCTCGCCCTTTTATTCCATGTTTATTTGCTAATTCTGGGTTGCTAAAATATTTCCAAAAAGCCTCCGCAAAATCATGAGGATCAGTAATCTCTGCTTTACCACCTATACCAGTACTTTTATTATCTAAATATTGGTATATTGTGGATCTAATAGGAGTTGAGTTGGTATCTGTCAAATATTCGCGTATACCTCCAACAAATGAAGATACTTGAGGCTTTCCTAATGCTAAACATTCAAAAACTGTTAATTCAAATCCTCCGCCATTACAATTATTACATCCGACATCGCAACAATTATATAATATATTAATTTCTTTATCTGATAATTGTTGAGGATTCGCAACCTCTATTATAGTATTTTTAACATATTCTAAAGGAACATTTCTGAATTTAACTTCATTCTCTAATACATCCATTAAATCCCAATAAGCATCAATGCTTGTACCTATAATTAATTTTATAGGTTTCCTTGTATGTTTATTTGTAGTAATATTAGTTTTTTTATTTAATACATTTACAGCATAGTGTCTTTCAACAAATTCAACCCACGCAATAATTGTATGGTCCCAGCATTTGCGTGGTTGGTTCCTATTAAGATTTAAAACCATAAAAGCATCATCGTCAAAATTAAAAAATGTTCGCGCTATAGTAGTTGGGATAGGATAATATACATTACTATCAAAACCATGTGGAAAGCTATACATTGGCATATCTTCTTTTATCCCTAATTTTTTTGCGATTTCCATCCAATACGGAGTAAAAGCAATAATACCATCAATATATTTATTTAATAAATTAATATACTCTTTTTTTTGATAAGGATATACTTGATCCATATAAGATATTAATTTAAACTTATCTTTTTGTTTTCCACAATCATTTATAATATTATTAATTAATGCTGATGTTACAACATTATCATTAAAAATAATAATGGTATCTTGTGGATTATTTTTAATATAATTACTAATTTCTAATTCTCCAAATCCATTACGCCGAGGATTCTCTGTTTCCATAGCATCATGTATTTTTACATTTGAAGGTATATCATTACGAATAGCATAACTATCTGCGCATTTAATATTTTGAAAACCATATACCGTTAATTCAATATCATCATATATACCAAGATATTTTGAAATATAATATACAACTTTTGAATATCCATTACTCGCACCAATAGGATATGTTCCGCATAACATTATTCTTTTTTTATTATTTTTAGAAGGATACCACCAATCATCTGTATCTACAGTTTTAGTATCTGCTATTTTCTTATTATCAGAAATAGTATCTTCACCTACATCAATTGATTTAGAAAACAAATTAGATAATTTTACAGACATTTATAATATATATTATAAATTATATATAAATCTTATATAAATCTTAAAAATAATTTGTATTGTTTAACAAAATTAATTATTATATAAATTATATTTTTTAAAAGTAGTATTAAAGAATAACTAAACATTGATGTCTTCTATATTAAATGTTGGATATGGAACAGCAAACCCAAAAAAATTAATTCATTTAGTACAAAATAATGTGGCATTAAGATTACAGGATAGTCGTGTTTCTGGAGATAGAACAACAAATATAGAATTTATTAATGGCAATACTGACACATTTTCTTCAAATAATTTTGAAACAGATTGGCGCATATTAAATTCAAATTCATTATTTTGTATTCAGAGTGGTTCAAGTAATATAATAAATAATGTTATGAATTTTACAAATCAAGGATTTGTTGGTATAGGAACTATTCAACCCCGCTCAAAATTAGATATTATAGGCAATATGACAATAAATGGCAATATTATTCCAGGTATTAATAGTAATTATAATTTAGGATCTCTTGAAAATAAATGGAAAGACTTATATTTATCCGGAAACAGTATGTTTTTAAATAATTTAGTTTTATCAAGCGATACAAGTTCTAATTTAAATATTAAAGATACATCAGGTGTTTATAAAAATATAAATATAAATAGTTTGCAGTTAAATAATTATGGCAAAAACTTAACACTTTATATTGATGAAACAGGTTTGTTAACATATGTTAATGCCGCAAATGTAAAATCTTACGCAATTACTACAACAAATGTTACTTCCGCAAATTTAGATAGTTCAATTTTAACTGTAGATAAAGGAGGAACAGGTGTAGGTACATTTGCTCCTGGGCAAATATTAATAGGAAATGGAACATCAAATATTCAGCAAAATACTAATTTAACATGGGATAATGCAAATAATAGATTAGGTATTGGTACAAATAATCCTACATCAAAACTTGAAGTATATGGAGGAGATATAACTTTAAAAACAAATTGGGTAAGCGGATCAACTATGAATTTATTAGGATTTAGTAGCAGTAAAAGATTGGAATTTTCATATAATGATGGAACAGCTCTTTATGACAATAATAAAATTAGATTTTTTTCTGGGTGGCCTCATCAAGAACGAATGGTTGTTGCGAATAATGGTAATATAGGTATTGGAACAACTAACCCACTTGCGTTATTAGATGTTGTATATTCACCACCATCTGTAGCAAACACTGATATGCTTAATATTAGAGTTGATGGTAATTGGGGATTAAAATTACAACAAAGTTTTACTACCGGAGGAAATATTCAATACAATATGATACATAAATATAATGGATCTGATTATAATTCATTAACATTTAAAGGAGCAAATGTAGGTATTGGAACAAATAATCCTTCAAAAAGATTACATATTGTTAGCACAACTAATAATTTAGTAAGAATTGAAACAGATTCTAATTTACCCTCACAAGTTTCAGGTATTGAATTTGGAGTTCCAGCATTTACATCGGATACACGTTGTAAAATTACATCAATGACATATACAGGAGATGCAAGTGATTTGCAATTTTATACTTCATCAGGGACATCAGCTTCAACATCAAGAATGATAATAGCTACTAATGGAAATATTGGTATAGGAACTTCTACAAATTTAAATAATAAATTAAATGTTAATGGAACAGTAAGCGCAACATTATTTTCTGGAACAGGCAGCAATTTAATAGATATTCCTATATCAGGAATTACAAATTTACAAACAACATTAGATACAAACGCATATAATGCGAGTAACTATTTATTATCAACAAGCAATATTATTTCTAAAAGAATTACGGATCTAACTACTGATATGATTACTGAAAATATAACAGCCGCTAATAAATTTATAGTAAATAATAATTATAATAAT
>Ga0114967_10000409_pt1 | contig 36464 bp, 53 predicted proteins | sample M_130628_MF_Meta_FD_92639 | JGI IMG/M metagenome (GOLD analysis project Ga0114967, IMG submission 92639) | Freshwater microbial communities from Lake Montjoie, Canada to study carbon cycling - M_130628_MF_MetaG | ecosystem: Environmental > Aquatic > Freshwater > Lake | place: Lake Montjoie...
ATTTTGTATGATCGTAGCTTTTCTTATTAAAAAGACCTTCAATTAAAAGACCTTTTGATATGCAGTTATTTATTATTCGTCTTATGCTCTGTCGATTCCAATAAGGAAATAGCTCAGAAAATGCTCTCTGGCTGTTGTAGGTCCAATAATGGCCTTCTTTATAGTTATGTCTATTTGCTATGTTTTGAATCGTCCAGAAATGTATATTATTTAAAAATATTGCCTCATCCACACCATACTTTTTCGCTATCTCTGTATTAAAGCTATGTAACATGATAAAATCCCTATTGATAAATCCTGTTGTACCGAGCCCTCCGAACTGAGGGCTTTTTATTTGAAACCATTCATCCTAGCACGCTCAAATGCTCTAAAAGCAAGAGCAGGAAAGGCTCTTAACGATATCTTTACAAAGTCTTGATGATATTTTTCGCACATGTTTGGTGCATGTGCGTATGACAAAGCTAATAAGAAATTTTGCATGTGACAAATCCTTCTGTTGTTCGCAAGAATTAAAGGTTGACAGACAAATTAAATGTGCTACAATTTTACCCATATTCGCCGACTTCTATTCGGTTAATGTATCCAGGGCCTACGGCCACGACTAGCCTGGTGCTGATACACCTGGTTAGTCGATCATACTAATGCAATACTTAATAACAATCAATCACTTAGTGAAATAAAAAAAACACTAACAATTGTAAATTATTCGTAAAGATTTACGGCCCCGGCAGCGTCTTGTACATATGATCATCCCGGATGACCCTCTTGGGGCCACCATGTTGCCACATGCACATTGTAAAGATTTATGGCCTCTAGGCGGTCTTTCGGATGTGAGATCCCCGGGGGACCATCATCTAGAGGCCACCATATTGCCGACATCAGCAAAATGGTATAATAACAACGACCCCGTAGCTCAGTCTGGTAGAGCCGTTTAGCTCCTAGAGCGCCGCTTTTTATCGGTAGGTCGTTGGTTCGAATCCAACCGGGGTCATTCCAAACGACTATTTTTATATTTCTCAATAATATCGTCTAGCGTTGGCTGCTTGTCGTAGCCATCAATCATCAGATTTATTTTGAATGATAACTTTCCAAGAGTCTTGTTTTTGCTGTAGACCGTATCAACGCGCCGCACGCAATCATACAAGTCCTGAAGCTCTGCTTTTGTAAAGTCGTTCACTCTTCATCCCCGTACTTAATAATGTTCCTCAACACCATTAAAATACTGTCATAAGCCATTATCTCGCCCTTGTAAGCACCCATCTGATAATCGCTCAAAGGAACCTCGGCCATCTTGTCCAACATGAAGTCCACAGTATCTGCACGCTCTTGCCACAAATATTCGCGGAGCTCCTGAAATGTTTTTGGGTAAATCATCGCATCCCATCCCTTAAAGCAATCAAACAATCAGCCAGAAGTCGAAAAGCCCTGACTCCCAACACCCCATCAACACGAGTATTCGTAGCTCCTAACGCAATCTCAAGGGCATGAAAGCTACGATCAATAGCAGAACCACTCCTAACCCTTTTCCACTCGCGAAGCTCTTCTAGCTCTTCCAGCTCAGTCATGCGTCACCTGGTAAACATAAGGCCTCGTTTTTCGATTAACCTTCACCCACCCTTCTCGCTCAAGAATGCAAATAATTGAACTTATTTTCGAAGGGAAGAATCCCGTGCGAAGTCCAATCGAGGTAATTGAAAGCTTATCATTCGAAAGCAAATCATGGTAAACAGAAAGAATAGCCTCGACAGAACACAAGCACCCAACATTGCTCCGTCGATTCCAAGTCGAAATAATTTTAGCCAAATCCTCTCGTGAATCACGCAACTCCATTCTTTGCTTTATTGCACGACTTTTTTCTAATATCCTTTCAATCTCCGTCGAGCTCAACATTCAATACGTCCTCAAATCGTGCCCGCAATCCACCATCGGTTATCTTCTCTAACCGCACCTGACTCGCAATAGGTATGTACCCGCGAGCCACCCAACTGTGAAAGCTAGTGGCCCCCAACCCCGTGCGCCGTGAGAACTGATATCCATTCCCGTAATAAGCTTTAAATTCTTCTATTGTCATACATCCCCCGTTAATCTTAATAAATTATAATAATTATTGCTTGCTTAGTCAATCTAAATTTATTATAATAGCTGTACGTCAATACCGACGGTTTAAATAAGGTAGATTACAAATGAGCAAGCAAGAATTAATTGACACAGTCAAAGAAGCATTCGGTGTAACTTTGGCAAATAGCGGACTAACAATGGATGATATTTTTGAGCGCGGTCCATCGCCCGAAGAAGCAAGAATCCGAGAGCTAGACGATAAATTATCACACCTTGATAAGATAAATTATGAAATAGCTCAACTGAGAGGCATCAAAGAAAAACTTGAGTCGCGTGTTAAAGAATTATTTAATCATGAGAAAATTGGTCAATCCACTTATCGTCATGGAAAATATGGCGTAGTTATCACTACTGGATACAATTACAAACTCAATAAAAGTGAATATGAAGTAATGAAAGGATTTATTCCCGCCGAGTTTAATCCTGTTGTGGTTACTGAAAAAGTAGAATACAAAGTTAATCCTTCTCTTTACAAGCATGCCGAAGAATACGCTGACAATGAAACACTTCGATTGCTTAGCGAACTAATGCCAAAAGAAGATTCGAAACTTAATGTTGTACTCAAAGCTGCTGTATAAGGACATCATGAACAAAGGATTGTTAGCAATAATTTTGTTGATGGCTGGATGCACTCCGGTCATCGTTATGGAAAACGAAGACAATTGTGAGATTGTTACTACGCGCCATGATAATATTTTTACGGAGACTTGGGTTTGTCATGGCAAATTTATGACTGATGATGACATGGCTATGATTGCTATGAACGGGGTTACGAAATAAATAATTGCACCTGCAATAAAAATGCAACTTGGAGTTATATTTGTGTCAAATAATGTATTAATTTTAGGCCCAAGCGGAAGCGGTAAGAGCACCAGCATTAGAACCCTGGATTCTGAATCAACTTATATTCTTAACGTCCTTGGCAAGCCATTACCTTTTAGGGGATACAAGAAAAAATACAATTTAGACCAAAAAAATTACTATGAGACAGACGATTGGACACGAGTTGTGAAATGCATTCAAGTGGTCAATTTAGAAAAGCCTCATATAAAAACATTAGTCATTGACGATCTTCAGCATGTTCTGTCAAATGAGTTTATGCGTCGAATTGGTGAGCGGGGATTTGATAAATTCAATGACTTTGCTTTTCATTTCTGGAAAATAATTATGGAGGCCAAGGATACTCGGGACGATCTTGTATGCGTATTCATGATTCATAATGAAATAGATGACACAGGGATGTCTAAAGTAAAAACTGTAGGGAAACTAACGGATAAAACAGTCTCCCCAGATAGCACGTTTACCACTATATTGCATAGTAATGTACGGGATGGTGAGTATTCATTCATAACGCAAAACGATGGATTTCATCTTGCAAAAAGCCCAATAGGTATGTTTGAAGAAAAAAATATCCCAAATGATCTGAAGTTTGTACGTGATACTATTACCAATTACTTTAACGACGGAGAAGATGAATGAGTTTTTTTACCCTTAGCAGTGGTTCAGTTGCATCAGGTGATCCAATGGCCGCGTTCATCGCCGATATGTCGGTCATCCCAAATAATTCAATGGTCTTGGCCACACTAGAAAAGTGTGAAGTCAAAGAATTCCGAGGAACAAAAACATTTAGCGTAACCTGGAAAATGCTAAATTTGTTCAAGAATCAAATTGTTCGTCAAAAAATAGACGTATTCAGCGACAACGAAAAAAAAGCAGACAGAGCAAAAGAAATGTTTATGCTCATCTTCAAAATTTGCAATGTTAATGTGCAAGACAAGAATCATGGCCCAACACCAAACGAACTGTATCAACTTGAACGCAAAGTATGTGGATTAAGGATTCGCGAATACTCTCTTGTAGGTGATGATGGCGTGACTCGTGAAGGTAATTTTGTCAGCGAATTACACGACACCAAAGGATTTATCGAAGCAGTTGGTGAAAAAATGGTTGCCAAAGAAACAAAATCACGACCAAACCCCACTCAAGATTTCGACGAGCTCAATCCACCCATGATTGATGATGAAATTCCGTTTTGACTTACTAAGTTTGCCAACAAGGAATAAAAGTGGATAATTTTAAAGCTCCATCGTTGCTTACAGTGCCTCAATTTGTCAACAAACACCCTGCTTTCACTCTCGGCGGCGTTAGAGACAATATATTCAAATATGATTTAAATGGATTAAAGAAGTGTGGCGCCATCTTGCGGAATGGTCGACGTGTTCTCATTGATGAAGAAAAGTTCTTTCAATGGGTATTGAGCCGAAATAAATAAAGGAGATCATAGATGGACCTATCAGGATTAATCTTATCAGCTATAGAAAAACGAGCCAACGACCCTCATCGAGCCTATGTTGGTGCAAGCTCCATAGGCAACCCCTGTGTCCGCGCATTGTGGTACAGCTATCACGGAGCGCCCAGCGGGGACTTCTCTCCCACGATACGTGCTACGTTCGACGTGGGTAAACGCCTAGAGGGCCTCATGCTGGATTATATTGATTTGGCCGGAATAAAGGTTATTTTGCCCGACGAAATGAATCATTATTTGTTTTGCGTGGATGCCGAGATTCCTAAGTTCCAAGGCCATATGGATGCTTTAATTGTTGTTGACGGCGAAGAATGCGTTCTCGAAGTAAAAACCGCAAAGAATGCTAGATTTCAAGCATTAAAAAAGAAAGGTCTTCGTGAATGGTCTCCTGGTTACTACGCGCAGTTGCAATCGTACATCGGTATGCGAGGATTAAAACGCGGGGCTTTATTGGCCATCAACAAAGATTCAAGTGAGCTGCATCATGAGTGGGTCGATTTTGACAGTTACTTTTACAATGAACTTCGAGCAAAAGCTCAAACAGTGATTGATTCCGAAGAGCCGCCAGAACGAATCAACAAATCTCCGCTTTATATTGTATGCGCCCGGTGTAATTACAAAGACACTTGTTTCTTTTCTCAATGAGGTTTCGTCATGAATGAATTAAATGCCTTGGTACCTGGGTTCGTGGGTGGTTTTATTGGCGGGACTTCGGTTATTTGTAGCTATTATTACTACATTTTTCAGAAAACAAAGCAGTATATTGGCGCTAAAAATATTATGAAAGACCGGCTTGTTGTTGCCGGTCTTGAGCAAGAAATTCATGATTTAAAAGTTGAGATGAATAAGATACATTTGGAATTGTATCGTCAGTATGATGAGAGCACGAAGCAATCATAGTAAATAAAAATCCTTGATAACCTGAATCGCCGCATCAGCTCCTTGGCACCATGTGGCGTAATATCCTTCTTTCCCAATGTTCTCGATAAAGTTTTTTTGATTTTTGGTCGGCCTATTTCCTCCGGCCTTTAATTCAATCCAAAGACCTTTAAATTGCCCATTTCCACGAGGAAGAAAACAATCTGAAGCCCCAGCAACGACGCCCATTCGTTTTAATTTTATTGCAAAACTAACGTGGCACATGCGCTCGTTAGCCAAATGCATAAAAGGAATCTTATGTAGCCGACAAAAATCAGCAACTGTAATTTGAATAGATTCCTCAGGCTTCATAATTATAAATACTGCCCAAATCTGATTCTGTTGATTAAGTCAGCGCATCGAGTCGGTGACACCTGGGTAGCCCACGCCGATTGCTTCAATTCACTTGCGGCAACAACATAAGCGCGTTCGCCTAAAGCCTTAATCATGCGAACGAACTTGAGAAAACCACCAAGACCCATATTGAATACAAGCTCCACAAGAGCGCCTTGGCGCACCGTATCTTGATTCTGGTACCAAGGGAACGGCTCAAGCTGTTTGCGTGCTGAAGCTAGGTCATTGCGCATCAAATACCAGCATTCGTCAGTGGACAAGCCTTTCCCTGAGCGAGGGTCAATATTGCGACCAATGGCAATTGTGCTGAAACCAAGGGAATCGAGATAAACAAACTTTTTCATCCCTTCATGTTCAATTATTTTTGTTTCAAGTTGCGTGTCCACGTTAATCGTAGGGCAAAGTCCGGCAATATGAGTCATACGGGTCCAGGAGTTAGTGGTTGATCGTCTTCAGGATCAAGAATCAAATGAGTGTCAAATTGAACTTTATATTCTGTGTTTAAATTTGCTTTGTAAGCAATAGTAGCCAATGAAACAGTAACAACCAAACTGAAAAATAAACCCAGGTATCTTTTCATGGTCGTCTTCTTGAGGTGAACCCTACGTCGGCAAGCTTGGAGGCAATTACGTAGGGCTCAGGCTATGAAGAGTGGACGAACTTCACTCCTCAACTCTACTTGACTCCAAACTCTGACGCAACTTCTATAACGCCTTCAATTACATGTGCAGCGCCTTCAGCCATTTCGTCAACGCCATCAACGATGGTTGCTACGCCAGGAAACATTTTTTCAATCCATTGCAACACTTCACCACGTTGACCTTGCATGATGTTGTAATTGGCAACCAACTGATTCATGCCAGTTTCTAGTTCAACTGCTCGAGCTTTTAATGTTTCTAAATCCATTTGTATCTCCACTTAGTTAAAGGCCCATCAAGATTAATTCAATGGGCTCCTATTATTATTTCATAATTATATACGCAAATGTTCCAACTCCGGCATTAGCACTTGAAGTGACGACAAAACTTCCCACCCCAGGTACAATTTTAAGTACTGATGCAGCATTTGCTTGTGTATTCCAATTACCAACAACAGTACTGGTAGCTGTGCAGAAAGCGTCTGTAAAAGACTGAGCTGCGGCTCCTCCGGCTGCTGCTGCTGCTGTGACAGACTTCATTAATCCTTGAGTTTCATTTGCAACAATTAATCCTGTTGCAGCGCCTACATCGGGAATACTGTAAACAGACGCTTGTCCATGAGCAGCATTGCTAATGGTGACGTTTGTGTTGCCTGTATTCGCTACAGCAGCAACAATCAGCGAACCACGTGCCGCAGTCGATGAATAAGATATCAACGTTCCTTCGTCACCAGATAAACCTGCTTGCAAAGACCCACGGTTAATCGCAGTACCTGTGGTGTTCGCAAGTGTTCCGGCTGTGTCGGTGGACACAATGATGTTGCTGGCAATCGTCGGCAATGTAACGTCACCAGGAGATGAAATTTGAACAAGACTAATGGTATTTGACGTAACCACAACTTTTAACCAAACAGGACCTTCGTCGCTGGTGTAGACTAATGCCATTTGATCGTTTGCAAATACATTTAAATTTGCAGCTTGCTTGAATGTGGTCAAATAACCTGTGACAGTAACCGTGGCGTAAGTGTCGTTAGTTGTAATTTGAATAACATTAGGATTAACACCAACTTGGCCAGTTGGTTGCTGCGTGACTGATAATACACTCATGACGATTCCTCATTGGTTGTCAAAATAGATGGCTGGAAAGATTCCAGAGCCTCAGGTGTAGCGTGTTGCGTTAAATCTGCGGTTGCCGGTAAATCACGCAATTTCTGTTTGGCTTGCGCAATCGAAAGCATCCCAACCATATCTTGTTTTTCGTGAGCTCGCTGGTAATCAATGTCGAGCTTTTTTAATCTGTCATTTCTTTCCGATCGTAACGATTCCATTTTAATTGCTCTAGCTGTGGTCATATCAATTTCAATCTGAGTTCCATTGTAGCGCCAAGCGTTACGAAATACTTGGTTTGTTGGAATATCTTCGTGCTCAATAATCCAATGCTCATCAACATCAGCCAAGTCGCGAGACTTAATCAATCTCAACGCCTCCTCTTCCCCATGCTCGGCAACAAAGCCGGGTGATGGAATACAGATGGACATGCCGCCATTCTCGTTATGAAATACAATTCGCTTCATGGGGAATCCTTATAAGGTAATCAAGCCCTGGCAAAGAGCTCCTGAAATGGTATTTTGCGTCGCACCATTATTGGAGTTTTTAGTCTGAACAGCAAATCCGTTATTGTTTTGATTGAGAATAGTGTAGATACCCGATGCCGGAGAAACATTTAGACAATACGCGCTTCCCGTATAAAGCGACGAAAAATAGCATGTCCAAACTCCGGTGGAGTTACTAAGGACGGAGCTTACGCCGTACGAGTAGACGATGGTATTCGTTGTCTGATTATACTGAATCCCAACCTGACATGCGGAATTATGATATTTTTGCGTTCCAGGGCTCGTAAATACCGTGATATCTGTCCCGGTCTCTTGTTGAGCAGTTGTTGCAGCAACAGCCCCAGCAGTTGCCGCCTGCATCGTAGGAGCCGCGCCAGCACCATTTGACGTCAGAACTTGTCCCGCAGCACCCGTGGCCACAGTCGCAATCGCATTGCCAGCAGACCATGTAAGCAGTTCACCGGCAGTCCCGTTAGCTAATGCAGTGTATGGGATGGCTGACAGCGTATTAGACGACCCAGCTATGGTTTTATTGGTCAATGTCTGTGTTGCAGCCAATCCAACCAGCGTATCGGTGGTTGATGGCAATGTGAATGTTGTTGTTCCGGCGACCGCTGCGGCCTCAAGCAATGAGTATCCGCTTCCTGAGCCTAAAAGTTTAAGTGTTCCGTTGGTGAATGATTTTACACCGGTGATTGTTTGAACGGTTGCGATGGTAACAAAATTATTTGATGGCTGAGCAATTAATTGAAAAGTAATCGGGTCGGTGCCAATGGCTGTAACCGTCGACGTCTCTGTCCAAATAGACCCGCCATGTGTATTGCCGCTACTTACAAAAACGGATGAACCCGGAATTATTTCAGCGACTTGATCGTAATCAGTGGTACGGGTAAATATAGCCTGGGTCACACCTGTTCCAGTCGTGGACATCTGATAAATGCCATTCTCCAACGTGCTGGTCTGACTATGAAACAAAACGCGCTGATTAGCCGTTAATGTCACGCCGTCAATAACAACCACAGCCGCTACAGACTGAGTCAAGGTGGCGCCAACACCTGCTGCGCCATTGGCATAAGTTGATGTAAAGTTAGTGGTGGTTGCCGCTATACATGGGCCGCCAGCAACAAACGTAAAACCACTTGCAATCGTATCAACGTACGCCTTTACCGCCGCTTGCGTTGGCAGTAACGTGGCGCTATCGTCGGCCATCGTCCCATCATTTGATATTCCGGCGACGCCTTGCGGGTACGTCCCGGAATTAAGAATAAACAATCCTGAACCGTTGGTTGTAAGTAGCAAATCACCGTTGGTCACCGAGTTGGTTATGGTGTTTCCAGCAGTATTAACGAGACCACCAAAGGTCAGCGTACCCGGCATCACAACTGTTGCTGACAATGTAAATGTCGGCGCGCCCGAGACCCCAGAGCCATTGGTAATGGTAACTTGATTTGCAGTGCCTGTTAACGTCCGATTCGCAAACGTAGATGCCGCCGTCTGAACCACAACACCAGTACTAGCCAATGCTGTCACACCATCTAAAACAGCGCTCCAGGCCTGTACGTCGCTTCCGATTGCAAGGCCTAAGTTAGCCCTAGCGTCTGACGCGTTATCAGCTCCTGTGCCTCCCCGTGCGATAGGAACGATGGTTCCCTCAGGTATGACGCCGGCATAAGTGAACTTAGTATTAATGCCGCCACGAAGCCCAACAACAATGTCGTTAATTAATAGGTCGCCGCCGGTTGCAAAGTTACTGAACTTTGAATTTTGGACTGTCATTGGTTTTCCTTAATATTTATCCCATTCTTCAATTAGCATGTTAGTCCTTATCGTGCACGGCGGGCAAATATTCCGCCATATCCAACACAAGTTGATACGGTGAAATATGATAAAACCGACAAATAAACTGTTGTTGTTGTTGCAACGGAAACGCGACGGAATGGCACTGCGAATCCAACGGCGCCAGAAATAAATGGCACCACCCCTGCCACAGGATATGATAACAATGCCTCGAGCGACGAATTAGGCGCTGTAGCAGATGTGTTGCTTGACCATCCAATAAATTGAATGACGTTCGTGGTACTGCCACCATAAAAAACTACATTACCCCAAACATCCCAGTCTCCCGCAGTTAGACTAATAGTCGTGATATTAGACACCGCCCCGGTTGATAATGATACGCTTGAAGCGTCAGAAATTACGCTCGAAACAAACTCCCCAACAGTACCTGCAGCAGAATTATTATTTGTAGTCGTACCGACAATGCCTGCAACTTGTGCCGGTGTTATTGCCGCATTAAACGTAGTGGCTCCAGCAAAATAGTTAGTTCCAGACGCACTATAAATACCATAATTAGCGACACCTCCTCCTGAAGCGGAGGCATAAACACCATAAACAGTCGACGGCCCAGTTGCCTCTCCAGAAACGCCGGTAACTGTAGATGTTTCTCCGGTGTATGTATCAGTAACCACTCCACGCACGCCATAATATGCCATGTTAGTGGCGGTAGAAGCCGAAGTCAGCGTCGTTACTTTCGAGTAAATGCCATGATAACTTCTTGCCGACGACCCACTCGCGCGCTGAACAATGGCATTTACATCCAACCCTGTATTGATAGGCACGCCGCTACCTGTCGTCGTGTTAATCTGTTGACCAATAGCGTCAGAAGCCGAATTCAACCCAGATACAGTAATAACCTGACCATAGAACGTTACATTGGCGCTTCCACCTGAAACTGCAATTGTTTGACCTGTTCCGCCCGTTCCTGCCGTCGCTATCAACCCAACAACCGAAGGGACTATAGCAGGGTCTGTACCGGCTATAGCAACTCTCGTGGCACTTGCCGACCCTAAGGCAGGTGTAATCAATGTAGGCGTATTAGCCCCGACAAAGGTACCCGTGCCTGTAATACCCGTAAGCGAGTTACCCGTAGAATTTACTGTTGCCATGACAACCCCTTAAGTCGTAGTTAGAAGGACGCTAGATGTGCTTATCATTACCCATGAAGTATTAGCAACATCGGCAACCAGAGTTATGGTTTGGCCTGCAACTGCCGTACAGGTAACGGTACCACTTACAGATGTCGTTACGTTGTTAACGCGTATTGTGTCGCCAACGGCCGTTTGAACAACCCATCCGCCGGTGTTCGCAGTAGCGCCAATGAGCGACACAACATCACCCACGGCGTATGTAGACGGCAATGTTAATGTTGTTTGTCCAGCATTTAATGCAATGTATTTAGTGGAAACGACAGCGGTTTGTGTTGTACCGGTTATTGTTACTGTTGCAAGCCCGCCGCCAGTCGCCGTAATTGTAATGCTATTCGAAGCATTTGAAATGCTAACCCCTGCCCCTGCTGTTAACGAACCTGCCGCAGGAGCGCCAGCGGTAGACCCGATAACTAATTGGCCATCTGTTAACGCAAGCCATTGCGGTACGCCTGTGGCGCTTGTAGCAAGCGACGCTCTATTGGTTGTTGCTAAACCTGATACTACGTTAGAGCCGCTTGCGTACAACATTGTGCTCACTGCATATGTATCAGCAAACGTTGACGTAGAAGCAACCCAGTTCGTGCCATTCGCTCTTAAAATTGTTCCCGTGCCTGTGGCTATCGCAGGAAAAGTCGCGGTGGTCCAGGCAGGCAATGCAGCGGCACCCCCTGACTGCAACATTTGACCTGCACTTCCTGTGCCAACAGATTGCCATGCGCCAGTTGCAGTGGTGCCTGCGGCCATTAGACTGTAGGCTGTGGCTGTGGCAATTGCTGTCCCGCCCGATGACACGGCCAGTGGAGTTGAGCTTAAAACTAGGCTAGGAACAGTCAATCCATAAGTAGCAATTGTCTGTGCAGCACTAGGAGCTAACAATACCGCGCCCGTAGGAACAGCAACAGAATAAGCAGTAAACGTAATCGGTGTTGTACCTATGGTGAATGGCCCTGCGCCAGTCTCCTGGTATACCAATCCGGCATTAATCGTTCCTTGACTCACGGGAACTACGCCGTATTGAATCACTTCAGCCGCTTGGTCATAATCCGTGGCTCGCGTCAGAACCCAGTTAGTAGCACCTGTCCCAACTGTCGTTACCGTGTAAATACCGTTCTGAAAAGTGGACGCCTGGTTTTTTACTAGAACGCGAGCGGCCACGGTCATCAGTACACCATCAATCGTCAACGCAACCTGTGCGCCAGCGTTTGTAAGCGTCGCTCCAACACCTAACGTACCATTAGCATACGTTACCGTTAAAGCGCCTGTGGTGGCCACGGATGCCGCTGAATAAGCAGTTAATCCTTGAGCTGTTAGAAAGTATTTTAATTCATCACTGCGCAAGTATTTCTTTGTGATTCCATCAACACCAATCAGAGTGTCAACGCCAGGAATTACGTCAGTACCGTTTGGCGTACCGAGAGGGAGTGCGGTTATTTTAATATTAGCCATGACGTAATCCTATACAGGTTGAGTTATCAATAAGTCGCCGTTTTGTGCCGTAATGAACAACCCATTTTGCGTAATTAAAAACAATGAATCAGGAGGAGGAGTCAAGCCCTGGTCGTCAACAACTCGAACAAATACACTTCGGACAAGAGGGTTTTGGTCTTGCCCTGGAAATGGTTTACTACCGTTAAAAAAGGGCATAGAAAGTTACTCCGACAACCGCTGATGTGTCAGCAGTGTAGAAATGTAATGTGTCACCAGCTTGTACTTGACGTGCGGATGGATTTAGTTCGCTGGTGGTAGATGCGAATGTGCCGCCCACTGGAACAGCTGCCGTGGCATTCACGGCAACCCAAATAGATGAGCCTGGTTCATAACTGAATATGGCGATAAATTTGTTGTATGTTGTGGATGTAATAGCGCCCATTGCGGCGCTACCAGGAACCGTTAGCGTGGTATCGGTCAAAGTCACTAAATTGGCGCTGTATTTATCAATTGAAAATGGCAGACCGAAGCCGTTAAAGCCATTTATGTCCCTGGTCATTGCAAACGATGTTGCCATTTTTATTCCTTATAATTAATGTTATGAGGTCATAATATCATAGGCGCCTATACCACCACACCTAGGCGGGCGTCGGCAACAAAATTGTATGTTATGTATGCAGTGCCGTAGTTACTACCTGTTGCAACTATCGCATTTGATAATTTAGTTGTTCCTGTAATAGTCATTGAATTATATTTTGTGTTAGGTGAATACTGCCAAAACCCACTGCTTGGGCCCGTGGCGTCCAAATCAGAATAAGCAGTTACAGCCCCATCGCCAATTACTTTGCCCGAAACAGCATTTACAGTCCCTACAGTTGAATAATATGCCATAGATGGAATGGCGCGCTTTAAAGTATATGGAGTTGTAAATGAAGAAGTGATTAGTCGAATCTCTGTGGCGGTTTTATTGTTTATTCCTTGGTTAACTGATATCGCGCCCACTGTGTTTGCGCTTCCAATAGTCGCACCTAAAGGATAATTTGTCTCATAGTAATATTGGCACTCTCTTAGCACTTCATCGGGAGTCTGCGGAGCAGGTCGCGTCGGAATGTTTCCTTGCACCAAGGATACATATTGAAAGGCCACTGATTCAGTCGACGTCATCGTGTCGAAAGTTACAACAATGGCAAATAATGTGGCAGTAGATGTGTCTGTTGCTGACGAATCCCATCCGCTAAAGCTGAATGGAGTTGCTGCTGTCGTCGGTGTGAATGATGCAGTTTCTTGCTTTCGTGTCACAGCAGTCCAGCCGGCCAGAAACGTAGGGGCTCCAGCAGTAATGCTAGTGACAAGACTTGCAGGAAGCACTGGAACAACTGGCGTGGTGTTAGCCGTCCACATTAAATCGACTCTTGCCGCTAAAGCCGCTCCTGTTTTTGAGCATACCACTTGCACGGCCATCGCACCGCGCAGCAATTCTCTTGCTTGAGGTAAACCAAGATATTGGATCATAGCAAATGACGTGGTTTGTGCGGCTGTTATAGTAAATAAACCCCCAGTATTCGTCATGGACAAACCATTGTTTACCGTCTGGAACAAGATGGTCTGGTCGGCAACATAGTACGCTCCATTGGCCCCGGCTGCTTGAGCGCCTGGAGCGGTTCCTAAAATCTGACATGGATTCAATGCAAAGTCCCACCCAACCAAGTAACTTGGAATAGGCTTATATTGCAGCAATGGATTGTAATAATAAAACAAATTGTTTTCTTGCTGTGCGGTAGTTTGTTGCTGAAAGGCCACGTCAGCCGTTGCGTCAGCCACACTCAAAAACTGGAAACTTGAAAGTGTAATTGTTTTGCCGGCGGGAATAACTAAATTAAAATTAATGTACGCGTTGTTTGATTGCGTGTCTGTGTTGAAGGCTGTGATTTCTGGTCTGCCAACTGTGGCATAAGTAGCTAGCGAGCCGCTTGCCGGAACAGTCCATACACCTAGTTCTTGTGTTGTGCCGCTAGATGTCACGTAATTCAACGTCAATGAAACGCTAGTCGAGCCAGCCGCAGCAACAAATGATGCGTAAGTTAGCTTGCCATAAAATATATTGGTTGTGTCTACGAAACGTTGCTGAAGCGTTGCTGAAGCACCGAGACCAAGCGTATTCAATGTTAGTGCGTATGAGGGACTGCTTTCGTTTGCTCCCGTGGTTGTTTTTACCCAGGTGGCTGTGAATGTTCCAGCTCCTGTTGTTATCAAGTCCCAACCAGGCGCTAATGATGTTGTTTCTGGTGACCCGGTAACAGTGTACGTATGAGCGACATCAGTTGCCGATCCAAACGCAACATCAACAAACTGTGGATTTGTAATTTGATTTGCACTTGTTGCTTCGACGGCAGGAATGATGTCGCCTGTATTGTCTACATGAGGAACCGCTTCACGGGCAAATTGGAATACAGCCCCGGAACTATACACCGTTATGTAATAGAGCTGGTCTGCGCCATCATCATCATAGGGCAAGAAATAAGGGACCGTTGGATTACCGCTTCCATCTACAAAGCTGCCAATACTGCTAAGAATCATTGGATTTGGCAGGCGCGTGAATGTGTAGGTTGGATCGTCGCCCGTTATTTGCCACACGTCCTTCAATGCAGTCGGATTGTTGTCTTCGTAGAACGTGACAATTCCGCCAGACAAAGGAAGGCCCGTGTCTTTGTCTGTGATCAGGGTATTGATACTGAAGGCCGGGATATATGCGGTATCTAATGAAGGCATGGGCATAGCCTGAACGAATTAATTATAGGTTCATTCTACACCCGAATTGTGGTAGATGGATACTGCAAGACAGGAGACTATTTCAATCCTGCGAAAGCGAGAATAACAGCAACCACAGACGCAAACATGATGCCGCCTACGCCTAGCATGATGCTGGAAAATTGCTTATGCACATCATCTGCAATGGCTGCGATCTCGAATCTCATTTCTTCAATAGCAGCGACCGCTTCTTCCACTCGTCGCAATCTCACTTCATGATCAACGTAATTCTCTTGAGCTTTAGTGGTCATTTTATTTCCTTCCGGCTGATCCGTTGTTTTTAGTATGCAAATTAATCAATACAATCTATATTCTTTCTGTTTTCAGTATAAAATGAACATTTTATTTTATATTAGACTATTAATTATGCAAAATATCAATTTTCCTGATCTACACATCTACCAAGCAATTGAGGAAGCGGCGATCTCGGGAAGATTTTGGCCAATAGTGATATCTTTTCCTTGGCGCGTTGATAGCATTCTTTATAGGGAACCAGGAGCTCCATTGATTCTTTTAATGAGATCGATATTGCCTCATCTGCCATCTCAATCAAATTAAGCTGGCGAATTGACATAACATCACGAGCGTTAGGGTAGCGCTGCTCAACAATAAATAATCCGGTTAATTCCATCTTTGAGAAATTCATATAGTACTTCTCCGCCGATCTGCTTCCTTGATCTCTAGCATAGGAGATAAAGGATTGTATTGTATCCGTCGCCTCTCTGCGCATTACTTTAGATTTATCTCGAATCGCCTTCCATTCAGAATTTGATTTCTGAGCAGCCATTTGCTGAAGTATATTTCTTTGCTTGAAAAAGGCGTGAGTCAACTTCTCTTTAAAATCTATTACAGAAGGAGAGTTCCTCATTAAAGTAATAAGAAAAGTTGCCTGAAGCTCAGACAAATAAGCAATATCCAATGGGCGCCCAGAGGTAGATACTTTCGACATTTCAAATGTAGAAAGGGTGTTCGTATTTGAGTGCTTTTTAAGCAATGAAATAACCGCCCTATGCTCGAGGCCACACCCCTCACTGATTGCCAATGAGGTGGTGAATATATTATTTTTCTTTAGCACGACTAAATCACCCATCACACATCCATATGAATAAAGATTTTATCTTATTACACAAATAAGCATTAATCAAGCTTGTTATTGCGTAATTGTCGTGCTATATTATTAACCAATCCAACTTAAAAGGAAAATGTGATGTCAGCAGCAATTATAGGAATGCTCCTGGTTCTTTACTGGGACGGCCAAGAGCGAACGTATTAGGCTTTTTTTGCTGAGTATTGAGTTAAACCCCTGCTCAGCATCTCCATAAATTTTATTGCCTTACCTTGTTTATCAGATATTTTGTCTATCTCGTTAAGTTTCTTGTCCCAGTTTGGGCTCGTGATGAATTCAATTGCGGCTTTGTCATTTTTCCCGCCCGTAAATACATGCTTCATGAAATTTTCAGCGAAATTACCTGCGTTTCTTTCTTTGGTCATGTTTGTTTTTTCTAAGGCGCTAGCTGTGCGTATCGTTGGCGTTCCAATTAAGTCTTTAAACAGCAGCTTCATGTCCTTAAGTTTGGATTGGGCTAACGGTGAGTTTCTTAATGAGTGCATCATTTTATTGAAATCTGAGTCGCTCGCTAAAACCTTATAGAAATTCATTCCTGTCATGTCTTTTTTATCAAAAGCTTTTTCAAGGTCTTTTCTGACAAATTGTCTTTCGTATAGATTTCTTCCTTTTTTGTAGTCTGGAGAAATGGCATCCAAATCTGACACAAGCTGCTTTCTAGTTTTTGACAGGATTCTAGCTTCTGAGTCCGGTGCTTTTTGTATCATGTCATCAAGCGAACGCTTAACAAGGTCCCAATATCCGAGAGAATCTTGCGGTATATTCTTAAGCTCCTCCTGATAAGCGGGCCTTCCTTTTACCATGCGTTCAGCTCTGGAAATAATTTTATTGTCTTTATATTTGTCGCTTACTTCTGTGGGAACTTCAGCTGGGTAAGCTTTTTCATAATGCTGCTTTACTTTTGGCGCATGAGTTTCTTCATTGTAGACGTGATCTAAAACACCTTGTATGGCGCTCTTTTCCGACTCAATTCGCTGCTGACCTTTTTCATATAATAACTTTGAGCCTTCAGGCGTCTTCCCGAGCGCGCCTTGTTTTGCACCTACGTATGGATTCAAGCTGGCTTCAGCAGGTGTTAAATAAGACAAGCCCAAACGTTTCGCCGCATCTAGTCTTGGTTGCGCTTCATTTAGATTCACGCCCTCAGATAGCTCCCTACCTATTTTTCTTTTACTCTTAAAACCTCTTCCCCCCAGGGCGGCGGCCAATATAGCTGCCGTATCTTGATAAGGACCAGAGGCACCAATGTCTTTGGCAACCTCATGACCTGCTGCCCCGGCGGCCAAGGCGGTAAGGGTCTTAACTGTTTTTCTAACCGCTGGCTTTGCCGTCTTTCCTAAATGCATCAAAGCCCCAAACCCCGCTCCCAACCCTCCGCCCACAGCAGCACCTGTTAGAGGGTCTTCTTCGTTCTGAATTCCGCCCAAGATCGATTGAGGGATCGCCTCGGCAGCAGCGGCTTTTAAATACTTTCCAACCTTTGGGATTGATTCAATCACTCTTCCTGTTTTCCCTACAAGATTTGCTTTTGGACCCAAAAGCATAGGAAGTATCTCAAATACTTTTTGTATATTCTTATCCACGTTGCTTTCATGCCTAGATGTATCTGCCCTCTCCACATGAAGCTTTTTAGAGAGATCTTCACTGAATGGCTTTACAACCCTTGAAGGGATATTTGCAAATGGTCTTCCGAAATCCGCGTAGCCAATTAAAGCATCCTCTCCATATTGCCGCGCATTATTAAAAAAATTTTCGCCTGGTTTTTTTGTTTCAATGCCTTTGAAATCATCAGAGGTTGGTTTATATGCTGCCATTATTTATTCTCCTCTGAAGATAATTTAACCAAATAACGTTGATGCGGATTTAATTTTGACAGCCAGCTCTGAAATTGTTTTTTTGTTTGAACAGATTCAGGAACTTTTGGAGTTTCTTTATTTCTTATATCTATTCCCCTGGTAATTGCTCCGGTTGAATAACTTCGTCGATCACCCAGCTCCTTCATGAAATTATATATTCGATCTTGATATCCTTGCTCTGATTCATTCGTTCCTTTGCTTACGATCTGCTTTGCTAGTTCTAGCGCTTCTTTTTGTGACGGAAGTTTAAAAGCGGCCATAACAGAATCAACAAGTGTAGCTGTTTTTGCTTTGTAAGCTGCGCCAGATGTTGGATTAAATAAATTCCCTACAAATCTTTCTGGGTGCGGCATTTCAGATAACTCAGCAAGCAATGGCATCATATTATCAATGGCAGAGACAACCTTCTGATGTGACGCCATTTCACTTTTTTCCAATGGAACAAAATTAGGGTCTTGTGGAGATCCTGCGGTCAATTGTTTAACCACAGTTCTTCCGCTTGGATATTTTGTTACCTGTGTAACAGATCCAGATTTAGAATCAATCTTTGTTGTCTCGGTCTTTTTTAATCCTTTCTTTTCAAGCAGCGCACGAGACAATGGATTTTCGTCATACATTTTATCTATGTGATATAAATTAGGATTTCCTTCTGATATTTGCTGCTCATTAGAAGCCAATCTTTTTGTTTCTGGCATGCGTTGTTGCGGCTCCTCTGCCTGAACCGCGCTTTCATTTTGTCTTTGATTTTGATTCAGCGCAGGAATATCAAACCCATTCGGATTCATTCCTTTATCAGACTCGGACGGGTCCGCTCCAAACGAAGTCATCTGACTCATGCCACCAGGAACAGAGCCCTGATTTGAATAGTTGCTCTCGCCTGTTCCTGCTTTTTGTGGGTCAATATAACCGCGCCCCCCGCCTTCGGTAACCATGCCGGCACCTGGCGATGCATTTCCTCCAACGGCATTATTGATCATGCGATCTAAAGCCGCATCATAGATTGCTTTTTGAAGAGCCTGTTGCTTGCCTTGATTCGTTAATTTAGACCCTTTCAAACTTTCTTGAGCCATTGGCTCTGAATATTTTGCCTCAGTTCCTCTGATTTGATTCATGAACTCACGCATAACCTCTTCTTGTTTGATCTTGGTTGGCTCGCGCTCCATCTGATAGCCCTTCAGAACGTTAGCCAGCAAATCAGAAATTATAGGCTTCTGAGCAGGTATAGCGGCATAATTAATCCAGTTATTGACTGCCATTTGATATTACCCCCAAATCTTATTGCCAAATAATGACAAAGGATTGCTCGCCACGCCACTAGCCCCACCTAGCAATTGAGCCAGTTGCTGAAACAATGCCTGTTTATTACTGTTTTGCTGATTCTGACCCTGGAAAGCCGACCCAGCCTGTTGATTAAGCGCCCCAGTTAGCATGTCTGCCAAGCTACCGGAAGCCTCGAATCCTTTATTAGCAAAACCTTGCTCGCCCTCTGTTCCAGATTTATTAATGCCTAATACGTTGTTTAAGTATTGCTGCATGTCGCCGGATAGAAGCTGGTCGGCTTGTTCGCCATATTGTTGTTGATGATAACCTGTCCCAGCTAAGCCACCCGCAGCAGCAGCTGCACCCATACCTTTTTGAAGCTCCCCGCTCTTAAACTTGTAAGCATCAGAAGGCTTGTAACCAGATTGAATCTCAGCCAAAAAACCTTGGGGATCGCTCATCATGCGCTTGAATTGCTCGCTGAGCATGCCAGTAGCATCTTTACCCTGTTGAATATAAGGGTCATAAGCGCCATGACCAACGCCAGGGATTTGATCTAAATAAGGCTTTGCCGCATTAGCCGGATTTTTTCCGCCATGAAATAATTCTGATAACCAAGACATAATTTTCTCCTAAACTAATGAACGACTCAAAAGCCCTATGTAATTAAGAATTCATCGCCGCCAACCGTACTTCCCAATGTCTCAATAGTACCAGTTGGCGCAGGTAACAACGATGTTTTCACCTGAAGCTTTCCAAGTGTTGTGTTAAACCAAATTGTTCCTACCGGCATACCGGTCTGGTTAATGCCATTAACAGCCAAACCATTGGGAACCGAGCCAGATGCTGTGTTAATTTGCGTTGTAGGCAATGCCGGAACAGTCCAGCCATTGTCGCTCAATGCCCCCTGCATAGCCTGATTCAAGCTTGACTCATACAGCTGCATCGACGGCGTTAAGTAACCGTCGTCTTGAACAAATTTTATATTAATGAAGCCAGGTATAATCATTGTCTAACCTCGATCACGCCGTTCTTTATCAACACTCTTCCTTGGTTCCAGAATCTTAATTGAAGCGTTATTTGGTTACATGCCCCCAATCGATTAAACCGAGGCTGACACCTGAAATCAGCGGTATTATGCAAATAATAAGGAACCGCATTACTAAAGGTAACCCCGCCGTTCTTCGACATCGTGACGTCAATGCGTGGCCTTCCAGCATTGCCGCTCACGCAGTAACCGTCTTCCATCAATAATGGCGCATCATCCTCGTCGTAAATGATTTGTCCGTTCTCGTTCAGAATGTAGCCGTAACACTGGTCTATGCCGCTTACGTTCTCAGTGGTACCTGACTCAAGGACGAAGGTGAATAAATCAACCAGGAACTTCTCAGGGCGCTCCAAGCGGTATGTATCGCATATCCTCACCCGTGGGATAGTATGAACATCCAAGTCAGTGGTTGTTGTGTACGTCGTTAGGTCTGAATTCATCAAATAAAGCTTGGCGTCATTCAAGCTGATGAAATACGTTTCGGTGTTAAAATAAGCCACGTCACGAGCAGGATGGAAGTCAAAATTCCAATCTGTTAAGTCATAAAATTTCTGCGTCGTGAAATCATAGATGATGGTGGCATTATCCGCCGCGTTGAAAAATGTTAACTGGTAGAACAGGTGCCCGTCTTGTCGATAGAAGAATGCCGTCGATTGCTCTGGAAATTGAATTTTGGCCAAGAAAAAATCAATCCCATCGGATGATATTCTGGTTGCAGCACTGCCGTTGCTCACCATGATACTTGGGGCATTTCTTTCATTGATTCCAAGCCAACAAACAAATTCATCGCTACTGGCAATGGTTGAAATTGAAGCGCACCCATAATCTATGTTTACGGACGTTTGGCGCTGGTAGATGGTTGTGCTTGCGACTTGAGTCCATATTTCGGCAACCGATGAACCGAACACCATAAGATTGTTTCCGGCACTTGGTATTCTTATCGCTGCAATCGCGAAATCAGGCTTTGTTTGTAACGTAAGGGCTTGTTGATAAGTTAACGAGAATTCAGTTGTTGCATCATCTGCATCATAAGCCGATTGATAAACATACCATTGGCTGCCGCTCGGCGTTTTGTCGCCATTACCAAATATGAAATAAGTATTTTGATAGGTGACATAATTTCGTTTAAAAGAAAATATTGGCTGAATAGTTGGCGTCTGAGGATACCCGGCCAAACCAAAGTTCCCTGTGTTCCAATTGTATATGTATAAAGTTTCAGTTCCGTTCACAAAGACTATTTGTGAGCTTAAATTCTCATCGATAAAAACTTCAGCCGTCCCTTCGAGTGGCAAAGCTTCATTAATCAGCACAGCTGACGTTGAAGTTACCGTATCGAATCGAAAGACTGCAGTTCCCACAACAACAAGAATGAAACCGCCTCGAACACTATGAAAGAGTGCCCTACCACTGGCGTTCCCGTCTAATAATGAGGTAACTGCTTCATATCCGGCAAAGTTAACGAGGAAGTCATCGGAAATAAAAAGATTGAAAGTCCTTTCTGTCGAAATAAAATTGTATCGACCGTAAGTGGAGCTACCAACGATCTTGACTGGGACCTCTTGGGAGTTAGGCGTTAACGTCATGTTCGGGTCCCTATTATTATTAATATATCTTTAAGATCTTAAACCTTGTAACTACTATTAGCTAAGCATAATCAGTGGATTCTCGCATCTTCATCAATTGCTTCAATCACCTGCGCGAGACAAACCCTGTGCGCTATTCCGGTATATCCAGTGCGCACATTGTGAATAACTTTCGATCACAATTACTGTTAAATTCATCCACAATAATCCAGGCAATCAACCAACCAACTGCCAACAGGTATTACATAGGTACCCACCCGCCGCTCAGGTTCACTATTGCATAATTAATGGCCGATCCGCTTGTTAATGTGCTAAGTTTCTGCTGCTTTAAATCATACGTATTAGACTTAGCATTGATGATCGTATAGTAATTGGCAAGCTGCTCAGATACTAAAGGCGGGGCGTTGTAGCCGTATTCTTTGCACAACCTGACCGCTAACTCATACTTCAGAAAGTTGGTATAGAACGCCTCGTAGGTCAAACTAAGATTCTGGAATTGAGTTACCGTGCTAAGCCTGAATTGGCCCCAAATCTCCAAAGGAAACTCTTGGCTCGGCAAGAAATATAAGAATAAATTTGAACCATTTAAGCACCGTTCTGTATGCCAATTGAACGGCAAACTTTCAATGTTCGTAGCTCGGAACGAGCCAAAGTAGTCTTTTCGTTGCTGGTTGCGTGTTTGGTATCTTATGGTGTCAATGTAAAACGTGAATGTTTCTGCGTAAATCAAATTCGGAATAAAATACATCTGCTGACCGATGACCGCACTAAAGTTATAAACTGATGTGTACGGGACAAGACTTGAGTCGATGTCTTTATCAGTGATCAACTCATTCAGGAATCGCAGCCCATCGCTGAGCTGCTGTCCTGTGGGTGTCTCAAACTCACGGCTTACAATGTTAGATACATAGTACGCGTCGCTAATTAATTGGTTCGCCGTTAAAGTCATAAGTCACCCCTTAGTTATTACAAGTAGTCAGTGTAGCCCGCTGTAGAAAGGCTCAGCGTGTCGCCAGCTGCCACTTTGTATTGAATGGTAGGTACGCCTGAGTTCAAGCGAGCAGGAACAGTTGCCATACCTACTTGAGCCGCAGCTACGCCAGTACCGAACTGAACGATACCGTTTGTTGCAGACGAACCATAAGGCAGGAAGTGAGCAAGTTCGCCCGCGCCATCTGGTGTGAATGTAACTAAAAAGATAACATTCGTTGCGATTGGAGGCACAGACGTTGCAAGGTCGACTGCCGCGTATGTTTGTGAAGCTCCACCAGCGAGCTCTGAGATACCAACGTCGTAATACATGTCTTTAACTTGGTTGTCGCCAAACTGCCAAAACAACAGAAAATGTACAGAGCCATCGGTTAATACTGCGCCGATACGTCGATACATGTCGTAGCCAACAGGAATGCTTGGTGCTGTGAAACTTGTGGAAATCACCGCGCCTGCTGTGTTGTTTTGTGTGCTGTCGCCAACGGCATAAACGGCATACATGGTGCTTGCTGCTAATGCTCCTTGGTCGATTCCGTTGATATAGCCGCTTACAGCTGAATCAATTGTAACTCCAGCATCCAAGATGATGTCGTTAACATTGGTGCTATTTCGGGCTGCGCCTGATGCTACTGTCAACGTGGTGTTGCTTGCCCAAGCTAATTGTAGATCGTCTACATATAGATTAGGGGCATTTACGATTGGGGTTGATACTGACATGATACTTTACTCCTCAAGAGTTTGATTTCAGGCCCTAACTTCGGGCAAAACCTGATGCTTCTTTATCATCTTTTCTTTTAAATTGAGCCCAAGATACGATCTAAAAAGGGCCCAAACAAGATCAAAAACTATACTTATAGAGGGAAGATCACGCTCATGGCATTATCTGCGACCTGTGTTTTTCCCCAGATGATATCGTGCACAGTTCCTTGTTGATTCTGGCCAAACAGAGCACCAGTATACATCCGCAGGCTAGCACCAGACTCTTCATCAGTTACAACAGAAGTTGCAAACGGGTCTTGGTCAGGTAACGGAGGAATCGCTGTATAGAACTGGTTACCAGATTGAATCATACCCGCTCTGTGTGACGGCAAGAATTTAACTTGCATGCCAGCAACGATTGGATTGTTGATGTTTTGATTCTTTCCAGAAGCTGCTTGCAAAGGAGGGTCGATGCTAACAGTAACTTGACTTCCGCCTGTAGACGTAGCATCAGCAGTAACCTTAAATTGAACAGGTGTAGCTGAAACAGCATGCCCGATGAACGTTAGAAAGCGCATGTTAGGCTTGCCAGACACATTGTCTTGGAACTGTCCTTTGTCATACTGAAGAACCGCAGCAGGGTCACTTGCAGCGCTAGAGCCACTGAAAGTAATCGTGATGACACCGCCATCACTGTTCTGTGTAGTGCTTACAACAGTCAATGTGGTTTGAGCAATCCCGTTGCTACCAGCAATATGAATTGGCAACAGATTTGATTCGTACCATGCGCATTGACTGAAGTCACCCAATTCCCAAGAGTTAGCAATCTCGTTATTTCGGTTCATAGCGAACTGATTCAAACCAGTGTTAACGATTCCAGGAATCGCGATGTCAGACAGGTAACCACGAGTCATGTCACGAGCCGCACCAAAGTTACGGAACAATGCCAAGGCTTGAGCCAACTGACCAAATGAGTTAATTGGTGTCAGGCCGTCTCCATAAAAACGATAAGGAGCGGTAACGCAAAGCTCGGCAATATTTTCCTCGACAACTGAACCCAACTCTTCGATAGACGCTTTACCGAAACGCGCCATGTAATCTTCTAAGTTGAATATTAATTGTTGTGCAGTAACGTCAATACCAATGTTTTTGGATTGATCGACAGTTAATGTTTGAACGCGTTGCTCAACACCTTGGAAGTTAACAACCAAGCCGTTATTCGCAATGAACCGTGGTGGTTTGTCAAACGTAATGGTGTCGCCTAAGTTGGCAGGATTAGCTTTTTGAAAGTCATTGTAACGTTTGTTTGCTGTAGCGATAAAGCAGAAACGGTTTTGCAAGAACGCCAAATCGGCTTTATTGTATGTTTGTACGTTCTGTAAAATATTATTTGGCAATGCCATGGCTCTTCTCCAAAAGAATGAACTTTCGGGTCAAGACATGGCACCAAGCTTCTAGCCCTTAAACATGGCCTTCAGGTCACGCATGGACAGATTACCCTGGCTACCAATATCTTGCCCGACCGGGGAAGATTGCATACGACCAAGGGGTGCTTTGACGCCCGCGGATTGCTCCTGGGCCTGCGCTTGCTGATTAGCCTTAATAGACTGACTTAGTTTGTTCATCATGTTCTGAGCGGCCTTAGGGTCTCTCTCGGACATGTAACTTAACTGCGCCAGCTTATTAGGGTTCTTAGCAATCTCATACATCACGGCCTGCGTGTTGTCGGTCTGATTAGCTAAGTACACAAGCTGTGGAAATGCCGCCGGGTTAAAGTCTGCCATTATCTCGTCGAAGTCATCAAAGCTTTCTTTACCTGATGCCATCTTGCCGTGATAATCTGCAGCCAATTTCTCAGCCTCTTTTTGCAACTGTTCTTGCGCCTGCGATTCTTGCTGATTCTGAAGTTGAGCCATCAGGTCATCATAAACCTGTTTTCGGAGAGCATCAGTATCGATTGCTTGCCCCTGACCACCCATTAATGGTTGCTGCGTCTTCAGCGATTCATTCTCGCGTCGTAAGTCATCAAGTTCTTGTTGCATGCTATCGCGTCCTTTTAGTTTTGCCTTTTTGACTAACTCGTTCACACGCGACACCGAAAGCATTTTCTCAGGAGGGGCTTCAACTGGAGACGAAACTTCTTCTGATACTTCTGGGCTTTCCAAATCAATTACACCTTCTTCTGTCATCTGTAATCTCACTGTTTAAGCCGTCGTGAACGTGATAGCCGGATGTGCTCGCATCCGTAGGATTTTCGCCGGGTTATGCTGCCCGTAAGCTTCGATCTAATTCTGATTACTATACTATCATATTGTTTCTAACGAACGATATTATTTTTTCTTCTTGCGAGACTTGCCTGCAACTGAGAGCGCAATAGCAATTGCCTGTTTAGGCTTGCGTCCTGTGCTCTCAAGTTCAGCAATGTTTTCGCCAACTGCTTTACGACTCTTGCCCTTTTTCAATGGCATGATAAATCCTTAGCTGTATTTCTTGTTGCAACAAGCAACCATTGAAGGCGCAAGCATGCCTTTTTTACTCATTTTCGCGCCTGCATCAGGACGATTAGCCGCCTCAACCATGGATGCGCTAGGACGACTTACGCGCTCGCCCGCCATTTTCTTCTCTGATGCTTTTGCCATGCTTTGTGCTGGTTTCATTTTGATTCTCCCTTGGGTTTTTTAGCTTCAACCATCTTAGCATGCTCATGCTCTTTGTGAGACATTTCATGCCCATGATGCATATCAATCGTGTTGTTATGATGCGCCGCCACACTAACAGCCATATCGACCGCAGTACGTGCGTTTTGCGCGTCTGTCTGCTCTTGTTTAAGAGCCAACTCAACATCCGCATTCTGGACCTTGCTCATCACCTCAAGGAATTTTATATCAAGTTCCTTGTTCTTAACAGCATCATCAGTGCTAATCTTCGTCAAGTCAACTTGCGCCTTCATCTCAGCTTCTTGTTGTTTCTGCGCCAACTTAGCCTGCTCTGTTTGCGCCTGAATCATAACCTTCTGTTGCTCACCTTGAACCTTGGCTTGCTCAATCTGCATTTGCATCTGCATCATTTGCGCGGGGTCTGGCTGATTCTTCTGGGCTTCCATCGCTTGTTGCTGAGCCTGCTTTTGCTGCTCCATGAACTGAGCCGCCATCGCTTTGATGTTGTCGATGCCACGAATATCAATGTTATCCAACAAGACCTCAAGCCCTTCAGTATTCATGAACTGCGCGAACTGCTCACTAGCGCCCATCAAGCTCACGATAGTCTTCAATGCAATCTGTTTTTGAACAGCAAAGTTAACGCCAGCTTCAACATTAACCTCAAGCGCATTCGTGTCGTAATCGAACTTCACGTTGCCCTGCTTGTTAACTTCGTAATACTCATGCTTGCCGTTAGGTAATGTAATCGGAATAGTGCGTGGTGTAACATAGTACTTCGGCAACAGTCCTAAATACCCCTCACCCAACCGATTCCAGCCTTCGATAAATCCCTTCGTGTAAGGCATTGCGGCGGCATTAGAATGCATCGCGCCCTGCATGATAGCCACACCTGATGTGTCATTGTCGTTGATTCCTTGCGCGGCGTCATACGAACCTAGAATGTTTTGGATCACATCATCAGCACTCAAAAACGCCTGCATAATTTCAGGAGGCATCGGAACACGCGCAACTTCACGTGGCGGATTAATTTGTTGTTGTGGGTCGTTATCTTTCCATTGATTGTACAGAAGAATCGTAGCTTTCTGTGGATTTGTGTACGCCAGTTGATAATCCGCATTGTCTGGGATAGCCTCAATGGGTGCCGTCCACTTGTGTTGAATCGTGGTTTCAATCTCATTACACCATGACTGACCAGCGAAGTTCTTCATCTTCTGGGCGTCACGTGTATGATAAACGTACGGACGGGTCATCTGCTCGACTGCGCCGCCGTTGGAGCTTTGGATGAGAACTGAGTTACCGTCGAAGAATACCAAGGGCAGGATATCAAAGCTCGTCGTCTCTTGCTCGAGAATCGTGTTCCCACACACCGTGTACTTCATGATTGTTTCAACGTCAGCTATTCGGGATTTCAATACAACCGGTGGCTGCTCAATGATTCCTTGCTCTTCCCACGTAGCCAGGAACTTGTTGTAACTACTCTCGGTGACTACATGGCCATTCGCCAACTTAACAATCTTGGTTTTTTTTATCTTCTTCTCGAAGTACTCACAGAACAGCATGATGTCTTCGCGTTGTGATTTGTAGCTCCAATTGAAGCCGTCTGTTTCGCGCGTAAATGACTCAGCTTTAACCACATCATTACCATACTTTTCTTTTGCCTCATCAGCTGTCTTCGGAAAGAGTTGGTAACAATAGCGTCCGTCTCCTTTGTGCGACTTACGAGCCAACGGGTCAAATCCGCACAAAGTGGGGTCAAATACGCGGTCAACGCAAATAACTTGATCAAAAGATTTTGAGTTCGCGTACTCGGTATAAAGCTCAGCCACTGAGAATCCGCCAGACAACAAATCTCTATATAACCGATAGCTCAGGCTGTCTTTGTCCTTGCCCATGAAAGAGGCCTTCATGTGGGCTTCTACGAGCTCGATAACGCGTGGGTCAGCTATTTGCACGCCTTCAGCTGCTCGCACACTAAATGCTGGGTCCATCTTGGAAAACTCACCACACAATCGACTGATGTACGCTTCAGTAATATTGAATTCCATCATCGGCTTTTGGATTTCCATTAACACAGACTTGTCAGCTGGCGACAGTGACGTCTTGAAGATAAACGTAATGTAATCGTGGAAACGCTGATAGTTTAATCGGAAATAATCATGGGACTGACGAACGTTTTCTTTGATTTTGTCTAACTTATCTTTGGTGTCGCCCTTAACGTATGCCATCGCGTTGTGTCCTTAACTGAGATTGCTTTCTCATCTGAGCCGCGAGAGCGGTCATGACCGAAGAGCTAGAACTTTCTTTGTTGCTTGTATGGTACAACGTTTTGTCAATTAGCGCTAAGCGTACGGCGTCAGCGAGGGTGTCAGCAATATCGTCATGTCGATGACTGTTGTTGGCCGTAATCTTGCACATGTGAGCTGTGCACATCTCGGCATGACGAGCGCCTTCGGTAAACGATACTTTTTTGGCTGCAACATGGGGCTGAATATCTAAAAATCGTTGTGTCTTACTGCCTGATGTTTTGTTTCTGGGGATGTCGCGTATCTGCATGCCTCGAAGCTCTTGCAGCACACTAACCAATGTCACACCGGTAGACTTCTTCTCGATAGCGGCTATCAATGGAGGATGCTTGTGTCGCGCGCACTCAGCCCAGAACATCATGAACTCATCCTTCAAATCTTTAGGTTCCACACGAAGCTCCGCGCAATCAAGCCAATGCAACCCCATTTCTCCAGTCTTTCGCCCCATGACTTCAATGTAATATAGGCCCCAGAATGAGAACACGGTGGCGTCGTTGTATGACTTGGATGTCTCTGCTGTGTCAGCCGTGATAAACGTAAAAAATATATCAGGCTCTTGCTCGAGCACGGCAAAATAGTTTGGTCGAAATAGAGCGCCTCCGGCTGGCTGAGGGTCTTGTTGATGCTGACTTGCGAACACATAGATGTCTCTCTCTTCACGTATCTTTAGCATCTCGAGAGGAAATGCTTCCGGATAAAGGCAGTTGCCAGCGGCGTCAATGCTCTTGAGGATGACTCGCTCCCAATGATGACCATCATTCCCTGCAAGCAGATAAGCAGGCAAGTCCGCTTCATGCAAGCGCTGACCTATGAATATCATCGGGACGTTTATACCTCGAACACGCTGAAGTATGGTCTCTCGGTAATTCTGGATAACTCCTTCGCGGACCAAATCTGAGTGAACTTCATCCGGCTTGTGTGCGTCATCAAGGATAAGGGCTCCACTAAATCGATCGAGGCCAGGTAATCCGGCATCGCGACCAGTAATAGCACCTGAGCTACCAAAAGCCCCCACTGCACCGCCAGCGGTAGTCTGGAAAAAGTCTTTTGCTTTGCTGTCCGCACGAAGTTCTACCCCAAACAAATTTCGATAATCGTTTAGCATCATAATACGTCTTACCGTATCAGTGTGAGCGGCGGCCAACGTATGTGAGTATGAAATATAAAGATATTTGCTATCCGGGTACTTAGCCATCGTCCAAGCTGTCCACATAGACATGAGCAAACTCTTTCCGTGCCCAGGAGGGACGTTGATCACAAGTCGAGTTGTCTCTAGCTTTGCGCACTTTACTAATTCGCGACAAATTGTTATTACATGTGACTCGCGCCCAGCAGGGCATGGCAAAATAAAATCTCGACCAGTTAATACGGGATAAAACGTACGAACAAAAAGAAGAAAGCTTGATTGTAATTGAGAGATTAACTGAGCTTTTTCTTCATCAGACATCGCTTGCATTTATTTTGTTGAGGTCGGCTACTAATTCTTTGATTTTAAGAAGCGTCTCGTCAGAAGAGGGTTTTTCTTCGGGATGCTTACGCTCCCCATAAACTTTTGGAGCAAGCTTTGCTGCGGTCCACTTTCTGTTGTCACAAACTAACCGAGCATGACCAAGCATCCCGGCGTCTATTTTCGTAATTCCTAATGCATCAACATAAGCGTTCTCGAACAATTCACTAGCAACCTCTTCAATGGATTCAGCCATTAATTCGGCCTGATGCTGCTTAGCCAGTGTGTACATGTCAGAAAACAATTTCTTTTCCCATCGCCAAACATTGATAGTTTCCCTGCTGGGAAGCTCTGGATACATTCGGCAAAGAGTGGGTAAACCATAAGGATTTGTTGCGACAAGCGTACATATTCTATTAGCCAGCTTTTCGGAATAAATAGAAGGGCGCCCAGCAGCCATATTACACCCCTACTACAGCTTCAGAAGTAACAACGCGCGACATCGACCGCTCATCATTTACTTCTCGACTTACACGCTTAGCTCGTGTCCGAGGGGCAACAACATCTAAATCCAACTTAACAACATTACTAACCTCACCCTCACCCTCACATTCAGGACAAGTCCGAGTGATATACCCCATGCCCACAATCTTGCCAACACCACGGCACGAATTACACGTCACTAATGCCATACATCACCTTCAATTCGTTAATCCAATCCATGACCGACGCTAAATACGCATCTAATGCTTGAACATCATCAATACTGCTTGTGTACGCATACGGCATAAGTTTTCCACAAAATTAGGGGATAAATACGATTAATCCTGTGGAGAACTATAACAAAGGCGCATACACACTACAATCTTTACCATGATCAAAATCAATCCATCATACTAAGCAAAATAAGCTGACTAATTTAGTAAACATAAGTATACTAACCCCATTGAAGCAGCAAACTAAAAATGGAGAGTAAAATGGAGAGCAAAGTGGATAAGTACGAAGGCATAGAGTATGAGGTAGAGCAATGGATGGACGACGAAGAGCCTGGCGCATACCCTAAATACATTTATACGATACGCACTGAGTTTACAGATTACGACTCCAATGATTGGTATGGCAGTGAGTCTGATGCCCATTCAGCAGCTAAAGAAGAGATAGACAGCATGATGGACGGACCAGACGAGCCAGACTATGACGCACCAACATTCGCAGAAACATATCGCAAAGCTTGGGAACACGATCAAAATTTAAAAGGAAGGGGATGGTGATGTCATTACTAACATTTGGACAATTTATAGAAACAAAAAGATTAAAGCTTGGATTTAATCTAGCTGAGGCCAGTAGACGCACGGGAATTATGGCTCAATCTATTGGAAAATATGAGGAAGGAAAAACTATTCCTCGCCCTAAAGCCCTACAGATACTAGCAAAAGGCTATGGAATTCCTCTGACTGAGTTACAGGAGTTCATCCCAATGGATGGGGTAATCAATACAATAAAAGAAAGGAAAACACCCGTCGCCACTCTAATAAAAAATATTTTACAACTATCAGAAAAGATAGATGAGTGCATGAACGGCGAATCCTATTTCGAAAAAAACATCAAACGAAAGGGTTTGGATAATTTAGACAAAGTAATTGAGCTCTTGCAAGATATCACAATTATAGACGAGGCATTCTAATGAAAAACAACGACAAATACATGTGGATAGCCATCGGCTGCGCCCTAACCATGGTCGGCATAATCGCCTACGGCATAAACAACTGGGGATGGTAATGGATAGATACCACGGCGACGAACAAGAGCTACAACAAGAATACGACGACCTACAAGAACAGAAATACTGGGAAGGAGCAGACGAAGAATGACAATTTGGCTAGAAGCAACGATAGACTATTCCGATAATACTTGCAAAATTTTAATACAAGGGGAGGGTAGTGAGCACATATCATACCGAGAAATGTTTGCGTCAGACCTTGAAGACCTCGAATCCCAACTCCAATCCATAGCCTCCCAAATCCGAGATTTCAGAATAAAGAATTTCCCAGAATCGGAGAACATTGATTTATGACACTAAAAGATAAATTTACATCTAAAATGTCAAAACCCAATGAAAATGGATGCATAGAATGGACCGGAGCTTTGCGTGGCGGCTATGGAGCGTTAACGATATGTGATAAAAACTCAAAATATAAATATAACAAGGTTTTTTATGCCCACAGAATATCTTATGAATTATTTATTGGTGAAATAAATGACGGATTATTTGTTTGCCATACATGCGACAACAGATTGTGCGTTAATCCTAATCATTTATTTTTAGGAACTCGAAAAGACAATGCAGACGACATGATGAGAAAAGGAAGGAGCAATATGAAGCATGGAGAAAATCATTTCGGATCAAAATTAAAAGCGTCTGATATTAAGGACATATTTAATTTATCTAAAAACACCCCTCAAAGAACTATTGCAAAATTATTTAATGTTTCGCAAGGAGCAGTAGCGCACATATTACACAAAAGAACTTGGATAAAGGAATCTTTGGGACTGGAGAGATAGATGAGTGAATTTAAAGAAGGCGATGACGTATGGTTCTTTACGTTTCCCGAAGATGGATGCGGTGGATTTGATGTCTCATCTGTTGATTTAGAGGTTAATAGAAATCAATGCGCCATTAATTTAACCGCGGGATATGTGGCGTATGCCTACAAATCCAAAAACGAAGCCCTAGACGCCATGATTGCAAGAATAAATGAGTTAAGGGAAGAAGAATGACCAAGGAAGAGAAATGAAAGATGAAATTAAAGTCGGTCTTTTGATCTGCGTTCTCGGAGTTGCTGCAATCGGCGGAATTTTCGGAGTCTGCGCCCTTTCCACCAAGTATTCATTATGGTCATCAGCAATACAAGGCGAAGCAGAGCTAAGAAGAGCCGACTGGAACAGACAAATATCCGTAAGAGAAGCCCAGGCGAAGAAAGACTCAGCAAGCTTGCTAGCTGACGCAGAAGTCGAAAGAGCTCGCGGCGTAGCATTAGCCAACAAAATAATCGGGGATAGCCTGAAGAACAACGAAGAATACCTACGATACCTTTGGGTCGACTCTCTACAGCACACCCAGAATCAGATTATCTATGTCCCAACCGAGGCTGGGCTACCTATATTGGAGGCAGGGAAAAGATGAATGACTTCACGAAAGAAGAACTATCAATGTTGAAAAATGGAATTCAATACCTGTCTGATAGAACAAGTTTAAGTGAGAGATATTTAGAGGCGCATAATTCCTTGGAATCTAAAATCCAATCCCTAATCGACAACTATTGCGAACATTTAGATAGCAATATTTCTTTTGTATGCGAAGATTGCGGGAGAATAGAATGATCATTAGCGAAAAACAAATAATGCAGTTAATGAATCAGTTGCGTGACCACATAGTATTCCATGAGCAGATGGCATGCCTGGGAGCCATCAACAAAAAATATATTGATTGGTTGCGCGAATTACGCGAAGAAATAACCAACCAGCAATTCGAAGAATTAAAGGAAATCAAGAATGATTGACTACGAGAAGCACAAAATTTATTACCATCCTTTCGGTTTTGTATTCTGGGGCGGATTTTTTATTGGAGCCGGATTAACTGGGGTATTATTGACCTTAATTAGGATGATCGAATGATTAACTACGAGAAAATATGCAAATGGATTAATAAACCAATCGTTGCGTTTTTTATCGGCAGGTTTATGTGTGCATTAAATTTGTATATATGAGGACATTTAAAATGATTGATTACGAAAAACTAAAAAAATTAATAAATACTATATCTGAAATGACCCCTGATAATGGATCCGAATATTCTATGGGCTACCACGCGTCATTAATGTATATACGCAGATTTTTAGACGGAAAGGAGCCGTTTCAATTGAAAATAAACAAATTAGTATTTGCAATAGAAGAACACAAAGAATAAGAACGCGACAAAAACCTACGCACGACTTGATGATGCGATTATTTTAATAAACAATGGAGCAAAAAATGCTAAGCATCGAAGACCTAATAGAAGTCGAATACAAACTATACGCCGAAAAACAAACCGGCATCATGTCCCACCTGCATCACCTCAAATACGAGTCAATCGACACACATCACGAAGGATGCATCACACTAACCAAGCCAGCAGCTAAAATCCTAATGGAGCACGCTAATCAAATAATCGAAGCCTGCAGTGAAGTGCTAGGAGCAAAATAATCTTGTTAATACTAACCAGGAATCCATCTGAGCGAATAATTATTGACGACGAAATAGAAATTGAAATCCTTGAAGTCAAAGGAAGACAAGTCAAATTCGGCATCACAGCCCCTTTGGATGTTACCGTCCATCGGGGCGAGCTTTACAAAAAACTCAAGGAGTTGGCCATGGAAACAGGGTCAACCGTCATGGATATGCGAACGCCCCGTTAATGGGCTTAACCTCGATGCTCCCCGTATTCACGGAAATTCTTCATGCCCTTCAACGGAACAACTCCAGCGCCAGAGTAATAACTGAACGCCCGTTGTTGGTCAGTTTCCCGGAACACCCCACTTTGAAAGTCAAAAACAGCTTTCCAAAGAGAGCCAAATCTATTCTTTCGACACTTCACGATGAAATGATTCTCAGTGCCACTTACCTCGTCATCAGCATACGGTCGATGAACCCCAAGCCAAACCGTGGATGACCTTTCGCTCCCACTTGAATCAGCAGCATCAGACGTAACTGGACACTTATCCTGACGGTTAGCATACTCCCGATTGACTTGAGAAAGTGCAATCACAATGCAATCGAGCTCAATAGCCAAAGCCGCCAATTGCTCAGAAATATTAGCCTGACGAAGCACATGAGACTCAAGTTTGTTATTCGTGTTCTGAACTAGACCCAGATAATCCACTACAACGACGCCCAAGGGCCTTTTTAGATGCGTTATGCGCGACATGGTCCGTATGTAGTCTATTGACGTCATCGTCTTGCATTCGATGGTCATAGGGATTTCTAGAGCTAATCCAACAGCAACTGTCTTGTCAGCATCAGTAAACAAATCGACATCCTTACTCATAAGGCTTGAAAGCTGTTTTCGAAAGATGTCCATGCTCGACATTTCAAGACTAAAGAACAATGTGTGTGGATTAGCATGATTCGCTGCGATGCCTTGAGCTAATCTTACGGCAAACGATGTTTTTCCTGTTCCTGAGCGCCCGGCAATTGTAATCAAGGAAGCGTTAGCGAAGCCGCCACCATTGAGGTGATCAAGCACTGAAATGCCCGAAGACACCATTTCTTTCGCAGTGCTTGGCGTAGATAGAAACAAATCGCCCAACTCTTCTGCTGTATTCATGGTTTTAGATTGTTGCTCCGGGCAAGAAGCTATTTTTATTGCGTCCTCAATAAGTCGCGAACATGCTACAGAATGAACAGGCTCATTGCTGAATACATGAGACATCATTTGCAATGAGGTCCTCATCATTTTGTGTTGTTTGATCATCTTTAAGCTTTCAACATCGCGGGAAAGAGAATAAACCGATGGCCAATCAGCGGAAACTTTTGCAAAATAGTCGTAAAGCTTTATGTCTAAGAGATTGAATAGCGTGAATGCATCAATAGGATGATTGGCGGAATGCTGTTTTATGATTAATTCAAATATCGCGCGAGCTTCGTTGCTCACAAAACAATCCGGCGTTAGCTCTAATAATGCCTCAAGGACTGAAACCTCTGGGTTTCCATCATGCTTGATCAACGAGGTTATTACTTTTGATTCCAGTTCAAAACTCATGACTTGTCCTCGTGCTCACCGGAAATTACTTTTTTAATGTTAATCGGCCTCATGAGGACGTAGAAGTCGTTCTGTCTTGTTTTTCCGTTCACAACATAAGGGTCAATAAGCCATCGGCAACGACTTGAAATGAAACTCAGGTAGTCAAAAAGGGTTACATCTTCATTCTCAAATAAATTTAAAGCTATATTTAACCTGGTTATTACTTTTGGTGACGCTATTTTTGGGCATGGAACTTCATTGTGTTTAGCCCAAGTCTTGAATATTTCAAAATTATCGTTTTCTGCGGGCCTGTCTCTCTTGTTTACTATCTGTTGTTTACTATCTGGTATAGGTTGGTTGGTTTCAACCACATGATTGGTTGGATCCAACCAATGGTTTTCGGTATTTTCCGAAATAGATTGGTTAAAACCAACCAATGAGCATTCATGCGGTATACAGAGGTTTTCTGTGTTGTCTGAAGGCAATGTGGTTCCAAATAAATCTAAACAAATGCTTGTTAAGGCATACCATTTTGTATGATC
>Ga0114967_10000410_pt1 | contig 36437 bp, 59 predicted proteins | sample M_130628_MF_Meta_FD_92639 | JGI IMG/M metagenome (GOLD analysis project Ga0114967, IMG submission 92639) | Freshwater microbial communities from Lake Montjoie, Canada to study carbon cycling - M_130628_MF_MetaG | ecosystem: Environmental > Aquatic > Freshwater > Lake | place: Lake Montjoie...
GAGCGTTGTTCCTTCGGGCAACTTATATCCGCCAACTATTCCGTCTTCAATATAAACAATCAATGGTTTCATATATCCTCCTTTAATCCACCATATGATCATAAATCAGATCATAAAAAAGATTGGGATGATTTTCTTTTAACGCATCAAGATCCTCGTCACTCATCTTAGTGCCATCCTTATACTGGCCAGCACTAAAGAATGCATCGCAGAAGTCTGGAGCGTCTCTGCCATCAATACCTTCGAGCTCAAGTGAGCTAGTGTCGACAACCCGTCCGTTCAGCATTATCATATAGCTTCCTCCACTGGTTTGATTTGGTAGCCATATGCCCAATGCCCATTGTCCAGATCGAAAACACAGTTCTCGATAATGGTTGTGGGCACCCAAGGCACAAGGAGTCCATTTTCTTTCTCACCTGGACGAACGAGTTCGATGCGTTTGACTTTCGCCTCTTGCCATCCCTCGTTGCCAAAGCTTCCGCGCCACCAAACGGTGTCGCCCTGCCTAATCTCTTGAGGTGTCAGTTTGGCATTCATCGCATCATCTCCTCGATGAACATCGGGGTATACTCGCCAACATAAGCCCAGCGGGTATTGAAGTAGAAGTATTCTTCAGCTTCATCCCAACTCCACTTGTTGTCGAGTTGAAGTGTGTGAATGCAGGAATAGATTCCATACACCGCCACTTGTGTTCCGTGTTGTCCATCTCGATGGGAAAGCCCGAGGAAAGCTTTGTCCAAGCCATCGAGTAGGATGATGTTTTCCTTGTGCTCGTCGTCAGCGTAGATGTCGATGAACTTTAGTATCTTCATTCTTGCGGCCAACTCTTTGGTCGACTTGCCCTGAAGAATACGAATAAACTCGTCTTTGGTTAGCTTCTTCTTACTAGATTTCTTCTTGGTAGCCATTGGATTCCTTTCTCATAAGGGCATCGACTTTGGCTTCGATGGCCTTGATGGTTCCGACAAACGCGTCGAGTTCACTCTTCTTTAAGACTCCAGAATTGAAGTGATAATACATTTCATCACTGGCAACCCTTCCTTGGCTTGTGTATTCAAACACAGGGCCGACGTGACACACTGCTCTATAACCTTTGGGGTTGGAGTAGTAGAACGCATAAGCTCCGCCCTCTGACAAGGTAGGAACTCTGTTTGTTCTGATGGTCACCTTCCCTTTCGGGAAGTCTGCGGTTGCTGTTCGGTCGATAGGGGTTAGCCCCAGCCTGCGCTGGAGCGTTCCCTTCTCGGCTACGACTTCGATAGGATAACTCATTTGGTTTCCTCCAAGGCTTGTTCGGCCCGTTTAACAAGTTCAGTCATCGGCATGTTCGGGTCGTTGTGGAAGTCCACAAAGTCCTGCAATGCGGCTTTCAATTTATCGGTGTTACTCATTTTGTTTCCTTTCTATAGTTTTCGACTAATTGTTTGATAGGTTCGTGGTCAATGTAACTTAGTAGATCTTCAACCAATTCGTGCGTCGATTGGCCATAAAATCTCTCGTATACAAACTCACACTCTGCTTCTGTACAAGTATCTAAGTATTTGTCAGCTTTCATTTGCCTAACCTCACCATCAGTGTGCCGATGACAAGCTCCAAGTAGATCATTACCGAATGACTACCGCGATAGAGTTCAAAGCCGAGAGGCCGAAACTCCACGTTAGCCACGATGGCATTGTTGAATTTGTTCGCGAAGAAGTGGAAACGCATCCACCCCCAACCAAGCTTAACTTTGATCATTGTCGTTCTCCTCATTGTTAATTGTTTCTTCAATACTGATTCCCTGCTCGAGCTTGCGAGCACGGAACAACCAGTCACCAGTCCACGAGCGGATAACCGCAAGCAAACGGCGGAAGGTTGGGTAACGCCACGGACGTTCCAGCTCACCCAAGGCAAGCTTTGTCCATCGAGCATCACCAATCTTCACGTTCAGTTCATTGGGCACGATGGTGTCGTCGGGGTAGATGTCGCCAGCCACCTCAGCCACACCAGTGTTGAGGCGAAACTTCCGCCCCAAGTTATGACCTTTTAGGATCTCGATCATCTGGGCATCTACCCAGATTTTGTCGCCAGCTTTCAATTGATCTCCTTTTCTACTATCTTGAGAAGACGCACGATGAGAATCGCGCTACACACAAGACACGCTGGGATGATCATGAATGCCATCAATAACTGGATGATGATAGTCATCACCTCAAAGAAGTCGCCCCAAATCATTGGGCAACCTCAAAGGTTAACCGAGTACCAAACGCGCGGTTGTTGTGGTGAAGCTTGGTCAAAGCTTCCGCACGGGACTGATGCGCATCGCGCACCGCGTCCTCCTCGGTCAAGCCCTCACCAGTCCAGCCTTCAATGCTGGCCATATAATAACGGCCGTTCAGACTTCCGTCCGAAGACACGCCGTGTTTCACTTCAATGACTATCTTACCTTCGTTATTCAGTTTCATATTTACTGATTCTTTCTTGGTTAGTGTTACTCTTGTTTCCAGCCTATCGGCTAGACTTGTGCCCCCGTGCTAGGGGGGCACTCTGTCTATCCGCCTAGTTCTTTCCGTGCCAGAGCGTTGGTGATGGGGTTTGGTAAGCCAACCAAATCCACAACTTAATTGTCTCGGCACTCATCCGCAGAGAACCCAAGCCAGCCCGTGCTGTTTGGTTACCTTGTTCTTCTGATACGCTTGGTCGGGAGTCATCATAGCTTTCTTGATGATCGCCCGATGGATGTCAGTCAACGCATACTGATACTCCAAGCCTTCTTTACGCTTGAGCGCGATAGTGGCTCGGCTCTGGCGGTTCGCCATCTTGACGTTCCTTTGCCAGTCTTTCTTATTCAGTCTGCGACCATAGTAAGCTTGGCTTGCATTGGTCATGATATACTTGGGGTCGATAGATCTACCGATCATATATCCTCCTTAATCCTGTTGCCGATACAACGCGTTGAGTTCCTCGGGATTGTCTTGATATGCAATCTCAAGTTCAATCTGTTGGAGTTGAGCTATTGCTATGGCTAGTTCATTGTTGTCTTTGTTCATTTAGTTACCTCCTTCTCTTTCATAATATTAGTAATCATATCCACATCACCGAGTATTTTCAGAAGCCTATCGGCAACTTCAAATCGGGAGAAGTATGTGTATCTGAAATAAGGGTCTCCTCCTTCGTATTCGTTGGGGTAAACCTTTTCAGATTTAACCCAGAAATACTTTTGCTTCTTCTCACTATCCGTTAGATTTGACCCATAAGGTTCAAACATATTGCCCCTATATTCGTTTTCCACATTCTCATAACTTAACCCCGCAAGCCGTTCGACTGCCCATTTAAGGGGTATATTTTCGATTTTCCGATCAACGGATTCAACACTTTTTATAATATCCCAAACTTGATCGCAGTTCATATGTCCCTCCCTCCGCTTTGGGTGATGACCATCTTCTGCTTGGTCATCTTGGATATGTGAGCTCTGCGACGGAACAGTTGTCCAGGTGCGTCGCAGTCATCCCTGTCCGCATCCATCCAGCTTGCGTAGTCCAGCGAGTGAATGAACATATCATCATAGTAGTTGGGTAAAGGAATCTCGGATTCGAAGAGATACCAGTGAGTCCAGCTATCGTCCGATGGTTCCTTGGACACGTCGAATATCCGCTTACCCACATATGCGGGCAAGGTATGGTGGTTGCGGCATCCAGACTTGATGACCCTACCGTGGTAAAGCTCACCGTTTATCTGGACAGAATGCCTACCGTTGAATTCGTCATTCATTTGTTTACCTCGCCGTAGCCATCGCATTCCTCGCAGTGCGAGGCCATGCCGTTAGGCCATACATTGTTCCAATCCAAGCCCGTGCCCTTGCAAACAGGGCATGCGGTCTTGGTTGGGTCGGCGCTTAAGGCTGTGCCAGCCGCATAAGCCCCGAACTGCTCGGGACTCCAGCGGGTCTGGCCGTTGATCTCGCGGCTCATACGGTTTCCTCCTCAACTTTCTTCGACTTGTCGAATACCTTCATCGAGTAGTCGAACATCAGTTCTGCTACCTTCTCTGGAGAGACGCGCCCAAGCACATCGTTATTCTCCGCGAGCTTGACTAGGTCACCTTCAGGGTCAAACACGGCAACCTCTGCCGTGGTCTCACCTCTGTCGCAGTGGAGCCAAGCTCCGAACTGAACGCTGACTTCGTATCCGTTATTGAAACGGACGAAGAAGCCCTTGTCCTGCAACCTCCCCTCACCAGCTTGGTGAATCTCAAACGCTGACTTGTTACTCATTTGTTTTGTTTTCCTTTTGGTTATTGCGAGCGACCGCCATTGTCCAGCACATTCCGAAGTGCCGAACGCTGACCGACCCTGCGCGAAATTCGTTTGTAGTTATCAAAGCTTTCAGGACTCATCACATTGATTGCCCCACCCGTCTTATCCGAATAGACCATCGCACCTTTGACCTTCTCTTCGGGGTGCAGGAATGCACAGCCCTTGCACTTGGAGAAGCCTAGGTTGATACGCTCGGCCTCGATAAGATCATCACAGATCACACACTTCATCGCCCGACCTTCCGTGCTGGCCAGAGCAGTCTGATCTTCTCGCGATACTTGTCAGCCACGCTTGGGATGGTGGCAAACCTAGCCTTGCGGACATACCGACGAATAGCCTCGGCCACCGAATCGTGGGGGCAGTAAAGCTCCGCATCCTTGGGGTCTTTGACCTGCCCGCGGGACTCCTGCAAGGAACGCTGGTAGGTATGAGCCTTGGGGGTTACTAGCTTGTGCTTGTAAACTCCATTGGTCACGAACCCGAAAGCCATAGTCAGCTTGGCATCGGGCTCCCTGATACTGATCTCAAGGTCACCAATCTTAAGCTTGCGGTTGGCAGGCATCGACGCTCTGCGAGCCTGCGGGATATGGGGCTTGCGCAAGTCCATCTGCAAGTCCTCCCATCTTTCACTGCCAGACATAGGGTCATGCACCTCGTGTGCATTGGCCTGCTTGCGTAGCAGACCGAAGTCTTGAAGGTATGTGTCACTCATGCCCATACTCCCCGTGCGGCGTTCCACACGTAGTGCGTTTCCGACTCTGTCAACGGCCTGCCGAGTTTGGCACTCAGGCACTGCCACGTCTCTTCGACGTCGCATCCGTTCTCGAACAACTCAATCACCATATCTTTCATATTCATTAGGATTGGAGTCCTGTGATATATCCTTGGATGCGTTTGAGCTTCATGCGCTCCTCTTGGTAGTCCTCGGCCAGCTTGCTAACCGCATCGACTATCCAGTTCTGGTAGCTTTCGATATCTTGCTCTGACTTAATCCCACTAGATAGGCAGACGAGCCTATGCTTGATTCCTGATATCATTCCCGCGTGTGCCACTGTCTTGTTCATTTCGTTTTACCTTTCTGGAGGGGTTGCCCCTTGGGGTTCCTCGCTACAATCCCTATACGCACCGATGTCCCCCTCCCCCTACGGGAACGACCCGATAGGTAGGGGGGATGGATGTTGGAAGATGAAAGCTGGTGCACAGGATGCACGGATTCTTTGAATCCTTGATTCAAAGATGCATTGACCTTATGCACAATGCCCGATAAGCTAGGCTTATGCCTAAAGCCTTGGCTATAGATTGGAAAGCGGTTGAACGTGACTTCGTTGGAGGCAAGAGTCGTAGCTTCATTGCATCGCAGTATGGTATCAGCATCAACACTTTGGATAGCAGATCGAGGAGATGCAAGTGGGTTGCACGGAAGTTGGAGAATATTGTTCAGATAAAACAGAGAGTTGATAAGCAGATTGTTCAGACTGCCACCGATAAGCAGGCTCAATATCTGTCGAGGATCGCTAATCAAGTTGACCATAGTTTGGATGTCCTCGAATCTCAGATGCCTAGCGACAGGAAGGAATTGCGTGAACATATCGACGTGCTTGAGAAAGTGGACAAGATAGCTCGCCCTGCATTGGGCTTGGCTTCGCAGAATCAAGGAAGCAACGGGAAAACGATCGTGAACCTCGCGGTTCTTCGAAGCGACGATGCGATGAAGCAGGCCATCGACATTACAGCTAGTTAAGCTTGGTATCATAGATTCTTGGATTCTTGGATTCTTTGAAATAAAAAGGGGAGGGGGGAGGTTTCCCTCCCCCCTCTCCAGTGTTTCCTTATCCTCGCTTTGCCAGCACCGCCTCAATTTGAGCCTCGGTGCATCCTGCATCCTTCATCTGCTTAATCAATTTCGCATCCTTGTTAGCCAAGGCCGTTTCGATGATGGTGCGTCCCGTCTTGGTATCGGCATAGACCCGAAGGGCGGTGCGTTTCCCCTCTGCAATCAATTTCGATTCGAGTGCCATTTTCGCAATCGAAAGGTCGTTGAACCTTGCCACCGCTTCCTCAACCTTGGATGCTAATTGAGCACCCTTGGTCTTGGTGATTAGGGCAAACTCCTTCTTCGGGCAGAGCCGTCCTGCATCAGTGATGAGGGCAGAGCCATCCCATCGTCCAAACACCGCTTTGAGTGTTCGGCCACTTTTTGTGGAGCGTTCGGGTTTGATACTCACCGATGCCTGAATGGGTTCAGCGGTGAAGTGTTGTTTTGCGATTTCCATATTACTCATTTGATTTGTTTCCTTTTAGTTTCCCCCCTCCCCCTCCCCCTATCGGGGGTATGGTTTGCGGGACAAACCCTATACGCACCCCCTCCCCCACCCCCCTTCCAGCCAGCCATAATACTGTTGTATGTACTTTAAAAATTTAATTTATTTTTATGGATTGACCTAGAGTCAAGGACGAATACACTAATTTCATGCCAATCGGGAAAGAAAAAACATTGGGTGCGTTTTCCGTACCGTATACAAATCCAAGCTTGGACTTAGGAACTACGATACCCGGGCTTCCTTCTCCCTATTCTATTGAAGAAGAGAAAAAGAAAGAACTACTCAAAGAAATTGAAAAATTACTGCAAGAAATTAAAAACAAAAAAATAGGAGTTTTAGGTTCTGAAAAAACTAAATTTAACAACAGTGAAAATGCTTTGGATATTCCGACATTTTCTTCTCCAAAATATACAAGTATCTAGTTTTACTTTTCAGCGATCAAAGTAACGCCAAGCCGAGCCGCATGGCAAGGTCAATCCACTTTGTCTTTACCATCGGTCTTGGCTTGTTCTTCTTTCAGGTAGTTCAGGTAATGGGACATGCTTCCGCGGTAGGTGTAGCCGCCGTCATGCCCAAGATCAATTTTCGTATCGAGCATAATCTTGTATCCTAAATCGCGTAGCTTGGAGCAAAAGAAGAAATCCTCCGAAAGCATTTGATCGCCCTTGATGCCCGTCTCAAATATATTCTTAATCTCGGTATATCCCCCGTCTACCTTTGAGGTATCTTTCTCGGAATAAAAACCTCTCTCGGTGTCTAGCAAATGCCGCATAGCTTTTCGGGAAACGCGAAGGAACCCAGTCCCGACGGCTTCAACTTCAATCAAGCCCCGCTCGTCCGGCTCTTCCTTGCCGCGGATCATCTTTACGGTGAAGTGACAGTGGTTGTGGATCTTCTTGCGATAAGTCCCGGCCACGACATCCTCATCATGCAAGCTCAACTTCAACAGATCCTCGGGGTCCCAGGAAATGTCTGAGTCAATCCAAACAATACTTTCCCAGTCGTTCTGGTCGCCCTTAAAGATCTCGGAAACTATTTTGTTCCTAGCCATTGTAATAAGTGAGTGGTTGGACAGGAACAGGACATTCAATTTCAATCCGTTACTTTGGAACAGGGCGCTAGATTTAACCAAAGAGTTGGTATAGTTAACCGTTACGTTGCCACCGTATGCCGGCGTGGCGACCACAATGCCATTTGTTTTCCTAGGTTTGTGTTGTTTGCTCATTTGCGTCTCCTTTATGCGGGCTCTTCTCTTTTATGGATGTCGTAGTAGAACGAATCTGTGTCTTCCGTCACCCATCTGTCGGACTGATTCTCCACAGAAGGTAGCTTGGTGTCCACCTTAAATTGTTTGAGATTCTCCGGAAGCTTTTTAGTTACCCAGTTGGAGTCTCTCCAGAAGATTCTATTGTTGGGCATGCAAAGTAAGTATCCATCGTCCGCGGCGAACACATGTCCGCATTTGTAATCGGAAGGCTCGTCGCTGTACGGGTTATTGAACCAGTCCACAGTAAACAGGTAGGTACTCCAGACTTTGGCTCCGTCCCTCAAAACAATCTGGGCGCGGTGATAACCCAGAAAGCTGTACTCAGTCACAGTCACGTTCTCGGAGAAGCAATCCCAAAGCTGTTTATAATTAAACGGGATATCGTTGGTGGGCTCATGCGTGTAAATCTCAGACATGGGGACTCGGCTTCGAAGCATCCCTGCATCGGTCATTACATGGAAGGTGAGAATGGTTCCGGGGTATGACTGCAAGGCAAACACGTATACGTTGTAGAATTCGTTTCTATCTGTCTCGTCTTTGGTAAAGAACGACTTCCTGACCTTCGCTTTGAAGCTTGGAATGTTTTCGTTGAGTGTGGGCATTTACAATCTTCGGCGCCGGTTGTTTTTCCGCCTCTTACCCAACGGGGCTGTCCGGTACCGAGCCATTTTTTTTTCGGGTGCAGGCTTCCAAAGCAAACAGTCAATGTCGTGGTTAACGGAATTCTCCATCGCCCAAGAATAAAAGCGATAACCAAAACCAGTCCAACACATGAAGTAACTCCATACGTGCCCCAGGGCGTAATACAGATGAGATAAGATTCGATGCTTCATGGGAGGGTAACGTTTCGGTCGTCGAGTAAAGAGTGAAGTTCATCGCGCACATTTTCATAAGCGTTGAGTTGGTCGGGATCTGAGATTTCATGTTTAATCTTCGAACGGAGAAAGATTCCAAGATCCGTAATGACCATCGCCATATCGTGTGCGCTCATAGCATATCTAAAATTGGTCTCCTCCTCGGGGAGATTAAACTCAAGGGTTGCCTTCATCGTCCGGGCAGTATCTCAACTGGATTGACTTCTGTAAAGGGCAAAATACAATTGGGGGATTGACTTCTAACTAATTAAGACCACTATGGTGTGTGCCGACTCTGTTCCCTCTTCAAGTACGTACTATCGATAACGTGCTTGCCAGCCAGATAGCTGGCTTATTCCAAAATGGGGCAATCTTACGACTACCGTTAACGTCCCAATATTTTGTAGACGCCAACAGAACTGATACCTACGTCGAAGACGGTAACCTTTTAACCCCATTCAAAACTCTGGCCGCGGCTTATTCTGCCGCTAAAATTGGGGCTACAAGTACAAACCCAAAGTATATTAACTTGCTCAGTAGCATTACTGAAAATTTGACGATGGACACTGGCTATGTTGGGATTCAAGGATTCACTAATTCAGGGGTAAGAGCCCCATTGTATTTAAATGGTACCATCACCATTGCCCCAACTTCCGGAACAATTACCGACAATTTTTTTGGCATCACAAATTTGGCTATTCTCAAACCTGAAGTGACCAGTGGCAATTGCATTGATGTGCTGGGGGGTGCTGTTCCCCTGAGAGTATTTTTAGAATCAGTTTGGTTTCAAAACGGAAGCCCCAATTCTTTTGGGGTAAACATTAATAACACTGGCACATCAAGTGTTGTTAATGGGCAATTGTGTCAATTTTCCCCGTTTGCCACTGGCGGAGGAGTTAGTGTGGTAAACGGAACTTGCAACATGGTTGATTGCGATTCCACCGGGGGATCTGCAACTTGCGTTGACATGTTTAGGGTGGCTAGTGGGGGTAGGCTTAACTTCGTTCGGTGCCAACTCGAGAGTAACGCCACTCAGATAGTAAACTGCACTGGCGGAGATTACGGAGTTTCTGGTTTTAATCTCACGCTCGCCCAAACTTTGTTGACTAACAATAGGTTGACCGGGCACGGGATAACTTTGGCTTCCGCGTGTCTTGTATCGATAGGTACATGCGGGCTTAACGTTCTCACTGGATCTGGGGCCAAAGCCATCAATGGGGTGGCTTCGGCCGATCTGTTTACTTTTCCATATTCACTGGTTCTGTTTAATAGTGTGAGTTTCGTGAACGCAACCGGCGTTCTTACCCGAAACACTAACGTTACCACCAATAAGGTGGCATACTCGGTAATGAGCTAAGTTAGCCTCAAAGGGCTATATTTCTTTGTTTTATCCCCAAAGGGCTACGATTTAGGGTGGGGGTATGCTTTAGGGTGGGGGGTCAAAAATGGGTACCCCCACCCAAATTTTGAACCTTGGGTCCTTGTCTAAGTGTATGTTTACTATTAATATATATAAATATAAAGAAAGAGAGGGTGGGGGTGGTCCCACTGGGTGGGGGTATCCCAACTCGTTCCGGGTGTTTGCACACACACGCCACACACACAAAGCTGTAGGAACAACGAGTTCAAAACCACCCCTACACCCCCCACCCTACCACCCTTCGAATCATAGAATCTTCAACACCAAGGATATAGATAAATTTGACCATGAATTCGACCCCCCACCCAACCCATGTATCAACGACTTATAGATCCTACATATGGTCTACGTAAGTCTCTTTGCTGAAAGCAGAAGTGCTTCCACCTCTATATCAAGGACTTTTAGTTACCGACACCTGAACCACCTTATAATCCCCGTTTCTTAGAATATGAGCTTCGGCTGTAGTGCCTGGCTTTAACGAACGTACAACCCTTACAATATCGCGTTGGGATGTAATGGCCACATTAGCCAGAACAAGGACAATGTCGCCCGTATTGAGCCCACAGGAGCGCACAGTGCGTGTTATTTGAAGTCCTTGGTCACATCCCGGAAGGGCGATACCCGTAGATACCGTTTTGCCCAACACCCCCAAATATCCATCCTTTGTGGTTTTTGATTTCATGTCTTCCAAAAACTTGACCACGTCTACCGCCGAGACGCAGTACGCAAACTCCTGGGATGACTCCCTTGGTTGATCCGTCAAAGAGATTAAACCCAAAACCATGGCGACAACCTCTCCCTTATGGTTGACCAATGGACCGCCCGAATTGCCCTTGCAAACCAAAGCATCTGTATATAAGAATCTTTCTCCTTTCTCCGTGCCGGCGGCTGAAACAATACCTGTCGATAAGGTGCGGGAAAATCCCAAAGAGTTGCCGATGGCGTAAACAGGGGTGCCCGGGGCTGGTGGAAATTGTGTATTGAAAACTGCCGGCGGCAGGTGGATAGGCTTGTCAAAGTCGTTTTTAACTTTAATAAAGGCTAGGTCCAGCAGGGTGTCTTTATAGACCACATCACCGTCAAACACCACCGAATCGTCTCCGTCGTCGCAAATGATGCTTGCCAAGTCGGATTTATCCACTACGTGCGCCGCCGTAATAACTCCTCCCTCAACCGCTATTCCCGTCCCCCGCGAAGATTTCTCCGGAGAGATTACTTGAATCCGTACTACAGAAGGAAGTATTTGATTCTCGGTTCGCGCATGCGACGCAAGAAAGACCGACAAAAGTCCCAGCACCTGAATCCAACGATTGTTAAGAATATGCATATTACTCCTCCTAGTAACGCAGCGATTCCCAAGAGGAAGGAGTTTAGCAGTATATCATGCATTGTTTTTCTCCTCTCGTTCGACAAACTCTTTTAGTGCTTCAACAAATGCGTAACTTGCCAAAGCTTGTTTGTCCTTCTGAATAGTCTCCCATCCAGCTTGCGCCAATACTGCGTGAGCCTTGTCGTCTATGTCAAGATCTAATTCCACCATTTCGACCGTTCTTTCTGCCAAAATTGTAATCTTCGGCAGTTCCTCGTCTTTGGGGTTAGATGGAACCCTATTAATTTTTAGTTTGCTGTTTCGTTTTTTCATTATTTGTACACCTCCACCCACGGATGCATTGGCATATTGCCTAATGCAACCATAGCTTGTTTTTCTGTTTTGTAGAAAAGATCCACAACCGGTAGCTTACCGCGGGACGCTTTTTTGGCAACAACTGCCGTACCCGTATCAATCGCCTTAAATTCCTTCCCATCGATAACCACCGTACTCCCGTACGGTATAATCTTCGGGTCAACTGCACACGATCTTCCAGACTTCAAGGTGTAGCCAGTCGAAGACCTGAACCTCGATGTGTCCGGATCCTGGCCAGTCCAATAGGCTGTAAGCCTTACCTTAATTTTTCTGGTAGGCTTTTTGAGCTGCGTTTCAATCATTACATTGGAGGCCAACGTGGGGACTGAAAACAGCATAGCTAAGGCTATGACGAGTTTCTTCATAAAGATGCTTCGAGCGTCCAACTACTCTAAACAGTAGCCGTAGCCTCGTCAACGGGGATTTTCCATAGCACCTTACCTTGGATCGTCACCCGCTCGATACCTTTCGTCGTCATCAGCTTAGCCAATCGCTGCCCCATCTTTTCCGGCGTGGACGCGTAGTGTCGCGTCAAGTTAGTCAAAGTTGCGTCGTTGAGCATTTGATTGAGCAGTTGAGTGGCCGACCCCTTCCATGTTTTTTCTTTGGGGTTTGCCTGGTTAAACCCGATGAGGAATTCATCAAGCAACTCCGAGAAGGCGTGGTTGGGGTGAGTAGTTCGAGTGTCTTCAAGAATATCAGCGTGGTGATAGCACTTAACCTGAAACCGGTTGGAGCATTTCAACTCCTCAGGAATTTCAAAGTCGGTTAACCACCGGGCAAACGCCGGGAGCTCACCATCGAGGATCCTCTGAAGCTCTTGTGATTGCGGGAAGTCCATTCCTTTAGAAGAAGCCTTAAACAACATTAGCTTATCTAATATGCTTGCATCCGTGTATGGGACAGCCCGCATAGAGTCTGGATCGTCATTAAGAGTTACAAACACTCTTCCGCTCCACTCAATGGTGGCGGGATTCTTCCACATAGCGCGGTAACGATGGCGCCGATTGGCAACAAACTTCTTCACCGTGTTGGAGAAGAGCAAGTGCTTTTCGTGGCTGGTTGACGCGATAGTATCATCAACGTTAAGTACGCCCACCTCAAACATCTCCGAGTTGAACTCACTCTCCCCGGAGATGTGGCCCGAGGCATCGCAACCACCACCCATCAGCCTGGATACAATCTGAGTTCCCATAAGCGTCTTTCCGACACCTACCGGACCGGCAATAAATATCGCTTGGCCCTGAGACTGCTTCCCGCATTTGGCCGACACGTAGAAATGATGGAGCCAAGCCAAGAAGTATTGCAACGAGTCATGGGGCTGAAAGAACCCGTCCAGGAATTTTGCGATCCAGGGAAATCCGTCTCCCCACTTTTCGCAAGGTTCCGACCGCGGCTCAAGCACCTTAACCCTGGATATATTCAAGACGGTACGCCCACCCATATAGACGACCTCCTCTTTACTAAACAAGATAGGGCCGGCATCGTCCACGCGGCGTGTTTCGCGTACACGCAAAACAGTCTGATCAACTTCACACATTCCCCCACGCTGCATAGGCGCAAGAGACAGTCCGTAGATCCCAGCAATATCCTTACGGGTAGTCTCGGAATCTGTGTCGCGCCAGATACCACGACCGTCCTGCCTCCAGTACCGCTTGCCGTCAAAGTAATAGTTAGCAAGAGGCGCGCCCAAACGATCCTCTTCAAACTCCTTAACCCAGCCCGCGCCAAGGATTTCTGACCAGCTATAGAAACTCTTGTCCTGCGAGAAGCTGACGATTCCGGTGGGAGTAACCACGCAAGCAGTCGGATTGTCTGAGGTTGCAGTCCAGAACGCATTGGTTCTTCCATTGACCTCGAGGTTACCGAGTAGCTTGTCTGGGTACATTTCATGTACGCGATTACGTACACGATCCATCGGAATCTCTACGGGCCCTTCCCCGCGGTACTTGTGGTCCGCGTCAATCGTCGACGCAAACCAGCTATACAAAGTCTCTGTCCTTAAAGGCACATCTCCTACTTTGGTCATCGGCAAGTACCAAGCGTAGTACTGCTCGGGCTTAACATGATTGTCATCAAGCCCAGCAAACAAACGCTTTGCCCCCAGCTCTTTAGCAACTCGCTTTAAGAACGCTGGCAATAACCCAACTGGAATTTGCATGGGTGTTTCAAACATCCAAATAACCCGCGCACCTCCACTCGGAGTACGGTGAGCAAACATGGGTTTTAATCCAGCCTTGGCTTTGGCCCCAACCCCAGAGATAAACTCTTCAGATGTAAGTTCACAATCATAGTCTGCAATGAACGCATGCATCTTTGCCGGGGGGTTATCTCTGGTGACACGCATAGCCGCGGCACGACCTTCGAATCCACTAACAAACATTCCATCAGTAGAATTCTGAACGGCCCAACGTTTTGCAACTTCCGGCTCAAGACTCGGTGGTTGACTGACATTGCCATCCCAAGGAGTGCAAGGATTAGCAATAGACGATGATAAATTAGGTATACGAAAGAGGTTCATTTTTTGTACCTCATCGCATCTGTCGCTTCTGCACCTATTGGACAACCCTCAAGCCAGTCGGGGCAAATACTCATGAGGCGTTCAATCTCACCAGCTGGAACAGAGTTGTCAACTTCGCAAACGGCCTCGTCGTGAATATGCATGACCACTGGGAACCCTGCTTTTTCTAACCTAAGAACAGCGTGCCCCATAACGTCACGCGCTACAGCTTGAACAAGATTCTCGCATAGTTTACCACCGTAGAAAGGAATTTGAGAACCCCCTCTTTCCACACACGCTGTCCAGGACGGCTTTCTTGCTTTCCCACTTTTATCGTAGCGTTGCTTTTCAGGCCACTGCGACATAATGTTACGGTACGTTAAAACCCTTCCGCTGGGCAGACCCACCTCGAATTGCTTGTCAGCTTTGGCCCTTTGAAAATCTCTCTCGAGCTTTCTCCACAAACCCAAGATAGGTTCATTTCTTAACCGAAAATCATTTACAATTTGATTCGATTTTGTTTCCGTAATGTCTAACCCGTATTGCATCTTGGCGATTAATGCAAACTTTTTAGATCCTGCGCCGTACCCCAAGCCCAACACCATAGCTTTTACAAGTTGATATAATGGCCCGTCAATCTTCTTTAATGTCCCTTTTGGGCCATCCCATAAACCCATGTTTTTTGCGGCAGCCTCGTAGATGCCATACCCGCTACGGATGGCGTCCAACAAACCTTCATTCCCCGACAGCCAAGCCAAAACCCTTGGCTCAATCTGTGCTAAATCACAAATGATAAATTTCTTACCTTCCCGAGGAATAATACAACCACGCAAATCAACCCCGAACATTTCATTTCTGGGAAGATTCTGTACATTGAATTTAGAATCCCCCGACCAACGACCGGTATGAGCGCCCATATACTTCATGCCGTAAGCCATCGTCCCGTCTGGGCGAATCCTACTTTCCATTACTTTTAATTTGGCCAGCAAGGAATTGGCTTTCCGCCAGTCTCGCATAATCCCCACAAACGGAACTTGGTCTCCGTAGGTCTTTTCCCATTCAGCGCATTCTTCCGAACTTTCGGCCAATGAGGTTGGCCAAGGAATTGCCGCTTTAGCGCATTCCCTCCTAAATGCTTTTGTAGACAGCACCACCCCTTCTGTTTCTTCAATCCATGGAAGCTTCTGCTCTGACTCCCATGTCACTCTCTGTAGCGTCTTTATAGCGTCTTTAACTGCTTTAGCATCTACCTGAATCCCCTTCCAACCCATCTCAATTGTGTGCCTAGACAACTCTCTTTCAACCGGAAGCATGCACGCGTTGTATTGATTATAAATTTCCAAACATGCTTTCGAATCTTCCCTGGCGTACTCTAACACCTCTTTACCAAATTCGGTGTTCTGAACATCCTCCCACCTCTTGGAATGCATCTTATCCCGAGGATTTTTGTCTATCTGTTTACCTAAAAGCTCCCGAGAAGCTCCCGCCAAATTTCTTGGAGCCCCAACTGCAACAGATAAGTTGGCGGTGCAATCCCAACTTGCGGGCTTAACCTTAACCTGGCCTAGCTCGCGCAGTCTCTCAATAACGGCCCCGTCAAAACTATAATTATGGGCCACCCATTGACCCCCCTCGATTCTATCCCAAGGCGCTGTTTTCGTGGGGCCAACGTAATCTAATCCTATCCCTTGAATAGATACCAGATAGATATCTGAGGCCGGGTCCCGGAGATAGTGCCATTGCCCTTTAGTGGTTATAGATATATCTTTGTCGTAGTAAGTTTCAAAATCAATTGCGTATGTTTTCATTTTTGTTTTTTTAAGGGGAACATTTCCTCAAAAACCAACAGTCGTCCGAGCATATCGGAAATTTCGAAAGTGATTCTGTCGTAAGTGTTCTGATTTTTAGTTATTTTTCTTTTGTGTAATAATATTTCCAAGGCATAAAGTACAATTTCTGCTACCTCATTGGGCGGAATCCCATGACGTAAAAGAGTTGCAAATTCAGCCTCGATCTCCTGCCGTTCCTTACCCACAAAGGGATAAGGAACGACAATAAGTTCGTCAGCCAGCCTAGAACTGGCCAAAGCCATTATTCCACAATAATGACTGAATCTTTGCTAACTGGTTCAACTCCGCCCTCAGGCTCAATTAGCCCCTTTTTACGAAGGTATTCTTCATTCATCGGGATTGAAGTAGGCACTCCGTTTTTATCAACAATGCTGGACTCAAGTTCAAGAACGGGTGTAGCCAATTCCTCGTTCTTGCGGAATCCCTCTCCGCCGAGTAAACCGTTTAGTAAATTCGTAATATGCGGAAATAAACCACTTAATACGTCTCTCTCAATAGGGTTAGCCTCCTTGTCCCGAGGCAAAAGCTCAATACTAATTTTATCAGTTCCGACTTCGTTTTTAATTTGTATAGATAGTTCAATCATTTGTTTGTTCTTTCTGGTGTGGGATTAATTCGAGGACGGCGGCCCTAACCCTATGGCGAACGCTTGAGCATTCTCCTTCAAGATCGGCCAAGGATGTGAGGAGCTCCTGGCAGAACTCCCTCAATCCTTCGTTCTCTGTTTCTAACCGCCCGTTCTCTTCCACGAGAGTTGAGGCTGTTTTATGGTTGGTTTCTGCCAGATCTGTTACACGTTTGTAAAACTGATGGACACGGTGAATTTCCCTTTGCATATATTCAGGGTTCTTCCGCATAGTATCAGCGTCAATTAGCTCGTTAAGACTCATATGCTCACCCCCGGGTTTAAAACAATGATCGGTTCCTTTGTGTTCTTTAGACATAAAAATCCTTCCTTTAAAAGGTAATCCAATTCTGCAACAATCTCTTTTTCTCGTCTATCTTTTTCTTTTTCTTTTAGGTTTTTCACTTGACACCTTACCTTTCCTTTTTAGTTGCGCAGCACTTTTGGTTTCTGTTTGCTGTGGACGAGCAAAACCAGTTTTCCCCCAAACCCAATTAAATATCATTTGAGGTCCCTTTCATTTTTTCAATTACTTTTATTACCTGAGCCGCATGTTCTTTATGCGTAAAAAGAAATATTGATGTGGTTCTTTCTTCTTCAGGGTCAGAACCAAATATAATAACCTCAAACCATCTCTTAGTAATCCAAACAAATAACTTAAGAAGCAACGAATCAATCATAAAGTTTTTCCTTTTTTACATTTGTATACAAGAAATATTGCTCGAACCAGAGCGCGCTCTAAGTGAGCAATAGCGTCCTCCCCACTTGAATCGGGGTTAAGCCTATTCCCATCCAGTTGCATCATAGCCTGCGTTACGTGGGAAATAAGACGGTCCGCATTATATCTTCGACTGTCAGTGTGAAACCACTGCCCAAATGCACTTTTGTCAGATCCTTGCCCCATAATTCTACATATAATTTCTTCCGCCTCGGCAACAACCGAAAGGATTGTCGGAGCCAACTCCTTGTTTATTTTGTTCGAATCCATACACCCTTTACTTGCGTTGTGTTTAGACACTTACAGCCCATCCATTCAGATAGAAATTGAATTGATTGGCGGAGGACGTCCGGTGTTTCACGCGGCAGGACACACCTGACCTGTCGGCGCTTCTCGCGCCGCACCATACCGGAACGTCTCCCCTTTTTCATCTTTTTAGATTAAGCTAGAAGCCCAAGCCTGGAATTCGTCGTTGTTTGTTCCAGCTAACTTAAATGTGGGCGTAAACCAACTCCCCATGGTATTGGTGTTTAGCTTGCTATTCACCTGGTACCTACCCTTAGTCAATCCGCCCCGAAGGACAGTTTGACTGTCGGTAAGCAGTTGGCGACCCGCCCCGCGGTATGCACTCTTTGTAAGATTATACTGCGCCAGGGCATAGTTTCTTTTATCCGGACCCTCCAAAGAGAAGACCGGATTTTTATCCTTTGGCTCTGAAACCAAAAGAGTCAACACAAGGAATGGAATATATCGGTCGACATCGTCGGATTCCGAAATATCCAAAGATCCACCCGCGGCTTCAACCTCAGCTTGTGAGGCGAAAATCTTTGGGATTACATCTGTCCCGTATGGGATTTCCTGGATGTATTTCTTTTGGATGTGGGTAATGATTGCCTCCATGGCGGCATCCTTACTACCAACCACAAGTTCCTTGTTGAACACAAAGGAACCCGGCTGAAAGTTGTTGCTTAGATTTCCCGTTTTCCCCACAAGGTTAATCCTTGGGATAAGAAAATCGGAAGCCTTAAACTCTCCGTCTACTCCAGCGTTGCGGTTGGTGATTGTGGGAGACTTGCTAATCTCTGCCACAGCCAATGCCTTATCTTCATTAGCCTCTACCACTTCTTTATCTTTTTTACTGAATGATGTTTTCATTTTATTTGTTTTATCTCTTTATTTTTTCTTAGTTGATAAGACGGCTCACCGCGCGTCATTGCTTCGGCAACAATGAGGTCGTCTTCCAGTTGTTCTTTCGCCACGGTCTTTTGACCGCGAGGCGCCTTGGCCGCAACTAGATCGGCCAAATCTGTAAACTTAATCTCACACGCAGAGCTAAACTCCTCGGGAGTAAGTTTTTCTTTTACCAAATTCCAAGCCTTTTGCGAATCTTTAATTTCCCTGCGTCCCTGGATTTCTTTTAATCCGTAGCCTGGAATTTCTCCGCCTTCTTTAGCGAATTCTAAATTGTGCTTGCGCACGCTAGAGCACCAAGCTTCCATCACCATTGCAATTCGTTGGGCTTGAGACCGGCGCTCTGGAGTTGATAATTGGCTTGGCTGAAATAATTCGGGGAGTTGAGCGTCGTGCGCCATATCGTAAGCTTTAACAATTTCCATAGTGGCTCCGTGAACTGCTGGGCAGTCTGCTAGTTTGTGACAGTAAACGCACTGATCCCCAGGCGTATAATCGGCCTCTGTATGATTTTTGCATTTGTCGATGATTCCTTTTATTCGTTTGTGAATTCGCTCATAGTCTGCCTCCCGGGTAAACGCATGAGTGAAGATAAGATCTAGACGGGGTTGAAGAATATGAACAGTAACTTCTTTAATATAATCGTGTTTATCAAAAACCCCAAGAGTATAAGCCCACATTTGAGCGTTATGCTCGGCGTCGTCAACGGGGTTAAACCCAAATTTATAATCAATAAGATGAGCCTTGTCCCCGCGAATCATTAATCGGTCTACAAAACCCCATTGATCAAAAACCTCTAGTTTGATTTCTTTGAGATCAAGCATCGGTAGATAACTCCGAGCGTAAACGCTCAATGTAATCCAGGCATTTCATTACAAGTTTGGTTTCATCTGCGTTTAATTTTGAAAAGTCAGACATTTCGCAGGCGTAATGCATAGCAGTTCCACGCTGCGTAACTATGTGGACCTCCCCATCCCGTTTAGGTTCATATCCCGGACATAATTCCCGGCTTTTTAGGGTGCTCGGGCTATATCTTGCGTGTTGTGTATCCATCAGCGTGCCAAGGATTGTGACCTCAAAAACAAAATCGTCAAGGGCTAATTATGGGTGAGCAAGTCCCCGTCATTTAGCAAATCAATATTACGAAGTTTCGATTTCACCGATTTACTTACCTCCTCTTCAACGGAGTTGGCGGCAAATAGAATATATTGCAGCGCGGGAGTTTTAGCTCCCGTGCGATGGATACGACCTAGGGCCTGTTTAAGATCAACGGCAGAATACGTAGGACTAATTAAAGAAACTCTTGGCCTACCGTGTAAATCGTGCAGGTTAACGCCAACACCACCGGCAGCAATTTGGCAGATTATTAAGTAAGACTTGTTCGCTTGAAAGGAGCCAATCGCCGCCTCCCTCTCTTCAGCTGTCTGATCCCCTAGAATATAAACCGGTTTGTGTTTCTTCATTCTCTCACCAATCGCCCCCAATGTTTGCTTGAAATTCACAAAGCACACAACACTTTTGCCCTCCTCTATTAGTTCTTCCGCCATTTCCGATATGACCGGGGCGCGGAGTAGTTCAATTTCTTGCCTCATACGCAATCGTTTGGTTAAAGGATTTTCTGGGTCAACATCTGCGCGGGCTTTATTTTTTAACTCTAAAATTTCTTCTTCAACTTTTTGATATAATTCGCCTATCTTCGGTGAAATGTCTAGCACTTCAGCATTAACTTGGTTGCTTGGGAAGGCGTCCCCCAGTTCGCTAATGCGCACTCTAACACCCCTAGCTGGAAATATTTTTGAGTGAATGTCGGTTAACACGCGTTTCCCACCGCGGAATGTCATACCACCCCACGGAGCTTTTACTACCCCGTTTTTATGGAGCCACTTAAAATAGTCTACTCCGTTGTGAAGTCCCAGAAGCCGGCCCGTAAAGCGCATATCTAAAGGACTTCCAGCCGCAGTGGCAGAAAGCATCAATACGTTTGACCCGGCTGCGGCCTCAAGCATTGCTCCATTTTGCGACTTGTAACTCTTACAACGATGAACCTCGTCGAATATGTACAGAAAGTTTTTCCCCCTGTATTTCCAATCCCACTGTTTGTTCCCCAGTTTAGTTATAAATTCGGTATTACCAGTCCGCAACTTTTCATAGTTAAGTACAAATTTTGGGTGTAGCCCAAAAGTGCTACACCAATTTCTCCAGGCAGGAAGTACAATTTTGGGGGCTACGACGGCAAACTCAAACCCAAGTTCTTTTGCTACAGCGCAAGCCGTGACAGTTTTTCCAGTCCCAGTATCAGAGCAATCCAGCGCGATCGAGTGGCTCCGAATTGCCTGAAGTATAGTACTTTTTGACTTCTCCTGCCACGGGCGCAACTGCACAAGCGTCGGCATGTTTATCACGCACTAACTCAAGCCAATCTTTTGCAGCCATTGTAACAAGCCACTCGCACTTGTTTTTTCTATGGGCCACCACTGGCACACTCTTGCCACAATCTCGTTTTGCCTGCTCCATAGCTTTATTAATGTTGAGGGCTTCAACCCGTTTGACTTCAAAGTGAAATGGGAGGTTGGAGACAACGTCCGGCGATTCCGGACTGCCGGAAAATTGCCTGCCACGCCTCGCTTCGTAACCCTCCGCTTTGAGGACGTCGCGCCACTCACGCTCTCCAACTTTGCCTTTTGTACAACTGTTCATAATTTAAGGGTGTGCTCATCGTGCGGGTAGAGTGAACTTAAATTGACAACTGTCAAGTTAATATGCAGATTACTTTCTTGCCTATAGAAAAATATGGAAAGTCCTGGCCCGATGGGGCAGGAGATCTCGACATCGAATTACTGGCTTTTAAAGCGGGATTGAAACCCGAAGACGGAGGTCTTGGTAAAGCCCAACACTTTAAAAACGTAGTAAATTTGCTTTGGCCATACCACAAAACAAAAAACAAAAACGGTTTTTATTGGCACCCTTGGGCCGATTGGATGATTGAACGTGCTTGCGAAGAAAACTATTTGGCGATATCTGGTCCAAAATCCTCCGCCAAGACTTCCACCATGGCCATGTGGGGACTCGTCAACTGGTTGTGCGCCCCGCATGAGACATTGGTTTTGGTTACCACAACTAGCGTGCGGGAAGCGCGTAAACGGTTGTGGGGTTCAATTAGAGAACGCTACATGCAAGTTCCCGGCTTGCCCGGAAAGCTAGTAGACTCTATGGGAAAAATTGTATTGGATGTTTCGGAATCTGGAGAAGCCTCCGACCGCTCTTCAATTACCCTGGTTCCCTCAAGCCCAGACAAAGAAAAGGAGGCCACCGCCAAACTGATTGGGTTAAAAAACAAAAGAGTCTTTCTTATTGTCGACGAGGCAACTGACGTAACAAATTCCGTGTTTGAAGCCATCAATAACTTAAATGCAAACCCGCAGTTTCAATGCGTTGCCCTTGGAAACTTTAATTCGCAATATGATCCCTTCGGTGTTTTTTCTACCCCCAAAGACGGGTGGAATTCGGTAACCGTAGAAGCAGACGAATGGGAAACAAAAAGTGGCAAATGTATTCATCTGGACGGACTCAAAACACCTAATATTGAGCACAACGACAAATGGCCCTTCTTACTTACGTCCAAACAAGTAAAATACGCTATTGAGAATGAGGGGGAAAACTCTTTGTCTTTTTGGCGTTTTATTAGAAGTTTCCCCGCCCCTGTCGGCGCAGAGGAGGGAATCTATTCTGAAGCCGACTTTAGAAAATATGATGTTACTAAAGAGCCCCGGTGGTCAACCCCTCCGTTGTTCTTAGCCGGTTTCGACCCCGCCTTCACAAACGGGGGAGATAGATCAGTCTTAGCCGTGCTTAAATACGGCCAAAGTGAGGAAGCGGGTCCGGCTGTTGCACTCCATAAGTTTCATTATTTACGGGAGGATGTGACCAAGCCCGAGCCCCGAAACTTTCAAATAGCCAGAGAAGTCATGCGCGTTTGCCAAGAGTCTGGCATACCGCCCGAAAGACTGGCCATAGACGCAACAGGAGCGGGCGACCCTTTTTGCGACATCTTGGCGGAGCTTTGGTCCCCCCGGATTCTTCGAATCAAATTCGGTGAGAGAGCATCTAGCCTCCCAGTCAGCATTACTAACCCAATCAAAGGTTCAGATAAGTATACTAATCGAGTTACGGAGTTATGGTTTTCTGGGGTAGAATATATGAGAGCCGGGCAACTCAAGGGAGTAGTGCCGGATTTAGCCAAAGAAATGACGGGCCGCAAATACAACACCACTGGGGGCGGAAAGGTTACAGTAGAGCCAAAGAGAGATTATAAACTCCGATTGGGGCGCTCCCCCGATTTGGCGGATGCTTTCTTTTTAGGCTTAGATTTAGCGAGGCAGAAATTGGGTATTCACGCTGGGTCTTTGGTTGGGGGCAAACTTCGGTCTAGTTGGGCAGATCAAGCAAGAAAACTAGATCAAGTAATCCCCGATTCAGCCTTCCTCGGTAGCTGAAAGTTGATTGACAGGGATAGCCGTCTCGCCCATACTAGGCGAACTTGTGGAACCCAAATACAACACACACTCGGTGCCCGATTCCGACTTGTTGACAATAAGTGAAAGCGGAAAAGCCCCCAAAACCCGAATTAGCGACCACAACGGGTTGCATAGCCTTTATCAAAATCTTTATTTAGCAGACGAGGCGTCGGCTCGCGACCGCACCAGGATCATGGACATGTTTGACGGGGCGGCTCCCTACGACCCCGTCACTCTTCGTCGTTTGGGCCAGGGCTACCGAGCGAATTTAAACTTTGGCGAGGCTGGCGCTGACCTAGAAAAAGCTCTTACCTCTTACAATGATTTAGTGACATCTGTAGATAGATTGGTGACTGTAAAAACTCGTTTTGGGGATGAGAGCCAGCGCGAAGAATACGGTTCAATTATTGCCGAAGAATTTCACCGTTTAATCACAAAAGACTGGCCGAGCTTTTATTTTAAACAACAACTTCTTTCCTACTACTTCGTCTCCCAAGGCTTAGGGATTGCTTTTTTTGAGGATGAACGAAATTGGCATTGGAACGTATGCCCTATCGGGGATTTCTTTATTCCAAGAGGAACCTCTGCGACCGAGGACAAAGTAGAGATTGCTTGCGTTCGTCGGATTTATTTGACCCACGAATTGTTCCGGTACATTGAAGACCCCAAAATTGCAGCGCAGGCCGGCTGGAATGTGGACGCAGTTCGAGAAGCTATTCGTGACGCCACCACTACCTTCCCTCAAGATGGATTTAATTGGGAAGAGTTGCAAAGACAAATTAAAGATAACGATTTGTATTTTGCTCATGTACGCAGCAGAGAAGTACATGTAGTGCATTACTACGTGCGGGAGTTTGACGGGAGTTATTCCCACGCAATCGGCAGGAGAGATGGCAAGGGAGACTTTTTGTTTAAGAAGTTAAACCGTTTTAAAAGTGCCTCGGAGGCGTTCCACATATTTACTTATGGTGTTGGGAATGGAATGTATCATTCTATCCGTGGTTTGGGGTATAAGATTTTCCCTCACATTCAGATGACTAATCGTCTTCGTTGCGCCATGGCGGATGGGGCAATGCTTCAGACTTCTGTTTTACTACAACCGCAGAGCGCTGAAGATGTTTCCCGAATGACAATGGCCTACTCCGGGCCCCTCTCTTTTCTCCCCCCTGGATTAAATGTTGTCCAAACTCAATTCCCCAACTTAGCCCAAAATGTCCAACCTATTGTAAATGAAATGGCGATGGTTCGCCAGAGTAATACCGGCTCCTACCGGACGCAGATGAACGCCCCCACGGGCAACCCGCGAACAGCCACAGAGGTTGAAGCTCAACTCGCCAACGAAGCCATTCTCACAACAAACTCAATGAACCTATTTTATGTTCCTTGGGGGAGATTGTTGAGAGAGCAGTTTAGGAGATTGCAGCGCGATACCTGGATTCCGGGGGAGATAGGGGCCGCGGAAGCTTTAAAATTCCGCCAAAGACTTGAAGAGCGCGGGGTCCCATGGCCGGCCGTACGGGCCGTGTACAGTGTAGATGCCGTAAAAGCCGTTGGTCTTGGTTCCCCAGCCGCTCGTCTGGCTACTTTCAATGAATTTATGGGAATGTTGCCCCGATTCGATGAGCTGGGCCAAGTCAATGCAATGCGCGACCGCATCGCGGCACGAGTGGGGTATGACCAAGTTGATAGGTACTTGCCCAACCCCACAGTCAAGAATCGTATTCCGGCCGACGCAAAGATTGCGGAGTTGGAGAATGGGGCCATGCAAGCGGGAAGGTCGGTCACCGTTCTCCCCAATGAAAACCACGCCATTCATTTATCTGTTCATTTGCGCGAGTCCCAACCAATTGTTGAAGCTGTTCAAAATAATCAACTCGAAGACAAACAGGGTACGCTTCGATTTTTGACCATGATGTTTCAACATGTAAACGAACATTTTATTAAAATTGCTGAAGACCAAACAAAAGCTCAAGAAATAGGACAGATTAAGATGGCGATGAATTTAATGCGCGAAGCCGTAATGAATTTACAACGAGACGTGGAAGAAGACATTCGTAAGGCAGCCGAGCAAGAACAACAAATGGCTTTAGAGCAAGGCCAAGTTCCCTCTATTTCGCCGCAAATGCAAATGAAAATGCAAGAGCACCAGCTCGATATGCAATTGAAACAAGAACGAGCCGCCCTAGAAAATCAATTTAAAGAGATGGAACTCCGACAAAAAATGGCTTTAGAAGACGCGCAAACCAAACAAAAATTAGCTTTACAAGATGCGCAAGCTGCGGCTAACCTACGAACCGCGATGAATACCACCGCTGCTTAAAAGCATGACATTAAACGATTGGAATAAAAGACAAGATTTTAAGTTAGCCTGGAAAGGCTTCTATAAATCGGAACCGGGTCAGGCATTAAAGCAAGTGTTAACAAATTTAGGAATCCCCGTTCCGACACTTCCGCCCGCGGGAATAGATTTTGTGGACTGGAACGCGACATTAAATTCGCGCCGAGAAGGTTATTACGAGGCAGTTCGAATTTTAGGAGCTCTGTCAGAAGAAGAAGCAGAACCAACTAATCTCCCAGCTCCGTGGGAGAAAACAACAGCAGAAGAAGAAGAAACAAACTAACCTAAGGAACACAAAACATGAGTGAAACAAACACAGCCACCCCAGAACCAGCAGTTGTAGGATCCGAAGGATCAGATAATTTAAGTTTTGCCGACGCTTTTGATGTTGGGTTTGAGGCTCTAGACAAAGCCCCGACACCCGAAGTTGCGCCAACCGCAACAGCCGTCGCAGCCCCCAGCGAAACAATTAAAACCGTTGAGACCACAAAAACAGAAGTTTCGGCATTAACTAACCCTTTAGACATATTGACCAAACGGATGACAGGTCAGGAAGAAGTAAAAACTACCCCGGTTTCTTCCGACGAGATTGATGTTAAACCCCCGGAGAATCTTAAACCCGAAGCTCAAACTGCTTGGGCTCGTTTGACTAAAGATCTAAGAGACTCTAGGGCTAAAGTTAAAGAATTAGAAACAAAAACTTCAGAAGCCCCCGTCAATTCCGTCGAACAGATTGATTTACAAAATCAGTTAAATGCTTTAAAAGCCGAGAGAGACGAGTACGAAAGCGAGCTTAAGCTGTCCCGTTTAGAGTCCACAAAAGAGTATAAACAGGCCGTTACTGAGCCCCTACTTGACATTCAGCAAGAAGTATCAGAACTTGCGGAGCTTTATAAAGCAGACCCCAGGGGTATTTATGCGGCAATGGTCGAGCCTAACGCGGCTACCCGCAGAGCCCTGCTAAAAGAAGCCACCGCTTCTTTTGACCCAATCGACGCTTTGGCAATTCGTTCTAAAGCTGAGGATCTTCAGAAAGTTTTTGCTAGAAGAGATATCTTAACTAAAGACGTTCAGACAGTACTTCAAATGTTAGATACAGAGCAGAAACAGCAACAAGAACAGTTTTATAAACAAAGCCAACTAGAGGTTGAAACTGCGTACAAAAGTGAGTGGGAGAATCTTCAAAAAGAGAATGCCCTATTGCGCCCGATTGAAGGAAATGAATCTTGGAATAATACCATCAATAGTATCCAACAGCAGGCCCTTCAGATTGAGAATACTGAACTTGACCCCAGGGCAAAAGCCAAATTGACGTTTAATGCTGCTGCGATGCCGGTAGTAATGAATGTATTTCAAGACTATGTTTCTAAGACTCAATCTCGCATTTCAGAATTAGAAGCTTTGACTAAAGAACTTAGGTCTACACTTCCATCCTCAGGCGGGTCTAGGGATAGTGGGCCAGAGGTTCCAGCCGATCTAGGTTTTGTAGAAGCCTTAGAGCGGGGCATGAAGCAATAAATTGTTAAAAGGTATTGACACGTTCTAACCGGTTGATACATTTAGCTCGTTTGAGTCAGGTATAAAGATTGAGACCCTACTCGAACAAGACCTATAAAGATTGAGATGGTCTAGCAGAAATCGGGCATTAAAAGCTCTGGGATGCCGCCAGGGAAAAGTTTTGAGAACATAGTAAAACTGGATAGCCCCGATAGGGACTAGCAGGATTATTATAAATCACAACCGACCCTTTGCGCGAGTGAGGGGAAGGATGAAAGGAAATTACTAATATGGCTACTACTTATAGCATTCAACAGCTTCTTGTTAAAGAAGCGGGTCGTATCGGACCGGAGATTTATCGCCGGACGATCGATACCTCAGCTTGGCTCAAACTAACTAAACAGGAACAATTCCCTGAGGAGATGGGCGATGTAATCAGTTCGGTTACATTCGAACGTTTCTACCCCTCCAGCTCACTTGCTTCTGCCGCTGATACCGCGGTTGGCTACGCAGTCAACGATATCAAGTCAGACGCAGGAACTAACTGGCGGATCCTCGGATCAAATCAAAACACCCAGAACTACCAAACCTTCAACCCTTTCACCCAGGCCGTCAGCACGGCTGGTGACGGATTGCCGGTGGCGTCTAGCTCTTCCTCTGGTAACGTTCTGCCCAAACCACTCACAGGAGTTACCTTTGGTCAGAAACTCCGCCAGTATTCGCTAGAATGGGCCTCGGTTGATTCCCCCGATATCGCTCTCGAAGACTTGCGCTTTGCCGTTAAACGCAAAGAGCAGCTCTCGAACATCATGGATGTCTTGACTGAATCGACCTCCTTGGTTTGGCAGGATCGTTACCGGACTCTATACACCAAGACGGTTGCACTTGAAGGAAACCTTGTTTACCCTAGCACCACTGCTAACGGTATCGTTGCCTCTACTTCAGCTAGCTCTGGTGACGCAGCAGTTGTTTATAACGCTGTGACTGGTGGAGTCGGTACTGCTGCCTCTGGCACAATCACTGCCGCCAACTTGCCTAATAGCCAGTTGACGCAGGGAATCCTGAAGCGGCTCTATATGAAGCTCATTCGTGACGGCGCAGGATCTAAGGCCATGGGCCGTGAAAACGGAGCACCCGTGTTCATGTTGATCTGCGGTGCCGAAACAAGTGAAAGCTTGATTCGCTTGAATGCGGATATCCGTCAGGATTTCCGGTATGCCAAGCCGAATGAATTGCTCACGCCCCTTGGCATCGAGCGTTCTTACGGTGGCTTCTATCACTCAATTGATCCGTATCCCCCGCGGTTTGCCGTGTTTGATACGACTAATGATAACCTTATCCGCGTGTATCCTTTCCGCAAGGAAACGACCACTAAGGGTACGGCTTATAATATCAACCCCGCGTACGAGACGGCTTCCTACGAAATTAGCTATATCTTCCATCAAGAAGTAATGCGTTCTGTAGTCCCCAGCCCAATCAACACGAACAACAAAATGGGTTTCAACCCCCAGAACTACCGTGGTGAGTTCAAGTGGGTTAACATCCTCGATCGTGAAAATAATCCGGACGGCAATGTCGGATATTTTCGCGGAGTTTGTGCGAGCGGTGCTCGTCCCGTGTTCCCGCAGTATGGCTACGTCATCCTGCATAACCGGGCCAGCATTAGCCTTGATTACGTTAGCTAATTGAAGAAAGGAGATCTCTAAAATGAGTTTTCCCCTTCAAACGGCTACGCAAGACAATGTGCTTGCGGCTCAGGTTCGTGGTGTGTTGAATAAAGGCCCAGAGTGGACATCCACTTTGACCGGTTCTTCAGCCACAACGAGCCTGACGGCAATTGCCGACTCAACAGGCGGTACGGCTACCAACGGCATTGCTGCAATCACTGCCGGCGCTACTTACGCGCAAGCAGACCTGACCGCAGTTAAAAATGGTTTGGCTTCTGTTACCGCAAAGGTTAATACTATTTTAACCTTGTTGCGTAATCTGAATGCCTAAATAACTAATTGGTCCCCCGGGGTTCTATCCCCCGGGGGATCATACTCTTTCAAGAAAGACAACTCTTATGAAAAATATCTCTTTTCCCGTACCTAAAGGCTTTACACCTCCGGAAGGTGTTGCTGAAGGCGATTCGTTCGACTTCATGGCCAGCGGCTATTTCAAAGGACCAACCATGTATCTCACAGCAGTTGAAGGTGTAGAAGTTGATGAATCTGATGCTGAAGCTAAAGCAGAAAGTGCTGCTGAACAATCTTCCGGGAAACCCGAAGTTGAAATGGGAATGGTTGATGCCGTTGAAAAAGGAATGTCAGCGAACAAAATGGCGTAAAGCCGTGGATAAGCTCATCTTGGCAGTTGTCAAACAAGCCTGGAATGATCTCCAGGATCTTGATGCTGGCAAGAAACCTGCCAGGCCCAAAGCCTGTTATGAGCGGGAATCGTTTGAACTATGTTTCGAACTATTCTTGCCTTTGCTGGGTGTTGAGAGTTATACTGCCAATAAAATGAAATCCAGGTTATACCCTACCCTCGATAGGATATTTAGCCATGGAAAATGATCATTTAATTACCCTTCTTGAGCGTACCGCCCGCATGGACGAGAAGCTTGATTCCTTGCTCGATGATCGCAACAAACACGATCAGCGAATCGGCAAGGTTGAGAAACATATCCACATGGGTTATGGAGTCGTGGCAGTCATGACATTCATGATTTCGACCTTTGCCGAGTTTTTTTGGTCAAAGATTTTTGGCAAGAACAGTTGACAATTAAAAATAAGACTACACAATAGGAGTACTTTATGGATTCAATTCGCAACCCTTTTTTTGCCTCTGCTGTGGCAACCGTTGACCGCGTTTTAGCCGCTCAAGTAAATTCTATTTTTAGCACTCAGATTTTAAATAATTTAACGCCAGCGGATATTAACGCATTTCCTAATCCTATTGTTAAATCTGGTTATTCTTTTGCAGCAACTGGAAGTACTACGGCCGATGTTTTACAAGCAACATATACTTTTCCTGGGGGATGCATAGGACCTAATGGATATCTAGAGGGAAATATATTGATAAATTGTACCGCTTCAGCTAATGCTAAACGTATTAGGGCTTTTATTTCGAATACTAACAACGGTCTTTCTGGAACTCGATTTATTAATTATAATATCGGATCTTCAGCTACCTCTGTTATTGGTATGCGAGGATTTTATTTGTACAACACGGGGTCAGAAAATTCTCAGATAACCCAGCCAGAAGTTTCTTCTGGAACCACAACTTCTACATCATCCTCACCTTTTCAAGAACTAACTATTGATACATCTCAAACTTTTTATGTAACAATTGCTCTTCAAAAAGATACTGCAGGTGAAGCAATGCAAACAAAATTAATACGTCTAAACACAGTATACGGAGCATAATTTATGCCAGACTTTTTTAGCGAAAACTTAGCTCCCTCGGTAACTCAGGAAACCGATGCCGCGCTTGTGGCCCTCGGCCAGCGTGGTTTTATTTACACAGATGACACGACCTTAGTTAATGGTAATTTTGCAGCTATTCAAATTATTGCCGATACTGTTTTTGCCGCTTTGACTGCCTTAAATTCTACAGTTGGCGGTCTAGTTGGTGTAACTCTTCCCGCTGGAACTATTATTTACGGACCGTTTACTAGTTACGATTTAGCCTCTGGAAAAGTAATTGCCTACAAGGCAGGATAAACTGCCATGCCGAAACTCGGCTTAGGCGTAACAACATCGCAAACAAGCACACTCTTGTTGCCTCCGTCTTCTCAATACACGGGGACGAATGCTCTCTTATCTACTAGACTTTCTGATGCCCCCGGGCCCACAGCTAAAGTTGAAAGTTACAACTGTGATGACGCAGGATTCTATACTAATGACGGTTTTCCAATTTCAATAACTGGTTGGAAACACTATTCCCCCACATTCACTAATACTGTCGATTACAAATCTTTAGCCCCCCAATACTTTTTAAACGCATATCCTCCATATAGCCTTGAAGAGGGGCCCGCTGGCCGCCATTTAATCAAACAATTCGGTATTGGTAGCACCCTAATTGATTTTAATAGTCTAGCAAGGACTTATCCAGAGCCCCCAATGAGACAAATTACGTCGAGTATAACTGGTGATGGGAGTGGCACTACCAACTGGGCAAAGTATGAAATGTACCAAAGTGTAAATATTCCAGTAGGTGCCACATCAGTTAAATTTGGGGCAATGGTCTTGTGCCCGTCAAACGACCTTTTGCGGCCATATAATTTTGGCGGGGTATATATATTTGCTGGTCCTGGGGATGGGAAGCCGCCAGTTTCAGTAAACTTTACGGCAATTTGCGGTTCATCGGTTCCAACTTTACCGGGGGAACAAGCAACTTATACAAATTATGAGGAGTCAACTAGCAATTCCTTGTTTATGTTCGCTGGTCCGTCAATATACTTATCAGAAACTAATAGATGGAATTCTAATTTGTATATAAAAGGCTCGAAATCGTTAGCCTCAACATATCAAACCTGGAAACAAGTAAATGTTCAAACATCAATCCCCTTTGGCAATGCGGGGGTCGATAATACTAAACTTGCATTCTCAATGTATTTTGCAGAAAGTCATAGTTATTTAAACGGCGACGGAACACCATCCGGAAGTATTTGGTTCTACGACCCATATGTTGTATTCTCTTAAAATGACTATGAGACTCCTAGCCATTTCCATCCTCTGCCTTGCCCTTACATCCTGCGCTTCTACGAAGTATAGTTCGTCCGGCTCGTTGACTCTTCAGGCTACGACTGCTTCCGTATTGAAGGCGCAGTCCATAGCTCGTTCTATTCCTGCCTGCAAGCCCGTGGCTGATGAGCTGGACAATACCAAAGACCAGATCCTAAAGCTTCAGTCTCAGGTCGATAAGAACTTCAAAGAACGTTCGGAGATGGCCGAAAGACTTGAATATCTTGAGGCTAAGTACAGCCAATCGGTCGGTCTATTATGGAAATGGCGTTTGATTGGTATCGGCGGTATGCTTCTTTTGCCCGCATTTTTGGCCTTGCGTAATTTCTTTCCCTTTCTTAAACTCTTTTAAGTGAAAAAGTGGCTAAAGGATAACGTCCAGGGGTTGGGCGCTTTGTCGTGCGGTTTGCTTTTATTCTTAGCACTAGGCCCAATTCTTCACGTTGCCGATCCCGGAGCCGGGGTTGTCGACCTCGGAGCCCTTCATGTTGTGCTATTTGCTGGAGTTAAGCTACTCTTTGCAGTGACATTAGCTTGGCTAATAATCAATATTGAGTTTAAATTTTTAGATCAGTACATGGATAATAATGCTTTGGAGGATGACTGGCGGGAGTTAACCGGGCAGACTCGTGCGACCATATTGGTTGCCGTGTTCATAGGACTCGTTTTAGCCTTTGCCCTGTTATGCGGATAATTCATGCGCTGGCTCTGGCATCTCTATCTTTGCTGGGTACCGGAGAGGGAGTTGCTGAAGGAGTCGTACCGACGCGAGGAGAAAGACTATCGCGACTTATTGAAGTGGCTCGGCAAACCATTGGCCTTCGAGAAGGACCCGGAAACTCCGGGGCCGTGGTGGACGAGATCCTAGCTTCCGTTGGATTGGAAGGTAGTCGTGCTCCTTGGTGCGCGGCTTGGGTTGTTTATGTGGGGGACAAAGCTTTCGGCAAGAAGGCCAATCCCTTTCCCCGTTCTGCTTGGAGTCCAGCCTTTGTCTTTAAACCCACCTGGGATCGCGGTAAAGGCATCACCCCCGGCCCCGCCGATGCTTTTGGGATATACTTCCATAGCCTGCGTAGAGTGGCTCACACGGGGCTTATAGAGCGAATTGAGGGTAAAATGGCTGTTACAATTGAGGGTAATACAAACGACAACGGAAGCCGGGATGGGGATGGGGTCTATCGCAAGCGAAGGCCGTTGTGTACAATGCTTGCAAGGAGCTGGTTATGAGTATTAAACTAGGAGCAATAGGAGTTCAGAAGATTTCCACTAAGTTGATGGAACAGGGTTTCCTCGTAAATCTACCTGTTTACGATGACGGGTATGATTTAGTTACAGACTGGAAGGGCAATCTGACGCGGGTACAAGTTAAAACTACTATTGGAAATGAAGACAGTCGACGTAGGAAATTAAAGTTTTTTGCCATAAGAGGTCCAGGCTTTGGCCACATGGAAAAAAGATTATACACTAAGGTAGATTGCGATGTTTTTATATTTTACCACACATCTTTAGACGCGGTATTTGTGATCCCCAGGGAAAAGTTACCTCGCACAAAATCCATTTACCTTGAGCTTAATTGTAAATGGCGCGATAATTGGAATGTACTAAAAGGAGTTTTGAATAGATGAGCAGCACACAATTGACTGGGAAGCAGAGAAATGTTTTGGCCAACACGGCTCCCGTTGTCTCCACTACTGGAGGAACGGGAGGTACGCAAGGCCCTCAGGGACCACAAGGCCCTCAGGGACCGCAAGGCCCACAAGGCCCCCAAGGCAATCCGGGAGTTTATATCGGTATTTTTAACGCTGTGTACCAAACTGGAATTAATTTGTTAGGGCCTACCTCACAAAGAACATTAGTTTACACTGTTCCCAGTTCAAAACGATTTATTATTCAAGATTTTACTATTTTATTGACTTCTGTTTCCGGTTCAGAAAAAACAACTTTACCAACAGTCCGACTCTATAAAAGTTCTTCTTCTTCTTTATCCGGTTCAATTTACCAGTTGACAAATAATTTTGATTTTAATGGTGTTACCACACCGGCTATTTTTGCAGCTGGGTACGTTGCCCGAGTTAATGTAAATTCCACAACCACAATTAGGCCAACTGCCGCAAATGGCGAAAGTATTTATTTTGGAATAGATACGGCCTTTGACGGGGCCGGGCTAACAACCCCCTATACTACCATGCAAGCTACTTGTATTGTGGCTGGATACGAGTTGTAGCGTTAACAGTTGACTCCGAAAAGCCAGTTGCCATACTACTTGCGATGAGTTTTCCTAATCCCGATATTTACGCCCGTGACTGCGGTTGCGGAACAGCCGGGGCAAACACCACTCCCCCACCCGCCAGTTTAGTCGCGGCAGCTCAAGAAGCAATTAGGTTGATAAGTGTTTCTACCGCATTGAATTTCTCAAGTGTTGCCTCTGGCGATTTCGTTGATCTAACTATTTCTCTTTCCGGAGCTGCGGTCAATGACACTGTTTTTGCTACTTGTCTGGATATTGCTGGCCGTGGAGCTACCGATGGTAAACTTATTTTTGAGGCATTCGTATCCGCCACGAATACAGTTACTGTTCGGGCACATAATCCGACATCTGGCTCTATCGACCCAGCGTCGTATAATTTTAGAGTAACCATTATTAAAAGCTAATAGGAGGATTAAATGAGCTGCGATTGTAACACACTTGTAATTGGAGAATCCGGACCGCAAGGGCCCCAAGGATTTAATGGTTTTGATGGGACAAATGGTACTAATGGCATAAATGCTTTTAGCACATTGACTGCTACTTTTACTCAACCAAATGTTGCCCCAGCCGCGGGAAACACAGTTACAATTTCTGTTTCTTCAACGAATTGGATTGCTGTTGGCCAATCTCTTTTTATTGAGCAAGCCGGTTATTATACTGTAACAGCGGTTAACTCCAGCACTTCTTTGACTGTTAGCTTCCAAGTTACAGCTGGAATTTCAGCTGGAGCTTCTGTTTCCTCTGGTAGAAAAGTTTCTCCCGGCGGTCCGATTGGTTCAAATGCTTCCAATAGTTTTAGTTCAGTTATTGTAAATTCAGCTTTAGCCTCGAATCCATCCGCATTTCAAGTCTACGGATCTTCTGGATTTCCTTTGCTTCTGGTTAACGCTACACTCAACAAAGTTGGGCTTAACGTAACTCCAATCTCGACATCAAGTACTTTTACTGTTGGCGGATCTTTTGAATCTTCCGGGAATATTATTAGTTCCGGCGTGGTACAGGCCCCAAGATTCAGATTATCTTCAGCTGGCCCCGAATTATCCAAAGTTCTTTCTTACTCCACAACCCTTACCGTAACTCTAGCCGGAACTGTAGGAGCTGTTACTAGAGTCGATGCGACGGTAGCTGGTACAGCTGTAGGCGATATCGCTCAAATTGCCTATACATCCGATCCAGGCGGTACTTTTGAAATTGATGTTGTAGCCACTTGCATGGTTACAGCAACCAATACTGTATCTGTTACGTTTACGAATTCTTCAACTAATGCGTATTCCGCTGTAAGTATTCCTTTAAAGTTTATCGTCTCAACATATAGCGCAGTGTAACATGATATCAGACCCCAACAGACTCGTTGAGGGTATGGGCTCTTTTATTGGAGGGGCTAATTCAGCTGTTGACCCAGCTCTTTTGAGCCAAAATCAATACTCCTGGGCATCAAATGTTATTGTTAGGGACGGGTATTTACACACGAGACCAGGTTTCAGATTTGTAAAAACTCTTCCCACTGGGGTGATACAGGGATGCGCTTATTATAAATCTGAAAACATGAATAGCCCACAAATTGTGGCTATGATAAATGGAAAATTGTACGATTTAGAGGCTTATTTTTCCGACCTTCCAGTTCGCGATATTTCGCCGGTACAAGAAACTTATCCCTATATTTCTCAAACAGCATCCCTGGTCCAAGCAAATAATTTTCTTGTTTGCCAAGATGGTTTGTCTAGGCCAATTGTTTATGATGGGTCAAGGACTTTTTATTCTTACGGGCTAAATCAAGACGCAGATCCAGCTGTGACATTGACTGATTGTTTTATAACTAGCGGATCCGCAACGGTTACAATTTCAAGCAAGGCGGGTCTTACAACAAACATGCTTGTCATAGCAGAGGGAGACCCCTCAAACTCCATTCTTCAAAAAGACACTTTTATATCGACCATTGGTTCCGACACTCAAATAACTTTGTCCAAAACGGCTGTGTCTACAATAAAAACAACACTAAAATTCTACAATCCCGGCATTGTGAAAATTTCCACCTCAATTCCTGTTGGCAGTATTGTGACCTATGGAAATGGTAGATTATGGGTTGCTAATGGAAGAAATTTATACGCAGGAGATTTGGTTGGTTCTTCTTTAAACGCAGAAATAAAATTTACGGAAACAATTTATCTTTCAGGTGGGGGGAGTTTTTATTTTGACTCCAACATAACTGGGTTAGCTTTTATCCCCGGGCCCGACACAACCACTGGACAGGGCGATCTTGTTGTATTTACCCGGACAAGCATCAATCTTGTGCGGGCTAGCGTTTACGACAGAACCTCATGGCAGAGCGTAGCTGGAATGCAACGGGTAATTTTTCAAGGCCGAGGGGCGGAAGGATTTAATTCCA
>Ga0114967_10000411_pt1 | contig 36379 bp, 45 predicted proteins | sample M_130628_MF_Meta_FD_92639 | JGI IMG/M metagenome (GOLD analysis project Ga0114967, IMG submission 92639) | Freshwater microbial communities from Lake Montjoie, Canada to study carbon cycling - M_130628_MF_MetaG | ecosystem: Environmental > Aquatic > Freshwater > Lake | place: Lake Montjoie...
CTAAAACAGCGCTTGACTATGGAACTAAAACTGGTTTAGTTGCTGGTGCAGAAGGTTTAACAGAAGCAGGGCAACAGCTTTTAGAGCGCTTACAAGCAGGTTTATCTATCACAGATCCTGCAGCTAGAGAAGAATACTTTCAAAGTTTTGTAGGTGGCGCAGTTCTTGGAGGTACTTTAGCAGTACCGGGGCGGTACATGCAGCGCCGTGGAATAGTTAAAGAAGGTGAACGTCTTCAGGCTGAGGAAAAAAACCGTCTTGCTGCAGAAGCAAAAACAGAAGCGGATGCACAAAAAGCAGCCATAGCGCAAATGCAAGAAATTGCGGCTGAGCAAGGACCTACGGAAGTTGATGTAGCAAAAAAACAAGTTCGTCTTGAAGAAATTCGTAAAGAAGTATTTAATCAAGAGCGTGTATTAAAACAAGAGTTGGATGCGCTACATTCTCAAGTATTAATTGAAAAAGACGTTGATAAACTAATGACGCTTAGCAATCGTGCTGAGCAAATCCAAAGCGCACTAAATGATCTTGACCCAGAAAAAATTGGGCAACAAATTAACAGTATAAATAAAGAAACTACAGCGTTAAATAAAGAATTAAAAGCTGCTACTAAAGACGAAGATAAAGAAGCGGCTACTACTTTACAGCAACAGATTGAGCGCAACCAGCAAACCGTTAATGTCCTTAAAGAACGTTTAGACGCTATTAAATCTGCTCCAGCCCCAGCGCCACCAAAAGTAAAACTAGCTGACGTTTTAAAACAAATTGACAAAGCAAGAGAAATTGGTGATTTTGCTGAACTTAGCAAACTTATTAAAAAATATAAAACGTTACAAGGCGAATACGTTGGTGAACAAGCGTCGCTGTTTGAAGAAACTAAAGAAGGTGTGCGTTATCCTGAGGAAGATCGTCAGCGAGCAGCCGAACAAAAAGCTAAACAAGAAGCTGATTTTGAGAAAGCGCTTACTGAAGCTACTGAAAAAGCTACGCCAAAAGCAACAGAAGTTCTTGAAGCTGCTACTGAAGAAGATATTGCAGCGCAGCGTAAATTACAGCAACTACGTAAAGAACGTGAGCGGTTGCAAGAATTATTTGAAACAGCAAACCAAAACAATGACATTCGTACTGCCTACGATTTACGTAACAAACTTATTCCACAAAAAGAAGCTGAAATAACAAAAGCAGAGCAGGATGCCAAAGGAGCACCGCCTACTGAGTTTGGTTTAGCTAAATTTAATACAGTTGAAGAAGCTAAAGAAATTGCAAAACTACGAAACAGAATTACGGCGCTAGACGATCAACTTAAAAAAGCTGCTTCTAGTTCTAAGGCGCTTGAAAAAGACGGACAACTTACTGCCGAAGGTCAACGTTTGGCAGATGTACAGCGTCAGCGTGATGAGTTGTTACAACAAGTCCAGCAAAGAGAATCTAAGTTAAATGACATAAATTTACAGCAAGGCGTAGAAGCTCAGCTTACACAACAGATTTCACAGGCTTTTCCTCAGCGGGGTCCTCAAGTAGCGTTTATAAATAAAACAAGCGCATTACGCCGCCATATTGGTAATCGTCTTGGTTTACGTGCTAATTTAATGGGGCTACAGCAAAAACTGCAGATTGCTCGTAGAAAACGTCAAGATAGAGAAGGCGCTCTTACTATAGTTAATCAAATGCGGGATTTGCTTGAGCGTTTAAATGCGTTTGAGTCTGAACCGCTTGAAATACCTATTCCAAAAAATCTGCCTCCTCAAACCATACAGTACTACACCAAGTTAAATGAGGTTCGTCAAAAGCAACAACGTGCTACTGATACTTATTTGGCTTCCCTGCAGTCGTTAGCTAAACGTGACTATATTGGTGGTGCTACACAAAGAGCTAAAGCAACCAAACAAGTATTAGAGAAACGTGTTGCTGACAATGCACAACGGCTGGTAGATTCTTTCTTTGATGAAATTGCTTTACACCGGGCTGTTACCGGCAAAGTACAACTTACTGACAAGCAAAAAGAAACATACAACACGCAGTTTGCCGAGACCTTTGGTGACTTTAAGCGTTTAGCTGAAGGCGAACTTGCTGCGGCGGATTCTGCACAAGCGGTTTTGGCAGAGCAAATTACTAACATTATCCAATCTGCTAGCAACGAAACGGTTGTTACTGCAGATAAACCACTTATAAAAACACAGTTTGGTACACGTGAAAAAGAAGCACCACCAAAAGATGTTTCTAAAGTTGTTAAGGTTGGCGAATACGAAACGCTTAATGAAAAAGGCGAACTTGTAAAAACACCAATATACAAAACTACTGAACCGTCTGCACTTACAGCTAGAGAAAGAGAAGAAAAACAAAAAGTTGATGTATCTAATGTAGGCGCCATTGAACAGCGCGATTTGTTTGGTGAAAAAGAACTTGAGCCCATTGCTATTAAGCGTGCTACACATCAAAACTTTATGCGTTTTGTGGGTATTCAAAGTGGTCGATATAAGGCAGCGCAAGCAGCCGCACAAAAAGCTATTGCAGCAGCACAAAAACCACTAAAAACGCTAGAAGACAGAATTCGGGACTACCGTAAAAAAGTAGCTGACTACAGCACGTTGCTTAACAACGTGTTAGAAGAAACAAAAGCAGAAGCACGTCAACAAGCTCAAGTAGAAGTAAAAGCTAAGTCAAAGCAACTTCGTAAAGAAGCACTTGCTATCTCTGAGCAGCTTTACGGAGAACAACTTAAAAATTTAGAAACAAGTATTCGCACATTAACAAAAGAGCAAAAAGAGTTTGTTCGCCTTGTTAATAAAATGAAAGACGGCAAACTAAAAAGTGCAGCGCTTAAAAAGATTAAAGATTCAGACCAAGAAATTGAGTCTTTGCAAAAAACAGTTGATGCTATTTATAAAAACTTTCAAGATGCGGTTGAATTAGCGCCAATTACCGAAGAAGAACGTTTGTTTAAGCAGTACGTTGCTGCTGATCCTGTATTGAAGTCTGTTAGCGCAACAATGAAACGCAAGCGGGCTACGCTTGAAAAAATGCTTGCCGAACACGATCAGCAGCTAGAACAAACTGGACGTGAACGTAGAGCAGCTCAAGCTGTAGCAGAACCGCCAGCTACTATTTCTCCTGCTGAAGTAGAGGCAGAACAGCGTTTATTGTCTGGTTTAAATTTACCCGGTATTCGTGTTACCGGTAATGTTGTTGTAGAAAGACAAAAACTTACTGCGCTAAAAGAAAAACTAGCGGGCTACGTTAAAAAAGGTAACAAAAAAGACGCAACACTTACACGTCAAGCTATTGCAGAGCAACAAAAAGTAATTGATGAACTGCTTACCCCACTGTTAACACCAGAACAAGTTGCAGAAAAACGTGAAACTGAAGTAGCTGCTTTAGCTCGTAGCAGTACTGAATACAGCAAAGAACGTGCTGAAACTAAACGGCGTCAAGCTGAAATGCGCCGCAAAGAAGGTATTGAGTTTGCAGCAAATAAACGTGCGGCGTTAAATAAAGAAATAGTACAGCTTGAAGTTGATCAAGAAAACGCTAAAACCAAAAAAGAAAAAAATGATATTCAAAAAGATATTGACCTTAAGCGCAAAGAATTAAACGCTGTTAAAGCCGTACCAACGGAAGAAAGAGTACCGCCATCTAAACGGCAAGTTGGTCCTGCTACACGTGTTGTGCGCCCACCTCAAATGAAAACGGGCGTGGCAAAAGGGAAAGCTACAAAAGAAATTAAAGAAGGTATTAAGCGCGGTGCTGCGGCTTTTGATGACGCTGAACTTGACTTTGAGCGTAGAGAAGCTGGGCTGTCTGCAGAAACATTTGGAGAGTTATTCCGTGACATACGTAATAACGATGTTGACTACCGCATAGAAGAAACAGAACCTAGCGGTCAAATCACCAAGGCTGACGTAAATAAAGAACTTGCTAAGATTAAAATGCCTAAGGGACTAGAAATTATTGTGATGGATAAGTTACCGCCATCATTAGTAGATCTTGTTACTAACAAAGGGTATGTTCCATCAAATATAAAAGGTGGTGTGATGCAAAGCGGCAAAGTATTTATTGTTGCCGGTAATCACAAAGATATAAAAGATCTTCAAAAAACAATAGCCCACGAATTAATTGGTCACGTTGGGGTTGACGGCATTCTTGGACCTAAAGGAATGTTGGCACTTACAAGAAAAATTAACGGACAAAAAGACGGAGTGTTTAGGCTTGCAACTGATTTAGGTGTTTTTGAAGATGCACAAGCTGCATTTTTGGCAGCTAAAAAAGAAGGCAAAACTAACGAAGAAGCATTGGTAGCAGCGGTTAGTGAAATGATTGCCCATACTGCGGAGACAGCGCCCACTAAGTCTTTCTTGCAAAAAGCTAACGATTTTATTAAGGCTATTATTGGTGCTCTTCGTTCTGCACTACGTAGCATGGGGCTTAATTTAGATATTAATACTTCTGACGTCTACAAATTATTACGTGACGCTAAGAAAAACTTTGCTAACATGAGCCCTGGAGCGTACAAAACAGCTACTGGTGATGTTCAGTTCCGTAACAACGTAACGTTTAACGACTATTTTGCAGATGTCGGTGATGATGTTAGTAAGATAGTTGCTAGAGATAAAGGCATTATTGCCAAGATAAAAGCATCTGCAAGCGGGTTGTTGTTTCGTACTGCGTTCATTGACCGCTTTGCCCCAGTAGAAAGAGTTGCTGCAAAGTTAAAAGATTCGCTTGACGCTACGCAGTTAATGTATTTCTTGCGCATGAATGACCAGCGTTTGAACTGGACGGCTGAGATTGCATCTAACGGACCAATTGATATTATTGAGAAAACCCGTAAAGATGGGCGTGTTGAACGGATTATTGAAAGCACGCCGGGAGCCAACCTAAAACAAATTGCAGAGATATTGCGTGGAGCAAACGTTGGTAGCCCACAAGCTGCTAACGAGTTGTTTACTTTTTACTTGGCTGGTTTACGTGCTAGAAATAAAGGGCTTGAGAAACTTAACTTTAGCAAAGACGTTACCCCTGAATTAATTAACAGGGTTATGAAAAAAATTGAAGGCAATGCTAAAACAAAAGCAGCCTTTGAAAAAGCCCGTGAAGTCTACAACAACTATAACGACGGCTTAATTAACTTTGCTGTTAAGACTGGCGCTATTGATAAACAGAAAGCCGCAGCGTTATTAAAAGAACGTGACTACGTACCGTTCTATCGTGCTGATGGAAGAGGCGATATATACCTAGAAATTGGTGGTGCGCCTGCTGTAAAAATTGGTAACTTAAAAGACCAGCCCTATTTGCATGATCTTGTTGGTGGCGACAAGACTATTAAAGATATGTTTACCAGTGCGCTGCAGAATACAAACTTGTTAACCGACATGGCTTTGCGTAACTTGTCAACTCGTAACGTAGCGTTTGCTTTAGAGCAGATTGGCATGCTAGCGCCTATATCAGAAAAGGTAAAAACAACAATTCGTGATGGTAAGGGTCCTGCCGGTGCTGATGTAATTCGTTTCAAAATTGATGGCAAAGATAAGTACGCTATTGTTCAGGGTATGGAGGGCATTCCTGCCGATGTATTGGTTAAGGGACTGGAAGGCGTTAAGACTGCGCTACCTAAGTTAGTTGAGTATGCGGCTATGCCTGCATCTTTACTGCGTCGCTTTATTACTCGCGCGCCTGTTTATGCCATACGCCAAATCGTACGTGATTCTTTATCTGCGGCTATGGTTACAGGCTCAAACGCAGTTCCAATTACTAGTTCGCTAAAAGAAATTGGCAACATGATACGTGGCAAAAGCCAAGGCGAATTTATATTGCAGAAGAGAGGCATTTTAGGTGGTCAGGTATTGACGGGTACTTCGGAAGATATTAAGCAAATTATGCTGCAAATTACAAGCGGCAAAAATTTAAGCTGGGGTATGGCAATGGCTAACTTAGATAAGTTGGCAATTAAAGGTGATGCGGCATCCCGTGTAAGTATGTACAACAGCTTTATGAAACAGGGGCTGTCTGAAATGGAAGCCACCTTGGCAACGCTTGAGTCTATGAACTTTAGTAAACGTGGTACTTCGCCTAGCATGTTCATGCTAAACATGATGGTGCCTTTTATGAACGCACAGGTTCAAGGTCTTGATGTTGTTTACAAAGCGTTTGCTGGCAAGATGCCGTTTAATGAAAAGCTAAAAGTTAAAGAAAAGTTAATTAAACGTGGTGCGTTAATGGCTGGCTTTACTGTAGCTTATGCCGCTTTAATGGACGATGATGAGGCGTACAAGAACGCTAACCCTAACGAAAGATACTCCAACTGGTTTATGTATGTGCCGGGTATTGATGAGCCTGTACGTATTCCAATCCCATTTGAAATTGGTCTTATCTTTAAGGCGCTACCGGAAGCCGTATTTAATACCGCCTTTAAGGATGAAAAACTAAGCGATGCTTCAAAAGCAATTGGCAACATGGTGTGGAACTCTGTACCAATTAGTTTGCCAGCCGCTATTAAGCCGGGAATTGAAGTAATGCTAAACCGTTCGTTCTTTACTGGGCGTGAGATTGAAAGTCAACGTTTGCAAGACCTTGTGCCAAGCGAGCGTTTTAACGATAACACCTCTGAGATTGCCAAGATATTAGGTAAAGGCACCGGTGTGTTTGGTTTATCGCCAGTTAAACTTGAGTATTTAATTCGTGGATATACTGGTTCGTTCCCATTATCTGTTGTGTCTTTAACTAATCCTGTGCTTAGAACCGATGAAGCAGGGGATACGCCTACTACTCGCCCAAGTGAAATGCCAATTATTGGCGGTTTGTTCCAACCTAAAGATGCAAGTGGCTTAATTAACAAAGCCTACAATGATATGGAAGACGTTATTCAGTCTAAGCAAACGTACAACCGTATGCTAGAACAAGGACGCACTGAAGCGGCACAAGAGTACTTGGATGAAAAAGCCGATTTAATTGGTATGGCTAGCATGGCAGGCAACTTCCGTCAGCGCATGGGTGATTTAACCAAACAAGAACGTGCAATTAGAGCAGACAGCGGTATGACTGGATCAGAAAAACGTGAAGCATTAGATGAGTTGCGTCAAGCCAAGATTGAACTTGCCAAGATGTTCTCTAGCGCACGCGAGTAAACAGTACGCCAATCTTACCCCCAAGCGTACCGAACTCTGCCTTACCAAGAACGCCGTGATGTATAGCGGCACTAATGCCTGTCTCTTTAACTTCTTGTAGTTTTAGAGTAGGCACAAAAAAAGCCCCCTTGACGGGGGTGTTAACCCAAGGATAGTGCACTTTAATTTTCCGCAATGTCTTCTTCAGATACAGGACGAGTGATCTGCATAACGTTAACCCGCATGGTAGGACCACGAGTTTTGGAAAGCATGTCCTTACGAAGGTAGTTTATTTTGTAGTTTGGCAGTAACTCAAGCCCTTCCTTAAAGTCTTTGTAGCCATAACTCATGGTTACGCAATGCGCTTTAAGCAGTTGCTCTTCAATGTAATACTCCACATGTCCGGGCGTAAACCCATGCTCAACACGCCCTGCTACGTCAGATCGGGTAAGCGACTGATCAATCATGCCACTACCGCCTAACGTTGCGTCGATGGTGCCGTTAACTGCTTTGACTACCACAAACTTACCAAAATACTCACGGGTGTAGGCGTTTAATACGTCTTCAGGGGTACGTTTACTGCCATGGATAATGCCACGAGCGCTGTATACCATGAGGCGCAGAACATCAATAATTGGACCTTTGGGGATGTCGATTAAGTTAGCGTGGTCTTTGCCAAGCAGTTGTAGTATGGTCACGATGCACGCATTACCGGCAGTCCAATAGCGCTCGTCAGCATTGGCTTCAAATTCAACCTTTAAGCGTTCTTGATTTTCTTTAACAAGTTTCTTGGCTACATCATGGTTCTTTACCAACCAACGAATTAATTCCTGACCAACAACACCGAAGTTTTCTTTCAGTAAGCCAAGGGTAGATTCTTCTTCGGGAGACCATTTCAGCTTCTTGCTCAGTTGCAACTCAAGCAGACGGAACATTTCACCCTGAGACGCATGCTTACGAGCGCCTGACAGGAAGTCCATAACGTGTGTATTGGACGAAAGCAGAACCAGTAACTTCCATGTAGAGGTGTTGATGCGCTCTTCGTTGGTGCCCTGCTTCATGCGGTCTTTGCCTTTACCCTGCGTTAAATCAAGCAGGAACTCAGGCAACCACTCAAAGTCCTCACGGCTCTTACTGGTGGTCTCGTCAATAATAAACGGCAGACTGTTAAGTAAACCCTGTCTTTGTTGCGATGCAACGATAGACGTACTCTGTGTTACACGATAGCCTTCGGGGTGTCCAAAGAAACTAGCCGCTAACTCAAGCGACAACGACTTACCTGTGCCTGACTCAGACGAACCTAGGTGGTATACACAGCCGTTGAATTTAGTAAAGTTCATGAGCAACGATGCCGGTCCAACCAAAGCCATTGCCAACACCTGCCACTCTTGGCGAGCAATAAGCATATTGAAGACCTTGCGCCAGTTGTCTAACGTGCCGGTAGGTTTGGTTGAGTAGTTTATGTTATCAAGCGCAGGGGTTGGTACATAAACTTCCCTGTTATCAGGGTAAAACACATGGCTGTTGTATACAAACGATTTGTCTTCCTGCCAACCGCAGTTATTAGGTACTTTAATAGCACGTTTATTAGCACTAACAAACTCTACACAACCACGCACATACTCAAATAAGTTTTTATCGTTGCCTGCCCCATACGAGGCAAGTATGTTTTGATTAGCCAAAGCTTTTACTGTTTCGTCTTTACTAACGATGGATTTCTGTGGAATCAGAACATCGACTGTGCCTTCGGGTCTGCACGCCATGAGATGAACTAAGTGATCGCCGTTGCTATTTAGGATGTCCACCGCAAACAAATCGTACGGCAAGAGCATGACTTGTTTACGTGTTTTTTTGCCAGTTTCGTCCTCTTGTAGCTTATCCATGAAGATACCGCCATTAGCCCCATAGCCATACCCCTTGGGTGGGGTTGGGCGGGTAACGGTTTTTTGTGGTGCTTCTGGCGTGGAGTTTTCTGTCTCTACTACAACTTCTTTTGGAGCGTTGTCGACCTTGATCTCCCGACCCAAGGCTAGTGGGTTGGTAATCTTGCCTTTGTGTGGGCATTTATCGCACACTCCTGGATTGGTCTCATCTAGTTTTAGGCAGGCATAAGGACCTTTAATGGCTCGCCATTTACTGTTGTGGCGGTCTGTATCGTAGGGGTGTAGCGCAGATAACGCCAAGCCCTCTTCAATGCCGTCATCACAGAATTTAGCTATGCTGAGGATGCCCCGCCACAAGGGCTCCATGCCGTCCTTACTAGCGTTCTCACGATAGTAGTTGATCTGCCCACACTTATCGCCGATAGTTTTAAAGTATGTAACGCTGTTTTCTATTAGCTTGACGCTATTGGCTGTTGGAGCGGCTTTGGGGCGTTTTCCGGGGATTTGCAACGGCGGTACTGCTTCGTATGCCTCTTCGCCAATCGCTTCTTTAAGGTGGTTTGCTAGCGCCTCAAAGTCAAAAATATCGCCCTCTGCCTTGAGGATTACCTTGCGTGGCTTCTCTTGCTTGTAGTTGTGGGTGTCAGGTACACGAAGCACCCTAGCCGCATCACCTGTAACGGAAGCGTCGATATTAAAACCAAGCTTCTTGCATAGCCTTTTTAAGTTCTCTGCAACAGGTTTCCAAGTGGCAATATCTACTTCTTCAGCAAACGGGAAATACACATGCAACCCACCACCGCTCGTTACCACCCAAGGCGAACCTAGGTCAGTTAAGTTAGTGTCGGTTAAGAACTTAGCTAGTGCGTTAACAGCGTCTACTTTTTTCTCGTAGTCCTTGCCTGCTCCACAATCAATATCCAAGAACAAGGATTTCATTTTTACTGCGTGTTCAGCCTTGCGCTCGCTAGCCCCAAACGTAGCCAATGCAAAGAAAGCGTTGTAGCCCTTTGCATCAAACGCCATAGCGGCGTCGTACAACTCGTTTATGGAGTCAACGAATACATGCTCTCTTTTTGCTGTGCTAATTTCAACGGTGCAGTATTTACCCGAAGTCGGTAGCACAGTCGCTAGGAATTCCTGCGACGTCATGTGAAACCTTTCGAGTTAATAAATGCCGTTGTTTATCTTATTTTGTAAACGCTTAATTACTTCAAGTTGCCAAGTCTTTGGCAGTCGATCTTCATGCGCTAAACGACTAGCGTATTCAACCAGTTCACGATCAGTATAGGCGGTGGGGGTTACTGGGGGTTGGTTTAAGCTTTGTTGCATTTTCTCATCGCCTCTTCTGCTGTGTTGCTAGATTGTAGAATGTTCAACAAGGACTGAACCCGCATGCGGTAAGCAGGCGTTACATCCGTCCCGCTAAACCAGTTGTACACAGTTTGTCTTGTTGCGCCTGTAAATTTTGCTATTTCTATTACTGGGAAATCTAAGCTGATTGCCCAACGCCCTAGCTGATTGCCGAGCGTCTTCGGTGCCATTTTTGTAGTTTGTTTTATTGTGTCTGAATAAGCCATGATCTTCTCGTTTGATGGGGGGCGTAGCCCCCCTTATATTTACTCGTCATCCCACTCGTCAACAGTTGCGGCTAAGTTACTAGCTTTCTTTTGTGGGACTGCGCTTGCTTTTACCGCAGGCTTGCGCTTCTCAGGCTCATCTACACCATCATCGGTATCGGCTTCAACCACAGGTGCTTTAGCTTTTGGCTTTGCCCCTTCAAGTTGTAATGGCTTTTCAGTTGCTTTAGCTACCGTCATGGTGATAGCTTGCTTAGCGCTTGTAGACTGACCTTTCTCGGCAACAATCTCAAACTCGTCGTCCTCTAACCAACGAACAGGTTGGAAGAACAACTTGGGTACTGCGGCTTTGGTATCAAAACGCAGGCGGGTTACAAGTGTCTCAGGGCTAATATTCTGAGCCGCAAGGTATCTTGCATAGGCTTGCAACGGACGCTTATCACCTTCTTCTTTACCAAAGATCGAAGTAGCGGCTAAGGTTAACTGCATTACATCACCGCCAATGTCATTAGCAAGAACTACTGCAAGGCGTTGTGAGAAACGGCAAGCCTTGGACTCGCCCTGACCTGAGCCCTTAACATTCATTGGGCATGAGGCGCAATCATTAGCCTGTGGGTTCTCAGCCGTTGGATCAGGCTTCTCACCATCAGCAGACCAACAATCAGGTGCCTTGGATACGCCCTCTTCATACGTACCCTCATAATAGGTACGGCTAATTTTAGGCGCCGCATTAACAATAACTACATCGAGGTGACGATCGTCAATCGAGGTAATCTCTTTACCATCTGCCATCAAACGGAATACACCGCCCTTGATAGAGATACGTTTTCCACCGCCACCTACTCCGCCACCTGCAAGGCTTTTAGCGAGGGTTGATAATTCGCCTTTGCGAGCAAAAGCGGGGGTTTGTGCAGGATTAAATTTGGCAATTTCGCCCATGGTACTTTCCTTCATTTAGTTGGTTTACGAACTGTTACTGCATACTCAGACATCGAGTTAAGCCCAGCAGGTACTACACCGGGGTTTTCTTCTAAAAACATAGACATGTTCTTCTGCGCAATGCGCTTCTCAAACAAATCTAATGCGTCGTGCTGTACAACAAACTGCTTGAATGAATCCCAGTCGTCTGTGTAGTAGCGCGTCTTCTGTGACAAGATGATGGTGCCTTCCGCAGTCCTTACTGAGTTGGTGCCAAGCGCCATCATCTGATCCTTCATGGCATTCTTGATCTCATCTTGTTTTGCTTTAAGTTCTTCGATCTGACTTTCATATTCTTTTGTCAGTTCTTGAACCTTTGCGTACATCTTACGATATACACGTGCTAGTTTATCTAGCGGTATTACTTCTTCGTTTGGCATTTATATGCTCCTTTGTAAAATATTTTACAACTAAAAAGACAGGTGTTCAACCTAATATAGGGTTTTTCCTAGGAACTTAATTCCTCCCTATACAGGCTTAGCAAGAGATCGTGTCCTTCTACACGTTTCTCAAGACGATTAAACATCCGCTTTTCTATTTCACTACCTTGTAAGTGTATCACCGTTACATTCGTAGAAGTTTGCCCAATACGATCTGCACGAGCAATACATTGCAAGTACGTCTCCACAGACATAACAGGTCCGTAGAATACTACTGTATCAGCCGCAGTTAATGTTACACCATGTGATGCAGCTTGCGGTTGAATTACTAAAACTCTTGGCGCATCAGTAGTTTGAAAGCGCTTGAATATGTCAGTACGTTTATTAACACTTATATCACCATGTATAACTTCTGATGCAATGTTATGTTTTTGTAGGTGTACGTGTATGGTATCGATGCTGTGCCTAAATGGTGCAAAGATAATAACCTTACGGCTTGTCTCTTCTAGCACCTCAAGTAGTACGTTCAAGCGAGGCGCACAATCAAACTCCACAACTTCTTTCTCATCGGTATAAGCGGCTCCTGCACTTATCTGCAACAGCTTGCTAACACCTGCTGCGGCGTTTACTGCGGTGATTGTCTCTCCTGCCGTTTGTACTAGCATGCGGTCTTTTAACATGCGGTAGTACTTAACTTGCTGTGCGGTAAGGGGTACGTCACGTGTTTCAGTAAGCACAGGCGGTAGGTCGGTACATTCCTCTTTTGTATAACGTATTGCAGGCTGTAAGGAGTTGTAAACGTCTTGCTGAGCGGAGGGCTTTGGTATCCACTTGAACTTGCTGACCTTGTGCATAACCTTGTCTTGCCATGCTGTAAGAAACTTGGGTACACCACTAGGGTTTACTAACTTGGCTAAGCCGTAGGCATCCACAGGTGACTGCGATGCCGGTGTACCCGTCATCATCCAAATCATAGTGTCAGGTTTAAGTATTCTGTTGAGCGACTTCCATCGTTTGGTTGTCGGGTTCTTGTATGCGTTTGCTTCATCGACAATCACAAGATCAAAGCGCCCATCGTTGGCAACCTCGTCAGCTATCAGATTTAAGCCATCGTAGTTCACCACAACAAACTCGTAGTCACCTTGAACCATTTCGATGCGTCGTGATGCCTGTGTGTGATGTGCCGCTACTACTGTGCGATGAATAATACTTTTACTAATACTACTTATCCATGCGTCGTGCATGATGGACAGCGGACACAGAACTAAGCATCTTCGTACTTGCTTTAGCTTCATCAAATAATCAGCCGCCCATAACGCAGAGAATGTTTTGCCGGTGCCGGGGTCATTAAACACAAACGCTCTGCGATTCATTGTGAGAAACGATGCGGTATCGATCTGATGCGCAAATGGTTTGTGCCGACCGGGCCAATTGTACTTAGCGGTAATGGGTGATGGTGGATTCTTAACACCTAGGTTGCGAAGCACCCGCACTTCATCTAGCCCCCAGTACACAGCCACTTCAAACACGCCGTTGTCTTCGCTAACGACTTTGCTTCTCGGTATTACGCTGTACTTGTCGGGACTACGTGTCTTAAATAACAGCGCCTTGTTTTCGATTATCTGCATTATTCTATGATCCTGTACACCTTGTCGTATGAATCGCCAAGTGTGTGTTTCTCTATCTTGTTAACGTTCTCTAAGCGCACAAACGCAATACGCCAAAAGTCATCGGCATCACGTATCTCGTCTTCAGTTACCCACTTGTCTTGCCAACGTAGCACCCACATATCAACCAACGTTGATATAGAAACCCTGCATGCTTCACGATCTAAATCATCGTTTGTCATCTTCAACGGAAATGATTTAGTAGATGCACCTGTGCTTATGTTTGTTGCTTGAAAAGTTTGTTGTTGCGCATATACAACTGCGGCTTCTTTTTTTACCTTTTCAAGTTCTTTTGCGTAGTCCCAGTCTGTTATTCCCATCGTTTACTCGCTTTCTGCAAACTGATCGCTTTTAACATTCATGAGGCGGTCATTTAATCCTTCTACTTTTGTAAAATTATTCATGTGTAGCTGATCTGATGAATAGCACCTGCCGTCTTGTAGTTTGTACAACGTGCCAGTAACAGCATCCATTAACAACGGTTTCTTATGCTCGTCTGTAGCAATATGCACCGCTACAAGAACTCGTTCCGTACCGCTAATGTCACCAAGGTATAGGTCTTTATCTTCTAACCATTTTTTCTTGGTTGCTGATTTGTTGCCACTTGTTGGGAAACAGTTGTTTGCTTGTGCGCAATAGTAGTTTATTGATTTGCGTACACCATATGTGTTTTGAAATTTCATTTTATTGACCCATCTGCCTTTCGTTTATATGATCTATTTTTACTTGCGGGTACTGCTTTTAAGTTACTACGTACTGTTGTGCCACCTTTGCTCAAGGGTGTCTTGTGATCTACGTCTTTGCCGTCACCCTTGTGTACTACACCTTCACGCATAAGCATGCGTCTTGCTTTGTTACGTTGGGCACGTTTCTTTTTAACCATCTCTGTGCCGTCGTAATTTGCGTATTCTGCTTTGTAGTCTCTCTTTGTTGCCATGATGCTCTCCTAATGTTTGGGGTTAAACTCACAACTCTTAACTGGGCACCAACCGCATAGCGGTGTGCTTGTGGGGTTCCACACGTCATTGTCATATGAAGCGTTAAGTTTGGCTACTCTCTCCCGATACTGCCACCAATGAAAGTCTTTCTCTTCTACGGTCATCGTTTGCGTGACCATCGAGTTCTTCACAACAAAGAGCAGGGCAGAATTAACTTGGCGTATGTGGGGGAAATGGGCAAACACCATCAAAGACATCAGAGTGAGTTGATCTCTGTCGGGGTATTTGTCGTTGCCTGTTTTGTAGTCAACCACCCTAGCCTTGAGTCCGTCATCGTCAATTATTAAAAGATCAGCTATGCCACGCACCCACACATCTGCATCACCAAAAGCACAGGGGATCAGGTCTTCTTTCAAGCCCATCTCGTACTCAGTCAGTTTGCGCCCTGTCTTCTTGTTAAGTGCGTCAAGAGTAGGTTGAATGAAGTCAAACTCAGGGGGTAGGGGTGTGCCATCTTTAATGTAAAGTTCGGCGGCTTCGTGCACTTGCTTGCCATAGATGGTGTGTACTGTGTCTGTAAATGGGTAGTTCTTGAGTACCTTAACTTCATGGTAACGTCTTGCACAGCCTTCAAAGTCTTTTAGCCCTGAGTGACTCCATTTAATCTTAGTCATTAGAATTTCGCAGTCTTGATGGCTTGGTCAAGCCGTTGGGAAAAGGCAGTCACAAATTTCTCGTCGTAGTCTAGCTTGCACTTCATGTCGTGCAGTATGGCGTGGGTAATCTCATGCCAAAAGGTTTCTCTACGTTCTTCTCTACCATAGTAATTGCCTTGCGTGTCTTTCCTTGCTACGTCAATCTTGTTGTCTGTCCTGTCGTAGCACCCCCTACAAACCTGAGTGCCAACAATAAGTGACGTTGGTTGATTGATTTTTATCTTGGTCTTGCCTATCGTTACTTCACTAGGTATTCGCATCATTTTGCTTCTCCGTATCGTTTGTTACAACCTGTTTCCGCATCAAGCGGTATCCCTTTCATGTATGGTGGGTCTGCCACCATTTGCTCTAGCACCCATGCCTCAGCTTCTTTGGCTTCGTTCTCAGGTACTAGACATACAACCTCGTCATGAACGGTTAATACACAGGAATACCTCTTTTGTATCCTGAGCATGCCGTCCGTCATCACACACCGAGCAACTGCTTGCACAATGTTTTCTACTACTTTACCGCCGTATAACTTCTTTTTATCGGCGCCATAATGCCATTGAACACGACCTTTTTCATCGGTAGTGCCAGTTAAATTTGGGTATCGTAATGACAACCCACTTGGTAATCTTATGCTTTCTTTAGAAAATGTCAAGCACTTGTATGTGTATTCCTTACCTTCTGCAAGACTATGCTTGATCAACCCACCGCATAAATCCCACAAGCTGACAACTGGTTGTGCTTTGCTACGATAGATGTCGATGATCTTCTTTGACGCTAGGCTGTGAACCAACAACTCCTTGTCTGTACATGTGTGCGGTATGTTAGCTAGCATCTCCATGTTGCGCTCCCAACTAACAAAGGTATTCACGTCTTCTGTACTTACGCCCAACTGCTTGGCAAACGCTTTGTCGTACATGGTAGGTGGTGCGCCTAGAAAGCCTGTAAGAAGTTGTGCAGAAAAGCTAGCCCACCCCATGCCATAGCCACAACCTAGAAGGGCAGACTTAGCTGACTGCCTGAGATCGGAGTGATCTGTTTTGTTAAGCCCCGGTATACCGAACATCTGCGCACCAAACGCCGCATACGCATCTTGACCCGACGCAAAGATTTCAAGTAAGGGTTGATAGTCTGCGAGATACGCAAGAACTCTTGGCTCAATCTGCGAGAGGTCGCATACGACGAGGGTAAAACCTTTCGGCGCACAGATAGCCTTGCGTAAGAAAGACCCCCGCTTGAGGTTTTGTAGATTAAGCCCCGAACCCTTGGACGCAGACCAACGACCGGTGTGTGCGCCGTAGTAGTGGAGCGGTACAGGGAGATTACCCTTTTCTGCAATGTCAACAAAACGTTGCGCTCTTGTACGCTCAAGCGTGCTTTTAACTTTGAGACGCGCTTCACAGAGTAACGCAACATCTTCATTATCGGAATTGAGTAGCGCTTGGAATAGGGCGTCGTTCTTGGCAAACGCATACGCTTCTTTACCTGTCGTTTTGCTAATCTTCTTCGGTGGCGTAACTCCAAGTTCAAGCAATACATTTGCAAACTGTTCATTACTTGCAAGCGATGTCTCTTCAATCCCAATCTTTTCCAAGAGCGCCTCACGCTTTTGCCGTTCATCGGTAATCGCTTCATTGAGCATGTCCTTGTCTAGTTCTAGTGTGGGGTTGGTAAACATCCTGAGCGTCATGTCGATTAGCTTGAGTTCTTTCAACGGAAAGCCATCCTCAACTTCTTTGGCAAGCCGTTCCAATATCTGCTCACACAACCACACGTCATGCTTGCAGTACTCAGCAAGTTCTTGCTCTATCTCAGGGGTTAGAAACTCAAAGCCATCACTACTAGCCACAGCTTTACCTTTGGGCGGTAGTTCGTAGTATTCAGCTAACGTTGCCAAGCTGTTGCCACCATCTACACCACGCAAGGCACGAGCCATCGAGAGCGTATCAAAGATAAAGCAAGGCTTAGCCCTGTACACCCATGAGAGAATCGCTACATCGAACTGCGCATTATGCGCAACCACCGCCGTCCGATCCCAATCAACAGACTCGATCCATAGCGGTATGTCATCGTGCGACACCCATGTGGGTGCCCCCTCCTCTGCAACGTCTTTATACGCAAGACCAAAGGCTTTGAATCGTGGGTCACGTATGTACTGCTCTGTCGTTAGTTTAGAGAGCGTGTATTCTTTTCTATCCCAACGTGTTTCAAAATCAATGACAAGTATCTTGTCAAAAGGTGCGCTCATTTCTCTTGTGCCTTTCTTGCTTTTTTAATCTCTTCTAACATCTTCTCCATCAGGTCTGCGCAATAGCCCATAAAAGGAAATTTGGTTGTTCCATTAGCGACACTACGTGCCAGCCCAATAGTATTTTCAACTGTTCGTATGCTTACCTTTCGTCGTTTTTTGGTAAACGCTTCGGCTTCTTCCAAAGAACACACTTTATATTCGCCTTTCATTTCTGAATCCTTTCCCATAACTCGGACAATGGCATGCCTTTAATCTCTCTCCACCCAATGTGTACGCAGGCATACATAATGAACATGAAGAAGCTAAACACCACTATAAATATCAGCACCGCACAGGTAGCGACAAATAGGGCGAACATGTTAAGTATCGTGACAATCATTTCTTTTTCCTGATAACTTTCTTAGCAGTATGTTTCTTAAGATCGGCGTCGCTAATGTACGTCTTTGAAATCTTGATTGCTTCTTGTAGCACAGTGATGAAGCCTTCGCCAATCAGCCAATCCTTAGCTTCTTCGTCCATCTCAATTGTTACGATGGCACTCCCATCATTTAGTTCTTTAATAAGTTTGCATTTAATATCCATGTTAAAACAACGCCTCTCCTAGGTTAGATAAATCAGGTTTTGGTACGGGTTTGCGTACGCATTTGAATGTCCATCCCTCACGCTGTTGCACAATCTGTTGTGCTTCTTCTTGCCTATCAACTGTGCGCATGAGTTCTTTGTTCTCGTCGTAGATCATGTACATGATCAATGCGCCATCAAGATAATGGTCAACACGAACAGAAGAAACGCAATATATACACGCTTGAACCAATACTCTTTGTTAAGTATGCGTGGGTCTTGGATCAGATAACTCTGCAACTCTAGCATGTCGTCGTCACGCTCTACATATGGTGGGTTTACCAACTTGTTGAGATACACTTCGTTGCCGATCTTTATCTTGCCGTTGTTGTATGGTGTGGCTTTCATTGCAATGTCCTGTTCTTTAAGTCGTCCATATGGCTACCACATACTTCACTCGCCGCTTCTAGTAAAAGCGCAGGCACTTCTTCTTCAGAGATGTTTAGCCCATATACTCTTACTGTATTTTCTTTCTCATTTACAATCACAACTACTGCGCAATGATGCGCCTTCTCCACAGTACATAGCTTTAGTGCATCTTGCACCATTTGATAAGCCTGTTCCTTACTCATGATATGTCCCTCAATAAAATTGTTACATCAGATATGTTGTCTTCGTTGACAACAAGTACCTGCCCATTGGCTTCTCTTATTTTGTTCATCTCTGCTTCTTGTAGTGCAGTAGGTTTGTTAGTACCTGCTTTACACTCAATAGCAAAGAACACACCCCGATAACAACCAACAATATCAGGAACCCCACTACGCCCATAGCCACCAGTAGCAGGGAAAAAATAATAAGCGCTGCCTTTCTTAAGTACATCAACTACTTTCTTTTTTACTTTGGCTTCGGGGGTCATAGCGTTTCCTCACTTCATCAAGACGTTGTAGACAAATGACTATTTGGTTTAGTTGATTTTGCACAGTTAGCTCATCACCTACTTGATACGCTCTAAGCGCCACGATTACCTCGGCTTCAAGATTACATAACGCAGCGTTCTCTCGCATCATTGCGAGTATCTCAACCTCTGACATGGGCATGCTTTAACTCCTCTAAAAAAACCATTCCCTTACCTGTTGGTGCAAACTCACGCAGTCTGCTGTCGTCTGATTTAACTGTGTGCACAAACTTCTTGCGTTGTAACTCCTTAAGATATTTGTGCGCAGTCGATGGTGACATAGCGTTTTGTTTCTCTGCTAATAAAAGAATACGTGATGTGCTTATTGGTTCTAACGAACTAACCATACCCAAGATGTACTCCTCTTGCATGGTAAGGTGATGCTTGTCACGAATTGATTGCGTCTTAAATGTGTTCACTTACTTCCCCTTAAAAATCAAACTTACTGAGAATACCATCTACTTCTTTCTTGATGTCCTGACGTGTTGGCATATCCTTGCGCAGATCCTTGACGTCAACCCCATTGATTACTTTCTTCAAGGTCTTGCGTGCGTCCTCGATCTGTGGGTCGTTGATTATATTCAATGACGTAGCCAAGTCGCACAGTTCATGCGCAGTTTCTAGCAACGAGTCGTGGAACTTGCGTGGCTTCATCTCGCCTGCAATCACGTCAACCTCTAGCCTGTCCGACATACGCTTGAGATGCTCTACAAGCCGTTGCTTAAAGCCGTTGATCGCTGACTCAATACGATCGTCTGCCAACTTCGACAGCTTGTTCTTGAGTTCTATCTGTGCGTCATTGCCAACGTCTACCCTAAAGTCACCCGATGCAGGCACAGGCATGTAGTTGGTATTGAATTTGAAGCGATGCTCAATATCGTTTGGTGCGGGGTAGTCGTGTCGGTTGAACATGTCACCCAATGCCATAGCCTGTGCAGTAATCAGCGAGGGGTAGACAGTCACGAACTCTTTAACAAGCCCGTAGAACTTATCCTCGTACTCTTGCATCTTGGTATTGAACTCCATGAACTTAACGCTTGGCAACAGGCGTATACCCGAATCACTCCATGGCAACGTGTTGTCATAAATGTAGCTACGGATTTCTGTTACATGCTGGTTGATCACTTCCAACTCGCTACGCCCTGCGAACAAGTGTTTGTTTACCCTCGCCGCGCCTTTATTTTGAGCGTGCTTGTTGCTGACTAACTCCTCGGTTGTTGACTTGTCCAACTTCCTAGCAGTCCATTGTGAAACAGATAACTCTACTAGTAATGCGCATGTGTCGATGTTATATCGTGTCATGATTTCCTCGTTTGGTTATTTATTATTTAATGCCCAACTGCGAAAACAAATCGTCAAGATCATCTAGCTTCTCTGTGCGAGTCAGTAGTACTGACTTCTTATCGCTTGATGTGCCTACCTTGTGGCACCCGTTACCCCATGCTTTAGTAGCCATAGATGATGCCGAGCCGTACACCGAATCCAAATCATATTGCCCGATTGGAATGGTTACAGTTTGATTCACCGCACACGCATCAATGTATGGTCTGATGTGTGTAGAAAGCGATCCATATGGATACTTCGGTGATGCTTTCTTCTGCTTGGATACTGCTTTCACGTCGCCATGTAGATTACCCTCGGCGTCCTTGATTGCATACTGCGCACCAATAGCGTTGAGTAATTTGATTGCGTTGGATAATGCTTTAGTGTGTAATACTGAAGTTCTTAATTGAGCCATGATGTCCTCGTTTAGTTAGAATAAATACGTACTGCCTTACCCTGCGGTGGTGTGAAGCTGTCGTTGTCAACAACACCCCATATCGCAGGTACATCTACTACTGCATTGCTACCATCAAGGTATCCGTCGGTAAGCCAAATGACACCCTCGGGTTGGTACTTCTTGTCACGAATGTATTGCACTACGCATTCGGGTGTTGTGCCACCACCGCCCTGTGGAGAGAGTTGATGACCGATCCTCTCGTACTCGTGTGGCTTGAAGACTTGCTCACCGCATACGGCTGAGTCCCACCAAATGATGCGTACTGAGTCAGGCTTGACGTTCTCTGCAATGCGGGCAATCTCACCGAACACAGTCGGGTAGATACCTGACATAGAACCCGATGTGTCACAGGCAACAATCAACTCGCCTGTTGCTTCGGAGAAGTGAGAGGGCATGACAACACCGAGAGGTAGCAAGCGTTTGTTGGGTGGTGCAAAGCGAGAATACTCATCACCCTCACACAGCGCAGTAACCCACTCAGTCAGGTACTCACGCCAATTAGTGTCACGCTTCTGTGTTGCACGATCGAGTGGGCTACCGAGTGATTGCTTGCCTGCCAACTTGTTGGCAAGGATCTTGCCCTGACGTACTGCATCGTCAATCTGTCGCCCTGTAACCTTGGCTTCTTCCTCAGTCAACTCACCCATGACATGCTCGTCAAAGGGCTGATCACCATTGCCACCATCGCCGCCAACAACATCACCCTTCTCAGGACCACCCTTACCACCAACCTTCTTGGCTTTCTTGAGTAAGTCTTGCAACACCTCAACGAATGACCAACCCTTGTACTGCTTGTCACAGAGCGGTGCAACAACTGCGCATGGCTCGATGAATGAGTAAGTCGGATCCATCTCCTCAAGCATGTTGTTGACGACATGATCCATAGCCATGTTGGATAGGCGAGGATACTTAGTTACCAACGGCTTGTAGAGCGTGCAATGTTGCAATGCTTTGTGCCCCTGCTCGTGTAGGCATAGATAGCGTAGTTGCTTGCGATTCTGTGCCATCAAGAACGCTGTGCCATACCATACGTCACGACCATTGGTGCCGGCGGTGGGTATGTCGTCGTTGATCTTGACATCGCCAACGTAGGTGACACCTGATAGCGATGCAAAGTCTTTGTGATTGCTGATGTCCACGTGAACCGCAACGATGCGATCGTGTGGGTTTAGTTTTTCCCATGTCTTAGACATATGTTTTCCTTTCGTTTGATTACTTGGTTGAGAAGTAAATCTTGTTGTCATTCATCAACTGTTGGAACGGCTTAACAGTAACGAACAACGATGCACGCACAGAGTTGGCAATGTTGTTGGCAAACATAGACTGCAACTCACGACGATTGCGCATGACATACTCGGTGCATGCTTCTGCCTCATCACGATTACCTGTCTGTGTAACGCACTTGAGCACAGTAATGATCTGCGCCACAGGGTTGGTTGGTATTGGGCAAGTGCTTGGTGATGCAACTATCTTGGAGAACGCAGGCGTTTCGTCACCGAACCGAATGTACGCACCCATGATCTCCGCACCTGCACGACCAATCGTACCTGTGAGTAATGCCTGCAACGTATCGGCATCGAAGTTCTCACGCTCAGCCACGATGTCTGACGCTGAGTGCAACGAGCGTGGTGTGATGTATGCCTGTTGAGATAAGCGTGGGTTGAAGATCAGATCGTTGTGCTTATCCTGTGGTGTACCCGCATACTTGCCACCCTCCTCGTAGTCGAGGAACGAGTCGAACCAATTCGTGTTCTGCTCAGTACATGCAAGCACGATAGGATCAATGCCGTTGTCGATACCCCATGAATACCACTCAGGTTGCGTAGGCTTGCGCATGTAGGCAAACACCAAGCGATTGCGTAGGTGTGCCTGTATCGAATCGCCCAAGCCCTCGGTGCTAAGGTTAGTGGCACAGAAGATCACGCTACCCTCAGCCATGCCATAGTTGCCAACACGTTGCTCGTAGACGATCGGTGCTAGCACGTCCTTGATGTACTGCTTAGCCTTGGCAATCTCGTCAAGGAACACAAGCGAGGGGCGAGCACCATTGATACCACGTTGATTAGTCTTGCTCACACCGAACCGCTCATTGGGTAACTCACGAGATACACCCGCATCACGATCAATGTCAGGCATCCACACCGAACCATCTGACATCTGCGTGCAGTCAAGACTAACCGCAATGTGATTGGCAAAGTGTGGGTCTTTGCGCAAGGTATGAAACACCGCTGACTTACCGACACCATTCTCACCCTGTATGATGATGGTGCGCTTGTGACCAACGTGCTTGATTGCGTTAACTACTTGTTTTGCATTTAGTAATAGCATAGTAATAAGTCCTTTGTTTGAGTAATAAATAATTAGTAGTGCTTTTTAAAAAGTATAACCTACTGCTTTATAGAAAGTACAAAGAAAATGCCCTCCTTTCTAGGGATATACCCTAATTAAAAGTGAAATCTATTTGGCAACGTGTTGCTAAACTGTGGTAGTGCCACCTTCTGTGACCCCTTGCTCAGGTTGGCATACTTCATAAGGCGTGCGATCAGGCTCTTCTTATGGTCATCTGGCGTGATGGCATTGATGATGTCGTTGATCTTCTCCTGTGCGTCTGCCTTCTCGTCAGGGTGCTTAGTGCCGTAATACCCTTGGGCTTTCCAAAACAAACTGCCATTGCCCTCGTTGTATATCCGCTTGCTTGCCAACATGTTGAACGCATCTTGCGATACCTCATCAAACAACTGCGCAAAGCGTGGGGTGTTAAGCGCTTCAGGTACTTGGCTTGTGTCCCCTGTGAACGCACCGAACAGGCTGTTTATCTCTAGCCGTACTGAACTGTTCAACTGCTCTTCACCGAACGGACCACCTTGATCGTCGTTTACCTTTACGTTAGCCTTGAGGGTAGGTAGCTTGAACATCTGAAGCGTGATGTATGCTTCGAGTTGTGCCTTGAGTGCTTTGCGTTTAGCCTTGTCCTCATCTGTACTAGCAAAACGATATACGTCAGAGTGCCATGACTCCTCCACAACAAGTTGGTCAGAACTATTAAAGCACAGCACAGCAGAGAAGTCCTTCTCCTGATCCTTGTAGAACGGGTTAAGCGGTACTCTGACTGTCTCCCCTGTCGTGGTTGTGAGTGGCATGCATGAGTGGATATGTGTGAAGACGTACATCAGGTGTATGTCGTAGGTTGCGTATAGCCCACGTATTGCCACCTCATAGTTACCCTGCGAATCGGGTGGGTAGTAGCGTGCTACCTCAGTCCTGTTGATCTTGACCACGTAACTGTTCGGGTCTTTCTGCAACATGAGCCATGACTCAGGCACACGCCGTAGTGGGCGTTGGTTTTCTTGATACTTCTTACTGCGTGGTGGCTTGCGTGTGTTGTTATACAAGTTGTCAAAGTGTTGGTAGTTATACATCTGCTAATCCTCCTGTGGTTAGTTGTCCAATTTTGTTTACTGCTAACTTCTTGATTCTGTAAAACTGCTCGTCAGGCAAACGAAGTATTTCTTGTATTTCTTCAGGCATAAAGTTCATGCCAATCATCGCCATGCGCAACAGCAATAACTCATCACTCTCTTCATTCATCATTTCCACCTCATTCTTGGGCAGTCAGGCACAGAGTTTCTACCCCTGCGTAATGACAATGTATCTGCAACCAACTCCTTCAAGCCATGACGCATGCGGTCTAGTTTCCTATCCATCTTGGCATACAGGGCGGTGCGTTGGCGTTTGTTCTGCTTACGCACCCGTTCTACTTTGTGCAACCCCCTGCGTTTATACATGCGGTCAAGCAAGGCACTTGCTCTCGTTACTCTCATATACCCCCCTCGTTATTTAACAAAGCCATTGGTACACGCAACTCACTCAAGGCATGATCAGCAAAGCGTGGGTCAGGGTCATTCAATACTTCGGGGTAGACTGCAACCCTGAGAACCCCATTCACTATGCTGACGCATACCTCACCATAGCCATCAACAGGCTTTAGGCTTACGCCTTGCGGTGCTTGCGCAACCGACCATTCACTTACTAGTACGTTTTCATATGGATCGGCATCGCCACCATACCCGTCTTCAATTATCTGCATCTTGATTCTCCTTAGTCAAAAGTAATACGTAGATTCTGCAACTTGTTGCTAACAATCTCGGCTAGCCGTTCCTCGACTATGTCTTTCAACAAGTCCTCGGCAATGTCCTCGACCTTGCTCTCAACCTCTGCGGTGATGTCCACGTGGTCGTCAAGACTGAACGAGTTGCTGAAGTGTGTTTCAACGGCTGACTCGATCTGATAGTCAAAGTCCTTGTCATCAACTAGTTCCTCAGCCCGCTCATCAACCATATCCCTGAACCAACTAGCCTGTTGTAGCGTGGTGTCCACGCACTCTTGCAGGCTGGGGACATCTGTCCCTGCCCCCTGCCCCTCCTTGATGACCGAAGATAAGAGTTGTAGTTGGGCACAGATGTTGGCAATGATTGTTTCTAGCGTGGGCTTGGGTGGGTCTGCCTGTGGTAAGGCTAGATTGTTGAGTGCGTCTTGGGTTGTTGGGGTTATGTCCAACAGGGGTCTGCCTGTTGCTAAACGGCTTAGTGCGTCCATCGCTTCTTCCTCCTCTTTGGTTACGGGTATGTTGTTTAAGTCCTGCATTGTGAATGTGGTCATGCTTACTCTCCTATGGCTTGGTTAAACTGCTCGGTTATGTTTACTTCTACTTCGGCACTACAATGCTTACCTCGGAAGGTCAGGTATGCACCACCCTCAAATATCTCTAGGCGGGCATAGCCCCACCCACCCCATTCTTCGCTGACATCAAGGTCAAAGTGGCGGTCAAAGGTTACGGATCTAGCCCCCTTCAATCCATCAACAACACCTCGTGCCATCTTGAAAACAAGCACGCCCTCGTCATGGATTGTTATATCAACCCACTCAGGCGTTTCGCCATACTCTTCGTTGCAACTCATGTCATCGCTGATCTCGATTTCATGAGGGCAGTCTTTCTTGAGATCTGCCCACATCTCGTCCCACTCGCCTGCGGTGTCATCTGTTGGGCGATCACACGCTAGCCACTCGTTGTCACCCCTGTGCATATACAGGTATCTTCGTTTGTTTGTCATGGTTTAACTATCTCCCCTGTTTCGTCAAAGCGTTTCCACGCATCACAGGCACAGCACCCCTCTTGGTAGACATCACAGCGTTCGCCCCAAAAGCCAACCATACCTTCCTCAGCATCATCTGCCTCGCAAGCCTTAGCCCACTCGTAGTCTAGGAATCTATCAAAATTAGTCATCACCTACCCTTTCTCTCTCGTTATCACATCAAACACAACAGCCAAGCAATACATCAACAAGATAAACATCACGCTTGTTATGCCAATGGCTATTAACCAACCGCCTACTTCCATTAAGAACTCACTCATGCTTACCTCACTTTCTTTGTCAATGGGTTTGTGCTACTTGTTGGGGACATCTGTCCCTGCTTTTCTTTCGCATAGCTCATGCAATAACTTCTTTGCCTTCACATACCTAGAACACGCGTGGCAACGACTAACGCCCTGCTTACCGCACCTAAAACATTGTTTATACATATCAACTCCCTTCGTAATAACTAAGGCTACCGCACTCAGGGCATACAACTTCTGCCTCGTCTACCCCATCAAGTTCATACTCGGCATGGGTATTGCCTATATGTTTACAGTCCAAGCACTCGTTAGGCGTAGCATCATCTAGCACACCAACAAACGCCACGATCCTACGCCCATCAATAGACAGGCAACCCCGTTCTTTCAATACATCTCTCATATCACCCCCATACAAAGAAGCGTATCAACTGACACGCCAACATAACGAATGCCAATACAACTAGCACCCACCCAAACTTATCGAACCAACTCATTACACACCTCCGCTTTAGTTAAAAACCACCACACATCCCGTTCAAAATCCGAGAAGTGCTCAGCATCTACCTGAACACAATCGTCAGGGTCTTCCCTGTCCTGCACCATCAAACTACCGCCCTCGCCAAGGGCGTATTCCTTCTCAGCATCAACAACTTTCAACATCACTCACTCCTTTCGTTTTTATATACATCACTATCTGTACATCAACTTCAATCTTCTCGCCTGACTTGGCTCTGTCCATCAGGCGTTTCTTAATCTGTATTGCCTGTTCGTAGTTCTGCCTATGCTGTTCTAGCATGGCGTGTTGTTTACCTTGGTCTGGGGACATCTGTCCCTGCCCTGTTTTGTTTACGGCGTACTTGTAGCCGTAGTATCTGTTGCGGTATGTATCAACCTGTTGCTGTAAGTTATCGTTCAGGGTCTTGACCCATGAGGTCTTACGCTTTTGCCATTCTTCTTTCATGACTCGGCTACGCTTTTGTGGTGTGGCTTCATTGATTTGTTTTATTAGTATTTCACCCATCACACGCTTGATATCGCCTGATTCGATTTTGTTTCGGATTTGTTTTTTAGTCATGGGCTTTCTGCTTTTGGTCATGAGCCAACAAGTGTTGCATCTCACGCTATCAACGACTATGCCCTGACTGATTGATGACCGATGCAACAAGGCACAACTCTGCCGTTTAGTTAGCTTGCGTTTGAACGCATCAATGGGTTTTGTTTCACCACAATGGGTGCAAGTTTTGGTTTTGCCTGACATTTGTCCACCTTTTATATGCATGGTGACGCAATGGTAGCCACCTCGTAAGCCTTATAGTAACAGATAAAAATCAAGATGCAACCTACCTATATACGAAAATTTGGGAACTTTTAGACTAAGTTTTTTTCTTAGGTTTGCAGGTGTCCACTTTCTTTCTTACTTATTATTAGATAAGAATAATCTATATTTATATATATAGGTAGGTTGCAAAGTGGACATCGCCTTTACGCACAAGGGTTTCGGGGTGGCTACTATGTGTCCACTAGGGTATAAAAGGTAGACTATTGTCCACCACCCCAAAAAGCCCTGTTCTCCACAACAAGTTGGGGACAAGTGTCCCCAATCGTTCATGCAGACCACACATCACGCAAGACTTTCTTCTCGGATAGGTAGTCAAACAGGCGTGCCTTTACCTGTGCCATGGATAGGTTGGGGTTACGCTTGTATGCCTTTGCCCAAAACTTACCCGCACTCTCCGCACTAATGAAGATGTAGGCAGGTTGCCCTGTGGTTGTGTCCTCGATAACAGCACCGCCTGCGATAGCGGATACAGGATACTTACTGATAAATGTTGATGCTTTCATGGTTTGATTCCTTTCAGTATTTGTTGCGTTGGTAGGTTGTAATGCTGAACTGCTTAAAGGCTTCGCCCATGGATATGGGCTTGGGTGCTTCTACTACTTTGGGTTTCTGTGCAACAACCTGCACAGTCTTTGCTGATTTAAGTAATGCACAATGCTCTTTGGATAACATGGTTACTCCTTTCTTAAAGCGTTTCCGAGAACAACTGCCTTGTGGTATATGTGGTCTTTCATAGCACCACCGCTTGCCACAAACTCCTCGCAACTATGGCTTTCGTTCTCCATCAGGTAAGACACAACGGCAATCAAGGCTTGATGCTCGTCATGGGTTAGGGTTAAAACAGGTGTTGCTAGGTCTTTCATTGCTGACATGGTGATACTCCTTCGTTGGTTTACTGCAATAGGTTTGACAGAAAACAGAATCGCCTTGCGACCTCGCCCGCTTGGCTTCTCCTGTAATTTCTGTCAAATGTGTTGGGGACAAATGTCCCTGATTAAACAATACCATTGGCGATACGCTTCAACTCAGCCTTGCTAAACTCCTTGCGTAAGGCTTCAATCTTCTTGGCAACTTTATCAACCTGTTTAGCAATGCGTTGTGGAGATTTAGTCTTGTGATACTTGCCAACACTCCGTTGCCATTGCTTCGTGGCGGTGTCGTGTCTGTCCTCACGCTTGCACTCCTCATCAGAGTAGAACTGCCAAGACCCTGTTGATGTCTGCTGATAGTGAATCGTTATCTTGTGCTTCTCTCCGTAGGCTTCGGCGTGAGCATGAGCCAACTTCTCCACAACAGATTCCGATAGATAGAACTTCTTGCCCTTATCCTCGGCTTGCTTGAGTGCGTCAGCGTTCTTGAACCCCAAAGCCTGAGCCAATGCGTCAGCCCATGAGATGTTGGCGATAACAAACGATTTGTATTGATTAACTAATTGCATAGTAATACTCCTTGATAAATGCGGGGACATGTGTCCCCAAAAAGAAAAAGCCAAGCGGTTAGGCTTGGCTCTGCTTGTGTTGGACTACTCAACCAACACCTTAATTATACCACAACGGGTTGTGGAGAACCCTGATTTGCCCTGTTCTTGACCCCACCCGATACCCACCCAACCAATTTTGCGTGTGGCATGCGTCCGACCAATAACAGTGTTCGTCACCCGCAAAATAAAAAATTGTCAAATTTTGTAAAAAAATAGGGGGGTTATGTCAAACTTTAGACAGGTGGGGGTAGTGACACCAAGTATGTGAAGCTAAAACGCCACCACCCCCGTGCTCACGTGAAGAGCAAAGTCAGTATACAGAAAAAAAACCCCCAGACTTTGCTGGGGGCGCAAAGTGAGTGTGAACCCACGAGGAACCGCAGTCCAAACGAAGGAAAAAACTGCGGCAAGAGCAGTATACATAAAAAACTTTACACAACAAAGAAAAACCGGTTACACTCCGTGTAACCGTGTCAGCAGTACCCCGTGTTTTCCCACGCAACCAAAGGAGATTAGACACACGATGTTTTTGGAGCACCTGGTAACAGCGAAGGCAGCAGACTTCATCCCAGATCTTATACAAGATCCGGCGGCTTTCACGTCTTTAGACGAAGCAACCCCAGCGCAAACCCTCTCCGCACAGCACAAAACCAGCCAGTGGTTAAAGAGTCTTACCGAAGAAGACGACGAGATACTAACTGAAGCCCAAGAAGAAAAAACCACAGACGCATTTAACGCCTTAGTCACCCACGACCCCAAAGCAAAAGAAAAACTATTACAACTTGACCTACCCCACGAGATAAAGTCAGCCGTTGGGATGGTCACTGCCTACCAGTGGAAGTTTATCGAGCAGGCAGAAGAGCTACGGAGTATGAGCGTGGCAAAAATAGTTAAAGAAACCGACCACCCCGACGCCAAGGTACGCTTAAAAGCACTAGAGTTGCTGGGCAAGGTCACAGAAGTGGCGCTGTTTACAGACAGAGTTACGATAAAGAACGAAGAAATCAGCGATGAAGAGCTAGATGCGCGCATCAAAGAAAAACTGGGGCGCTATATGGGCGTTGTTGACATCGTGGATGTCGAGGAAAAAGAATGAACTACGACTTCATGACCCCAGAAGAGGCGCTTGCAGCGCAAAAAGCGCTCAAGCACATGACCAAATACGAGAAACTTGTCTTTTTAGACGAGTTAACACAAAAAGATCACAGGCACAGACTTAAAACGGCGCAAACCAATCCGATTGCGTTTGCTAAACAGGTGTATCCGGGCTTTAAAGTAGGCCCCCACCATAAAAAACTAGCCAAAATATTCCAAGACGTCGTAGACGGTAAAAAGAAACGGGTGATTATTAATATTGCACCTCGTATGGGTAAGTCGGAGTTCTCCAGCTACCTGTTCCCAGCGTACTTTTTGGGTAATTACCCAGAAAAGAAAATCATCATGGGTACCCATACAGCGTCTCTCTCGGAAGATTTTGGTCGAAGAGTAAGGAACTTAATTGAATCCGAAGAATATCAAGAAATCTTCCCAAACACCGTGGTGGCAGACGACCAGAAAGCGGCAGGGAAATGGTCTACTGGTGCTGGCGGTCAGTATTACGCTGCTGGTGTCGGCGGCGCTCTGGCAGGTCGCGGTGCTGACCTATTTGTTATTGACGACCCACATTCTGAACAAGACATGAAGGCGAACTCTAGACTAGCCTTTGACAATGCGTGGTCTTGGTTTCAAACCGGACCACTACAGCGTCTCATGCCAGGGGGTGCGATTATCGTCATTATGACTCGGTGGTCATTGTTGGATCTGACCGGGCGCTTAATTGACTACCAGATTAAAAATCCAGAAACTATACCTTGGGAAATCGTACAGTTGCCAGCCATCATGGACGAGGGCACGGAAAAAGAGAAATCGCTTTGGCCTGCACAGTGGAACCTAGAGGCGTTAAAAAATACTAAGGCGTCGATTGACCCACGGTTTTGGAATGCGCAGTACATGCAGAACCCCACGTCCGATATGTCGGCATTGGTGTCAAGAAAAGACTGGCGGATCTGGGAGGCAGAAGACCCACCCCCATGCGACTACGTAATTCAGTCTTGGGATACGGCACACGAGGTAAAGACATCTAGCGACTACAGCGCTTGTACGACATGGGGCGTTTGGTACAACAACGAGGATAAGAACAGCCCAAACCTGATCCTGCTTGACGCTTTCAAAGAGCGTATGACCTTCCCGGAATTAAAAGCGACGGCACTCAAGCACTACAAAGAGTGGAACCCAGATGCGTTTATCGTGGAAAAGAAAGCAGCGGGTAGCCCGTTGATTCAAGAGTTACGTCGCATTGGCATACCAGTACAAGAGTTCACACCATCACGGGGTAACGATAAAATGGTGCGTTTGAATGCGGTTGCTGATTTGTTCACGAGTGGCAAAGTATGGGCGCCAGATACACGCTGGGCACGTGAAGTGATTGAGGAAGTTGCATCGTTTCCAGTTGGCGAACATGATGACTTCGTGGATACTACAACCCAGGCGCTCTTGCGTTATAGACAAGGCGGGTTCATAAGCCTTGAGACAGACGAGAGAGACGACGATCTTTTATATAAATACCGCAGAAAAGCTGCGTACTATTAGGAAAAATCATGAGCATAGAAAAATCACTATACGCAGCCCCAGAGGGACTTGCCGGATTAAATCAAGAACCCGATATTGAGATCGAGATCGAGGATCCAGAATCAGTAAAGCTAAGCATTGAAGGAGAAGAGATCCTTGAGATGCGCCAAGGTGAGGGGTCTGAAGACTTTAACGAGAACCTTGCTGACGTGTTAGATGAAGGCACGATTCAATCTTTAGCAGGCGATTTGGCTGAGGATATTAGTAACGACCTAGCCTCCCGCAAAGACTGGGAGCAGATGTACAAAGACGGTATTACGTTATTGGGTTTGAAGTTCGAGGAAAGAACAGAGCCATGGGACGGCGCATGCGGTGTGTTCCACCCGATGATTACAGAAGCGGTGGTGCGGTTCCAGTCAGACACCATCATGGAGACTTTTCCGGCAAGGGGCCCTGTACGTACACAGATCGTTGGTAAAGAAACGCCAGAGAAAAAAGAAGCGGCGACTCGTGTTGAAGAGGACATGAACTACCAGCTTACGGAGAAAATGCCTGAGTACCGCCCTGAGCACGAGAAGATGTTGTGGAACCTACCGTCAGCCGGATCCGCCTTCAAAAAAGTTTATTACGACCCAAGCCTAGAGCGCCAAGTATCCATATTTATCCCAGCAGAAGATGTGATCCTGCCATACGGCGTTTCCGAAATTAACACCTGCCACCGCATTACCCACGTAATGCGCAAGAACAAAAACGACCTGTTAAAGCTAATGAATGCAGGGTTTTATCGGGACGTTGAGCTAGGAGAGCCTAGCCGGTTTACAAGCGATATTCAAGAACGCAAGGACAAAGAGACTGGGTTCTCGGCATCCTACGACGACCGCTTTGAGATTTATGAGTCGCACGTTGACTTGGATATTCCTGGCTACGAGGACAAAGATAAGGACGGCGAGCCAACAGGTATTGCTCTGCCATATGTGGTTACGATGATCCGTGGCACGGACGAGGTCTTGGCAATTCGCCGTAATTGGAAAGAAGAAGACCCACTGAAGTTAAAGCGTCACCACTTCGTGCACTACCAGTACATCCCTGGATATGGGGCGTATGGCTTTGGTTTGTTCCACCTTATCGGCGGTTATGCGAAGTCAGCAACATCCATAATGAGGCAGTTGGTTGACGCAGGTACGTTATCAAACCTGCCCGGTGGTCTAAAAGCCAGAGGACTACGCATCAAGGGTGATGACACGCCGATTAGTCCGGGAGAGTTCCGTGACGTAGATCTGGGTAGTGGCAATATTCGAGATAACATCCTGCCCCTGCCGTACAAAGAGCCTTCGATGGTTCTGTCGGGGTTAATGGACAAGATCGTTGAGGAAGGCAGACGCTTTGCGGCTACTTCGGATATGAAGATTGCCGATATGTCTAACCAAGCGCCGGTAGGAACCACACTGGCAATATTGGAAAGAACGCTTAAGGTAATGTCGGCTGTCCAAGCCCGTGTACACTATTCGATGAAGCAAGAGTTGCAGCTCTTGGCTGCGATTATCAGAGACTACACAGATGACGAATACAACTACGAGCCAGAAGACGGAACAGCGCGTGCAAAGAAGGCGGACTATAGCAATGTTGAAGTGCTTCCCGTCTCAGACCCAAATGCGGCTACCCTTTCCCAAAGAGTCGTTCAGTACCAAGCTGTCATTCAATTGGCGCAGATGGCTCCACAGATTTACAATCTGCCGGTTTTACATCGTCAGATGCTGGAAGTGCTCGGTATTAAGCATGCGAGTAAGCTGGTGCCGTTGGAAGAAGACCAGAAACCAAAAGACCCAGTAACGGAAAATCAGAACGTTCTTAAGGGTAAACCCTTAAAAGCATTCTCGTACCAAGACCACGAAGCACACATCAAGGTGCACCAGATGGCGATGCAAGATCCCATCGTACAGCAACTTATTGGTCAGAACCCCATGGCGCAGGTTATACAGTCAGCCATGCAGGCACACATTGCCGAGCACGTAGGTTATGCATATAGAAACAAAATAGAACTAGCCCTCGGCGTTGCACTGCCTAGCTCAGAAGACGAGTTGCCAGATGAGATGGAGAAAGAGATTAGCCGCCTCATGGCAGAAGCCGCACCGCAGGTATTGGCAGAGTCCCAAGCCATGGCTGCTCAACAGCAAGCCCAGCAAAACGCACAAGACCCAGTCCTACAGATGCAGATGCAAGAACTTGAGCTTAAGAAGCAAGAGTTGCAGCTCAAAGCCCAGAAACTACAGGTGGATGGAGCTGCCAAGATGGACGAGCTAGCCATGAAGAAGCAGGAAATCGAGGCTAAAGCACAGCTTGACATGGTAAAAATCAGCCAAGATATGACCAAGAATCGTGAAAATATGCAGTTAAAACAACAACTTGAAATGATGAAAAAAACGAAGGAGTAATGCATGCAATTAGAAACAATGAGTTTTGCCCAAGCGCTTAGAGAAAAAATTCGCTCGGACATGAACAACTTTACAGACGACATGGCTAGTGGACAGTGCATTGACCATGCGTCGTATAAGGAACTTTGCGGGGTGATTCGAGGTCTAGCCTACGCAGAACGGCATTTAATTGACCTCGCTGACAACATAGAGAAGGCTAACGATGAGTGAAGCTATAGCAGTTCCGGAGAATGAATTAATCCTGCCGCCGGGCATAAAAGCCCCAGAAGTGGATTCAGAGTACGAATCAGCAGAAGTTAAGGCAAAAGCACTACCAGAGCCAAAAGGCTGGCGGTTGCTGTGTGCTTTGATTGACCCTGACGATACTTATGAAAGTGGTCTTGTAAAAGCCGATGCGACCAAGCAGGTTGAGGAGTTAACCTCCCCAGTGCTGTTTGTCATCAAAATCGGACCCACTGCATATGATCCAGAGAAGTTTCCAGAAGGACCTTGGTGTAAGGAGGGTGACTTTGTTATTACTCGCCCGTATACCGGGACACGGATCAAAATCCACGGCAAAGAGTTCCGCTTGATTAATGATGATCAAGTTGAAGCAACAGTCGAAGACCCACGCGGAATTTCCCGCGTTTAACAGGAGAAAAATATGCCAGATAATGATGAATTTAAGTTTCCTCACGAAGCAGAGGAAGAGGCGCAAGCCGACACCGAAATTGATATTGATGTATCGGCGGAATCCGATGTAGACATTGAAATTGAGGACGATACCCCTGAAATTGACCGCAAAGCCAAGCCGCTAGAGCGGGAAGTTGAAGACCCAACGGATGAAGAAATTGAGTCTTATACCAAGGGGGCACAGGCACGGATCAAAGAACTCACCCACGCACGTCACGACGAAAGACGGGCTAAAGAAGAGGCTTTGCGTGAAAAAGTTGAACTTGAGCGGTTAACTCAACAGATCTTGGATGAGAACCGCAGGCTCAAAGAGTATGTAAAAACAGGCGAAACGACATATCAGGAAACGCTACAGGCTAAAGCTGAAGCAGAGATGGAGATGGCGAGACGCAAGTTTAAAGAAGCACAGGAGTCTTACGACTCTGATGCCATGCTTGAAGCCCAAGAAAATCTGACTGATGCAAAGATGAAACTTGAAAGTGCAAAAAATTTCAAGCCTACCCCTTTACAAAATAATCAAGATGATGTACAAAGATACCAAACGGCTCCCGAAGCCCCTAAACTTGATGACAAAACCTTGCGCTGGCAAGCAAAAAACCAGTGGTTTGGATCTCCGGGATACGAAGAAATGACGGCCTTTGCACTAGGGCTGCACCAAAAACTAGTTGCTACCGGGGTAGACCCCCGCTCAGACGAATATTTCGATCGTGTCGACGGTCGCTTGAAGCAAGTGTTCCCAGAAGTCTTTAGTGACATAAAGAGCGCTAACCCGGTTAAGGCTGAGCCGACTAAAAAACCTGCGAATGTTGTGGCTTCTGCCACCCGTTCTTCGGGTGCTAAGAAGGTAATAAAACTAACGACTACGCAAGCTCGTCTTGCAGAGAAGTATGGTTTATCCCACAAACAATATGCTCAGGAAATTTTAAAATTGGAGGCCCAAAATGGCTAATAACCGCACAAATCGTGAACAAGAATCACGCGAAAAAAACCCAACTCGGTATGTTTACAAACCGCCGAGCTCTTTGCCAGATCCAGCACCAGATCCAGATTATGAGTTTCACTGGGTTGCAATAGCGATCGCAGGACAATCTAACCACACTAACGTGTCGCAGAGATTCCGTGATCACTGGGTGCCATGTAAGGCAGAGGACTATCCAGAGTTGCAAATTGAAGCTAACAAGGATGGGAACGTAGAAATCGGTGGATTGCTTTTATGCAAGAAACCAAAAGAGATGGCTGAAGCCCGCAGAGACTATTTTGAGAAAAAAGCTCAACAACAAATGGAATCTGTAGACAACAGCTTTATGAAAAATAGCAACCCAAATATGCCTTTGTTTGCTGAGCGTAAAAGCACAACAACTAAAGGACGTGGGTTTGGTGATGGTAATTCTTAATTTAGGAGTTTAATATGGCTTATCCTACTGTAGATAAACCGTACGGACTAAAACCAGTCAATTTAATTGGCGGTCAAGTCTTTGCGGGAGCAACTCGTCAGATGGAAATTGCAAGTGGCTATGCTACTAGTATTTTTTATGGCGATTTAGTAAAACGTATTTCTGATGGAACGATTGAAAAAGATACTGGCACAACTACAGCTACGCCTTGCGGTGTATTTTTAGGTGTAAGTTTTACTAACCAGTCAACTGGTCAAGTACAGCAACAACAGTATTATCCAGC
>Ga0114967_10000416_pt1 | contig 36240 bp, 36 predicted proteins | sample M_130628_MF_Meta_FD_92639 | JGI IMG/M metagenome (GOLD analysis project Ga0114967, IMG submission 92639) | Freshwater microbial communities from Lake Montjoie, Canada to study carbon cycling - M_130628_MF_MetaG | ecosystem: Environmental > Aquatic > Freshwater > Lake | place: Lake Montjoie...
GTTGGCTGCTCCCAGACTGGCTCAGTTCTACTGCCTCTTGGTGGTGCTCAGTTGGAGCAAAGTGTGCGTGATGCGGCAAAAGCCGCAGGTCTTCAGCTTGTTACGAATCTCGCCGAGACAAAAAGCAAAGAAAGTGGCTTCGCCTTAGTTCACCAAACAACCTCTCCCGCTTTGGAGTTGGCTGGTTTAGCGTCCGCAGGGATTGGGAGAGTGGTCCTCACCGCCGAACTTGGTCGAACCCTCAAGTCCGATGCTCAATTGCTCCAATCGGCGATTACCCTCTCTGGCCTCCGCGTCAGCGACGTAATTTTTATCGTTGGATAGTTATCTAAACGATTGCTCCACCATTGAAAGGCTCCTCAGCCCCACGGATGTGGCAGGCTCTGCAGATTTACGACTTAAGCCTTAACAACCAAGGTAGCGGCAACATCGGCGAACCCCCGAAGTCTTGATCCTCGCTTAGATCTGTGAGCTGATTGATTTCGGATTTCGAAATCTCAAATTTGAAATCATCTGGGTCCTTTCGATGTTCTTCCCGCGGCGGTAAATATGGCCAACAGTTCCTTGGCCTCCTGCATAAGCAATATGGCCTCTTGATTTGCCCCGATTCCAGCTTCCAGCATCAATTCCAGCCAATAGAGGGTTTCCGAGGCTTCTTTCTCCACAATGGCTAACTTATGGATAAAATCCGCCTTAGACTCCGCCCGATTCGCCTCTCGGTAGTTTGCCCCGATGGAGTGCCGGATTTAAGAAGCTGCCTGCCCAGGGTTTCGCCAAGGTAGTTTTTGGGCAGACTTTCCAAAAACCGGATTAATTGCAGCGAGAACTGCTTAGCCCGCATCTCAAGCTCAATCTTGCTCATTTGACTAATCCCAATTCGCAATCCCAAATTCGCATTTCCCAATACCTTAACTCGACGCCTCTGCGTTCACGCCTCAACACCCACATACCCCATCTCCTGAAAATGCTGGTCAAACGCTAGGGCTGTTCGGATGGCCAGTTGGCGCATCGCATCAAAACTCGTCAAATCTACCAAGCTGAGGTTACGACGCTGGGCAATCCGCCACTGCGCTGCGGCGCGCTCAAATCCATCACGACCAACCTCGTGAATTTTGCATAAGGGCAACCAATCATCTTGAAAAGACATCACCGCCTCGGAGCCCAAACGTCTTTGAATTAGCGACCAACTTTCTAGGCGAACATAGTCGGTTGTCCAAAGTTCGGATGGGCTTTTGGATAGGGCAAGCCACCTCTTTTCTGCCTCAGTATGGTATTTATCTCCTTTGTCCAAAGCGGCAAGGAAGGCAGAGGTATCGACAAAAACAGCCTTCACCAGCGGTCGCCTAAGTGGTCGTCATGTTTTTCGGCTAGATTGTTCAGACCACTAGAAAATTTACCCATCGAGTTCAAGGCACGGGCCCATTTTTGATCGACCTCTTGAGCGGCGATTGACCGATCCAGCGATCTTCGAACTATCTCCGAAATACTCTTACCCGTTACCTTCGATTTTGTTTTTAGGGTTTCATAGGTCTTCTGTTCGAATTGAATCTGGGTTCGGATCATGTTGGCATTATACTGCCACAATGCCATCAGTCAATGCCCATCGCCTTATCGGGTCACCCCAGCTTCCTTCTAACGAAATTTGGTGAAACGCCGTGATTATTAGATGGACTCCAAGACCGACTAGAAGGCTATATCTAAAGAGATATGGTCTTAAGTAACTAACAATTAGCGTGAAATAGTTTCAAATAAACTTGAAACACAGCCAAAAAAGTTAGAAGATAGCTAATCGGTCATGAGCTCCCTTCTTTCAGCCCTGAACCTTAGTACCCAAGGATCGAGCATTTCAGATATTTCTGAAATCGAATTTGGAATTAATAATTTGGCATGGAGGAGCAGCCCTGGGCGGCCGGTTGATTTTCGTGGGCTACACCTATGGTCTTCCGGCAATACAACCACCACTTAAACTAGAAACCCATGATTGCCCTAAGTTCGAAATCTAAGCTGATAAATTCTAAGTCCTCACGGACTGTTCAGGGCGGTAGTCCTGAGGATTCTATCCTCCAACTCTGCGTAAAACTTTGTGGGATCTTGGGGCTTCCCAAATCAGTCGGGTTAATTTACGGGGCGGTATTTGTTTCGGCACGACCGATCGAAGCGGGGGATATCTGTAAGAAGCTAAAGATTAGTCGGGGCTCGGTCAGTCAGGGATTAAAGTTTCTCAGAGAACTGGGAGCGATTCGGGTCGAGGGCGAGAACGGCAACCGAGCGGAGCACTTTGTAACTGAAGATCATCTTAGAAAGGCGGTGGAGACGTGTGTGACAAAAAAGATCGGTCCGGCGTTTGACGAGCTAGGCGAGGAGGTGGTCCGCTTAGAGAAGGATCCAAACCTCAGCTTGCCGCAAGAATTAAGAGAAAAGCTGGAGACGATTCGTCGTTGGCACAGCCACGGCCAGCTTTTGCTTCCACTGGTGACAGGTTTTTTGAGGACCATGCCGCTACTGACAAGAATGAAATAGCGGTCGGGTCCAGCAATCCCACGGGATGCATAGACAAAAAAGAATAGGGCAGGGAAAGATTGGTTTTGAGCCTGCTACGGCGGGCTCAATCGACCAAGGGCGGCAGAGTGTTGTAAGTCCCCTAATGGAGCGGATGAAAGAAGGAGGCAAACAAAAAATTAAATTAATTTACAGATGTATTGGATTGCTGGATAAATCCAAGAAATTAGAATTCTTTATTTTCTGAAACAGTATAAAAAATGAAAACATACCTATGAAAACAGGCTTTCTTTTAATAGCTGGTAAACCGCATGAAAATAAACCTTATTAGGCACATCGACAATGGAGCGAAAACCCCATAGCGTATCTCAAGATCCTTGCAGCAAAACACCTTATGAGTAAACACCCTAAATCAAATATTCTTATCGCTGGTGCTGGCGGTTTTATCGGCGGCCATTTGGTAGCGCATCTGCGTAGGCAGGGGGCCAAAAACATCAGGGCGGTGGATCTGAAGTCTTTTGGGGAGTGGTATCAGAAGTTTGACGATGTGGAAAATCTCTCCTTGGATCTGCGGGAACTTCCTGCCTGCCATCAAGCCGTAAAAGGAATGGAATGGGTTTACAATTTGGCGGCCGACATGGGCGGGATGGGCTTCATTGAGCTTCACAAGGCAGAGTGCATGCTCTCCGTCCTGATCAACACTCACATGCTGATGGCTTCGCGGGACGCGAAGGTGAAACGGTTCTTTTATGCCTCTTCGGCCTGCGTTTATGCTGGCGACAAGCAGACCACCCCGGAAAATCCCGGATTGAAGGAGGCGGACGCTTATCCCGCGCTACCCGAGGATGGATACGGCTGGGAGAAGCTGTTCAGCGAGCGGATGTGCCGCCATTTTCGGGAAGATTACAAGCTGGAGACGCGGATCGTCCGCTATCACAACGTGTACGGCCCCCATGGAACATACGATGGGGGTCGGGAAAAAGCGCCGGCGGCCATCTGCCGCAAGGTTATTGAGGCCCAGAAGAGCAAGACGGGTGAGATTGAGATCTGGGGAGATGGCCAGCAGACGAGAAGCTTCATGTACATCGACGACTGCATCAAGGGTTCCACCGACATCATGGAGAGCGATATCCGCGAGCCGATCAACCTAGGCAGTGCGGAGATGGTTTCGATTAACCAGCTGGTGGACATCGCCGAGGGGATCGCCGGGGTGAAGCTAAAGAGAAAGTATAATCTGGGCGCACCCAAGGGGGTGCGTGGCCGGAGCAGTGACAATACAATGATCAAAAAACTGATGGGCTGGGAACCTAACACCCGGTTGAAGGATGGGCTCACCAAAACGTATCAGTGGATCAAAGGGGAGATGAACGTAGCGGGTTCTGCAAGGATCTCTCTGGTGAATCAGAAATAGCGATGGGTCTGACTTCTGCCGCCTCGCTTGACGAAGTTCGGGACTACTGGAATCGGCGGCCCTGCAATATTCGCCATGGGACCGCGCCTGTGGGTAGTCGGGAATATTTTGATCAGGTGGAGGCCAGAAAATATCAAGTGGAGCCGCACATTACCGCTTTCTCCCAGTTCGAAAAATGGAAGGGTAAGAGGGTTCTGGAAATTGGTTGTGGATTGGGAACAGCGGCGGTCTCCTTCGCCCGGGCCGGCGCGGACTACACGGCCATTGAGCTTTCGGAGGAATCACTGAAACTGGCCCGACGTAGGTTTGAGGTTTTTGGGCTGAATGGCCGATTTTATTCCGGCAACGCCGAAAAGCTCTCCTCGGTTGTGCCTGTGGAAACGTACGATCTGGTTTATTCTTTCGGTGTGATCCACCACGCTCCCCATCCGGAGAAAATCATCTCCGAGGTAAAAGCCTATCTCGGTCCCAGTTGTGAGTTTCGACTCATGCTCTACGCCAAAAATTCCTGGAAGAACTTCATGATTGAGTCCGGCTTGGATCAGCCCGAAGCCCAGTTTGGGTGTCCGATCGCCTTCACCTATACCCCGGAGGAGGTGCGCTCCCTGTTGAAGGACTACGAGATTTTGGAGCTGCGGCAGGATCATATTTTCCCCTTTGTAGTTGAAAAATATGTCCACTATGAATACGAGATGCAGCCATGGTTCCGGGCAATGCCCCCGGAAATGTTTCGAGCCCTAGAAATGAGGCTGGGGTGGCACACGCTAATTCGTTGCTGCTTGCGGTGAGTCTTTGTTCGGGTGGATAAAAAATTATCTGAATCATCATGAAAAATATATCTAATGTCTCCGTTATTGGATTAGGAAAGTTGGGCGGAAGCATGGCAGCTGCATTCGCACATCGCGGATTTAACGTGATTGGAGTGGACATAAACCCTGCTTTTGTCGATGCCTTTAATGCAGGAAAGGCTCCAGTTTACGAAACTGGTTTAGAAGAACTAATAAAAGCCAACCAGCAACGTCTTCGCGCAACCTCCAGTGCCGAAGATGCGGTGCTAAACTCAGATATTAGTTTTGTTATCGTACCGACTCCGAGTGATGATCGGGGTGCCTTTACGTTGCAGTATGCGCGGCATGCCTTTAAGGGGCTTGGCCAAGCCTTGCAGAAAAAAAATTCTTACCATGTGGTGGTCATGACCAGCACGGTTCTACCTGGGGCAACTCGGTATGGCCTTTTGCCGATTTTGGAAAAAGAATCGGGAAAGAAATGCGGCCCAGATTTCGGTCTTTGCTATAATCCCGAATTCATCGCTTTAGGATCAGTCATCCGCGATTTCCTGAATCCCGATTTTTATTTACTCGGTCAATACGACGAGACTTCCGGAGATGCTCTAGAGTCGGTGCATCAACGTGTCTCCTTAAACCAAGCGCCTGTAAAGAGAATGAGCCTGGAAAATGCGGAATTGGCTAAAATCTCCGTAAACAGCTTTGTCACCATGAAAATATCGTTTGCCAACATAATGGCTAATTTCTGTCAAAAAATTCCAGGTGGTGACGTAGATGTTGTCTCTGATGCCCTTGGGTTAGACCAGAGAATAGGCAGGAAGTATCTGACTGGCGGATTTGGATTTGGAGGCCCATGTTTTCCTAGGGACAATGTGGCGTTGGATTTCATGGGTAAAAGCCTCGGTGTCGACACCCGCCTTTTGAGGTCAAATGACGAATATAATCGGCACCTTGCGATCTCTTATCTGGAAAACTTCCGCTCGCTTATTCCCCCGAACAGTACTGTGACCGTCCTTGGGCTTGCCTATAAACCGGACTCCCACGTGGTGGAAGAATCCCCGGGAATTTATCTTTGTCGCGCTTTGGCGGATGCTGGTTATCGCGTGATTGGACATGATCCCTTGGCTGCGGACGGAGCCAGGCAGGCCTTGGGGGAACATGCACTCGTGACAAACTCCTTGGAGCAGGCGTTGAGGGATGCCGATGCTGTTTTGATTTGCACGCCGGACAAATTGTATCGGCAGTTGGAGTCACGAGATTTTTCTGGCGGAGATACAAAACCTTTGGTGATAGATTTCTGGAGAATTTTGCCAAAACTGGGAGGGGATGAGAAAGTTCATTACATCCCTTTCGGAAAACAATCTTGGGAAATAAACCGCGGGAACCTGTTGAAAACACTTTGGGAAAATTAGCTTGCCCTAAGCACCAAAAAGCTTATTTCGGGCAGTTTGATTATTAATTGAAAAGCTTAAAGATCATTTTGATTCAGCCAACTGGCGACAAACCCGGCCACTTTGAAATATATACAACATTGATGGCGCAGGAACTGGCCAAGAAGGGCCATCAGGTGACCGTTATTACCAACCGGCTCAATCCCCAGCGATATTTGAAGGGAAAAGTCCTCTTTAGGCTGCTCCAAGAGGAATCTTCCAATTACTCCTTTTTGAAATTAGAAAATAACCGTAAAAAAAATCCGTTCTCCTACTGGTTTGGCTACTATCGAAACAGTTGGGTTTTCCTGCGTCGGGGATTGAGACAGGCCCAGATTGAGTCTTACGATGCCGCTTATGTGACCGACGTCGAATTTCTGGTCGCCACCATCCTTTGCAAATTGTATCGTAAAACGCTCCCCAAAATCGTAATGCAGGTAAACGCCTCCAACTTTTCCTTTGCCGACTATCCCGGAGGCATTATCAAAAAAATCTACAAAGCTTTCCAGGCCCTCTGTTTCCGTTCGGTGATCGGAAAGGAGATTTCAGCCTTTTCCGTTCTGGGAGAATGGCATATCCCAAGGCTCCGCCGGCAGCTTTCGGTTCCGAAGACGTTTCCCATCGCCTTCATCCCCGATGGAAGCAATCCCGAGTATCAAAAAGAGGAACTTGCTGCAGCCAGAGCGAAACTGGGGATCGATCCTGACTTGTGCGTCTTCTTATTTTTGGGCGTTTTGCGAAAAGAAAAAGGATTAGCCACCCTCGCTTCAGCATTTCATATCCTCGAAAAAAAGGGCCATAAGGCAGGCTTGATCCTGGCGGGGTCGCCTTTTGACTACTCGGATAAGGAAATTAAGGAGCTTTTTGCCTTTGGCCTGTCGGAGGGCTGGTTGATTCATCAAAAGCTGAATTTTATTCCAGAGGAAGAAATGCCACTTTATTTCGGTGCGGCTGACTGCTTTTTGATGCCCTATGAGAAGACGTACAATGCCTCCAGCGGGCCCTTATTTAAGGGCGTGTGTGCTTACGGTGTTCCGGTAATCTGCTCTGAAGTTGGAGAAATGGGTGTATTGGTCAAAAGGCACGATCTTGGTTTATTAAGTAAGCCTGGCAACGCCGACAGTCTGGCTGGGGTTATGATAAAATTTATAGAATCCAGAAGGGATCAGAGGAGTGCATGGTCCCGCAATGCAAAAAAAGTATCCGCCATCAATTCTTGGAAAAGCTTAGCCAACCGCTACACCGATCTTTTTAATATGGTTCTAAAAAAATGAAGCATCTAATTCTTGGGTCACGAGGTCAAATTGGGAATGAATTAGTCAACTTTCTGAAAAAAAACCAGGAGGAGTGTTTAGGCTTTGATATTCTAAATGAACCTGCACAAGATTTAAGAAATAAAAACAATCCCAAATTACTTCGTAGTCTTGCAAAAGCGGACTTCGTACACTTTCTAGCCTTTGATGTGGGTGGATCGCGGTATCTCAAAACTTATCAATATAGCAAAGAATTTATCTCCAACAACCTACGGATAATGGAGTACACATTTGAAGCACTATCTAAAAGCGAAAAGCCTTTTATTTTCGCATCAAGCCAAATGTCAAATATGAATTACTCACCTTATGGAACTCTTAAATCAATTGGAGAGTCATATACCCGCGCTCTAAATGGTCGAATCGTTAAATTCTGGAATGTCTACGGCGTCGAGCACGATTTAAACAAATCTCATGTAATCACAGACTTTATAATTCAAGCAAAAAAACAGCAAAGAATTAAAATGCTGACGGATGGACAAGAATTTCGCCAATTCCTACACGCAGAGGACTGCTCAAGGGGCTTACACATAATTTCAAAAAAACACTCAAAAATACCTCGGACCGCTGATTTATGTCTGACCAATTTTCACTGGTCAAAGATATATTGTGTAGCTGAGATTATTTCGAAAATGTTCGGTGATGTGCCAATAATCCCTGCGAAAAACAAGGATATTGTTCAAAAAAACCTTCGCAATCAACCGGACACCAGATTATTAGATTATTGGCAACCTAAAATTAACCTACAAACGGGGATCAGAATGGTCGCAAAATCAATGGGCTACTTATAATAATGCAAAGTAACACGACAAAAAATTATAACCTATGAAAAGCAATTCTTTTTTTGATCACTATTTTTCATATCTATATGCAATAAATATATAATAATAAATAAGTGAACCTACATATTCTTATAAGAAATAGTTGGCCATACAATATTTACTGTTTGTGCAAGGAGGGTTTGTTTTGGATTAAAAAAAGATACGAAGCGCCCAGTCCACGTTTTATAAAAACTGCAGTTTTACTCCGCAATTCAATTCCTAATGCTGTTTGGGTTGAAACTGGCACGTATTTAGGACAAACCACAAAAGTTTTATCAAAACATGGTTCGTTTGTATATAGTATTGAACCTCAACCACAATTATACGAAAATGCGGCCGGTCATTTTAAAGCACATAAAAATGTCCAAATTATAAAGGGATTAAGCGAAAATATATTTCCTTCTTTATTGCCCTCGCTTTCTGGTAATGTAAATTTTTGGCTAGATGGACACTTTTCAGCTGGAATTACACACAAAGGTCCTAATGAAACTCCTATTTTAATTGAACTGGCCTGTATTTCAAAAAACAGGGTGCGTTTCAATAATATATGTATAATGATAGATGACGTTCGCTCTTTCAAATCAGTTGAAGGAAACAATTCAGGTTATCCACCAATTGGAGAGATCGTAAAATGGGCTGAGTCAAATCAGCTTATCTGGAATATTGAGCAAGACATATTTGTTATTAAATCAAAATAAAATTCTAAAATATAAGTTTTCAAAAACGCTTTAGAAAACAGCATTAGCGGTTTTATAGCGTTGCTATTGATGCAAACCTATTGCTTTCTAAATTTTTTTCTGTGACCAAAAAACTGCTGAGTTTGTGGCTTAAAATACTCTGAACTGAAATATAAATATATCTTAATTGATTTTTCGTTTCTTTTCAGCGTACAACCAGAATAATAATTGCTGCCAAATCTTGTATAATATTAAAACTAAACTTAATAATCAAAAAACCACATAAAGCAAAAAATATAACCAAATACCTTTTTGTAGAAAATAAACGCAGATAATGCTTGTTGCCAAACCCCCTTCATTGATATAGTGGCTGTTTACGTGATTAAAGAGTATTAGAATTTATGTCTTTAAGAGAGTGCTTTAACCGCTGTCAATATTTGCAGGTTGCTAAACGTTTTTTGAGGCCAATCTGGATATTTGCAAACGGACGGACCGGGCAGGATGCATGGCTGTATGAAATAGCTAAGCGATCAAGCGAGCCTATTCATACAATTATTGATGTGGGATCATCAAGTGGCCATTTCTTGCAAAAAGCTGCTATACATTTTCCAAGTTGTTATTATTATCATTTTGAACCAAGGAGAGATGCCGCTCAGGATACTAAAAATATAAGTCAGCAGCTTAAAACTCAATCAACAGTTTTTAATATAGCCTTAGGAGATTTCACCGGAAACTCAGATTTTGCTGTTATGGATTACAGCGATGCCAGTAGTTTAATCAACAGTACAAAGGGAGTATCAACAGGCCTTCAGATTTCAAAAAAAATCCAAGTGCAAGTAGATACATTAGATAATATTGCCCAAAAAATACATTTTGGACAAATAGGCCTCTTGAAGATTGATGTTGAGGGGTTCGAGCTCGCCGTGTTGAAAGGTTCCCTCAAAACGCTAGATTGTGTGAGCAATATCATTATAGAGATCACGCAGCCAAGACATGTAAAGGGCTCAAGCGAGACTCTTGAGATTTTTTCAATTCTATTTCAATCAGGCTTTACTATTATAGACACGTATTGTTGCGATTTTCTTCTGAGTAAAGATTTAGGGGTACTTGCTTCTCACAGCGCTATATGAGTCGTGCAATAAAAAGCGCCATAAATCAGCAAATCCCCGGTGATGTTACAGTCATCAAGCATTCAAAGTTTGAAGACAAACGTGGCTTCCTCAATTGCTTGGCTGAGAGTATGACCAACGATCAGTTCTCTGGATGGTCTCTAAAAATGAGCCATTCAAAGGTTAACGTGGCTCGTGGCATTCATTGGCAACGGCCGGATGCCCCTCAAGAGAAAGTGATCACCCTCCTGCGTGGAATAATCCTCGATGTATTAGTCAACCTCGATCCAAATTCCCAGCAGTTTGGACGGGCTTACCGTTTTCAAATCAATGCTGACGAAGGTGCGACTCTGGTGATTCCACCTCATTATGGCCATGGATTTCTTGCCCTTACCGACACTGACTTCCTTTATCTATGTAAAGGTAAGTATTCGTCACAGAGCGAGTTATCGCTTGGGATTTTTGATTATCTTCAGGACGTAATTTCTCCTCAGACCATAATTTTAAGCAAAAAAGACGCTCAGGCCCTGCCTTTTGACGAATTGGCCTTATCTAAAAAATAATATTCTCAAAAATATATCTTTCCTTTTTGTAATAACCGTATAATCAAGTTTTGTTTTTAATGATTCCTCTTACTAAGCCTGAATTTGATTCTTGTGATGAACAAAGCCTCTTGGAGGCTTTCAGGTCTACTTTTGCTAGCGGTGACGGTCCGGATTGTCGGGCCTTTGAGCGCGAGCTCTCTGCCTATCTGGGTGCTAAGCATGTGTTTTTTGTTAGCTCGTGTACTGCTGCTCTCGACTTAGCCTACATGGTTAAAGACTTTCCGGCTGGATCTGAAGTGCTAGTCCCAAACTTTACCTTCACCTCCACAGCTCTCGCGCCTATATTAAATAATCTAAAAGTAGTGCTTGTCGATGTTGATCCAGAAAACGGAAATATCGACTTCGACGACGCTAAACGCAAAGTCACTAAAAACACCGTTGCAATTTCTCCGGTAGACTATGCTGGGAACCCCGTAAATATAACGCAGATGAAACGCCTTGCTGAAGATCACGGTTTGTACGTTGTGCACGATGCGGCGCAGTCCTTTGGTGCCGAATACAAGGGCAAGAAGATTGGCATCTTTGCCAACGTCACCTGCTTTAGTTTTCACGGCACCAAAAACCTAGTGGTTGGTGAAGGTGGCGCTCTTGCGACCGATGACGACGATTTAGCTCAAAAAATCCTGATTGCCAGGGATAAGGGGACAGACAAACACCTCTACCTACGTGATCCTAACAAACGCGGATATTACGAGTATGTTTCTAAAGGTAACAGCTATGTACAATCCAATTTGTTGGCAGCAATAGGCCGTAGTCAGTTAAAGAAGATCGATCGACTAAATATGCGGCGCGAATCCCTCGCCAAAATATACATTGAAGCTTTTAAAAACCTGCCAAATATAAAGCTGCCTAAAGTCACACCTGACGCAAAATCGAACTGGCATCTTTTTTATATTTTAGTGCCGCCTGCGATTAAGAATAATTTAATTGAAAATATTCGTTTAGGTGGTGTGATGGCTAATATTCATTACAGCCCGTTGCACATGAATCGCTACTATCAAATAACAGAAGATTCCCAAAAACCCCTTTTTCCAAATTCAGTAAAGTACTTTGACTCGCTAATGCGAATACCAATGTTTCCTTCACTTACCGACGCTGAGGCTTCTATGGTCGTGGATGTGGTGCGATCCTCAATTTTAAAACTTTCTTAAACACCCTTTTAGGTTTTTTATGTACCAATCCGGCAACATCGGTTTCAGGCCCATTGAGGAGGCTGATCTAGAAATCCTTAGACGGCTTCGGAATAACATGAGCACTTTTCTTAATCTTGGAACCGTTGACATGGCCTCTCTTCAAGGTCAACAAAGCTGGTGGAAGCGTGACCTCTATTCAGTCCGAGACCAACGTCTGACATTAGTTCAGATCGACACCAAGGAAGTAATTGGTGTGTTGCGGATTACAGGGATCGACCATGAAAACGCCAACTGCGAGGTGGGACTTGATTTGGTGCTGGAAAAAAGAGGCCAGGGCCTTGGTAAGGCAAGCTATGCCTGCGCCCTTGAATACCTTTTCGACCAAAAAAATATGCATATGATTTACGTTAAAGTCGCTGAATTTAATCCTGTTGCAGCAAAACTTTACGAGACACTCGGTTTCGAACGCACTGGTTTCTACAAGGATTATCTGTTCAGGCATGGCAGGTATTGGGACTATCATCTGATGTGCTTGACAAGGACCCGGCACAACGCCCTTCGCAAAACCTAACGTACCCTTCGCTGCGCTTGTACATTCTCAACCAAATAATCGGCGATGCCGATCGTGTGCTGTTCAGTCCGAGTCGTGATAATTGCAGTGAGCCTTATATCACGTTAAAGCAAGACTTGGCCCGACTTGGATATCAATGCGAAGGGCTCAGGGATCAGCCGCTTAACAAAGTTGCATGGGTATTATTCTGGGATATGGACGGGGTAATGCCAAGCAATCGACTTGAAAGAATTAAATATCAACTGCGTCAAATAAAAGCAGGCGGCAACACACGAGATATTTTTGCAGAGGCCAAGCGAATGAAGATGCATATCAAAACAGCCTTATTGATGTTCGAGCCACCGAACGTTTGTCCGCGAAACTGGCATCTGCACGAACACACTAAATTTGATCGAATTTTTACGTGGGACCCGATGCTTATAGATAATAACAAATACTTCCAAATACACTTGCCAAGCCCGAGAACATTTAGCCGACCCCCAGATGTTCTGTTTTCTGCAAAAAAATTAATTGTAGACATTTCAAGCAACAAAAGAACCTATCATTTAAACAGCCTATCCGATTTCCGATATGATACTATCAAATATTTTGCAAAACACCATTCAAACGAGTTCGACTTATACGGATACGGCTGGAATCCCAATTTATTTAAATGGCTATTCATGCAAGCAAAGGGGTCAAAAATATTCTTGGGAAAAGTCGATAATTATCAAGGACCTGCAGGGAAAAAATCTGAGATTTTGTCAAAATACAGGTTTTCTATTTGTTTTGAAAACATAAAAAACCAAAAAGGTTACATTTCTGTAAAAATATTTGATGCAATGCGATGTGGGTGCGTTCCAGTTTATTATGGAGCGCCTGATATAGAAAAATATTTACCTACAAATACTTTTATTGATCGTTCAAAATTCAAAAATCATGCAGAGTTATATCGGCACCTTAAAGCAGTGTCCTGTAAAGAGCACCAAGAGTATGTACAAAACGGCATTAAATTTTTAAAATCTAGCCAAGCAAGGTATTTTTTTTCAAACTATTTTTCAGAAAACATAATTTCAGCTCTTCAGGTAAAAAAACAAACAAATAACAGATGCTTGGCGTAATTAATACATTACTTCTTTGGAGCACAGCAAGCGAAATCCTCTTAAGAGTTTTGCGAATTATTTCATGGATATTTTTGGCAAAGTTTCTGGGGCCAAGCGAATTCGGAATATTTTCCTACTTTTTTGCTGCTACTGGGGCAATGTTCAGTACCGTTGATTTGGGTTTTAACCAGGCAATCCAACATAAAATTTTCTCAAAAAACAGTGATAAAGATATTTTGAACTATTGTATTTGCAAAGCAGTTCTAAATTCTACAGGGATCGTCATATTTAGCTCATATTGTTTTTTTCAAAACTACTCAATAACCAAATTACTGACTGCAATATGTTTGATGTTGGTTTTGATGACTTTAGATTCGTATGGAATAATTTCAGCTTATTTGCGTTCCCAACAAAAGTTTGCCGCTGATTTTATAATAAAAAGTATTTGGGCCCTCTGCTCTTCCGCATCATTATGTGGAGCTGCTTTTATCACTACAAAAGCTGATAAGACTGCTTTAATATACTTTACCTGTTCCCTTATTTTAGTGCCATTAAGTTCGTATACATTAAAAAATGTAAAACGCCCAAATATTAAGACTGTTTTGGTGTTATTTAAAAATATTAAAGAAACCTCGATGCAATTCTGGTTCGTCGGAGTGTTTACGACCCTATTTCTCAACATTGATATCTTCATTGCCAACAAATACACAGACACCTCAAGTTTAGGGCTTTACGCAGCTGCGCAAAAAATAATATATGTTGCTCAACTACCGGCAGCTATTGCGAGTCAGGTAATATTGCAGGCATTTGCAGCAGACATTTATAGAAAAAAACATGAATGGGTAAAAAAACTATATTATATTTCGGGCATCCTCTGTACTTTATCATTATTATTTTCAGCAATCTTCCTCTTTTATAGCCCATTCATCGTAAATATATGTTTCAACGAAAACTATTCTGTTTCAGCTCTGTGCCTTAAACAAATGGCTTATGGTTTAATCGGCTTGTTTTTTTATCCAATGTTTTCAACCTTACTAATTTTACTTAATGAATTTAAGTTGTATATTTTTATATCTACATTGTTAATCGGATGTATTTACATGATAATGCTAAAAAGTGTGTTAAGTCACGGCATCGTTGGTGTTGCGACTGCGCAAAGTTTAGCGAACATAATACTTGCTGTTTGCTATGGCGCAGCCATTATTTTTGCAATTAGCAAGCAAAAACTTAAATCAAGCTTATTATGTATTATTGATCCGGGGAAGAGTTCAGAAAGCCTCTTGAAAAACTGTATACTTAAAAACAAATAAATGAGACATCTTATACTTAGATTTAGTGGGCAGATTGGAAATGAGCTAATTAACTTTCCTAACAAAATAAGGAGCAGTGTTTAGCTTTGATATTTTAGATGGTAAACAATATGACTTAACATGTAAGAATACCTAAACCTATGGCATCACCTGGCTAGTGCTGGCTTTGTTTTCCTAGCTTTTGATGTCGGTACGTCAAGGCGTCCAAAAAAATACCAATGCAGCAAAAATTCATTTCGAACAAAATACAAATAATGGAATGCACCTTTGAAGCAGTATAAAAAACCAAAAAGCACTTTCTTTTTCCATCAAGCCAAATGTCTACTATAAATTACTCATCTATTGGGACCCTCAATTCAATTGGAGTATTATGCACGCGCTCTCTGAATGGTATGGTAGTAAAATTCTGGGACGTCGCTGGGGTGGAGCATGACCTAAACAAGTCTCATGTAATTACTGATTTTTTGCTTCAAGCAAAAAATAAGAAAAAATAAAAATAATGGCAGAAGGAAGCGAGCTTCGTCGATTCCTGCACGCTTGTCATTGTCAGCGGAAATTGCACTATTTGTCGAAAATTTCTGTAAATTTTCGAAACAAAATAATTTCTGCATAACTAGTTTTACATGGACTTCTATTTATAACGTGGCAAAGCTTATTTCAAAGATATTCGGTAATGTGCCAATTTATCTGGCTAAAACAAAAGATACTGTTCAAAATAGCATGCGCAACAAACCAGACCGCTTGATTTTAAATTACTGGAAACCACAAATCAATCTAGCCCAAGGTATTAGTATGATCGCTGATTCAATGGAAATTCTTTGAATCATCAATGCGTATTCGCAATTTGCGAAATCATACAAAATGTGAGCTAGGATATATTTCCTTTAATATATAAAAAAAATCTGATAAAATTCTTGACTAAGTATGTATGGCTCAATTAAATATATCGTAGCTTTCTATTTTTAACTCTTGCAGCGTAAAATTGCAACTTTTCTTAAAAACTCATGATGAAATGTAGTAACGTGCTAGTAAGCATTATTATACCTACTTTAAATTCAGCAAAATATATAAAACTTTGTTTGAATGGAATTGAAAAACAAAGTTATAAGCATTTAGAAGTAATTGCAATTGATGGCGGTTCAACCGACAGCACCCTTAATATTTTAAACCAGTATAAGAAATATCTTAAAATCAAAATCATTAGTTCCCCGGGCTCAAATATGGGTGAAGCGCGCAATATTGGACTAAAAAGAGCTAATGGGGTGTTTGTAACATTTTGCGATTCTGATGATCTATACAAAAAAAATAAGATCCTTCATCAAGTAAAGTGGTTACTAAAAAATCCCGCTGTTGATTTAGTATATACCAATGCACTTCATCGTGAACAAAATAAAAAAAGCTGCTTTCTAAATCGACCAGCTGAAAAATTTAGTGGGCATATATTATCAAAAATATGTCGTCGGCAATTTATCAACTTAAATACTGTACTTTTGCGAAATAAAAAAAATAAAAGCCCAGTGTTTCCAAAAGGAATCTCCGGAAAATACGGCGAGGACTGGGCATTTCTAATTAATTGTGCTCTTCGAAAGTTTACTTTTGCATGGTTGCCATTTAATGACACGATTGTTTCAATCCGCAAGGGGAGCCATACAACTATAGAGAGGCAATTTTTAATGAAGCTTATTGCCTTAAATAATTTCAAAAATAATTTAGACCGATTTCAAGAACAGGGGATACCATTCAATGAACTGGTGAAAGTATACTTATCGAGGTTTGTAAAAACTTTTCTGACCTCATGGTTTTGTGGTGTGTCGGAAATAAGTCAATCTAATAAAAGATATGCTAAAGTTTTTATAAAATGTAAAAAAGAAATATATATAATTTATGCTATTAGGCGACTTTTGCACCCTTTTGAAAAAGAAATCTCAGCATTTTTGCTCAAGCTTTGGATTCAAAAAAGCAAAAAAATGTATATATATCCCCGACTTATTAAACAGGTTTTTTGAGTCACCAAAAAATATCGATATCAATATGTACAAAAAAACATTGCATATTTTTGTGACGCTATTGTAATCAAATGAAAAGTACAATAACTGCGATCATTACTACTTTTAATCGACGACTTCTTTTCGAGCAGGCGCTTAAATCTGTTCAACAGCAAACAAAAAAAGAAATTCAAATACTAATACTTGATAATTCCAGTTCAGATGGAACTTCAGAATATATTAGCACATTAAACGATTCGAGAATTACTTACATTAGACACGCGCACATGGGAATTGCTCAGCAAAGAAACTTGGGCATAAAACTCGCCAAAGGCGATTACGTCGGATTTCTCGATGACGATGATCGGTGGCTACCAGAAAAAATTCATTTGCAATTAGCCGCATTTGAAAAAGCTCCATCCGAGCTGGCCTTGGTTTATGGCGGCTTTGAATTTTATAATGATGATGGCAAAAAGTGGGGCGCAAACACCCAACGTATTCAGCGTGACTATTATAAAAATCTGCTTTGGGCTCGAGATCCCTTTACTGGATCTGCGTCCAATCCGCTATTAAAAAAAGAATCGGTGCTGGCAGTGGGCGGATTCAATGAAAGAATAAAAGTTGGAGAAGACTGGGAATTATACTTGCGTCTGGCATCCCAATACCCATTTTTTAGGATAAAACAAAAAATCCTTGAAATTAGGCAGCACACTGGGAGGAGACTGGGCGACCAATTGAAATCGGCACTAAAAACAGAAACTTATGTATATCGACGACATTTTGATTGTATGAATCAAGCACTATTGTCAAGATATGAGCAAAGAATCGCAGGCAAACTTATCAGACTATCAAAGAAATCTTCCGCAAGGGCTTTTTTAAAGAAGTCAATTCGGAATAACATCTTTAATTCCTTTGCATGGTTCCAATTAATATTAAGTTATACATCATGTACATGCTACAGCCTTTTTCACCGAAAATATACAAAGTACCTAAAGCGATGGTAGAACTTAAAAAAAACCTCTGGCCTGCAAAAATATTTATTTTAGTTCAATCTTTATGCTTTATTGTTTTTTTATTCGAACATCCTATTATTTCCTTTCTAAATGCAAGTTCCAATGTTCCAACTATTGAATATTCGAATTCTTGCTTCGGGACGATCTGTTCATTTTCTTTAATAGTCATAACTTTTCTTTTTTTGCTTAAAGTCAAAACACTAAGACCGAGCAACTATAAAATAAAAATACCAAGTAGATTACTTGTACTATCACTTTTATGTGAATCACTTTTGACTTTTAAACTCTATTATTTTGCAGAATCATCTGCATTACTTCGCGAAGCAATCGATAGTGGTGAAGTATCAGTTGGCCTTGCAAGGATAAATACCTTTTTTCTATATTTTTTAGCAATGCTTTTTTTTGGCAAAATTGGAAATATAAACCATCACTTAAAAAAGTCTGATGTTTTAATTGCCTGTTACTTCTTTACCTTGTTCTTTTTTAAAGGACTAATATTTTCATCGCGAGGCAGCTTCGCGAATATAATTGCTTTTTCTTTTGCTGGATATACATTCTTTAGAAGTAATATCAGCTTCACGATAAAACAAATCATAATGACAGCATTTATACTGATAGTTGGATCCTTTTTATTAACTTCAATGCGGTCTGGAAGAATCCTAATGGATGACGATTTATTTTCAGCAGTGGTGTCAAAACTTTCAGGGAACTTTAATGTAACATGCAAATACTTGAATAACGAGCTGCTTGTGACAGATGTCTATAACCTTGGTCAAAATATTTGGTTCGAGGAAAGCAATAATCCTGATTCTTCTTTAAATCTAAAGTATTTGTCAATAAAGCAATCCATTAATCAATATACTAACGTTTTGTTGTCCAAACCCTTTGATCCAAGCGAAGGTTATTATTTTAAAATATATGAAAACCTTCCCTTTAATTCATCTAACTTTCTTTTCAAATTCTTAGTTTTTAAAGGGCTATTTCCATTTGTCTTTTGCTTAATATTTACCTTTTACATGATATTTTCCAAACTTTCTCCGGCATCCTGTTTCTTTGTGTACTGTTTAATGATGATTTTTTCGGTATTATCGTTTACTGCTAACCCCTTTTTTGATATTCCTTTTTGCTTGATACCATTTTTCGGGTTATTATTTAACAAATGTTTTGTGCGTATACGATATTGCAGTAAAAACTTTTAGCTTGATCATCAAGCTTAGTTTTCTTCAGCAGAGGGTGAATTATTTTTTTGAAATTATGAGTATATGCAGATACGTAATAACAAAGTTTTAGTATTAATGCTTAAAGTAAATTTTATTTAAATGAAAAAAGTCTTAGTTACCGGATGCGCTGGTTTTATCGGGAGCTCTTTGGTGGAAAAGCTTCTGGACAAGGAGATTGAGGTGGTAGGTATGGATAATTTATGCACGGGTCAAAAAGGATTCCTTAGGATTCAAGTGGGCAACCGCTTATTTCGTTTTCTAGCGACTGATTTATTGAGTCTGGGTGACTTAAAAAAAGCCATGAATGGATGTGATTTTGTCTGGCATCTTGCAGCCAATGCTGATGTCCGTTTTGGGCTTCAACATCCCGGGAAAGATTTAGAGCAAAACACACAGGCAACTTTCAATGTTCTCGAGGCCATGCGTGCCAACGGAATTACAAAAATTGCATTTAGTTCCACGGGCTCGGTTTATGGTGAAGCGAAAATTTTTCCCACGCCTGAGGATGCCCCTTTTCCTGTCCAAACATCGTTATACGGCGCCTCCAAGCTCGCTGGAGAATCTCTAATTCAAGCTTACTGCGAGGGCTTTGGGTTTCAGTCATGGATCTTTAGGTTCGTTTCAATACTTGGTGAGCGATATACTCATGGACACGTGTTTGATTTCTATAAGCAGTTGAGAAGTGACCCATCGTGTTTGAGGGTTTTGGGAAACGGAAAACAAAGAAAGTCTTATCTCTATATTCAGGATTGTTTGGATGCTATGCTCTTGGCAGTTCATAAAGCCAAAGATAAGGTAAACCTATTCAACCTAGGAGTGGATGGATATTGCCAGGTCAACGATTCCATTGGTTGGATCTGTCGGGAGATGGGGGTCAAACCTAAGTTTGAGTATTCAGGCGGCGATCGCGGTTGGGTGGGCGACAGCCCATTTATTTTTCTGGATACAAAAAAAATCCAATCTCTGGGCTGGAAGCCAACAGTGAGCATTGAGGAAGGAGTCTTGCGCACAGTCCGATGGCTTCGGGAGAATGAATGGGTTCTGGAGGCTCGCTCTTGAAGATTGCTGTTCTCGGATTATGGCATCTGGGCTCAGTCACGGCGGCTTGTTTGGCGGCTTCCGGCCACCGGATCAAAGCCTGGGATCCCGACGCCTCCTTGCTCAACAAATTAAAAAAGGGAGAACCACCTGTGAAGGAGGCTGGCTTGCAAGAGACTATCCGCAGAGGAATCTTTTCTGGAAAAATTCGTTTTTGTAGCACCTCACAAGAAGCGGTAAACGATTGTGATGTTGTCTGGATCGCTTTTGATACCCCTGTGGATGACTATGACCGGGCTTTGGTGCATGTGGTCGAAAAACAAATTCTCCGGGCCTTGCCAGAATCCAAAAAAAACGCCCTTTTTATCCTTTCTTCGCAACTTCCCGTCCTGACGACCTGGCGTTTGGAGAAGGCCGCTCAAAAACATAATTGTCCAAGAGCCTTTGCGGTCATCCCAGAAAACCTTCGACTGGGGCAGGCGATGAACGTCTTTTTGAGGCCTGACCGGGTGGTCGCAGGCGTCCGGAATTCCAGAAGTCGAGCAATCATCGAAAGGATATATCGTCCCATCACAGACAAAATCGTTTTTATGAGCGTTGAATCCGCCGAGATAACCAAACACGCCATCAACGGTTTTCTGGCCACTTCAATTACTTTCATGAACGAAGTGGCTAGAATCTGTGAAGTCACCGGTGCAGATGCTCGGGAGGTGGAAAAAGGGTTAAAGACAGAGAGCCGGATTGGTCCCAAGGCTTACTTACGGGCCGGTTCAGCATTTGCGGGCGGGACTCTGGCGAGGGACGTTTTGTACTTGAGCCAAGTTGGTCGGAAGATGAAAACTCACCCGATCCTTTTGCCCAGCATCTACCGTAGCAACCGATACCATGCAAAATGGCTCCAAAACAAAATCTGCACCCTGTTTCCTAATCTAAAAAACAGAACTATCGGAATTTGGGGAGTTACTTACAAGCCAGGCACCAGTACCCTACGAAGATCTCAATCCGCTTCACTGGTTCAATGGCTGTCCAAACGGAAAGCCAGAGTCCGCTATCACGACCCGGAGGCCGATAGCTTGCCTTCCCTCGCGAACGTGCAGAGGGTTTCCAGCCCTCTATCTGCTCTCCAAGGTGCGGATGCCTTGGTGATCGGGACACTATGGCCGGACTATCGAAAGATCCCCCTAAAAAAAATAGGGCAAATGATCAAAGGCAAGCCCTTGCTGGATCCAAATGGATTTCTTGAAGTCAGCGGCCCCACCGTGCATGGCTTTCAGTATCACCGAGTGGGCACTCCTCGCCGCGTGTAAAAATGGATAATTCACCTTGGGATCTCAAGGGAAGAACCGCTTTCATCACCGGTGGAAGCCGGGGACTTGGTGAGGCCATGGCCAAGGCGTTTTTGGAGGCTGGGGCTAATGTTGCCTTCTGTGCACGCTCCACTGATGAGTTGGAAAAAACCGCGCAAAGGCTATCCCGAAAGTATGCTAGCAAGCGGATCTTGGCTCTTCCTTTGGACGTCACAGATATGTCTGCAGTGCAAGAATCCGTAGATAGGATTTTAAGGGCCTTTGGCGATTTACAGATTTTGGTCAATAACGCCGGGGTTTATGGCCCCATGGGCTCACTTTGGCAAACCTCTTTGGAAGAATGGGACAGGGCACTGAAAATCAACCTTCAGGGATCTGTCTATCCCGTCCGGGCGGTGGTGCCCTATTTTCTTGAAAAGGGCTACGGTAAAATCATTCAGATTTCCGGCGGGGGAGCGACCAGCCCCTTGCCGCGCATCACAGCCTATGCCGCATCCAAAGCCGCGATCGTTCGGCTGGCAGAGAGCTTGGCTCAGGATCTCAAGGGCAAAGGCATTGACGTTAATTCCATTGCCCCTGGCGCCTTGAATACCAGGATGATGGATGATCTGTTGAAGGCCGGGCCGGAACTGGTGGGCGAAGAATTCTTTACCAAGATGAAAAAAGTGTCTGATCAGGGAGGAACCGACTTAGATGTGGGTGCCCGTTTGGCAGTGTTTTTGGCTGCGAAAGAGAGTGATGGCATCACCGGGCGGCTGATCAGTGCCCCATGGGATAAGTGGGAAGATTGGCCCAATCATCTAAAGGAATTAGATGGCTCGGATGCTTACACCTTGCGGAGGATCACGGGCAAAGAGCGGGGCTTTAGTTGGGGAGATCGGTGAAAATCGGCCTCGGCATCATCGGGTGCGGATTGATCGGCAACAAAAGAGCCAAGGCCCTGGGACCATCGTTCAAACTCATCGCCTGTTATGACGCCTCCAAAGAACGGTCGGAAAGATTTGCCCTGGATCATCACGTCCGGTCTTGCTCCTCCGTTTCCACGGTCCTCCAAGACCCGCAGATTAAGGCTGTATTTATCTCCACTTTGCATAACTCCTTGGCATCATTAACTCTGGCCGCCGTCCGTGCGGGCAAGCATGTCTTAGTGGAGAAGCCGGCAGCCCGTAGCGCCCGGGAGCTTCTTCCTGTGCTCGCGGCGGCCAAGAAAGCGAGCGTGCAGGTGCGGGTGGGTTACAACCACCGTTTTCACCGCGCCTTTCGCAAAGCTCGGGAGATTGTGGATGCAGGAAAGCTAGGTCCCTTGATGATGATCCGGGGCCGTTATGGGCACGGGGGAAGATTAGGTTATGAAAAGGAGTGGAGAGCGGATCCCAAAAAATCAGGAGGCGGGGAATTGATCGATCAGGGGGTCCATCTAATCGATTTGGCACGCTGGTTTCTTGGGGATTTTAAAGAAGTCGACGGATTTGCCCAGACCCTGTTTTGGAAAATGCTGGTGGATGACAACGCGTTCTTGCTCCTGAGGACAGCGCGAGGACAAACGGCTAGCCTGCATGCCAGCTGTACGGAGTGGAAAAACCTTTTTTCGTTTGAAATCTATGGCCGGAATGGAAAATTGCATATCGAAGGATTGGGCGGAAGTTACGGCTTGGAAAAACTTACATGGCACCGGATGTTGCCCCAAATGGGACCGCCTGAGACCAAGATTTGGGAGTTCCCCCCCGCAGACGATTCGTGGCAGGTCGAAATGAACGAATTTGCGAATGACATCCGGCTACGCCGAAGTCCCAAGCCGGGCCTCAAGGATGGGTTGGAGGCCTTGAAAATTGTGGATACCATCTACCGCAAGTTCCGATGATTATCGCCCGCAGTCCCTTACGAGTCAGCCTAGGAGGAGGCGGAACGGACTTGCCCTCCTACTACAGGGAACATGAGGGGTTTCTTCTAGCGGCGGCGATCGATAAATATGTCTTTGTCACGGTTATGAGGCCCTTCACTCCAGGGGTCTTCCTAAAATACTCCAATCTTGAAAATGTAAAAAAGATACACGAGATAAAACATCCCATCATCCGGGAGGTGCTGACTATGGAGGTGCTGGAAGTGCCCCAGGTGGAAATCACCACCCTAGCAGATATTCCGTCGGGAACTGGGCTTGGCTCCTCCGGCAGCTTTACCACGGCCTTGATCAAGGCGGTGTATGCCCACCGAAGAAAACTCATCTTGCCGCAGGATTTAGCGGAGTTGGCCTGCCATGTGGAAATTGATCGTTTGCAAGAACCGATCGGTAAACAGGATCAGTACATTGCTGCCTTTGGGGGTCTGACTTGTTTTACTTTTCACAAGGATAACCGCGTAACCGCTAAGCCGCTGAAAATCTCTCGGGAAACCCTACATGATCTCGAGGACCATCTGCTCCTATTCTTTACCGGATTTTCGCGAAGCGCGGGTGGAATCCTCAAAGACCAGAAAGTCCGCACCCAAAAGAATGACGCCGAGATGCTGAAAAACCTGCATACTGTGAAGGAGCTTGGATTCCGCAGCCGGGATGCACTGGAGGCCGGAGACTGCAAAAAATTTGGCCAAATCATGCATGAGCATTGGGAGCACAAAAAAAGGAGATCCGGTGGAATGAGCAATCCGAAGATCGACGAGTGGTATGAACTGGGAATGAAAAATGGGGCGGTGGGGGGCAAGCTGGTGGGAGCCGGGGGAGGCGGGTTTTTGATGTTTTATGCTGGGGATCGAAAGAAATTACTGCTGGCTATGGCAAAGGCGGGTCTGGAAGAGGTGCGTTTCCGCTTCGATTTTGAGGGGACAAAGATCGTCCTCAACGACTGATGCTGCCGGTGGCGATCTTGGCTGGCGGGTTAGCAACTCGACTCCGGCCTATCACGGAAAATATTCCCAAAGCACTGGTTGAGGTTGCAGGAAAGCCTTTTGTCTATCACCAGCTGGATTGGCTGAAGCGGCAAAAAGTGCAGCGGGTTGTGCTGTGCGTAGGGTATTTAGGCGAAATGATCCGGGAACAGGTGGGATCAGGCGAGCGCTGGGGAGTTCAAGTCGAGTATTCTTTTGATGGAGACAAATTGCTGGGAACAGGCGGGGCACTACACAAAGCCCTACCCCTTCTTGGAAGGGACTTTTTTGTATTTTATGGAGATTCTTTTTTACCTATACATTTTTTTCCAGTTCAGACGGCCTACATGGCTTCTGGAAAACCAGCTTTAATGACCTTTTTGAGAAACCAAGGTCGATGGGATCGAAGCAACGTCGAGGCGCGTAGCGGAAGGTTGATTGCCTACAATAAGAGAGAGCCGACTTCCGCCATGGAGTATATCGATTATGGGTTGGGGGTGTTGTCGGCCGGGGCGCTGGAGGCAAGGGGTGGAGGCGAACCTTTTGATTTAGCAGAGCTATATCAGGAATTAGCCGCAAAGGGGGATTTGGCCGGGCATGAGGTTGTGCACAGATTTTATGAGATTGGCTCGAAAGAGGGTTTGGCGGAGACGGGAAAGTTCTTAAGCTCTTAAATCTCATGAATTATTCGGAAGCACACCTGCAGGAGGCGAGAGCCGTTTTAGATAAAATTGACACCGTTGCGGTGGAGAAAATGGCCGATCTCATGGCTGAGATAAAGCCGAAGGGTGGGAGGTTATTTTTTTTGGGGGTGGGTGGAAGTGCGGCCAACTGTTCTCATGCAGTCAACGACTTCCGTAAAATAGCGGGAATTGAGTCCTATGCCCCCACAGACAACGTCTCCGAACTGACGGCCCGGACCAACGATGAGGGGTGGGCAACTATTTTTGTCGAGTGGCTGAAGACAAGCCGCTTGGGGAAAAACGATGCAGTTTTTGTGATGTCCGTAGGGGGTGGGAGTTTGGAAAAAAATATCAGCCCAAACCTAGTGTCGGCCCTTCAACATGCCAAATCGGTGGGTGCTAAAATTCTTGGAATCTTGGGGCGAGATGGTGGGTATACAGCCAGGGTGGCTGATGCTTGCTGCATTGTTCCCACAGTGAATCCTGAAACCATCACCCCACATGCCGAGTCATTTCAGGCGGTGATTTGGCACCTTCTGGTCTCCCATCCCAAGCTGAAGGTGAATGCGACCAAATGGGAGTCGGCCACCCTTTGAAACCGGGCGTCTTTTTGGATCGGGACGGGGTGATCAACGAGGCGATAGTCAAGGAGGGAAAGCCTTATCCGCCCAAAGGTGTGGAAAACCTCCGAATTTTGCCTGGGGTCAGAGAAGCCTTGGAAAAGCTAAGGCAAAAAGGCTTTCTGAATCTGGTGGTGACGAACCAACCAGATGTAGCCAGAGGCAAAACACCCAAGAAAGTGGTAGACGCAATCCACGAAAGATTGAAAGGGGAGCTCGCGTTGGACGCGATTTATACATGCTGGCATGACGACAAGGACAACTGTAATTGTCGCAAGCCCAAACCGGGCTTATTGGAGCAGGCAGCGCGGGAGCACGGTGTTGATTTAAAAAGTAGCTATATGGTGGGGGATCGCTGGCGGGATGTGGAGGCAGGAGCGGCAGCGGGTTGCCGGACTATTTTTGTTGATTACCGATATAATGAAAAGAAACCAGTGGAACCGGATTATTTGTGCTACAGCCTGAAAGAGGCGGCGGCATGGATTGAAAGCAGGGAGGACAAAACATGAAAAAAGTAGAGCAGCTAAAAGTAAAAATATTTGCGGACGGTGCGGAGAAGGCGGGGATGTTGGATATGTATGCCAAGCCATACATCAAGGGTCTGACCACCAACCCGACGCTAATGAAAAAAGTCGGCATCACCGACTACCGCGCCTTTTGCAAAGACATTCTCACCTCCATCAAAGACAAGCCATTGTCATTTGAGGTTTTCTCTGACGACTTCTCAGAAATGGAGAGGCAAGCACTGGAGATCGCAAGTTGGGGGGAGAATGTGTATGTGAAGGTGCCGATCACCAACACGCGCAAGGAGGTGATTTATGCGCTGATTCGTAAACTGGTAATGAAAAAAGTGAAATTGAACGTAACCGCCCTAATGACCTTGGATCAAGTTAAGGGGACGGTTGACGCGCTGGACCCAACCGTACCCAGCTACATCTCGGTTTTTGCGGGAAGAATTGCCGACACTGGCCGAGATCCTCTTCCCCTGATGGTGGATTCACTAAAAGCTATGGGAAAGAATCCCAAAGCAGAGTTGATCTGGGCCAGTCCACGGGAGCTCCTGAATATCTTTCAGGCAGATGAGATCGGTTGCCATATCATCACCGTGACCAACGACATCTTGAAAAAACTTAGCTTGGTGGGATATGACCTTAGTGATTACTCGCTGGATACAGTGAAGATGTTTTATCAAGATGGCTTGGCAGCTGGCTTTAAGCTTTAAATGCGACCTCCATCGGTTTCCGTTTTCATTACCACCTGTAACGAGAAAACTTACTTAAAAAGAATCTTAGAGGATCTTGATCAGCAGGATTTCGGAGATTTCGAAATCCTTCTCTTGGAGGCTGGGGAGAACCACAAAAGTCTGGCCCTGGCTGCTCTAAAAAAAAGGGCCCCTTTACTGCGTTACTTCCACAAAAAGGGGGCTTCACGTTCGTTGGCTCTTAATCAATTGGTGAAAAAATCAACCGGAGAAGTCCTAATACGGCTCGATGCAAGAACACATATCGAAAATAACTACATCAGTAAAATCGTAGAACTATCGGAGAAAACGGGGGCGACCAACGTTGGCGGGGTTATGTGGCCCACCGGAGAGTCGTGTGATCAGCAAGTCATCGCCGAGTTAATGAAATCCCCGTGGGTATTTGGGGGGGGCAGGTTCCGGAAAGCGGGATTTCGCGGCGAGGCGGAAACCGTTTATTTGGGGGCTTTTAGGAAAAGAGATATAACATTTTCGGAATGGTATGACTCAAAACACCCGCAAATAAGTGAAGATTCCGACCTAAATTACCGCTTGCGTAAACTGGGGAAAAAAGTGTTTATCGACTCTTCAATTGTGGCTTATCACTATCCAAGAGAAAACTTGTCCAAGTTCTTCAGGCTCTGTTTCAACTACGGGTTAGGACGTGGCCTTTTTATTTTGAAGCATAAAACTTTCCTTGCGCCCCGGCAGTTTCTTTTTGTAGCTGGGGCCCTTGGTTTTGCGGTTTTGGGTGGAGCAAGCTTACTGTCTCCTTTTTGCAAAAATCTGGTCATCTTGCTAATTGCTATCTATTTTGGACTTGCACTTGCTTTAAGTTTAGAGCAAAAAGGATCATTCGGGCACAGGAAATTGTTTTTTTTAGGAATCATGGGAGCCCATCTGTGCTGGCTTGGCGGACTGCTTTCTAGTCCGATTCAGTATTTTAAGGATCTTCGGTTAAGCAACTCTCCAAAAAATTTATGAATGCTATTGAGCGAAAGTTTATAGTTCTTCTTGTGGACACTGCCGCTTGTATCTTTTGTTGTACCGCAGCTTTTTACCTCGCAGTTGCGCTTACGCCCACCAAAGTTGCTGGAATAGTTGTTCAGATACCTTGGCTTTACATTGCTGGGGGAATAATGTTTGTGGTAGCGATTTTTAACGACTGTTACTCCATTGAAAGCCTTGGAAGGCAAGAAAAGTTCTTCACGCGTTGGCTTGTGGCTTGGCTGGTCAGTTGCTCGATTTATTTTGTCATTTTTTTGTTTTTTAGCCGAGAAAGCCAAGCCTTCCGTCCTGAGTTTGTCGTTCCTCGGCTCCTGCCAAGCATTTTCCTTTTCATTCTTCTCCCTGGTATTCCGATTGCCCGGATGGTTTATGCGAAAGTCTTTGGCTTCGCTCTGCGAGCCTCCCCAGCCCTGCTTGTGGGAAAGTCCGCTTCTTGTGAGCATTTCAGGAGCGAGATTAACCAGGCCGGATTCAGAAGCTGGGACTTTATCGCCCAGCTGGATCCATCCACCGGTCTGATCTCTGGCATGGAAGTGATGAAAGAAACGGGAATTCAACTTTCAGAACTTCCTAGGTTTGTGGACCGCATGAAGATATCGGAAATCATCCTTACCGATCCCAGTGGACTTTCCAGTGAGGCCCTCACCGGCTTGATGAACTGCTTTGAAAGGGGCGTGGAGATACTTTCCCTCGAACAAGCATTTGAAAAGACGATGAGAAAAATCCCAGTGGAGCATTTGGGTGAAGGATGGCTGCCCACCACCTTTTGGGCCCATGTCCAGGTGCCGCTCTTTTACCGTGTTTTCAAGAGGATTATGGATGTTTGCGGCGGTGTAATCCTGTTGGTCGTTACGTCGCCACTCATGGCAGCGGTCACTGTTTTGATCAGATTGACCTCCATAGGCCCAGCCATTTACCAGCAGGACCGAGTGGGTCTGCACGGGCAGAGGTTTGTGATACGCAAATTCCGAACCATGGCCGACCTGCCAAAAGACAAAGGCCAAAAGTGGGCGGAAAAAAATGATCCCCGTATCACCCCAGTAGGCAAAATTCTCAGGAAACTAAGGATTGATGAACTTCCTCAGCTTTTCAATGTAATTCGAGGCCAGATGAGCTTGGTCGGGCCCCGTCCCGAGCAGCCCGATATTGTGGCCAAACTGGAAAAGGAAATTCCATTTTTCCGTGCCCGCGGCAAAGTGCTGCCTGGAATCACCGGCTGGGCTCAAGTAATGTACCGCTACGGAAACAGTGTGGACGACAGCCGGATCAAGCTGGAGTACGACCTATTTTACATCAAAAACCGATCGATCCTGTTGGACCTGATTATTCTGGCCAAAACCGTCCGAATCGTGCTGGGATTTAAGGGGCACTAAAAAATCCCGAATGGGATTTTATTGGAAGATAGAATATAGGAAATGGAAGATATGGTAGCGAAGAGAGATTAGGATTAAGATAAAAAAGGGTGTCGGTGGGCGGCAGGTTTTTAATTTTAGCAAACCCCAGTTTCTTTAAGCCGGAACCTAAACATAAACGAAAAAACACCAGATAGTGGTTTGACGAAGCGAATAGCGGATCTCCTCTGGCCTGCAGGGGTGTCGCTTTTGACTGGCCTGTTGGGACTATACATCGCCACTTTGGGCCTATTTGCAATTGGGATTTCAATAACAGTCTGGCATGGCCTTAGCTTTATTTTGTGTGCACTAGTGACAGGGTATTTTGCGATCAGAAGTTCATCGCGAATCGATAGCATTAAAAAATCCGGGATTGTTTTGGGAATCAATCTAGCCGCCTGTGGCCTACTGGCCTTGATTTCAGCCCAGTTAGATGACTTGAGCTGGGACGGAATGAGTGGACGAATAGAGGTGGTCTTGGGGCTTTCTGAGGGATGGAATCCCGTCAAAGATCCATCCTTTCAAGAGGGGGTAAAACTTGGGGAGACAAATCCTTACCTCAGGGGATCGTTTGTCGTGCAGTCGGGCTACCAGTACGGTTTGGGAAACCTACTTTCGGCTTATTTGGCCAAGATCACAGGGAGTCTCAATGCGGGGAAGGCGATCACACCAATCTTGGCATTAGCTTCGTTCGGCATCTGCTTCAGTGCATTCAGTGCTCTGTCCCTAGGTTCTGGATGGTGCTGGGCCTTATCCTTTTTGGCGGCACTAAATCCTGTCTGCATCTATCAAAGCTCCAGCTACTACATCGACGGGCATACAGGAGCCCTATTTACCGCCATGCTGTTCAGTGCCCTTCGGCTTCTGCTTTGTCCTATGAGTATCGATGGAGTCTTGGCCTTGGTCGTCGCCTTTTTGGGGCTATCGGCAGCCAAAACCTCGGGACTTCTTTACGGGGTGGTTATCGATGTGGTTTTTTTCGGATTCTACGCGTTGACCCATCTGAAAAACTTGAAGCCGATTCTGGTTTTTATCGGGATCAATGCGTTGGTCACATGGCCAGTGGGAGTGATGTTTCGAAAAGCGGGTGGGTTTCAAAATCTTTCTGTGGCTTATCTACAAAATGCTACAAATATGGCCACACCGGGATATGGGGTCGGGCAAGGCTCTTTCGGGCTCGATGTGATGCCCAAACTTGATCGTTTGCAGGTTTTTCTAATGTCCTATATGGCGCCTACGGAGATCATTGCCGACAAAGTCAAAACGAAGTTCCCCTTTTGGCTGAATCGAAGGGAATTGTCGGTTTTTGAGGATATCACGCCCGATGCGAGGGCAGGGGGCTTCGGCCCTCTTTATGGGGCTTTTTTGATTTTGGCAGTCGCCTCGTTCGGATTTCTATTTTTAGGAAAAGCTCCAAACTTGGCCAGCTGTTTCCCGTTGGTGCCAGTTCTGCTGAGCGTGAGTCTAACACAGACCTGGTGGGCACGTTGGGCCCCGCAAGGTTGGTTGATTCCGCTCTGTTTTATTCTTCCAGCCTTGACCTGCTTTGAGAGCACAGAAGGGAAAAAAAGGTGTTGGTTGCCCAGTTTGGCAGTTTTTGCAGGAATTTTGAATAGTGGCTTAATCCTGCTGTTTTATTCCATCGGGTGTGTAAAGGCTCAGCACGTTTTGGAATCTCAGCTTAGCTTCCTTAAAAAGCTACCTGCCCCACTCAGGGTTCAAATGCCCTTTTTCATGAGCAATCGAATCTGGTTGATACGGAACGGGCTTGCGTACGAACTACAGACCGATTCTCTGCCCTCACCCAGGCTGAAACTTAAAAAAACCAGCACGAAAATTGCCCTGCCAGAAGATTGGGAGACATTGGGCGTGCCAAAGACAATCGTTTCGCGATGGCGAAAAGACAATCTTCTTGAAGAATAAGATGTCTAATCAATTGAGCATGGAAAAAACGAAATCGGTGGCAGGCGTGCAGGCCAAGGTTCGCCCAAACATTTCCGTGATCATAGCCACTAGGAATCGGGCATCCATCCTTCGGAATTGTTTGGAATCAATGGAGCGGCAACAAGCGGAAAAGGAAAGATACGAGGTTTTGGTGGTGGACAATCGAAGTCACGATGCGACCTGCTCGATCGCAGTCCAGTCGGGCTGTCGGTATTTTTATTGCCATAAAATATCCACCAGCACTGCGCGAAACCTAGGTGCGAGGGAAGCCTTGGGCGAGTGGCTGGCATTTTTTGATGATGACTGCGTAATCCCACCGGGTTGGATGTCGGCGGCCTTGGAGCTGATCCAGCGGGAATCTTTCCTGATCTTTTCTGGTCCTGCGGATGCGCCCTCAGGAGGACTCTATCCAAAATGGTATAACGGAGCGTGGGAAAGTTTCCGGCCTTTCCCCACCCCAACCATCCTGCCTCTTCACTTATATCCAATTGAATGCAACCTTCTAATCAAGCGGGAGCTTTATCTAAGGGTGGGTGGAATGGATGAAGTGCTTGGGCCCTCGCATAAACGTTTTGGATACCATGAAGGCGCAGATATGATGAATCGCCTACGCGCGCAATTTAAGAGTGAAGCTGCAGTGTTCTATCACCCCTCAATTGCGGTCGCTCATCACATTCAACCGGAGAAAACTAGGATTATTCATCGATGGCGAAGACAGATTCTGGCGGGATTAGATCACCCGAGAGCACATCCCGAGAAATCCCGAAAAACTGGTTGGTGGCGAGAGGGCTTAAAATATGTAACTCCTCATTGGCGATTGCTTCGCCTTCTTGTCCGTGCCTTTCTGAGTTTTTGGTGGAGGGATCGAAATTGTTTCCCAAGCATATTCTCTTGGTTTTATGTCCAAGGAGGTCAGGAATGTTACCGTTTAGGCGAGTCCCTGGGTCGGCTGTTGGGTTCATCCGAAGAGGCGGATGGCATTACTCTGAATGTGGAAACCAGTCGTCAAAGTGAAATTAGGATGCGCCTCATGGAAAAAATCAGACCCATTCTTGGGCGATTTTCCTTAGGGGAGATTCCTGTGACAAGCGCGCAATCTACCCCGAAAGCAATCAAGCAGAATCTACTCGAGGGTGGCACCCTTCTATGGGAAGGCATTAATAAGGAAGTGCTGGCGCAACCCTCGCAGGATCAACAGCCCTACCAACACCCTCACTTGAGCGACTCAACAACCGCATCAGCATGTAATCTGTGGGTGGCAAAGCTGGAAAAGGCACAAGTCGTAGGCCCAAGCATTGGTGTGATGACAAAAAATCGAACCTTCCTAGGGGATGTGAGTATCGAATTTTCTAAATCAATCGAGGATCATGGCATGATGAGAAGGTTCACCTTGCCGCCCCCCACGCACCTTCAAGGCAGGTCCGTCCTTCTGGGTAGCACAGGTGGCAACACCTACCACCACTGGATGATGGAAGTCATCCCTCGATTGCGGTTGTTAGGAGAGGCAGGATTGGATGTCAGGTCTTTCGACCACGTTTTGGTCAACAGCACTATGCATGAATTTCAGCGAGAATCCTTAGCGAGTTTAGGAATAAAAAAGGAATACATTCGAACTTTCAGGAAAGGCACGCGTTACATTTGCGAAACTCTTTATTTGCCATCCCTCCCCGGCCTTCTGGGTCATCCATCGACCGAAACTTGTGATTTCCTGCGAAAGATATTCTTGGAGACCGATTTGATAAAAGGTGCGCGGAAACTCTGGATCGGGCGAAAGGCCCAATTATCCCGCTCCCTCCAAGGGGCAGATGAGATAGAACAATTTCTAAGACAAAGAGGTTTTGAGAATTTCGAACCCGGGGACTGGACGGTGAAAAAGCAGGCCCAAGCATTTTTTGGGGCTGACTGGGTGGTGGCAGTACACGGTGCCGCACTAACGAATTTGGCTTTCTGCCGCCCTGGAACACGGGTGATTGAGCTATTCTCGAGCGAATACGTGAACCCCTGCTACCGGGATTTGTGTGCTGCGGCCGGGTTGCTTCATTATGCCGTCCTCTCACCCAAACTAGAAACGGGAAAAGCACCTGCCGGGCTTCACGACGCGAGCAAGGAAATAAAAATTGAAGTCACCGATCTGGAGAAAGTCCTAAATACCGCAGGGCTTGACAGTTAAGCCCGTCCCAACCGTTTTAGTCTATTCGGAGAGAAGTTTATTTCGTTTCGCTAACCTCCACTTCGTGAGCTGGAAGAACCAGCGGCGTTGGGCGACAGGCTTGACTCTAGCGGTGAAGATTCTTCCTAGAAAATCAAGAAGCTTGGCTTCGGAGAAAACATCGGGAGGGGTATTATTGCGAAAGGGTGGAGCTTGAAGGTAGCGGAGGTAGAGGGCCTCATTGGTATCCACCTCGCAAACATAGTCGGCCAATTCGGAATCCGACTGGAAATCATAAGCATTGATGAAGGCTTCCGGATTAAAGTAGTCAACGGCTTTGGGGTCGCCCCAGAAAATGGGGATCGTGTGCGCAGCAAGTGGGTCGTACATCTTTTCGGTTGTCCAACCGGACAACTCTTTGTTTTCGAAGGCAATAGTGAATTTGTAGGGGCGGAGAGCCTCTAATTTAGGGGGTAGGCCTAACGGAATGGTGAGGCCGGTGTTGTTAGCGGCACGACCGAGAGAATCGACTTTTTTTCTGCGGTTGAGTTCGTTGAAAAAATCCATTCGTTGCCTGACGGATCGATTCGCGTAGGCGGATAGCAGAGCGCAGAAGCGGGTTTTTTGGGTGCGAATGGCATTCCAATCAGGATTATGCCGGATCAGCGGTTGGGGGGTTCGGTTATAGGCAAAGATGGGCAGGTAGTAGTGTCGTGGATCGGTACCGAGAAAGGGAAGGATGGCGTAATCGCACTCCCTCCAGTTGGGTCGGTAGACCTCATGGTGGGTATAGATTTTAGTGCAGTTGTAGAGGCGGTGTCGGTGACCAGTGAGGGCGTAAATTAGGAATTCTGGGCGTTCTTCTCGGAGGATTTGATAGCGGGAAGAAAGGATGCGTAGAAAAAAATCCTCCAAGTGGACCGGACAATCGGAAAAGTTGATGGAAAGAGAAGGAAGATCACTCATTGGTCTCGAGCTTCGCGGATATGTCGATAGCGGGCTAGCCAATCTCGGAGGGGGCGAGGGCAAAGAAACCAACGGGCGAGAGTCTCCTGCTGAAGACGGAGTTTTTCCCGCCATTCAGGATCTTGTTCGAGCTTTTCAATGAGGGTAATGGCTTGACTCCACGTTTTCGGAGCGAGTTCTGGGAGCATGAGAGAGCGATTGTTTGGCATAGTCGACGGGTCCGCGATAGCCAAGCAACCTGCTGAAACCGCTTCTTGGAAACTGTTTCCCCAAACAGGCTGTCCCCCCATCTGAAGAAAATAGCGTGCGCTGTGTAGTTTTTGAAGACGTTCTGATGATAGGTCGGAGGTGGGCACTACCTCTATCGATGCGTTTATGGCGACCCGAGTATCCAGTGGCATCTTTTGGGATGTTATCCTTTCGAGAAGGACTCCTGAGCGTGTGCAGGTGGGCGAAGCTCCCAGCAGGAAGCGGTCAGATGGTTGCTGAAAGATAAAGGGGAATTCCACCACATGAGGCTTCAATTGAGGCCGAACACGCCAGCGGCGGGAGCCTCCATTTAAAAAGCATTGGTATCCGGCCAGTGGGGCTCGGTAAGAAGCTTTGTAGGAAGGGGTGCCGGTTTCCCCAATCCAGTAGGACCAAAATACGTTTGGGTGTTTGTTGGCGATTCGTTTTGGGATCGCGATATCATGACAAATAACACAATCATATTGGCTCCAGTGTATCGAATCGGGATCTATGGCCACTTGTGACTGGGCAAGGTAGGGATTCGGTCCGGATCGAGGGCGAAGATCCCGATGCGCTTCATAAAACTTTATCGATGTACTTGGATCGGGGTCTTGAGAAAATGATTCGCGCCAGTGTTGGCATTCGGGGTCGGGGCTCGCTTTGACAATCAAAAAGTCGGCTTTAAAAAGAGTGAAAAAAGCCGTTGGTCCAATCATTTTTGGAGTGGAGAGAACAAGGGAGAGAAGGTCGGCACTGGAGCCAGGACGTGCGTAGATGTGGCTGGCCATTTCACTTTTCACAACGGCGACACGAAGGGGAGGGACAACTTGCGGGGCCCCAGGGTAAAGAGTGGCAGAGGGAGAGGCGTGGATTTCCAGCCAACGGAGGGCTGGCCGAGGCAAAAAAGTGGTAAAGGGCTCGCACCATTCTGGGATTGCGGAAAACATGATTTATCCTAGCCCAAAAAAGGATACCATGACGAGATGGAGATGATGAGGAAAAGATGAATTTGGTGCGACAATTAAAAGGGTGGATTTATAGCCAATACCCCTCCTCCAGCGCCAAGTTACATGAAAAAAGACGCAAGGGACTTTTTTACCTAAACGTTCCTCCTGAAATTCTCGTCTGCCAGAAAGCGCAGGATCGGATCTTCTGGGATAAGTTTCTCCGACCGAAGATAGGTGGGGTGTTTTGGGAAGTCGGGGCGGGGGATGGCGTGGTGGGAAGTCATACTTTGGGTTTAGAGATTCAGCATGGCTGGAGTGGGATGCTCTGGGAACCGACCCCACGGCCAAGGGAAAGGGCTATGCGGACACGGAAGTGCAGGGTGTTGGGTGCTGGGGGGGAAACTGAGCAAGAGTCTGTAAAACAATTAGATTTGTTGGCTATCCATCGGCCCCAAGAGTTTTCATGGGTATGGGACAGGCTAACCGCCCGTACGAATCGACCTCTGTGGGTTATTGTCGAAAATCCAGAACCGAATCCGCAGTGGACAAGATTGTTGGAGTCTTGCGGTTACAAAAAGAGGCTTTTTTTTCATGATGATGAATACTTTAAACTGGAGAGTTGAGCCCAGGAGCCTGGGTTATGGCCGAAACTCAAAGGATGTCTGTAGACCTATTTTCAATGATCGGGCGCAAAAGACGCAAAGTGAAAATGAGGCAGGTCAAGAAGTGAAAAAATGATCCATCTGATAATTCCGTCGTATCAGGGGGGAGGCAAACTTGTGAGAGCAGCTCTTTCGGCGGTCAAGAATGAGGAAGGGTTTCATCGGATATTTATTTCCATCAATGGGAACCAAACGAATGACCTAGCCCTGCTGGAGGAGGCTGGATTGTTGCAA
>Ga0114967_10000418_pt1 | contig 36123 bp, 30 predicted proteins | sample M_130628_MF_Meta_FD_92639 | JGI IMG/M metagenome (GOLD analysis project Ga0114967, IMG submission 92639) | Freshwater microbial communities from Lake Montjoie, Canada to study carbon cycling - M_130628_MF_MetaG | ecosystem: Environmental > Aquatic > Freshwater > Lake | place: Lake Montjoie...
GAAACTCCTATCACTTATACTGTAACTTTAACTGCAGAAAATGGTTATTGTCCACCAGCTGTAGATTCAAAAACACTAATCGTGTCAGATTATCCACTTGTAAATTTGGGGAATGATACATCTTTTTGTCCAAATTTTAATGCTGCATTTAGCCTCAAAAATTTAGCGAATATTGGTGGAACTTATCTATGGAATGATGGATCTGTTGGTAAAAATTTGAGTGTGTCGGCAGCTGGGATTTATTACGTAACAGTTACTAACAATGGTTGTAGCAATGCAGATACTATTAATATTGCTAGAGATTGTTATATTAATATTCCAAATGTATTTACCCCAAATGCAGATGGATTGAATAATTGTTTTTTTCCGACAAATCTTTTGACTGCTGGCCTTACTAGTTTTAAAATGCGAATATTTAATAGGTGGGGTAATGAAGTTTTTTACACCACGAATTTAAATAGTAAAGGTTGGGATGGTAATTATGGCAATAAACCACAACCAATTGGTACCTATATTTACCAAATAGATATAATTATGAAAAATGGCGAAAGAGGAAGCTATCATGGTAATGTTACCTTACTAAGATAAACTATCAATATTTTATACAAACAAAAAAATCAATATTATCTTTGCAATAAATAATATTATTATGCCAAGTTTCGATATTCAAAGCAAAGTAGATGTTCAAACATTAGATAATGCCATTAATTCTGTAAATAGGGAATTAAGCACTCGCTACGATTTTAAAGGTACACACCTTTTGGTAGAGCTAGATAAAAAAGCTTTTGTGATAAAATTAGAAGTAGATAGCGAAATGAAGCTAGAGCAGCTAATAGATGTATTAATTACAAGAAGTATGCGCAGTGGCCTAGATAGTAATGCTTTAGATGTAACAAGTAAGGAGCATTACCCAAGTGGTAAAATTATTAAAAAAGAAGTTCCTGTAAAAAATGGCTTAACACAAGAAGACGCCAAAAAGATTGTGAAATTGATAAAAGATAGTGGGTTAAAAGTACAGGCAGCTATTATGGATGATATGGTGCGCGTAACAGGTAAAAAAATAGATGATTTACAAGAAGTAATGGCTATTTGCCGTCAAGCAGCATTGAAATTTCCTTTACAATTTGCAAATATGAAAAGTTAATTTCCATTTTTTGCCACTTATTTGCCATATTTTTTGGATTTAACATATAGGTTGCCTACTTTTGCACCTCATTTAATAATCGCATGGTTAGCAATCATGCACAAAATAATACAATTATGAAACAAGGAATACATCCAGAACATTACAGATTTGTCGTTTTCAAAGATATGAGTAACGAGACTATGTTTTTAAGCCGTAGTGCTGCACAAAGCAAAGAAACGATTGTTTATGAAGATGGTAACGAATATCCAGTTATTAAATTAGAGATTTCTAATACTTCTCATCCTTTCTATACCGGTAAAAACGTATTGGTAGATACTGCTGGCCGTATTGATAAATTCAACAAGCGTTACGCAAAAAAATAATATTATATTAGTAAATATTTTTAATAGAAACCGTCAAAATAACTTTGGCGGTTTTTTTTGTTTTGATCTAGTATCTTTACAGCATCAAATCATGAAAAGATTTTTTTATAAAATACTGCCAGTATTATTTTTAATTGTAATGCTAACAGGTGCTGCTACAATTATTACAGTTGCACAAACAAAAAATAAAAAAGATGTTGCTCAAAAAGATACAGATAAAAGTAAGCACAACAAAAAAACTGAATTGTCCGCTAATAAAAAAGAGAGAAAAAATACTAAGCTTGAAAATAAAAATAAAGAAACAGTTGATAAAAAAGAAAAGGATACCAAAAATAATGGCAGTAAATTAAATACTGAAAAACAAGTAAAAATAAAAAACAAAAAATATAAGAATATTGCGAAGCCAATAAATACTGTTAGCAATAGCAATTCTATTAAAAGCAAAAAATATTTACTTTGGCTAGCAAATAAAGATGCTATTGCTAATGAAAAGAAAGAGTTGCATGCAAAAAATAAAAAAAATCATCCTCAAATTAATGCAAAAGCAAATTTACTAAAGTTATCAAAGGATACTTTCCTTATAAAAGGTACAAGGTTGGGTGAGAATAAAAAAGATGGAATGAACGAGCTATATATTAGCAATTATGGCGCAGAGGATATCATCATAGATTATAGCAATGAGGATTATGCCAAAGTAATAAAAAATAGCATAGAGTATTTGCAGAATTTTCCAACCGATACTAACATAATTATTAAAACTGGTTTAAGCTATTTGTTTACTCAAAAATATAATCAAGGTTTTGCAATGATAGATGCGTCATTTATCAATAAGGACTCTTTGACGCAGTTTTATAGTGTGCTACCATTTATAAATATGCATGCCAAAGATGATGGTGTTTACGAAAAAATTGTGGAGCATTGCAGGTTGATTGCACCAAATAATATTTGGACTTCTTTCAGTGCTGCTACTATGTTTAATACTCGCGGAAATTTTGACTCTGCATATTATTTTGCTAATCAAACGCATCAATCTATAAATGACTCTCAAGAGGCAAATTCGTTAGGGTATTTTTATCCAACACTTTTATTTCATAATGGAAATATGGATAGTGCTACTACAATTATAAAAAAACTATGTGGGCAATATCCCAATAATATTTCCTTGTATCTCAATTTGTTGCAAATGCTAAAGAAGCAAAAAAAATGGGATGAGGCATATTTTTATATAGAAAAAATTGTAAATTTAGATAGAAGTAATGAAGATTATTTTCAGGAAAAAATAGATGTGTGCATAGAAATGAAAAATATATCAGAGGCTTGCAAAATGCTCAACGAAGTAAATAGAGATTTTAGTTACGATGAAAAAATATTCAAAGCACATTGTACTGCAGAATTTGCAAATGTGCCATTTCAGCATCAAACAAAATATATTTGGAAGATAAATCAAAAAGGAGAGTCGTTTCAATTATTTGGAATTGTAGATGTAAGCAATGCAAATATCATTCGCTTTGATTATTGGAATACAGGAAAGGCTGGCAACAAAGGTTTTTACAATATCGCACCAACTTCCTTTGATACTTGCAGAAAAATAGATGCTACTTATTTTAATTTCACTAGATATGATGATAGTTCTACAAAATTAATTACTTGGATAAGCAAAGAATGCTATAACGAAATAGAAAATAGTGGTCAAACCATCTTGGACATTGGCAGTGGTTTAGGGATTTTTAGATTAATAAATGTAGAGAATGAAGATGACGGGAATATATTTTTAGATAGAGTTATAATGCCCGATGGACAAAAGAAATTATTAGAAACTTTTCATCTATTCAATGCCGATAGCAATGAACAAATTTGGATTTTAAAAAATAAAACAAATCCATTAATTGTAAAAATGGATGGAATTTTCACAATGGAACTATCAGAAATAAGTAAACAATAACATAAATTATGATATATCATATTACAACTCATCAAGCTTGGGAAATTGCAATTGCAGAAAATAATTACGAATGCGAAAGTTTACATTCCGAAAAATTTATCCATTGCAGCAATGCCAATCAAATACAAGGTGTATTAGAAAGATATTATAAAGGCGTTTCAGATTTAATTATTTTATGCATCAATCAAATAGATGTAGCATATAAACTTAAATACGAATTGGCACCAAGTATCAATCAAATATTCCCCCATATTTATGGCCCAATTCTGCCTAGTGAAGTGGTAAAAACAATTGCAGTATCTCCTAATAATGCATGGAAGCATGAAATTTTCATTGTTAATGCAGCTATACAATTAGTACCAATGCAACCTTCTAATTTATCTTATCCTTTGATAGACGAAGTAATTGCAATGATTCATCAGCAATTTGCAAATGCTAAAACAACGGCATTTAATACTAGTATAGAAGGGACTTTATTGCAAGTAACGCATTTGGTAGAAAAAATAAATTTATACTTGTTGCAACATTCCTTACATTGCGAATGGTTATGTAATGTACAAATACATGGCAGCAATCAAGGAGATATTAATGAAGCACAAAAAATAAAATAAAAATGAATTACATACTATTTGATAAACATATTCGCGAAAATTTTCTACCATTTACCTATACAAGAAGCGTTGCAGATATTAGATGTGGTATACTTACCATGCGAGAAAAATGGGAAGTATATATCGGCAGTGCTGCACACACAGATACTGTAGCATATTTACAGAATATATATACACAAGAGTTAAATGCACAAAATTATTTTATAGCTGCAAACATATTTCCAGATATGTATGTGATGCAAGAAATTAATGCATTGGCTAGTAATAGTGTTTTGAAAAATGGCGAAACTGTCATTGCTTATTGCCTTACAGAAAGTGACAGTAAGCAATTTATTGCAGGTGGAGAATTAGAAAATTTACAAACTATCCAAAGCCAATTTCAAATAGCATCTATTAACCACCCTTGGGATATTTTTAGTAAGAATGATAATGCCTTACGCGATGATTTTAATTTATTAACCGCAAATAAAAATAGCCAATTTTTATCTAAAACTAATACGGTAATAGGTTCTGATATTTTTATTGCAGAAGGTGCAAAAGTAGAAGCGAGTATTTTAAATGCAACCACTGGGCCAATTTATATTGGAAAAAATGCAGAGGTTATGGAAGGTTGCATTATTCGTGGGCCATTTGCAATGTGCGACAATGCGCAATTAAAAATGGGTGCAAAAATTTATGGTGCTACTACACTTGGTCCCAATTGTAAAGTAGGTGGAGAGGTAAATAATGCAGTATTTTTTGCCAATAGCAGCAAAGCGCATGACGGGTTTATTGGTAATAGCGTAATAGGCGAGTGGTGCAATTTAGGTGCAGATAGTAATAATAGTAATTTAAAAAATAATTACGAAGAAGTAAAATTGTGGAGCGAAGCCAAAGGAACTTTTGTAAAAACAGGATTGCAATTTTGCGGATTGATGATGGCCGATCATAGTAAATGTGGGATTAATACTATGTTTAATACAGGAACAGTTGTAGGCGTAAGTGCAAATATATTTGGTGCTGGTTTTCCAAGAAATTTTATTCCAAGTTATAGTTGGGGTGGCGCTAGCGGCTTTACAGAATATAAAATAGACAAAGCTTTGCAAACGATGAAACTAGTTTTTGCAAGACGAAATAAAGCATTATCACAAAGGGATATTGAATTGTTCACCAAAGTATTTGAATTAACTTCTGGCCAACGCTAAATTTTTATTATATTCGTTGAATGAATAATCCTGAAGAATTAATCACTGATTTAGAAAACAATAAAGAGCGTTTTGAACCTCGTCTAAAATTATTGGATGCTACTATGATTGTAGCAGGTAGTATGGTGGGCTCTGGCATTTTTATTGTAAGTGCAGATATTGTGCGTAATGTAGGTTCTGTAGGTTGGTTGATGATTGTTTGGATATTGACAGGCTTGCTAACCATGGCTGCTGCTGTTAGTTACGGCGAGTTGAGTGCGATGTTTCCTAAAGCTGGTGGACAATACACCTATTTAAAAGAAGCATTTGGCAGGCTAACAGGCTTCTTATATGGTTGGACTTTATTTGCAGTAATTCAAACCGGAACCATTGCAGCAGTTGGAGTAGCATTTGCAAAATTTACGGCATACTTTTTTCCAATATTTGAATTGAATGCCCAGCATACTATTGTCAATTTAGGATTTACAAAATTTCAACCAGCGCATCTGTTAAGTATTGTAATAATAATTTTACTTACTTGGATAAATACCAAAGGAGTAGAAGGTGGAAAAAAAATTCAAACCATTTTTACAGTTACAAAAATTACTGCGTTAATGGCTCTAGTAATTTTTGGTTTAGCATTGGGTGCCAATAAAGATGTGTGGAATACGAATTGGACAAATGCTTTTCAATTACACTCTTTGATTATTCATTCAAATAATTTTTCTTTTATTGCATTGTCTGGCTTAGTAGCTGCAGCAATGGTTGGTAGTGTATTTAGTGCAGATGCATGGAATAATATAACCTTTATTGCAGGCGAAGTGCAAAACCCAAAACGTAATATTGGTTTAAGTTTAATATTAGGAACAGGGATTGTATTGCTATTGTACGTACTTACAAATTTAATGTATACAAGTGTTTTAACATTGCCAGAAATAGCAAATGCTCCAAGCGATAGAGTAGCAGTGGCAGTATGTAATAAAATATTTGGAGAAACTGGTACAAAACTAATGGCTGCCTTAATTATGATAAGCACTTTTGGTTGTATTAATGGAATGATTTTGGCAGGCGCTAGAGTGTATTATACAATGGCAAAAGACAAAATGTTTTTCAATCAAGTAGCACATTTAAACAAAAATAATGTGCCCGAAAAAGCACTTTGGTTTCAATGTATTTGGACATGTTTGTTATGCATGAGTGGTAAGTATGGCGATTTGTTAGACTATGTTACTATGGCAGCATTGCTGTTTTATATTGTTACCATTTTAGGTATATTTAAATTGCGCATTACAATGCCAAATGCAGAAAGGTCATATCAAGCATTGGGCTATCCATTTATTCCGGCATTGTATATTATTATAGCTAGCTTGTTCTGTGTGTTGTTATTGCTTTATAAGCCAGCTTTTACATTGCCAGGTGTAGGTATTGTTTTGTTAGGTATTCCAATATATTTTGTATTGATAAAAAATAAAATTTAAAATGATATTCATTGCAGCGCATTATATAAATAAGCAAATGGTGCAGGATATAATTACAAAGTATTCTGCAAATCAGGAAGAAGTATTATTATGTGGAACAACAGAAATTGATTTGCCTTTTAATTCCTCCTTACCATATCATCCATTGTTTATTGTAAATGAAAGTACAACTATTGCTCAGCAGCATCAATATATTGATGCCATGTGCAGAGCTATTCAAATAGAAGTGCCAAGTAAAATTATTTTTTATTCGCCTACTAAAATGGATACCAAAACTGTTTTATTTAGAATTAAAGAACATGCAGGTATTGTTGGGGTGCCAATAGAAGAGTTGTAAAACGTTATAATGATAACGGAATTCAACATCTAGAAGGAGGTTAGTTTTCCCAAACTCGATACCAATGTTACATTATACACTCGTGCAGACTTGTGCTGATTAAAATATTGGCAGGCACGAAGTCTTTGGAAGTGTTATTACCCTGCAGATCTAGTAGGATTTCTGTTTTTTATCTCTACTCTAATCATTGGGGCTACTTTGTGCTGCATACCCTCTTATTTATACAAAGTAGATTTAGTATTTTATTAAATGCAAATCAATAACTTTACGCAATATTTATTTTTTTTATGTCGAAATTTACAATTGCAATACATGGTGGCGCAGGTACCATATTAAAATCTATGCTAACACCGGAGTTAGAATTAAGTTATCATATTGGTCTGCAAGATGCGCTGAATGCTGGATACCATATTTTAGAAAAAGGTGGCTTTAGCATTGATGCTGTGCAAGCGGCAGTAGTAAGTTTAGAGAATAATATTTTATTTAACGCTGGTAAGGGTTCTGTTTTTACAAATAAAGGTATTCACGAAATGGATGCTTGCTTGATGGAAGGAAAAAATTTAGAAGCAGGCAGTGTAGCAGGTGTTAGGAGTGTAAAAAATCCAATATTACTTTGTTCAGAAATTATGCAACATAGTGGACATGTACTCCTAAGTGGGCAAGGTGCGCAGGATTTTGCTGTGCTTAGAGGAATGGAATTATTGCCAGAAGATTATTTTTATAGTGAGTTTAGATATAATCAGTGGCAAGAAATAAAGGATAGCGAGTTGTATCTGTTAGATCATAAAGAAAATGTAGGTGGCCCGGATAAAAAGTTTGGAACAGTTGGTGCAGTAGCTTTGGATGTGCATGGCAATGTTGCCGCAGCTACGAGCACAGGTGGTATGACTAATAAACGCTACGGAAGGCTAGGAGATAGCTGCATAGTAGGTATTGGTAATTATGCTAATAATAAAACATGCGCTGTAAGCTGCACTGGGCATGGTGAATTTTTTATACGAAGCGTGGTAGCTTATGATGTTAGCTGCCTAATGGAATATAAAGGCATGAATTTAAAAGATGCATGCGAAAAAGTAGTGCTAGATAAGTTGGTAAAAATAGAAGGAGAAGGCGGTTTGATAGCAGTTGATACTTTAGGTAGTTATGAGCTTTGCTTTAATAGCGAAGGCATGTATAGAGGCGCAAAAACTAGTGATGGAATTAATGTTGTAGGTATTTATAAATAGTTCTAAAAAAATACTCTCTCCAGAAATAAGCCATGCGCAGGAGTGCTAAAATTCGCTTTTGTACAATCTTTTGCAAGAATTATTTTCTCAAAATCATTTAAGCTAATATAACCTGCACCAACTTTCAGCATAGTGCCTACTAAGCCTCTTACCATTCCTCTTAAAAACCGATTACCTATCACATTATAGGTAAGAATATTTTCTGCAGGTTGTTCCCAAATGCTTTTGCTTAATGTACAATCAAATGTAAATACATCTGTGTGTTTTTTACAGAAGCTTTCAAAGTTGGTATGGTGCATTAAAATAGTTGCACCTGCATTCAATTTTTCTAAGTCTAATTGATAAGGATAATACCAAGATGTATGCGCTACAAATGCATTTTTTTTGGTATGTATAAAATATTTATATTCTCTGCCCTTCGCGTCAAATCTGCAATGCGCATCATCTGCTACAACTTGAATATTTTTTACTACAATATCAAAAGGCAAAATGCTATTGATGTTATAAATAAATTTTTCAGAAATGGTAGCATCACTATCAAAGTGTAAAAAATTTTGTAAAGCATGCACACCTGCATCTGTTCTGCTACTAGTGGTAGAAGTGATTGAAGCTTTAAGTAAGGTAGTTAAAGCCTTATCTATCAAGCCTTGTACCGTTTCTACCCTTGGGTTGTTAGATTGACTTGCTAGGCCACTGTACCTACTTCCTTTGTATTGGATTTCTAAAAAATATCTTGGCATGGCAATACAAGTAGTAATCGATTATTGTAAAAAATTATTCTAAGTACAAAGTATGGCCAGGAATAATTACTTCTTTTTTTAATTTATTTATGTCCATTAATCGTGCTACAGTCATACCAAATTGCTCTGCAATTTCATTCAAATTATCACCGGCTTTTATGGTATAAATTTTCTTGCCATTTTTTGTAGGTTTTTCTATTTTGGCTATTGGATCTTTATCCAATTTTTTAGCTTCTATTTTTTTAACATTCACTGCATTTTTATTATCGGCTTTTGCTACAGCTGTTTTAGGTTCGGTTATTGTATTATTTTTTTTAATTACAGGTTCTTCTTTTTTTATAGTAATTACTCTAGATTCTGTATTCGGGTTGGCTGTAGCAACAGTTTTAGTACCATTAGGCACAGCAGTTTTTGGCTTATTGATGTAAATTGTATTACCGCTTTTTGCTATTGGATTTTTTAGGCTGGCACTTAAAATTTTATCTTTCTGAATCAAAAAAGCATCCAACTTTGCAGCGGGTATAGTTAGTTTTACAAGTGTTCCTGGCACAGCTGTTTGCTCATTAAATTGTGGGTTCCATCTACGTAATTTATTTAGATCGAAGTCTAAAACGGTAGCAATAGATTCAATATTATAAGCACCTTTTATCTTTAATGTAATAACTTGCGAAATTTCTTCAGGTAAAATTTGTTGTAAACTTTTGCCATTATCATCTGCATCAATGGCTAAATCATTATCTGCATCATCATTTACAGGAATCGCATCTTCTGTTTTTTGTTTGGCTGTAGTTTTTACAACACCTCCTTTCCCTAAATCATTTTTTGTTATAAATTTTGCATCTTTTGGCAAATTGCCTAAGTCTAAAACTTTAGAATTTTTATCGTAATAAATACTTGTGGCAATAAATGCCATTACATGGTTTTGCGTTTCTTTTGGTAAAAATTGTTTGATATCCCAAAAGCTTCTACCGCCAGTTTTATTTAAATGACGTAAAACTGGCGCTGGTCCGCAGTTATATGCTGCAATTACCAATAACCAATCATGAAACATATTGTACAAGCGTTTGGTAAACTTTGCAGCGGCTTGTGTACTTTTATAAAAATCTCTTCTTTCATCCAAGGTTTCAGACACTTGCAAGCCAAGCATTTGGCCAGTAGCAGGCATAAATTGCCACGGACCAACCGCGCCAACAGGGCTAGTTGCATTTGGATTTAAGGCACTTTCTATTACTGCTAGGCTATGCATTTCTTTAGGGATACCATTTTTACGCATAGTATTATCTATCATTGTAAAGTAACCTTTGTTGGCAGCTTTTATTCTGCTCATTCTAGGGCCAAAGTTGGTATTATAATTTTTTACATACTCAATGATATAATTTGCATAAGCACCATACAATTGTTCACTTACTTTAAAGTTTCCGTAGCTAAGTGCATTATTATCTTGTTCACTTCGGGAGGCATTTTTATTTACAAAAGTAGCGGTACGCTTAACTATTCTGCTAGTGTCTACATTTTTAAAAGCTGAAGCTAATTTTTTTTGCCCTTCTGATAACTTAGTGTCTTTGATAATTGTTTCTTTTACATCTTTTGGCTTAGCTACAGCAATATTTTTTGTTCGCAAAGAGTCAGTAGCAAACACACCTATACTATTTGCTAATAAAAAACTAGCAAATAGGCATAAAAATTTATTTAAGTACAAACTTTTAATTTTCAAGGCGTTAAAAATATTTTATCGTTTTGCAAAGAGAAATACAATTATTTTTTTTGTTCTTCCTTCATCCCTGCTTCTATCTCATCGCGAACATTATTTTTAGCGTCATTAAATTCACGCATTCCTTTGCCTAAACCACGCATGAATTCTGGTATCTTTCTACCTCCAAACATCACCAATACGGCAACAACAATAATAATCCATTCAGATCCACCAGGCATACTCAATAAAAAAATATTTTCCATTTTCCTTAATTTTTTAATATATATAATTGCAGTAAAGATACTCCTCAATTTATTATTTACCAATAAAAAAAGAGGCATTCAGCCTCTTTTAACATTATGTGAAATATGATTTTATTTAACTCTTTTCTCTTGAATACGAGAGCTTTTACCAAATCTTTCGCGTTGATAAAATATTTTAGCACGGCGCACTTTACCAACCTTGTGCAATTCTATGGAATCAATGTTTGGAGAATATAAAGGAAAAAGACGCTCTACACCTATACCATCACTAATTTTACGAACAGTAAAACTTTGTGTAACGCCAGTACCTTGACGCTTAATTACATCACCTTTAAATGACTGAATACGCTCTTTGGTTCCTTCAATAATTTTGTAATTTACAGTAATATTATCACCAGCTTTGAATTTTGGGAATTCTTTGGTTGGTTGTAATTGCTCTTGAATATATTTAACAGCTTCCATGTCTTTAATCTTGTTATTTTAAAATGATGCCCGATTTTTTTCGGAATGCAAAAGTAGGCCAAAGCTTTTATAATTCCAAAATATCAAGATGTTAATAATTGTTTTTTTATAGAAAATTTAAAAAAACTTAATTTTTAATGAATTTACAACTCTATCAACTCCAATTTACCAATTTTTCCATCCTCTATTCTAAATCTCATCAATGTTTTTACTTTATGCCAACCTTGATTACCGCATGCACCAGCATTTAAATGTAATAAATGTAAATCTTTGTCGGGTACTACTTTTACAATATGGCTATGGCCACTAATAAATAAATGCGGTTTTTCTTGTAAAATAATTTGCTTGCTCCTTGCATTGTATTTTGGAGGATAGCCTCCAATATGTGTCATGTAAACTTTTACATTATTAATTGTAAAAATTAAATCTTCTGGGAAAATTGCTCTTATTTCTTGACCATCAATATTACCATAGACTCCACGCAATAGTTTGAAATTTTCTAATTGTTTTACCAATTCTACATTGCCAAAATCTCCACTATGCCAAATTTCATCTACATCTTTAAAGTGTTCAAATAATTCTTTTGGTAGATGACTATGTGTGTCGCTTAATAGGCCTATTAGCAATGGTAAAATTAGTTTAAAATTAATAAAAAGTTTTTGTTTTTTCCCTTTTGTACTACAACGTATTTATTGTGCAAAATATCGTCTTTTGATATTGTTTTTAAAATATCATTTAGCTTTTCTTTATTAATGCTTACCCCTCCTCCTTGCATCATTTTTTTAGCTTCGCTTTTGCTTGGAAAAATGCCAGATTCTGTCAATATATTTACCCAGTTTTCTGCAGTTGTTAATTTATCAATTGCAATTTTATGTGTTGGAACTCCTTCCATACTTCTCATAAAATCCTCTTCTGATAAGGATTTTAGGCCTTCGATAGTATTAGCAGCAAATAATTTTTCAGTAGTATTAATAGCGGATTCAAATTCTTGAATACCATGCACTAATATGGTTACTTGTTTCGCTAATTCTTTTTGCAATAATCTTTTTCCAGCATCTATAGCATGTTCTGCAATTACTTTTTCAATTGCATTTGGAGGTAAAAAAGTAAATATCTTAATATACTTTGCAGCATCTTCGTCGCTAGTATTTATCCAAAATTGGTAAAACTGAAAAGGGCTAGTTTTATCGGCAGTTAGCCATACATTACCACTTTCACTTTTGCCAAATTTACTACCATCAGATTTTGTAATTAATGGTGCTGTAAACGCAAATCCTTCGCCGCCACCTATGCGTCTAATTAACTCTGTCCCAGTTACAATATTACCCCATTGATCACTGCCGGCAGCTTGTAATCTTACTTTTTTATTTTTCCATAAATAATAAAAATCGTAGCCTTGAATCAATTGATAGCTAAATTCTGTAAAACTCATTCCACCTTCTAATCGTTTCTGAACGCTATCCTTACTCATCATATAGTTTACAGTAATATGCTTACCAACATCTCTAATAAAATCTAAAAAGCTGAAGTTTTTGAACCAATCAAAATTGTTGACTATCTCTGCAGGGTTTGGAATATTTTTATCAAAATTTAAAAACTTTTCTAGAATAGCTTTTTGCCCTCTTTCGTTAAAACGCAAAGTGTCTATATCTAACAAATTTCTTTCTGCACTTTTTCCACTAGGGTCGCCAACCATACCCGTAGCGCCACCAACTAATGCAAGTGGTGTATGACCATGTTTTTGCAAGTGCATTAGTAATAAAATTGGTACTAAATTGCCAATGTGTAAACTGTCTGAAGTAGGGTCAAAGCCCGCATAAGCAGTTATTTTTTCCTTATTTAATAATTCTTCTGTTCCTGGCATGATGTCATGCAATAAACCTCTCCATTTTAGTTCTTCTACTAGTGTCATCTGTAATAATTTTATTATTATTATTTTGCGAAAGTAAGATATGTTAAGTATACATAAAAATACAAGGTTTTTCTTTCCCTATTTTTTAGTATTTTTAACTTTTATAAAATATAATAGAAAATTTACCGTTTCAAATACAATAATTTTACAGCAGATGAGGATAATAATAATTATTAGTTTTTTATGTATGGCAATAAGTTCTGTGGCACAACGTAAATATGTAAATGAATTTTTAAATATTGGTATTGGAGCAAGAGCATTTGCAATGGGTGGAGCAGTATGTGCTTCTACAGAAGATGTCACCAGTGGCTATTGGAATCCGGCAGGACTAAGGTCTATCCCTGCCGATTTTCAATTAAGTTTAATGCATAACGAATATTTTGGCGGATTAGCAAAATACGATTACGCTGGACTGGCTTATAAATTAGCAAACAACAAAGGAAACCTAGGGATTAATATTATTCGATTTGCAGTAGATGACATCCCATATACATTAAATTTAATAAAAGCAGATGGCTCTATCGATTATGGAGCGCTAACGAAGACAATTTCTGCATCGGACTATGCAGGTATTATCAGCTACAGCAGACAATTAAATTTAAAAAGACATGAACATAGCGACGATATTTATTTAACGATAGGTGGTAATGCAAAAATTATTCATCGCCAAATAGGATCTATGGCTAAAGCTTGGGGGATAGGTGTAGATGCTGGTGTAAAAGCACAAATCAGAAGGTGGTATGTAGGAGCAGTATTGCGCGATGCAACAACTACATATACTGGTTGGACATTTTCATTAACCGATAGAGAAAAAACAACATTTGCTTTGACCAATAATGCGATACCAGTACAAAGCAATGAGGTAATGAACCCAAGATTAATTTTAGGAATAGCTAGAATGTTTCCATTGGGAGATAATGCTAAATTGCTTACTGAGTTAGATTTAGATAATACGACAGATGGAGCAAGATACGGCAATATTGTAAATGCTGGAGTTTTGAGTATCAATCCGCATTTTGGTGCCGAATTAGCTTATAAAAAGCAGTATTTTGTAAGAGCAGGTTTTGGTGGTTTTCAGCGAGTGAAAGATAATACAGATACTAGTTATATAAAAACTACAGTTATTTTTCAGCCTAGCTTTGGCATTGGATTTTATTTAAATAATTTGACAATAGACTATGCTTTAACAAGTTTAAACTTACAACAAAATCCGTTATATAGCAATGTATTTAGTTTGAAAATGGATTTACGCAAACCTAAAAAATTCAGAAAAGACGCCAACAAAAAAGAGCTTTAATTTTTTATTACCATCGCTAATGTTACATAATATGAAAAGTTTTCAAAAATTAATTTTATCTGTCTTATTGTTGTTGAATACCACATTAGTAATGGCTCAATTTGGTAACGAATGGATAGACTATTCAAAAACATACTACAAGTTTTCTACTTGGAATAATAGAATGTATCGAATACCGCAAAGTACTTTGATTAGTGCGGGTATTTCTGCAACGGTAAAAGGAAGCGAATTAAAAATGTATAAAAATGGTGTGGAAGTGCCAATTTTTGTTAGTAATAATAGTGTTTTATCTTCCAACGATTTTATAGAATTTCAGGGTAGCAGAGCCTCAGGAAATTTAGATGCAGAATTATATACAAATGCTGCAGACCAAGTAAATCCTTACATGAACTTAATGCATGACACAGCATATTACTTTTTGGTAGTAGATAATTCTGCAGCACATTTAAGAATTATAAATGGTAGCAATATTATTTCTAGTCCACCTGCTGCTGAGCCTTATTGTTGGGATTCTATTGATGTGAATTATAGAAATACATTGATTAAAGGATTTGATTTTGATTATAATTTACCGGTTTTTGAATCCTCTAGGTTTGAAGCGGCAGAAGGATATGTAAGAAGGTTGGTAAAAAATACAAGTGATTCTGTTAATTTTACATTAGCCAATGCATACAAGGTAGCAGGTGCTCCAAATATAATTGCTAATTCTATTGTACTTGGTTATTCTAAAAATTTCGAGCACAATGTTACGCTTACCTTAAATGGCATTGATGTAGATTATGATACAATCAAAAATTTTGGAACAACAATATTAACAGGAAGCTATTCCCCAACATCATTACCAAGTTCTAATGTTTTAAGGTATAAAATTACAAGTTCCAATACTAACAACGACGATAATATTGGCTTTTGTAATATAAGTATTAAGTATCCTAGGATATTTAATTTTGGCGCTGTATCGTTTAAACAATTTGAAATAGATCCTAAACCAACTACTTACTATTTTGAAGTTTTAGGTTTTACTATAGGATCTAGCGGTCCGCCATTATTGTATGATGTTACCAATAATATTGTGTATTCTGGCGATATAAGTGCATCTGGTAAAATTAAATTTCAGTTACCCCCTTCTGCTACTGTTACAAAATTTTACCTAATAAGTGCAACTATCACTAGTAGATTAACGGTAACAAATTTAGAGCCAATTAATTTTACAGATTATTCAAACTCTGCATTGCAAGGAGATTATTTAATAATGTATTCCAAAAATATTATTGCAAATGTAGCTACAGATAATATAGACCAATATAAAAAATATAGAGAAAGTGCAGCTGGTGGTAATTATAAAGTAGCTACTGCAGACTTTGAACAAGTTTATAATCAGTTTGGCTATGGTAATAACTTTCATACTGCTGGGGTGCGCAGATTTTTAAAATATATTAAACAAAATTGGACAAGTACATCACCCAACTATTTATTTATAATTGGTAAAGGAATTGAATATAATTTATACAATACGTTTTGTTCGGAAATAGCTATTAGAGATTTTAAATCTATTGCTCCAAGTTTTGGAATACCAGGTTCAGATATTGTAATGACAGACTTGAATTTTGATATGGTGCCGGATTTTAATGTTGGTAGATTAAGCGCTTATGACAATAACGATATAAAATACTATTTAGATAAAGTAAAAGAATACGAAGCATTAATTAATAACGCCAATAATCAATTTATAGATAGCGCAGAATGGAAAAAAAGAGTTTTACATATTGGAGGTGGAAACGATGCAAATTTACAACTTTCTATTGCGTCTGCATTTAATAGACAAAATAAAATTATACAAGGTGCATACTATGGTGGTAAGGTAAAAACAACGATGAAGCTTTCTACAGACCCAACTCAAGTTTTAGATGACATGGAAGTAAATAAAATGATTAATAGTGGAATAGGAATTATTCAATACTATGGACATTCTGCATCTACTACATTTGCCTATGCATTAAACCAAGCTGCAGATTATTTTAATACTGGTGGAAAGTATAGTACCATTATTGCAAATGGTTGTGATGCCAATAATTATTTTTTATATGGGGCCAACAAAAGCCTAACCGAAGATTTTATAACAATCCCTAATTCTGGAAGTATTGCATTTATAGGAAGTGTAAATAATGGTTATCCTGGATTCCTTGATAGATATACGGATAGTTTATACAAACAATTTTCATTACCTAATGCAAATACTGTTTCAGTTAGTGAACAAATAAAATACACTATTTCTAAAATAGCCAATACTATTAATATTACAGATATGATGAGGCCACACTTGGAGCAAATTCAATTGCATGGCGACCCTGTATTAAAAGTAAACACATTTGCAAAACAAGATTATGCAATTGAAGAAAAATATTTAAATTTTATTCCTGCTCAATTAAATACTACTATAGACTCATTTAAAATTAATTGTAAAGCTTTTAATCTTGCAAAATATAACCCTGCAGACTCAATTGTAATGACAATTAAAAGAACTTTTCAAAATAATTCTAGTGTTACCTATACTAAAATATTTCCAAATGGTATAGCGTGGGAAGATAGCATGATGGTTACTTTGCCATTGGATAAACTAATTGGAAAAGGTGTTAATACATTTACTATTAAAATTGATGCTTATGACAGTATTAATGAAATATTTGAAACAAATAATACAATCAGCAAACAAATGATTATTTATGATGATGATATTATTCCGATTTATCCGTACAACTATAGTATACTGCACACGGCAGAAATAAATCCAAATTTAATTGCAAATACATTAAATCCATTTGCTGTAAATCAAACTTATGTAGTGCAAATAGATACTACTGCAAATTTTAATAGTAGTTTATTAAAATCAACAACAATTACATCAATTGGTGGTGTAATAGAATGGAGGCCAAATATAAATATGTGGGACAGTGTTGTTTATTATTGGCGTTGCGCTAAAGATACATCATCTACAAACCCTAGCTTTAATTGGAATATGTATTCCTTTGTATATTTAAGCAATGGCAGCAACGGTTGGAATCAAAGCCATTATTACCAATATTTACCAAACAATTTCAATGGTTTAAAAATTGATGCAAATCGTAAATTTAATTATGTAGATAAAACTACTAAACTCAGAATTTATAATTGTAAACAACTAAACCCCGTGCCTTATAATTTTACTACTTTTGATTATAAAGGTGAATTAAATGGAGATTTACTTTATACAAGTGCATGTGCATATAATGTAATGCATATCATTGTAATAGATTCAATTACAGGATTGCCTATGCCAAACATAGATTATGGAGGGGGCGTAGGTACTTGGGGCAGCAAATATTGCAATAGAACAAATTTGTATTTCGAGTTTAATTATCTAACAGCAGCAGGAAGAAAATCTATAATGAACTTTTTAGATTCAATTCCAAACGGGAATTATGTAGCTATTTATCCGCATATTGGTACAGGTCAAGTATATGCCAAACACTATATGAATGATACCTTAATAAATGGTTCGGGTAACTCTTTATACCATCAATTAAAGTCATTTGGATTTACCCAAATAGATTCTTTTACAAGAAATAAACCTTGGATATTTTGGTTCCGCAAAGGAATGGGAAGCAGTTACGTTCAGCAGTATATGGCAGCAGATAGCACTCAAATTATTTCTCCTACATTTTCTATTCCTTTTAAAGACAAACAAGGTGCAATGAACAGTACAGAAATTGGACCTTCTGTAAAATGGAAACAATTACAGAGAAAAGGATATGCAAGAGAAGGTATAATGACAGATACAAGCAGTGTAAATATTTATGGCATAGATAGTCTTGGCGTAAGTACATTAATTGCAAATGTGCTTGGCGATACTTCCATAGCATTTATAGATGCTGTGCAATATCCAAAATTAAGATTAGAATATGTATCATCTGATGTATTAAATAGATCTGCAGAGCAATTGCATTTCTGGAGAGTTATGTATGATCCATCTCCAGATTTAGCTTTAGCGCCAAATATTACATTCGATTTTGCTAATAAATATGCCGAAGGCCAGCAAGCACCATTAACTTTTGCTGTAAAAAATGTAAGTAGTGTAGATATGGATAGTGCAGATGTAAAAGTATATATGCAAGACAAAAATCAAAACAAAGTGCAAACCATGGTTAAACGAATTGCACCATTAAAAGCATTTGATACTGCAAGCGTTAGTTATAATTTTGACACAAAAGGATTGCAAGGATCTAATACATTATTTATCAATATAAATCCAGATAAAAAACCTAAAGAAAATACATATGGTAATAATTTTGGTTATAAACTATTTGACGCAGCAGGAGATGTGATTAATCCAAATATTGATATTACATTTGATGGTGTAAGAATATTAAAAGACGACATAGTATCTTCCAAACCATTCATTAAAATAAAAGTAAAAGACGACAATCATTATTTAAGATTGGATGATACTGCATTAGTAAAATGTTTGATTACTTATCCTGGTTCAGATCAAAAAGTGCCAATATTTTTTACAAATGACAGTGTGAAATTTTTGCCCGCCAATAGCAGTACTACTGCCGAAAATGCTTGTATTATAGAATATACGCCGTATTTTAAAACAGATGGCATCTACGAGTTAGAAGTAATTGCAAAAGATAAATCTGGTAATAATGCTGGCTTGTACAATTATAAAGTATCATTTGAAGTCGTCAATAAACAAATGGTGAGTAGTTTAATCAATTACCCCAATCCGTTTAGCACTAGTACTCGGTTTGTATTTACACTTACCGGTTCTTCCATCCCAGATAATATGAAAATTCAAATTATGAGTATTACAGGTAGAGTAGTGCGCGAAATTACTAAGCCAGAATTAGGACCATTACATATTGGTAAAAATATTACAGAATACGCATGGGATGGCACAGATCAATTTGGCGAAAAACTAGGCAATGGCGTGTATTTCTATAGATTTATTACAAAAAATCAAAACGAAGATGTAGCAGCAAAGGCAATTTTTGAAATTGACAAGTATATGAAAAAAGGTTATGGCAAAATGGTAATTATGCGATAATTACTTTGCTAATAGCCAATCAATTTACTGAATATTTTAAAACTACTAGTAGCATTTTCGTGGTCAAGTGCTTACCTTTGCACCTATGGCAAAAATTTCTATCAACCTAAGTACCGCTAGTATTCAGCAAGACGAAATGATAGTGGGGATAGACCTTGGAACCACCAATAGTTTGATAGCTATAATTCATCCGCAAACAAAAAATGCAGTTGCATTAAAAGAACATAATCAGCATACACTTGTGCCTAGTATTATTCATTTTGGCAATAATGGTCAAATAGATATTGGCGAAGCTGCTAAACCTTATTTAGAGTCTGATTCAGTAAATACTATTTTTAGCATAAAAAGGCTGATGGGTAAAAGCTATGCAGATGTAAAAACAGATGAGCATTATTTAGGCTATAAAATTATTGATGATAACTCCGATAAACTGGTAAAAATTCAAGTAGCTGATAAATTTTATTCGCCTATAGAATTAAGCAGTTTTATTTTAGCAGAACTAAAATCCAGAGCAGAACATATTTTAAAAACACCTGTAACCAAGGCTGTTATTACAGTGCCTGCTTACTTTAATGATGCACAAAGACAAGCTACGAGAGACGCTGGAAAACTTGCTGGTTTAGATGTACTAAGAATCATTAACGAACCAACTGCTGCAAGCCTTGCTTATGGTATTGATAAAAAAAACCAAGAAGCAAAGAAAATAGCTGTTTACGATTTAGGTGGTGGTACATTTGATATTACCATTCTGCAATTAGATAGTGGTATTTTCGAAGTGTTAAGTACCAATGGAAACACCTATTTAGGCGGCGATGATTTTGATAGATTAATTGTAGATTTTTTTATAAAAATTTTACAAGAACATCAAATAACAATTTCAAATGGCTCCAAACAAACTTTACGTTTATTAGCAGAGCAAGCAAAAAAACATTTAAGCACCAACAATAATTTTTCTGCAATATTTCAGGATATACATTTAGCAATTACCAAAACAGAATTTGAAAATTTAGCAAAACCACTTTTGCAAAAAACAATGCTTTCTTGTGCAAAAGCATTGCAGGATGCAGGTTTGCAAGTGTCTGATATCGAAGAAGTAGTAATGGTAGGTGGTAGTACAAGAATGCCAATGGTAAAAAATGCAGTTACTGATTTTTTTATGACAACAATAGATGATAGTTTAAACCCAGATGAAGTAGTTGCGTTAGGTGCTGCATGGCAAGCAGATGTATTAGCTGGCAACAATCAAGAAATTTTATTGTTAGATGTAACACCACTTAGTTTAGGTATTGAAACCATGGGAGGATTAATGGATGTGCTAATACCACGAAATAGTAAAATACCAAGTGGCGCTGTAAGGCAATATACTACGCATGCAGATGGCCAAACCAAAATGACGATTACTGTATATCAAGGAGAAAGAGATTTGGTAATAGACAATAGGAAATTGGCGGAATTTATTTTTGATGGTATTCCAGGAATGCCTGCTGGATTGCCAAAAGTTGAAATCAGTTTTAGGTTAAATGCAGATGGTATTTTAAATGTAAAAGCAAAAGAATTGCGCAGTGGAGTAGAACAAATCATGCAAGTGCAACCCCAATATGGATTAACAGACACAGAGGTAGAAGAAATGCTGATGGCTAGTATGCTAAATGCAAAGGCAGATATGCAACTGCGCAGTTTGGTAGAAGCGCGTACAGAAGCAGAGCAAATAATTTTTGCAACCAAAAATTTTATGCAAAAGCATCAAGAGATGATAACGGCAGAAGAAATTGTTGCAACAAAAAATGCAATAGATAACTTACAAAATATAGTTGCATTAGATGATAAAAATGCCATTCATCATGCTATAGAACATTTAAATAATATTAGTAGGCCTTATGCGGAAAGATTAATGGATACTGCAGTAAGCAGTGCGCTAAGCGGAAAGAAGATTTAACGAATAAAAATGAATGAATTGACAAGCGATTTAAATAATATGATGCAATGTTTGTTGCTTGCATCGCAAGGACAAGGATATGTAAGCCCAAATCCATTAGTAGGTGCAATGATTGTGTATAAAGGCGAAATGATAGGTGCTGGTTATCATCAGCAATATGGTAATGCACACGCCGAAGTAAATTGCATGGAAAGTGTGCAGCCAAATCATGTGGATAAAATAAAAGATAGCGTATTATATGTAAATTTAGAGCCTTGCAATCATCATGGTAAAACTCCTCCCTGCACAGATTTAATTATTAAAAGTGGGATTAAAAAAGTAGTAATAGGTAGCAGAGATCCGAATATATTGGTAAATGGCAGTGGCATAGAAAAATTAAAAGAGGCAGGAATAGAAATTGTAGAAAATATATTACACGAGCACTGCCAAGCTGTAAATCGCAGATTTTTTACTTATCAACAAAAGAAAAGACCTTATATTATTTTGAAATGGGCAGAAACTGCAGATGGTTTTGTTGCCAATGAAGATAAAAGTACTTTGTCTATTTCAGAAGATGCTGCCAACAAAATGAATCATACTTGGCGCAGCCAAGAAGATGCGATTTTAGTAGGTTTTAACACAGTGCGTATTGATAATCCGCAATTAAATGTAAGGCATGTAGCAGCGCGTAATCCTGTTAGAATAATATGGGATGCTGAAAATAAATTACCGAATGATAGAAATGTTTTTGATGGTACGCAAGCTACTATTATTATAAATAGTCAAATAGAAAAAATAGAAAAAAGTACAGCATGGGTAAAATTAAATTCTATAGAAGAAATTATTTTTTATTTGTATGAGCATAAAACACTTAGCTTTATTGTAGAAGGTGGTCCTAAAACTATTCAACAATTTATAGATGCAAACTTATGGGATGAAGCGCGCATTATTAAAAGTAATAAAAATATTGGCAAAGGGTATGCGGCTACTCAGTTAAGTAATTATACTTTTTTGTACGACGACCCCAAAGGAAATGATACAATTTTGTACTATAAAAATAACAATAATATGTATTTATGATTTGGTTGTTGCTATCGATATTATTAAATACTTATATAGGTATTGTATTTAAAGTATTTCATCGGTTTGGGATATCTAATTTGCAAGGCATTGTTGCCAACTATTTTATTTGTGTAATTACAGGCAGTATATTTTTAGGACACAGCCCATTTATTGCGCAATATTTGCATAAAGATTATGTGCCATTTGCAATATTGCAAGGTTTATTCTTTTTTGTGGTTTTTTACTTAATAAGTAAAAGCACTATGGCATTGGGTGTTAGTGCTACACAAGTTTCCAATAAACTAAGTTTAGTAATACCTGTTGTAATGGCTTATTTTTTATTTGGAGATAGCATAAGTTTTTTTAAAATAATTGGAGTACTTATGGCAGGCATTGCTGTTTATTTAGCTTCGCAAAAAGCTGATGAACAAAATGTAGTACACGCAAAAAATACATTAATTCTGCCAATATTAATATTTTTAGGAAGTGGTTTTTTAGATACACTTACCACATATATTCAGCATCAATATTTCCATGCTCCAGAAGATAGCAGCGTTTATATAATTTTTTGTTTTGCATCTGGTGCTTTTTTTAGCGGTATTTATTTGCTTTGGCAACTAAGTAAACAAGAAGAAAAATGGAGTTATACATCCATAGTAGGCGGAATAGTTTTAGGCATTCCTAATTTCTTTAGTATTTATGCATTTATAAAAGCTTTAGGTGCAAATGTATTGCAAACATCTGCATTAGTGCCGGTAAATAATATTGCAGTTGTATTTGCAAGTGCTGTATGTGCAATATTATTTTTTCATGAAAAACTAAATAAGAAAAATTATCTTGGCTTAGCATTTGCGCTATTTGCCATTGTATTAATTATTTTTGGAGATAAATAATGGCGTTTACATACCAAACCATAGCAAACGAAACTACATCCGAGTTTAAAGACAGAGGAAGCAAATTTATTGGGTATACTTTTCCCGTAGAAACTGTAGAAGAATGCAAAGCAAAATTGAAGCAAATTAAAGAAATGCATCCCAAAGCTACGCATCATTGTTTTGCCTATCGATTAGGGACAGATAAAAATAATTATAGAGCAAGCGATGATGGAGAACCTAGTGGTAGTGCTGGGAAGCCAATTCTTGGCATAATAGATGGTGCAGCACTTACCAACACATTGGCCATTGTGGTACGTTATTATGGCGGCACAATGCTTGGTGTGCCAGGCTTAATTAATGCATATAAAACAACTATAAAATTAGCATTAGAATTAAGTCAAATAGTAGTAAAAGAAGAAACACAATTATTTGAATTGGAATTTGATTATCATTTAACTAGTTTGGTAAATCAAGCATTGATCAAAGTAGAGGCTATACATTACAAAACAGATAATTTATTATTTTGTAAAAAAGAAGTGCAAATTCCATTAAGTAAAGTAGCTATGGCAATGGATGTTTTCCAAAAAATACATAACTTAGTGTTTAGAAAAATATTTGCGTGATGAAAAAACAATTTTTTGTACTACTTCTTTGCTTTCCATTCATGCAAGTGCAAGCACAGTATCTGTTTAAAGACGCAAGTAATGTAATAGAAGCAGAGCAGTTTGTCAAAAATGATTTGCATTTACTAAATTCTATTCGGGCAAAATTAATTTACTATGTTGCCTCTCCAGTGGCACAACATTATACATTTCAAATTACAAAAAATGATATAGAAGTATGGGCATGGAAAGTAAAATTAAATATTGCAAACAATGGTAAAATATTATCATATATCAAAAACATTGGTGATATAGATGAATTAAATACGTTACCCAATATTACAGTAGCCCAAAATGATTTGGAAGTTAGTTTGAATCAAAAAAAAATAAAAGTATTTTACAAAAGCAATAATACATGGTTGTTAGCCGATAAAATACAAAGCAATGCTATAGGCAAAGACAGTACCTATTTTGTAGATGAAAATAATAATTTACTATTTTCATTTAGCAATGCTAGGTATTTAAAGAAAGATACGATTATTCAAGCTAAAGTATTTTTGCCAGATCCTATAACAACTGCACAGCAATATTATGCTGCATCTTATGTAGATAATAATGATAGTAATGCCACCTGGCTAGGTAATGCACAGCAGTTAACAAATATTCCTGCTACGTTTGTTACAGATTCTAATAAGTTTATTTTAGAAAATAATATTGTAAAAATGGTAGATTATGATTTACCATTTATTCATCCAGTAAGCAAGGCTATGCCAGATTTTTTTTATAACAGAAGTGAATTTGGTTTTGAAGATGTAAATATATTTTACTACATCTCTTCTTATCACAAATACTTAGATTCTATTGGTTATGGTGCTTTAATGAATTTGCAAATCAATGTAGATGCACATGGGCAAAATGGTGCAGATCAAAGTAATTTTACAGCAAGCGGTCCTGCCCCAATTTTAAATATAGGAACAGGTGGAGTAGATGATGGTGAAGATGCAGATGTAATTATACACGAGTATAGTCACGGAATAAGTTGGTCTGCAAATAACAATACTGTGTACATCAATGAAAGAAGCGCTTTAGACGAAGGCTTGGCAGATTATTTTGCTACAAGCTATAGTAAATCTATCGATACATTTAGGTGGGCAGATATGTTTACTTGGGATGGACACAACGAATTTTGGGATGGCAGAGTTGCAAATACCACCCATCAATATATTGCTCCATTTGTGCAAGGCGAGTATTATGGCGCAGAAATTTGGAATGCAGCCATGATGAAAATTTGGGATGCTATTGGTAGACAAACAACTGATAAAATAATGCTGCAAGCTATGTATTCATTTAATGATTCTACAAAGTTTCCGGAAGCAGCAGCTTATGTCTTACAGGCAGATTCCTTATTAAATTGGGCGGTAAATCGTAATACAATTTGTTGGGCATTTCAATCAAAAAATATAGATCCCAAATGGGGGTGTTGGCCAATGAAAATTGGTAATGTAAACAATGAAAAAAATATTCAACTTTTTAATCAACAAGCATTTGCCAATAGGGTAGGAGATTTGCAAATTCAATTGCCAGAAGCTACAGATGCAAAAATTGTAATAACCAATATGCAAGGCCAAACAGTTTTGCTAAAAAATATTTCTAATCAACAAAACATTTATCTTTCTTCTTCGTTAGTATCATCAGCAGGTATGTATTGCATAACAGTGCAGTCTACTTTGCATCAATTTCATTCAAAGATTATTTTATACTAAAACATGTCCTTAATTTCTATCAATCCATACAACAATCAACTGATTGCTACCTATAAGCAAGATGCAAATAAAACTATCCATCAAAAAATAGACGCAACAGCTATAGCGCAAAAAAAATGGAAAGCACTTTCTATAACAAAGCGTGCAACTTATTTTATTGCATTGCAAAAACAACTTCAAAAAAACAGGAATTCACTTGCTGAATTAATTACCACGGAAATGGGAAAGCCAATCACCCAATCTTATTTAGAAGTAGATAAATGTGCAATGGTGTGTGAGTATTATGCCACAAGAACTACCGAATTTTTGCAGCCAGAAATTATTGCCAGTAATGCAACTAAAAGTTATACGCATTTTGAGCCAATTGGTAATATACTTGCTGTTATGCCTTGGAATTTTCCATTTTGGCAGGTCTTTCGTAGCATGGCGCCAATCATGATGGGTGGCAATGGTTATGTGCTAAAGCATGCAAGCAATGTATATGGATGTGCCAAAGCTATTGAGCAATTGATTCTTTCTGCAAAATTTCCAAAGGATATTTTTCAATTACTATGCATTACAAGTGCAGATGTACATAAGGCTATTGCCAATGAAAATATACATGCAATCACTTGCACTGGTAGTACAGCTGCAGGAAAGGCAGTAGCTATGTATGCGGCAAAGCATTTAAAAAAATGTGTACTAGAGTTAGGTGGTAGCGATGCTTATGTAGTATTGGCAGATGCTGATTTGCAAAAGGCTGTAACCGCTGCATTGTATAGCCGTATGATAAACAATGGACAGAGTTGTATAGCTGCTAAAAGATTTATTGTGGTAAAAAAAGTATATCAGCAATTTTTAAATTTACTACACCACGAAATGTGTAAATTAGTAATTGGTAATCCGATGGAAGAAAAAACCACTATTGGTCCATTGGCAAAAACAGAATTAAGAGATGAATTGCTAAAGCAAGTAAAGGCTTCTATAAAAAAGGGTGCAATCTCAGCCATACCGCAATTAGCACCAAACCAAGGAGCATTTTTTTCGCCAATGATTTTGCATCAAGTACAAAAAGGAATGACTGCCTATAACGAGGAGTTATTTGGACCCGTATGCACTGTTATAGTAGCGCAAAACGAAAAAGATGCATTGCAAATTGCTAATGATACCACATTCGGTTTAGGCGCGGCAGTATTTACTTCTAACATTGCAAAAGGTGAAGATATTGCTAGGCATCAATTAGATGCAGGTAATTGTTTTGTAAACGATTTTGTGCGTAGTGTGCCAGGATTAGCCTTTGGCGGTGTTAAACAAAGTGGCTATGGCAGAGAGTTAGGCAAGTGGGGCATGTATGAATTTATGAATATTAAAACTGTGTATGTGGCATAATGAATTGCAATTGTATATCTCCTAAATCATTAATTGCATTATCTATTTGTAGTTTATTAAACAGCTAATAATAGTTAAGTTGATTAATAATCTTTAACTGTGATCAATAAAAAAAATGCATCAATCAATGATGCATTTTTTATTAAATCTATTTTTTTGTTTAAATTATTTTTTTCTGTTTAAATACATTGTGTAATAAATACTAGGTACACAATTTGGATATTGAAACATTGCAGCTGTTGGATTTTTATTACCAGCAACATCATCTACAAGTTGTTTTACAGATACATTATTATCTAAATTGATTCCTAAAATCCATTTATTGGTATAAACTCTAAAATTGGTATTGTATCCAAGTAAATGATTATTGCCTGTAGGATTAATGCCATTTGTATAATGATAACCTATAGAGGTAAGGGATAAAGTTCCAATTAAATCTAATTTTATTTTTTTTCTTGCTTTAATATCAGGGTCGTTATTGTAATTGCTATTAATCATGTGGCTAAGCCCAAATCTAGTACCAATATAATTCCCTTTAGCGTATTCAAATCTACCAAGTGTATCTATGGTACTATTATTTACATCTTTGGTGGTAACATCTTCCAGTGGCGAAATAAAATAACTATCCCCACTTTTCCCGGCATGAATGCCTGCCCATAATTGTATAGGATAAACTGTCAACTTTCTAGTATTGTATCCAAAATTTACAGCTAATTGATTCATTTTTTTAGAATTGCTAAATGAATTTCCTTTGGCTACATAATTCCCCATAACACCTAATTGCCCACTAATATTTATACAAACATTAGTGGAGGTAGCTTTGGTGACACTAGCGGCTAAGAAATTTGTTGCAAGGTTTGTTCCTGCACTTATTTGCAATGCTGCACCTTCTGCTTTTTCTAAAAAAGGAGTTGGTGGTGCAGGCGGCGCATATATTGATGCGCAGCTACTGCCTAATACAGCAATAGCTGTAAGTAAAATAATTTGTTGCATTGTAATATTTTCTAATTTATTCAGCAGTAGTTTCAGTAGAAGCTTCGCTTACATTTTCTTTTAATTCTTGAATAGGTAATTCTTCTGCCTCCACCGGAGTTTCTATACTAATAGAATTGTTTTCTGTAGCTACATTGTCTGCACTATTTTCTTCTTTATTTTCTTCTACTGTTTCCGCAACTGTAACAACCTCTATTTGTTCTTTTGAAAGAATTGTTTCCTCAGATTGCTCTGATTTGTTCTGGACTTTAGGTTCTTCTTTTACAGCACTATTGCTAGTATTATTTTCTTTAGGTTTAGTGTCTTTTTTTACAAATGGTCTTGTCAAATAGCGCATTTCTTTTTCATCTGCATCTAAATTAGCTTTCACATCTTTTATTTTAGTGCGTAAAAAATTCACCTTTCTTTCAGCATCGGCAATAATAGATTCATATCTTTCTTGTGTTTCAAAACTGCGAATACCAGGTGCTAAATTTTTTAATCTATCCTGAAAGTCCCATAATATTTCTTCCTCTAATTGCAATTCTCTATCCAATTTATTAAAGTAGCTTCTATTCCTACGTACTTTTTCATCTAATGCTTTGCTGCCTTCGCTGCGGCGTTTTTCACGCTCTGCATCTTTTCTATCAAAAAAACTTCTTTTTGCTTTTAAAAATCTTTCCCACAAATCATCGCCATGTTCTTTGGCTACTCTTCCAATTTTTTTCCAATCTTCTGTCAATTCTAGCATTTCTTCCGTAGCACTTTCCCAATCTATAGTAGAATGAGATGCTAATTCTTCTGCTCTTGTAACTATGGTACTTTTCTTTGCAAAATTATCATCCAAATTTAATTTTATACTGCTGTAATAAGCGTTTTTTGCGGCATAAAAATAATTACGCGGTTCATTGAATTTATTCCAAACCTCATCATTCATTTCATTATTTACTCTACCGCTAGCTTTCCATTCTCTTAATAAATGATCATAAGCATCAGTAGTTTTTTTCCAATCTCTGCTGTCCTTCAGGGCTTCTGCTTTTTCTATTAATTCTAATTTTATTTTTAAAGCTCCTTCTTGGTTATTTTTTACACTTTCGTAATGTTCTCTTTTTTTAGCAAAGAAAATATCTTTGGCATGGTTAAAGCGCATCCATAATTCATCGCTGCGATGCCTAGGAATGTGCCCAATTTTTTTCCAATCTTCATTTAATACATTAATATCCTCAGTGGTTTTTTTCCAATCGGTACTTGTCGCTAATGCTTCAGCTTTTTCACAAAGTTCTATTTTATGTGCAAGATTATCCAATAATATTTGCTCTTGGCCTTCAAAATGGCCTTTCTTTTTTGTAAAAAAATCATCACGTAGTTGATCAAATTTATTTTTTAATTCTTCTACTCTTGGGTCTGGCACTAAAGATAATGCTTTTAGTTCTTTTGCTAATTCAGATATTTTTTCGGTGTTGTTTTTCCATTCTCCATCTCCATTTACAATTACTTCTGTATCTGCTACTATTTGCTGACGTTTTGCAATATTCTCATCTACCAATTTCTTTATCTCATTTTCCATCTCGTCGATGGTTTCAAAAAGTTTGCTATAATCTCCAATCGCTTTTACAGTAGTAAGATATTGTTTTTGTCGTTGCAGTCTGCCAGCTAATTTAATTTTTTCGGCAGCATTAATATACTCTGCCTTTAGCACCATTGTTTCTTTCTCTATTTCTGCAAATTTATCTTGCAAAAATCCCAAAGTTGATTCTTTGTTTTTGTCATCGATAGTTGTTACAACACGCTTGTCAAACCATTTATTGGCTTGTAGTACTACTTGATTGTCTTCAATAGAATAAAAATTCTGTTCACTCATTTTGTTTATTATTTATTTTTTATAAAATGGAGGGTAAAAGTAAGGAAAATTAGAATAAAATATCTCTTTATACTAGCAATGTTCCATATTATGATAGTTTTAAACAACATCTGCTAAATTTACTAGCAATCCTGAATAATGGATACAGGAGCCACTAATTCAATAGGTGTAAAACTAATTTTGACAATACTTTTATATAAACTTAAATTTGCTTACTTTTTAAAATAAAAAACAAAAATGAATAAAGAAATTTATATTGTAAGTGCAGTGCGAACAGCGATGGGAGCATGGGGAGGTGCATTGAAAGATTTTAGTGCTACACAATTAGGCGCAATAGCTATCAAAGAGGCTGTAGCAAAAGCTGGTATTCTGCCAGAACAAGTACAAGAAGTATTAATGGGTTGTGTAATGCAAGCAAATTTGGGCCAAGCACCTGCGCGCCAAGCTGCAAAGTTTGCAGGATTGGCAGATAATGTGCAGTGCACTACAATAAATAAAGTGTGCGCTAGTGGCATGAAAAGTATTATGCTTGCGGCGCAGTCTATACAATGTGGTGATGCAGAAGTTGTAGTTGCCGGTGGTATGGAAAGTATGAGCAATGTGCCATTTTATAGCCCAAATATGCGTTGGGGTAATAAATATGGTGATGTGAAAATGGTAGATGGTTTAGCTAAAGATGGTCTTTGGGATGTGTACAATAATTACGCAATGGGTAATGCAGCAGAGCTTTGCGCATCGGAATGTAAAATAAGTCGCGAAGAGCAAGATGCATTTGCTATAGAAAGTTATAAGCGCGCACAAGCAGCTTGGGATGCTGGAAAGTTTGATGCTGAAATTGCTCCTGTGGCAATTCCTCAGCGCAATGGAGAGCCTGTAATGTTTGCAAAAGACGAAGACCCATGGAATGTAAAGTTTGATAAAATACCTGCTTTGAAAAGTCCATTTGTAAAAGATGGTAGCGTTACGGCTGCTAATGCTAGCACAATGAATGATGGAGCAAGTGCCTTAGTGATTGTCAGTAAAGAATTTGCAGATGCTAATAACTTAAAACCAATTGCAAAAATAATTGGTTATGCAGATGCAGAGCAAGCTCCTGAATGGTTTACAACAGCACCAAGTTTAGCTGTGCCAAAAGCAGTTGCGAAAGCAGGATTGCAAATGAGTGATGTAGAATATTATGAACTTAACGAAGCATTTAGCGTAGTTGGTTTGGCCAACATGCAAAAAATGAATTTAGATGCTACTAAAGTAAATGTAAATGGGGGTGCTGTAGCAATGGGTCATCCATTAGGTAGCAGTGGAAGCCGCATTGTAGCTACATTAATAAATGTATTGAATCAAAACAATGCAAAAATTGGAGCTGCTGGAATTTGTAATGGCGGCGGCGGTGCTAGTGCTATAGTTATTGAAAAAATGTAATTTATAAGAAATAATATAAAATAGAAAAGCAGGCAATTTAGCCTGCTTTTTTTATTTCATTTTTCTGCAATAAGTATATTGTAATATCATTGTATTCTGTTCTCCTATAAAATATCCTTTTTGGCTGTTAAGGGATTGCGTTTGTGAAATAGTATGGCATAGAGGCTAAGAACTCAAATAAAATATTTATCAAATAGGTACTTTTTATACTAAAAAAATAATAGACTGCTTTACAAATGAATTGTAATGATTTAGCAAATAGAAATTAATGTAGAATAATTCCTACTTTTTCCACAAGTGTTATATTGAAGATTATTGTTTTCCACATCTACTTTCTATTAAAAATCATCTTGATTAAGCATGTTTTGCATTACCTTTGCACAAATTCAAAAAAATCCCTATTTATGGCAAGTATCGGTAAAATTAAGCAAATCATTGGAGCAGTTGTGGATGTTTATTTCCCAGCAGGAAATGCGCTTCCAGAAATCTATAATTCATTAGAATTGAAGCGTCAAGATGGCTCTACTCTTGTAATGGAGGTTCAACAACATTTAGGAGAAGACAGTGTGCGCGCAATTGCAATGGAAGGAACTGAAGGTTTGGTGCGTGGTATGGACTGCTTAGACATGGGAAAACCAATTGCAATGCCAGTAGGTGATGCTATCAAAGGTCGTTTATTTAATGTTACAGGTGATGCGATTGATGGTTTGCCTCAGCCTAGTAAAGTAGGTGGTAGACCAATTCATGCTAATCCTCCATTGTTCGAAAACTTAAGTACTGCAACAGAAATTTTGTTTACAGGTATTAAAGTAATCGATTTGATTGAGCCTTATGCAAAAGGTGGTAAAATTGGATTGTTTGGTGGTGCCGGTGTTGGTAAAACAGTTTTGATTCAAGAGTTAATTAATAATATTGCGAAAGCTTATGATGGTGTATCTGTATTTGCAGGTGTAGGAGAGCGCACTCGTGAAGGAAATGACCTAATGCGTGAAATGATTGAAGCAGACATCATGACTTATGGTGCAGACTTTAAACATAGCATGGAAGAAGGCGGATGGGATTTAGAAAAAGTGGATATGGAAGGTTTGAAAAATAGTAAGGCTACTTTCGTATTCGGACAAATGAATGAACCTCCAGGCGCAAGAGCTCGTGTGGCATTAAGTGGATTGACAGTTGCAGAATATTACCGTGATGGTGATGGTACTGGTAAAGGAAAAGATATCCTTTTCTTCGTAGATAATATCTTCCGTTTTACACAAGCAGGTTCTGAGGTGTCGGCTTTGTTAGGTCGTATGCCAAGTGCGGTGGGCTACCAACCTACATTGGCTACAGAAATGGGTTTGATGCAAGAAAGAATTACTTCTACTAAAAATGGTTCAATTACCTCTGTACAAGCGGTGTATGTGCCTGCGGATGACTTAACAGATCCGGCTCCAGCAACAACATTTGCGCATTTGGATGCCACAACAGTATTAAGTCGTAAAATTGCCGATTTAGGTATTTATCCTGCGGTAGATCCATTAGATAGTACTAGTCGTATCTTAACGCCAATTATTGTTGGAGATGCGCATTATAATACTGCAAACCGCGTAAAATTAATTTTACAACGCTATAAAGAATTACAAGATATCATTGCTATTCTTGGTATGGATGAATTGAGTGAAGAAGATAAATTAACTGTATCTCGTGCTCGTCGTGTGCAACGTTTCTTAAGCCAACCATTCCATGTAGCAGAACAATTTACTGGGTTGAAAGGTGTGTTGGTACCAATCGAAGAAACAATCCGTGGATTTAATATGATAATGGATGGTGCAGTTGATGAGTATCCAGAAGCAGCATTCAACCTAGTTGGTAGCATAGATGATGCTATTGCTAAAGGTAAAAAAATGATGGAAGCAGCTAAAAATTAGAATTTAGATTTTTAGATGTAAGACTTTTAGATTATGAATATACATAATTTTAGAGAACTTAAGATTTGGCAAAAATCAAGATTTTTAGCAAAAGATTTACATCCAATTATACTTACCTTTCCTAAATATGAAATCTATGGCATGATGTCACAGATGCAAAGAGCCTCGGTTTCATTAGCTTGTAATATTGCCGAAGGTAGTGGTAGAGTAAGTACAAAAGAATTTCAACACTATTAAACAATTACAAATGGCTCTCTTTTTGAATTAGAAACACTTTTAGAATTAGCGCAAGACTTTAAATATATTAATAACGAACAATACATAGAATTTATAGAAAGGATTACTGAACTTAAAAAGATGATATTTGTGTTCTATAATTCACTAAATAAAAATTAATCTAATAATCTTAAATCTAACAATCTTAAATCTATTATGAAATTAGACATACTTACACCAGAAAGAAAAATATACGAAGGAGATGTATATGGTATATTAGTACCAGGAGTACAAGGATATTTTGAATTATTAGATAACCATGCTCCTATTGTAGCTGCATTAGGCAATGGCAATATGAAAGTATTGAAAGATAAAAATAATAATGTAGAAGAATATAGAATTAATGGCGGTTTTATAGAAATGAGCAACAATAAAACTGTTGTACTAGTAGAAAGCGCTGAAATATTAAAATAATAATTTTACATTAAAATGACACAAATAAACCGATTCCATAGGAGTCGGTTTTGTTTTTTTATTAAATACCTACTATCTTTATAGCATGAAACAAATAAAATTTTTAGCATTAGGAATAATTGTAGTTGGAACCGCTTTATTGATGAACAGTTGTTGTAAGAAAAAACCTACAACAACTACTCCTCCAGCAAGTCAGATTCTTACCTTTAATATACCTTTTAGTGATACTGGAAATTTGCCTGCAATTCCAGCTTTGCCATTAGAAGTTAGCCAAGATAGTTTCACAAGTTTTTTAGTGCCAACATATGCTGATTCATTGTTTAAAGCAAATGGGAGCAGCCCAGATAAAGTAATAAGCGTTTATGCAAAAAGCATTATTCTGTCTTTATATAAGCAAGGACAAAAGTTTGATTTTATTAAAGCAATGAAACTTTTTGCAGCAAACAAAAATGGTTCGGGTAAAGTTTTAATTGGTAGAAAAGATGTTATCAATATTACTGATTCTGTTATCAATTTAGACTTAGAAAATATTGATTTAAAAAACTTTATTGCAGCGGATACATTTATGATGATACTAGGTGCTACAAATAGAGCAGGTTATGGCATTCCTGCCGGAACTGCATTGAATTTTACCACCCAGTTCGAAGCAAAAGCAAATCCATAATTGATATATTGAATAATTTATTCAAATCAAATTTGATTAATTTGAAACATTTTATTCTATTACTTTTAATATTATTTGTAACACCAGATGCTAGTTGTCAATACACTAATTTTCAGTTAGAAACTGCTTACACATTTGGGAAAATTATCAAGCATACTACTAAATTATACCACAACCCGTCTAATTTTTCTAGTAATTTTGAACTTAGTTTAACTAAAAAAAGAAACGGAAATTCTATTTGGGAAAATAAATATGGCCAACCAACCACTGGATTTACTTTTACTTATATAAATTCTAATGATAAAATTATTGGATATATATATTCTTTTATGCCTACAATTGCATTTGATATATTAAAGCATAAAAAAATATTTATAGAATCTAGAATAGGAAGTGGCGCTGCATTTGCAACTAAACATTGGCAAAAAAATCCATTGTCTGACACCATCAATAATTACTTGGGTAGCCATTTTAATTTATATGCTTCAGTAAGTTTTTTAGTAAAATATCAATACTCTAAAGACTTACAATTTAAATCTGGTATTACCTTAAGCCATACTAGCAATGCGGGGATAATTAAACCAAATTACGGCATAAATTTATTGGGAGGATATGTTGGTATTAATTACCAAATTAAAAATATTGTACCTTTAAAAATAGATTCGAATCAAGGTGCAATTATTTATCATCAAAAAATTGGTGCAGATATTAGAGTTGGTGGTTCTATGGCTGAAGCAGGGTTTGGAGATGGGCCATTAATGCCAATATACACATTTGCATTGCTCGGCAACTATACATTAAATCGTAAACACAAATTGCTTTTTGGAATTGATTATGAATATTCTGGAAAAACTGAGTTATTTATAAGAAATACTAGACAAATTTCAAATTCACTTATTAAAGATGCTGGATATCTCAGTGCTGTTTTTGGCAATGAATTTTTATTTGGCAATTTTACCATTCCTATTCAAATTGGAGTTTATTTAAATGCTCCATATTTAAAATCTACTACTCATTACAAGAAAATGGGGTTGTTTTATTATCCTCGTTTACATAAAAATATATATGGAAAAGGAATTTACTGCGGTACGATGCTTAAAGTAAATTCCTTTAATGCCGACTATCTGGAACTTTGTGTTGGGAAAAGTTTTTAATTTCTTTTCATCTATAAAACTTATATTTTTTCAAATCTCTAAATCCCTAAATTTACTTACATTTGCAAACCGATTATGTCGGAAAAAAACTCCTTAGCATTATGATAGAAATAAAAATACCAACTGTAGGTGAAAGTATCAACGAAGTA
>Ga0114967_10000421_pt1 | contig 36049 bp, 33 predicted proteins | sample M_130628_MF_Meta_FD_92639 | JGI IMG/M metagenome (GOLD analysis project Ga0114967, IMG submission 92639) | Freshwater microbial communities from Lake Montjoie, Canada to study carbon cycling - M_130628_MF_MetaG | ecosystem: Environmental > Aquatic > Freshwater > Lake | place: Lake Montjoie...
GTTCCACCACCATCAGGTTTCATTATGGCTGGCGGCACAGAATCTTTAGCCGAGTTGATAAAAGGTACTGAGAAAGGCATTTTGGTAACACGCATGTGGTATATTCGTGCCGTTGACCCACAAACATTGCTTTACACAGGACTTACCCGTGACGGAACTTTCTATATCGAGAAAGGACAAATCAAATTTCCTGTAAAAAACTTCCGATTCAACGAAAGTCCAATTATAATGCTCAATAACCTTGAAGCAATGGGCGTTCCGACTCGAATTGGTGGTTGTTTAGTTCCTCCATTAAAAATTAGAGACTTTACATTCAGTAGTTTATCTGATGCGGTGTAAGGTTTCATGCAATAAGCCATTGGAAGTATTTTTCAATGGCTTGTTTATTTTATAAAACGACAAAATTTTCACTCCACTTTTTCAAAAAATCAGTAAATTTTTCCAATTCCATGCATAAAATTCTCCGTGTTTACTTTCATTTTTTATGCCGTCATACAATACACCACCGTCAGTTTGATTGGTAATTTTTTGCCAATAGTGCAAATTTTTAAAATAATCTCCTGCTAAAGTCGCTCCCGATTTTATTTCAATGGCTTTAAGTTTTTGTCCTTCGTCAACGAAAATATAAATTTCATTGCCAATACTATCTTTAAAATAATATAAGTTAATTTTTCACCCATATTATACCTGTATTTAAGTAATTCAGTAATCACCAAATTTTCAATTAAAGACCCACGACTACTATGATATTGTAGGCCTTCGGCTTGTCGAATACCCAGAGGATTGGCAACCAGACCTGTATCATAAAAATACAACTTTGGTGCTTTTATGATACGTTTATTGAAATTTTTATAATAAGGTTGTAAAAAATAAACAATATATCTTGCCTCCAATATACCAAGCCATGCCGCCGCAGTCTTATGGTCTATGCCTATTTCATTACCCAATTTACTATAATTTATTTCTTGTCCAACCCTACCCGCACATACATAATAGGAACTTCTGAAACAGTGCTAAATCATTAATATTTTTTAATTGTCGTACATCTCTTTCGATGTAAGTACGAATATATTATTGAATCCAAAGCCTTGGATTTAGTTTCTCTTAAATAAGGGCTGGGTATGAACCATAAAAAATAGATTCATTGGTAGAAAAGTTTTTAAAGGGAGTTTCTTGAATTTCTTGTAAGCAAAATGGCAGTAATTCAAGGTAACCAACTCTTCCCGCTAATGATTGGGTAATTGATTGTTGAAGTAAAAAATTGTTTGAGCCACTCAAAACAAATAAAGCTTTTCGAGAATCTTCATCAACGATTTGCTGCAAATAAGAGAATAAATGTGGTGTTCGCTGAACTTCGTCCAAAACTGCACCATTAGGAAACTGACTTAAAAAACCACGAGGGTCATTGGTTGCATGTCCAGTTCATCGGGGTATTCTAAAAAAAAATAAGGTTTTTTGTCAAAAAAAACTTTTAAAAGTATTGTTTTTCCACTCTGTCGAGGACAAGTAATTGCCACAACTTTAAATGTCTGTGCTAATTGGTCTAATATTTCGTTTGATTTTCTTTTTACCATATTTTACATATTGGGAATTTGATTCCCAATATTTAAAAAAACCATTTAATTAGATTGAAACAATATATGACTCGATTTTTTTTGATAAATTTCATTACAAAATTCCAAAAACAATAATGTCTTATTCCAGTCGTCGCATGATTTTGCCCTTTCATCAAAATACCTTTTTTTGAGATGGTATTTTTGCAAGGTATTCCTATATTTATACGAACAAAGACAAACTAAACTTATTATTTTACAATAAAACTTAAAAAGCTTTGAAAAGAAGAGATTTTATCCAGTTATCCAGCTTAGGCTTTGGTGGACTTATGTTGCCAAATATGCCAACTGGAGGTATTCCAATTATAGGAAACTCTGTTTCGCAAGAAGCACTAATTGATGGTGCAATTGATGTTGCCGTCAAAAAACGACTTGCCCATGCCGCTCTCAATGCTGCAAAAGCCAAAGGTGCTACTTATACCGATGTTCGTATCGGTCGTTATCTTAACCAATTTGTGGTAACTCGTGAAGACAAAGTACAGAACATTGTCAATACTGAGTCTTATGGTGTAGGCGTACGTGTAATTGCCAATGGTTGTTGGGGTTTTGCTGCCATTGCAGATGCCAAATCAGAGGCCGACACCGCTCGTGCAGCCGAAGAGGCTGTTGCGATTGCAAAAGCTAATGCCCGTTTAATGTCCGAACCAGTCATTCTCGCCCCACAAAGTGGCTACGGCGAAGTAAGCTGGAAAGCACCCATTCAACGAAATGCTTTTGAAGTACCAATTAAAGAAAAAGTTGACTTACTGCTAAGTGTAAACGATGCCGCATTAAAAAATGGAGCAAATTATGTCAATTCAGTGCTATTTATGGTCAATGAGCAAAAATATTTTGCTTCTTCTGATGGCTCATACATTGACCAAGATATTCACAGAATATGGCCAATTTCGGCTGTAACGGCCATTGACCCAAAAACTGGCAAATTTGAAACTCGTCAAGCACTTTCTGCTCCTGTTGGTATGGGTTATGAGTACTTACAAACCAATCCAAAAGATAAAATTTCGGGCATAACGACTCGCTACAACAAAGGTTACGATATGCTCGAAGACGTAACTGCGGCAGCCAAACAAGCCAAAGAAAAACTTACAGCAAAATCGGTTGAAGCAGGGAAATATGATTTAGTGCTCGACCCTTCGCACTTATGGTTAACGATTCACGAATCGGTTGGGCATCCGCTCGAACTCGACAGAGTTTTAGGTTACGAAGCCAATTTTGCAGGAACATCGTTTGCAACACTCGACAAATGGAAAAGCAAAAATTTTAATTATGGCAGCAAGGAAGTAAATCTAATTGCTGATAAAACCCAAGTTGGCTCACTTGGTGCAGTGGGTTGGGACGATGAAGGTGTAAAAACCAAGCAATGGGATTTGGTAAAAGACGGAACTTTGGTAAACTACCAAGCCATTCGTGACCAAGCTCACATTATTGGCGAAACAGCATCGCATGGATGTTGCTATGCTGATAGCTGGTCGTCGGTGCAGTTTCAACGCATGGCCAATGTTTCGTTGGCAGCGGGAAAAACACCTCTTTCGGTGGCCGAAATGATTAAAGACGTAAAAAAAGGAATTTATATCATCGGTGACGGTTCGTTTTCGATTGACCAACAACGATATAATTTCCAGTTTGGTGGACAATTATATTATGAGATAAAAGATGGACAAATTGCAGGAATGTTAAAAGACGTAGCGTACCAATCTAACACCCAAGAGTTTTGGAATTCTTGCGTAAAAGTTTGTGACGAACGCGATTACCGTTTAGGAGGTTCATTCTTCGATGGCAAAGGACAACCTTCGCAATCAAGTGCAGTTTCGCACGGAAGTTCAACCGCTCGTTTCAATGGGGTAAATGTGATTAATACAGCAAGAAAAGTTTAATTTTAGGCACTAAGTGGCAAAGGCACTTAATCGCAAAGGCACAGAGTAGCAAAGGCACAAAGTCGCAAAGATGTAAAATAGTAAAGTGAAATAATGGAGACTATTTATTAAACGCTGCTCTTCTAAAACTTTGCTCCGATGAATCTTTACGCTTGTTATTTTAAACCTTAAAAACTTTTAACATTCTATCATTCACTAATATAATATTATTTATGTCAGTCATATTAACAGAAAATGAGGCTAAAATCTTGCTAAAAAAGGTTTTAAGCTACTCAAAAGCCGATGAATGTGAAATCAATTTATCAGGCAATATCAATGGAAATATCCGTTATGCACGAAATGAAGTTTCGACGAGTGGAGCCTTAACTAATCAAAATTTACAAGTACAATCAGCTTTTGGAAAAAAAGTAGGGGTTGCCACAATTGATGAATTTGATGAGGCTTCACTTGAAAAAGTAGTGCGTCGTTCGGAGGAATTGGCTCGTCTTGCTCCCGAAAACCCTGAATATATGGGCGTTTTGGAACCGCAGCAGTACATGAAATCGGAAGGTTTTTTTGATTCAACAGCTAATATTAACCCCGATATTCGTGCCGAAGCTGTAATGAAAAGTTTGAAACTCACTCGCGACCAAAAATTGGTAGCGGCGGGTTTCCTCGAAGATTCAAAAGGATATTCTGCCATGATGAACTCAAAAGGGCTTTTCGCTTACTACAAAAGCACCAATATTAATTATTCATTGACAGTTCGCACCGAAGATGGCACAGGTTCAGGCTATGTAATCAAAGGATTTAGCGACGTCAATAAACTTGATACCGCCGAGGCCACCAAGATTGCGATTCAAAAAGCAGTAGGCTCAAAAAGTGCAAGAGCTTTAGAACCAGGCAAATATACCGTAATTCTTGAACCAACCGCCGCCGCAGTTTTACTCGAAAATATTTATTTCGATATGGACGCTCGCAGTGCAGACGAAGGACGCTCGTTTTTCAGTAAACAAGGTGGAAAAACTAAGTTGGGTGAGAAAATTGTCGACGAACGAGTAACTATTTTCTCCGACCCAGCTTATGCCGATTTGCCCGCATCTCCTTGGTCGGGCGATGGGCAAGCACAAGAAAAACGTATGTGGATTGAGAACGGAGTTGTTAAAAACCTATCTTATTCTCGTTTTTGGGCAAAAGAAAAAGGAGTAAAACCAATACCATTTCCGAGTAATGTAATTATGCTTGGTGGAACAGCTACGCTTGATGAAATGATAAAAAGCACCAAAAGAGGCATTTTAGTAACAAAACTTTGGTATATTCGTGCAGTTGACCCACAAACGCTTCTTCAAACCGGACTTACCCGTGATGGAACTTTCTATATAGAAGATGGAAAAATAAAATATCCAATTAAAAATTTCAGATTCAATGAAAGTCCGATAATCATGCTCAATAATCTCGAAATGTTGGGAAAAACTGAGCGTGTTGTCAGCACAGAATCAAACCAAAATTATATGGTACCACCCATGAAAATTCGCGAATTTACATTTTCGAGTTTATCTGATGCGGTGTAAAACACAGTTGGCAGTTTTCAGTTGGCAGTAAAAACCAAATTACTGCCCACTAAGGACTGTAAACTGTTAACTCGGCTCTATGAAACCATTTGTTTTTACAAGAATACAGTATAATTCGGGAGATTGGGATACTGACCAGCGAATGCCTTCAAATATTCTCAATTCTTTGGTCGAATATACAACTATTCCGATTGATGAAAAAGAAAAAGTCGTGCTTTTGAGCAGTAATGAACTTTTTAAAAGTCCATTCTGCTATTTTAGTGGACATAAATTAGTTGAATTTTCTAGTCAAGAACGTGACCATTATCAGAAATATATCCAAAATGGAGGCTTTGTATTTGTAGATGATTGTAACCATGATATTGACGGTCTTTTTGCTAAATCTTTTGAGCAAGAAATGGCTCGAACTTTCGGTGAAAAAGCCCTTCAAAAAATCCCAAATACCCACCCGATTTATAATTGTTTTTTTCAGTTTGAAGGCCCTCCAACTACCACTTTTGAGCTAAACGGTTGGGGAGATGACCTCGTTCATGATTACCTAAAAGCAATCATCATCAATGGAAGAATCGGCGTTTTATACAGCAATAAAGATTATGGTTGTGAATGGGACTACGATTTTAGAAACAAACGTTGGCTCGCCGAAGACAATACTAAATTTGGAGTAAATATTATTAATTATGCCTTGACGGTATAAAACTGTTGCGGATTGTTACAATATTGTTGCACTTTGTTGGAATAACTTTTCGCAAAACAAACAATAAAAACAATTTGAAATAACTTGCAACAATAAAAACATTTTTTAAAATTGGAAACCAAAGAACTTCATCATTACAAAACATTAGTAGCTAAATTACCACTACTAAAAAAAGAAATTGCCAAAATTATTGTCGGTCAACAAAAGTCCATTGATGAGATACTTATTTCTCTCTTGGCTGGCGGACATTGTTTACTTGAAGGCGTACCTGGACTTGCCAAAACACTGATGGTTAGTACTTTGTCGGAAACACTCGACATGAAATTTAAACGTATTCAGTTTACACCTGACCTTATGCCTGGCGATATTGTCGGTACAGAAATCTTGGAAGAAGACCACGAAACTGGTAAGAAATTCTTTAAATTTAATCGAGGACCAATTTTTGCAAACATCGTTTTGGCGGATGAAATCAATCGAACACCACCAAAAACACAAGCGGCTTTACTCGAAGCAATGCAAGAATATAAGGTTACTTACGCAGGTACAAACTACGATTTACCAAAGCCTTTCTTGATAATTGCGACACAAAATCCGATCGAACAAGCAGGGACGTATCCGCTTCCTGAAGCTCAACTAGACCGTTTTTTATTGTATATCAAATTGGGTTATCCTTCTGAAAATGAGGAACTTGACGTTTTGAAAAGTACAACCAGCTCAAACAAACCAATTTTGCAGAATATAATGACCGATAATGACATTATTGATTTGCAAAAACTTACCCGTGAAGTGCATATCAGTGAAGAATTAATTGTTAAAATCAATCATATCGTAAGAGCTACTCGTCCAGCAAATACAAGTTCAAATTATGTAAAAGAATGGTGCGAATGGGGAGCAGGCCCACGTGCAGGCCAAGCGTTGGTACTTTGTTCGAAGGCCAGATCGGTTTTGAACGAACGTTTTTCGGTGATACCCGAAGATATTGAGACACTCGCTTACCCAATTTTAAGACATAGAATTTCTCTAAATTTTAGGGCAGAAGCCGAGGGAATTACAACCGATGATGTGATTAAGGAATTGTTGAAGAAGTAAAACCCGACTATGCTTATATCTGAACTAATTAAACTCAATAACCTACAATTGGCGGGCAAACTGGTGAGTGAACAACTAATATTGGGCATTCATCAAAGTAAGCGTTTTGGATATGGAATTGAGTTTGAACAATATCGACACTACCAACTTGGCGATGACCCAAAACGCATCGACTGGAAATTATATGCCAGAACCAATAAGCATTTAGTGCGTGAATCTTCAACCGAAAGTAATTTTCATTTGAGATTTATCATTGATTTATCGGGGTCGATGAATTATATTGAAAATGGCGTAAGTCGCTTGCACTATTGCAAAATTTTGTTGGCTTCGTTGGCATACTTGGGCTATCGACAAAGCGATTTGATGAGTTTATATGCTTTGCAAAATGATGAATTACGCCCTTTAGTTGCTTCGGGCAAACAATCGTTTCAGCGAATTTTATATGCACTTGAAAAAGCAAGAGCCAGCGGAGATTGGAAAAATAGTGACCCAAAATTTCCAATATTGCAATCAACTAAGCAAAAAGAAGTTATAATTATTGCCTCCGATTTTTTACAAGTCAATAATGAATGGATTCAATTGATAAAAAATCTAGCGAATCCGCATCGCGAAGTCATTATTTTTCAAGTTTTGGGAACACAAGAATTAGATTTTAATCTCAAAGGCTTTTATCGTTTCAAGGATTTAGAATCTGGAAAAGAAGTAGAATTACAAGCTGAAAGCATCAAAGTTGAATTTCAGAAAAATGCTGAAAATTATCTCAAAAACTTAAAAGATGCCATGCAAATTACGTTCGTTCATTTGGTCAGAGCTGACCTTGAAGCACCAATTGCCAGCATTATTACAGAATCAATAAAAAGTAAGAAATAGAAATTTTTAAGTAAGAGCGATTTCATCGTAAATCGTGATTCATAATTAGTAAATTGCATAGCATGGAATTCATAAATCCTTTGATGCTTTGGGGGGCCTTAGCGATTTTAATTCCCATAATCATACATTTTTGGCATCAAAAGAAAGGAAAAATCATTGAATGGGCCGCCACACAATGGTTAGTCGAAAAGAACTTACAACAATCAAGAGGCATTCGGCTGGACAATATTTTATTGCTTATTTTGAGGTGTTTTCTTTTATTTACGTTATGTTTTTTCTTGAGTAAACCATTCATAAAGTGGTTAAACAATGATAAGACAGCGAAGAAAATACACCTAATTCAACCGAACAATTTAATTACCGAAAATTATAAATTTGAGATTGAAGAAGCATTAAAAAAAGGAGAAAAGTGCTATTGGATTAACTCTAATGCACAGCAATTTAAAGACATAAAACAGTTACCAAGTCAAGAAATATTTGATTCAAATTTACTACAAAAAAGCATTAATAAAATCAGTAAAAACATTAATAATGAAACAGTTGAGTTATATTTTATCAATAATCAGCAACTAAATCAATTGCCACATATCTTCGTTCCAACGACTATTAGAACGCATACAATTTTAGATTTGAAATCATCTAAAAATCATGATTTTATTGCATTTTCGAAAAACAAAAATCTATTTGTGAATGAAGAAAATAAGCTCGTTAATCAAACTATTTCTACAAAAACAGGCAATTCAAAGCACGAAGGAACAATCAAAGTTTTAATACAAAACAAAGAAGAAAGCGAAACTCAAAGCATCAAAGCTACGTTGAATGCTCTCCAAGAAATTTATCAGTTTGAGTTTCAGATTGATGAAAAAGCTAAGCCCAATAAATTGTATCATGTCGTTTTCGATAATAAAATTATTTCCGAAAATCGAAACAAGACTACTTTATATATTTTTTCAGATGCTGCTAAATTTAAAAGTCAAGACTTAAGAGAGGAAAATGTTATTTTACTCCAAAATCAGTTGAAACCCCAAACTTCTGAACTGGTATTTAATGGAAACTTACCCGAATTTTTGGGCGAGCAATTTATCAAACATTTTGGCTTACAAAACTCAAATAAGCCAATGAGCAAAAAACAAATTGATGCTTTATTTAAATTGCAAGAATACCCCATACAAGCAGCAAATGTGTGGTTTTCAAAGATTATCTTATTGATATTTATTTTATTACTGAGCGTCGAGCGATGGCTGGCCATTCATAAAAACGCATGAACGAACTAAAACAAATAATTTCAAAAGTAAATTTTCAACTTTATTTGGTTGCAACGCTGATATGCATAATGGCGGCGGGTTCTACGTATTTTTTAATACTTTTATTAACAAAATCTATATTTTTCGCTGGATTTATAGGAATTTTAACTTTTTCAGGAATATCATTTTGGAAAAAACTTTTTCAGAACAAGAAAAAAGAAGCCATTCAAATCATTCATAAAAAACTTAGTGATACTGAATATAGCCTAGAATTATTAAACATTGAGCAACCAAATTTAGCCCAACAACTCCAACTCGAAAGACTTTTTTCTAAATCTAATTTCAAAACACCATGGGCTATTGATAACAAAATCACTTTCTTTTTATTGACATTTATTGCTTCAATCATAGCTTTTTTATTTGTACCGAAACTTGACTTTTCAGAGAAAAACGGTTTAAAAGGTCAAGATAATACAGTAATTTCAACTGAGGAAACAGCACAAATACCAATATTTGTTTCGGCAGAATTGAGCATTACACCTCCCTCCTACACAGGTTTAACAAGCACAAATTCCGAAAATATGAACGCCTCAGCCATTAACGGTTCTATTTTAAAATGGCGTTTGAAATTTTCTTCTTCACAAAACTTATCGGTGAAGTTGAGTAATAATCGAGGTGAAGAAACCTCTCTCAAAAAAATTGATGAAAAATTTGAATATTCCGACCAGTTGATTAGCTCGGGTTTATATGCTTTCAAGGCATTTTGGCACGATTCATTGGTTTATCAGTCGGACTATTATCGTTTGGAAGCTATTCCTGATTTAGCTCCTAAAATCGAACCAAGTTCAAAAGAATTATATAAACTACATTTCATAAAAGACCCCAAAAACGTCCAAATTTCAGCCAAAATATCTGACGATTTTCTGGTCAATCAAGCCTTTATTGTGGCAACTTTGGCACGTGGTTCGGGCGAAAACGTAAAATTTAGAGAAGTAAAATTTCCGATTGTACAGGCTAATTTTAAACAAGCCAATATCTCCAAAAACATTGATTTGAAAGCCCTCAATTTTGCTCCTGGCGATGAACTTTATTATTATTGGGCGGCATTCGACAATAAACAACCAACCCCAAATTATACAAAATCTGATACTTATTTTATTGTTTATAAAGATACTTCGCAGACTGAAGAAGCTGACTTAGCAACAATGGCAATGAATATTATGCCTGAATATTTTAGAAGTCAACGTCAAATTATAATTGATACCGAAAAGTTGATTGCAAATCGGAAGAAATTGGGTAAAGAAAATTTTAATAGTACTTCTAACGAAATCGGTTTCGACCAAAAAGCTCTCAGATTACGCTATGGGCAATATTTAGGTGAAGAAGATGAAAGTTCAATTGGCGGTGTCAATGCCCTGCCAAGCGATGTTGAAACCGATGGCGATATGCTGAAAGGCTTCCGACACGACCACGATGAAGGCGAAGGCGACCACGAAGATGGTGAAAAACATGAAGAACATGAGCATCAGCACGGTGCAGAAAACCCAAATGAAAGCGACCCAGTGGCAAGTCTATTGGCTGATTATATACATTCGCATGATGATGGTGAAGCGAATACCTATTATGAACAATCGACTCGAAGTTTATTGAAAATGGCTTTGGAACAAATGTGGCAATCGGAATTGCATTTACGAATGTACGAACCCGAAAAAGCAATGCCGTTTGAAAAAAAAGCCCTTGAATACTTAAAATCAGCTCAACAAAAAGCCAGAACTTTTGTCAAGAAAACAAGCTTCGACCCGCCACCAATCAAAGAAAAAGAAAAACGCATGATGGGCGAATTGACAAAATTTAATGCTCAGTTTAAGTACGAAAAAAACTATACACAACAGCAAATAGAAAGTTTAATAGCGAAGGTCATAGGCATCGTTGAAGCCAAAACCGAAGGCAGAAAATTGGGTGGATTACAAAAGCAAAAAGTTTTGGAATTGAGTTCGGCTTTGGGCAATAAAGTGCTTAATAGTAGTTTATCGAATTGGTCGATTTTGAGTGATTTACAAACTATCATTAATGATAAAGAACTTTCAGAAAAAGCTAAATTATCATTAAAAACAAAGCTTTATCAACTGATAAACAAGACTTTACCGAATAACAACACTCCTAAAAATGCCTCCTATTTAAGCGATAAGAAATTAGAAAAAGCATTTTGGAAAAACTTTTAAATCGACTTTATCCACAATACTGCCAAAATTTGGTCAAAATAAACTTATAATAATGACATTGAACTTTACAATTTACGATTGGCTAATTATAACTGGATTAATCATTTTATTGGCTATTCAGTTGATTTCATTGTGGAAGAAAAAAGCTAGTAAAACAAAAATTGGTTTGAATTTATTACTATGGTTTTGTGTCTGTATGTTGGTCATCAATCCTTCTTGGACGAAATCAGTGGATACGAGTAAAATCATGATTTATAGTGAAGGAATCTCTAATGAAACTATCCAAAAAACAAAAGATAGTCTAAAAATCGGTGAGGCATTTTCTCAGAAAGAATTCAACCGACGAGTTTATGAAAATATTGATTTTGCTTCAAAACTTGGAAAAATTTATTTTTTAGGCCAAGATGCTTCACCCGAAATATTGAGTAAAATAGGCCAACATTCTATTTTGTGGATTCCGTATTTCAAAACCGATGAAATACAGGATATTCATTGGGATGCTATAACTCGAAAAGGAGAAATTCAGGAAGTTGCGGGCAAAATCGAACTTTCAGAACCCAAAACAATAAAAATAAAATTCGGTAATCAAGTTTTAGATAGTTTGAATTTACCAAAAGGATTTTCTTCATTTAGTCTTAATTTTCCTATATTTTCGATTGGACGAACTTCTTTAAACTTAGAATTAGACCAAAAACATTTACAAAATATTGATTTTTATAGCATAAAAAATCAGCCTCAAAATATACTTTTCATTTTAAGCAACCCCGATTTTGAAAGTAAAACGCTGGCCGATTGGTTCGGAAAAGGTGGCAATAAAGTAGAAATTCAAACCACAATTGCCAAAAATACCTTGAATAATGTTTCTATCAATCAAACCAAAAGGACTTTTTCTTCAGATATTATCATTACCGACCCATCAAATGCTGATAATAGTTTAATAAAAAAAGTATTTACGGAAGGTAAAAGTATTTTATTTATCAATTTCGAAAATCCAGATTTGGAGGTGAAAACAATCAATCAAAATTTGGGTACAAAATGGAAATTGAAGCGAACAAGTACGCAAGAAAATCGATTAATTTCGCAGGAATTAATGGCACATCCTTACGAATTTGAACCAAATATACTACAAAAGTCTGTTTTTGATTATCCGATTGCAATTCAGAAAAAAACTGGAAAAGTAGGCATAAGTTTGCTCAATGAAACATTCCCGCTCATGCTTAGTGGCGATAGTTTAACTTATGCACGTATCTGGCAAAGTGCCTTTCAAGCATTAAATCCGTCATTTGATAATAATACTGAAATAAATGCTCCAATTTTTCAAGATGTAAAAGAAGAGATTCTGCTAAATTCTTCAAATTGGCAAAACAAATTGAGTATTGCTAATGATACTATAAAAACTACACAATCGGCTATTAATCCAGCCTCCTCAAGAACAACTTATACTTTCCGAAAAACTGGTTGGCAGTCTTTTCAAGATTCTTTAGAAGTTTATGTTGAAGCCAACCAATGTGCCTTGGCAAAAGCAAATTTAATAAAACCTTATCTAAAATCTTATGCCATTTCAGCAAGTTCTGAGCAGAAATTACAAGTCAATTTACCCGATTGGGCTTGGTTTTTGATTATTTTATTGATTTTGGCTGGGCTTTGGGTGGAAGCGAAGGTTAGGTGAAAAAGATGACTGATTGTTTTATCAATAGCCAATTTCCCAATTAAAAGGCGTTATGAGAAAATCAAGATTTTAATTGGAAAGTTGTCTAATGTGAGGTGTTAGTTGGCAATAGAAAACCTGCTTCGGATTTTAGGAAACAATCCCCAACAATTTGAATGCTAAAAATAATCTAAAACAAAGTTTTTTTTAGTAGTTTTGTTTAAAAATAATACAAATATGGTAGTAGAAACCGAAAAAATAGCAATTCCAAAGACCTTAGCCGAGTTTATGATTTGGGACCAACCCGAAGACGGTTTCAAATATGAATGGAATGATGGCGAATTAATTAGATTTAATGGAATGAACAGAAAACAAGTATATATTTATGATGTTCTTAATCGCCTTTTTGTAAAAAAAGGTTGTTTAGAAATAGGTACATTAGTTTCTGAATATGATATTATGCTCACGGGTATTCAAATGCGTAGAGCAGATGTAGCTTACCTCAGCATAGAACAAATCGCACAAACAAAACTTGGTATTGATGTCATTCCTGAATTTGTTATTGAAATTCTTTCAGAAAGTGATAATGTAAATAAAGTTGAAGAAAAAGTAGCAGAATATTTTAAGGCTGGTGTAAAGGTAGTTTGGAAAATTTATTTTGAACAAAAAGTTGTGTATGTTTATACTTCTCGAAAAAGTGTGAAAATTTGCACCGAAAATGATATTTGTTCGGCAAGTCCAGTTTTAGAAGATTTTGAAATTAGTGTGCAAGAATTGTTGGGTTGAGCATTTTTTAACATAAAAGCCTCAGATTCTATTTTGAATCTGAGGCTTTTTTTGTTTACTACTCTTTTGTAGTACCTGTTTTTTTATAAACATACAAAACTAAATCTTTTATTTGGCGGAAATGAGAGTTTCAATTATTTACCACTTTTTCCTCTGTTATCTTCTTTGCATAACATTTGGCAGTTAGTTTATATTGTTTTGCCACCTTCCTGACACGGCGTTATATGGTCGCCTTCCATTTCTGAAATATCAAATTGTTTTTTTGCAAACGATAATAATTTTAATGTTTTTCTTAAACTTTCTGTTTGAATTGACAAATTCTAAATAGGTGATTCATATAATTTAGATTTAAAGTATTCTCTAGTTTCCTCATCCATAAAATAAACATAGCAACTTTTCATTCCTTTTGTAAAAAGAGTCCTATTAGTGTTTTTAATAATCTCATCTGCTAATTTAATTGCTTCTACCTTGTTTGTATTCATCAAACCTACCAATCCTCGAATCGAACTATCATTACCATCTCTTTCTTTAAAATTAGTGATTATTTCACCATTTCGCACAATTAAATCATTTCCTACAATAACACCTACATTTTCTAACTCCAAACCTTGGCTAGTATGAATACAACCAATTTCTGAAACAGACTCTTTACTTATAATCCAAGTCATTCCATCATTTGCTAAATTCCATTGATGTTTAAAGTCACATTCTGGAAAGCATATGTCAAACTTAGTTTTATCATTTTTGCTAACCCATTTCCAACAATACCCAGCAACCATTCTTGATTTATTATTTAAATCATTCAATTTATAAATAATGTCTCTCATTTCGCTAGGCGTATCAACAACATTAAAATTAAAATCTCCTTTATCTAAAATCACATTGGCTGTTTCTTTTATTTGTAACGTATTATCAAGCCAAATAACCATCTGAACCATTGCATCGAAATTGAGAACGCAATTCTAATGTCCGAATTTTTGCATTATGAAATTTAGCCCATTTGAGAATTTCTTCTTTATTACCAATATCTTTTGTTATAACTTTCTAATCTTCATCTATAAAAAAGACAGAAAACTTTGAAGCATTAATAATTTCTTTAATTTGGTTTTCGCCTAAATTACTAAACATACCAGACTTTGTATTTAATCTGTGTGCTTCATCTATGATTAAAGTATCAAAAGTATTTGCTTCTGTATCAATAAATGAACCAGAACCTGTAAATAAAAAATCTATGTCACCAACTTTAATATTGCCTGTTAAAATTGCTTTATATACAGCTCTTGGAGTAGCATTTTTTGTCACATATTTTGCTATTTTACCTATTTTATTTAAACCGACTAATAAAATAATTGCAACAACAGTTTTACCAGTACCCGGTCCTCCTTCAACAATTAGAACATTTTTATTTGTATTTGAAGAATTTTTTGCACCCGAAATAGCAGTTTCATAAACAACTTTTTGGTCATCTAACATTATAAACTCTTCTTTCGTATCTTTTAACATTGAAACAAGGCTATCTGCAAGTGCTTTTAATGGTTTGATTTTGCCATTTTCAATTCTATACATTATATTGTTTGTATCACCTTTTTTTACATGTAGTTTTATAAACTCTCTCAATTTAAGCTTATCAGCTTTTAAAAAAACTGGTTCAAGTTGAATATAATGACCATAAATTTTATTGTTTATCTTACCATCATCTATATAATTGTGTAGATATGCACAAGGTTTTAAATTAATATCTACTGTATAAATTGTCTCATTAAAACTACTTAAAAAAGCTGCATTAGACCAAGATTGATAAGATGGATGACTTGTTTCTTGCAACCCTCCTTTAAATCTTGTTTTTACAATGCCATCTTTGTCAGTTAATTCTATATCAGACCATCTTTTAAGCTCAACAATTACAACATTTTCCTTTCCTTCATCATTATTCATTCCTATAATAATAAAATCTACTCTAAAGGATGATTGTGGTATCATGTACTCAATTAACACACCTACATTATCTGGTATTTCAGAATCACTTAAAACTTGAGACATTACCGGTAATGAATCTCTCCAAGAATCTATTTCACTTTGACCAGTGGTACGTTTTAGTCTTTCTTCAAATTTTTTTAAAATAACATCTTCAATTTGGTGATTATTTACATCCTCAATGAATTTTTTTTGGTAGAAGTATATACAATCATAATTCATTATATTTATTAGCAGTCCCTTTAGACTTTTCTATTGGATATTTTTTAGCGTTTTGTTTAATCTTTTCAAGAATAATTTCTTTTACATGAAACTTGTATTTTTCGGCAAGAAGAAAGGCATAAGCAAATACATCAGCCAACTCTTATCTTTTCCACATTTGCTTCATTTGCATTTTTCCAAAGAAACAATTCAAGCAATTCACTAGCTTCAACATTTATTGCGAGAGCCAAATCTTTAGCATTGTGAAATTGTTCCCAATCTCTTTCATTTCTGAATTTTAATAGTGCTTGAATTATTTCTTCATTTTCTTTCATTTTTCACTTTGGTTTATGCTCAATGCTAAAACATATTCCTTTTCATATGGCATTTGAAGCTGCGATAACATTTCTGGCATTGCCAATGCCCAACTTACATAGTAATATGCCAAAATATGGTAGCCAGAAAACACCTTATTAGGTATCGAATTAAGTCGATAATCTTTCTTATCGAGACTGTAGCCTTGTGTTCCTTGCATTGCAATCTCAAAGGCTATTTTTTTAATACTTTCATTTGATTTTCCTTCTAAATACTTCAATGCGTCAACCATAAACATAACAACTGCCATGTTTGACCCTATTTCTTCTTGTGATTTCTGAAACTTCTCCATTTCCCTTGTCTTATAAGGGTCGTTGGAGTCTAAATTGTAGGGGTCTTTTTCGATAGCATCGAGTAGATTATCAATGTCAAGGCGTTTGCTGCGGTATTGTAGTTCATCAACCAGCTCAAAATTTTTGTCGAGTTTCAAATCTTCTGCCCAATTCAATACCAACTCGTATTCTTCGGCAGGTTCTTTATCGGTTTTGTATTCCTGATATTCTTGATAAAAATCTTGAGCTTGTTTTAATTCAATTGTAGTTGCTTGAAAGTCATTGATAAGGTCAATTCCAAATAAACTTTTATATTGATGAGCATTGACAAGGTTATAAATCATACTCTTAGAAAGTATGTCTTTGGGCAAAAGTTCAACTATTTGTTTGTCTGTTGTAGCTTTTATGCCTTCTTGAATCAAAGAGTAAAGCGATAGAAATTGAGCAGGTCTTAAGGTAGCATAATTATTATACAGAAAATCTTCAATGAATAAATCAATTGGTGCATTGAAAATCTGTCGGTTCATTCCGTCAAAAAGTCCATTACAATAATTGGCAATAGCTTGTTCGGAAATACCCATTTTATGGAATTTCTGAATAATTGGTTCAAGTTTCTTGATAAAATCTGTTTTGTGCTGCTGATTTGAAATGAAAAGTTGATTGAGTCCAGCTTTTCTGGCATCAATTACAAAATCTAAATGCACCAATTCGTGCATGATTAAATGCTCAACCGAAGGATATTTAGGTTTATACCTTACAATATGTTTTGAACGCTCATAATTTTCGGCAAACTCAATCTTTGCTGCCGTCGAAATGCTCGTATCTTCAACAATATCTATTTCGGTGCCGCCCTCAAATTCGAGTTTATGGCGGTATTCGACAAATATTTGCTTATTTGGCTTCGATTCTACAACATTTTTAGCAAAATCAAAGGCTCGTTTGACCGAGTTTTCGTAGAGAATATCTTTATTTTTGTTGCATTTAATGGCTTCAACGGTCGCTTCAAAAGCTCGATAATTATCGTTCTCCTTTTCGGCAATCATGCCCAAACCAAAATGAGCATTCGGGAAATTTGGGTTGATTTTGAGGGCTTCGTTGAAGTATTTTTTAGCTTTCTCGAGGCTATTTTCTTGTAGTAACAAATAGCCAATATTAGTCAAGCTGATGAAATCACGCACGTTGGCAATCAATGCTTGGTCATAATATTTCATTGCGGTGGGAATATCTTCTTTGAATTTGGCAAAAATATTTCCCATCATCAGTAAAGCCCAAGCGTTTTTCGAGTTCCAGCGGAGGGCATCAATTAGGTAATTGATGGCTTCATCTTGGTCGCCTTCGTCCGAAAGGATTTGCCCCATAATTCGGTGGTATTCCGAAAAACTTGGATTTGCTTCTATGAGATTTTTAAGAATTGGTTTTGCTTCCGAAAATTTACCTTTTTCGCAGAGGGCAACAACTTTTTTGTAGTCAGATTCTTGTGAGATGATTGCAGGAATATCAAGCTCAACTATAACAAAATCTTGGTCAATAAATACTTTTGGTGTGTGGGCGTTGAAAGTGTAATATTTTTGTAAAGTGCTAATAATCAGCTATTTACCCCCCCCACTTTTACCTCCGAGAGCTCAGGAAAGATAGAAAACAGGAAGTCATCTATTTTATGAATAATCTTCAATTTAATTAATTCTTGGTATTAATTGCTGCTTTTTTGGTTTATTTAGCAATTAGTAGTTTTGTGATTTTTTTCATAGAAAATAAAAATCTGCATTTCTATAAACACCAAAAGTAAGCAATATTTATTTAGATTTTGCTATTGGATGTAGAAATGTTGTTGTTTTAGAAGAGTAAAAAGCTAAGTATTAAATGAAGTAATTAAATAATCGGTCGTTGGCGGATACCTTCTTTTTCGATAACTGTAAAATTATGTTCTAAAAGATAATCATTATTGATAATGTCGATAAAGATTTTAAAAGGCTCAAAAGCATCAAACGCTGTTAGTCTATAAAAAACGATACCTAATGGTATATAACCTTTTTGAAATACCAAGGTGCCAAAATCACTATCAAAAGTAAGGATAATTTGATTTTGAGAAATGGCATATTCCATAACATAAGTATCTAGACTACTGGGTTTTATAAAACGAATATGCTCAATATCAAAACCATTATCCTTGAAAATATGAAAGGTTTTTAATGGAAAATTTTCATCTGCAAGTAATCTCATGAAGCTTTTGAAAATGGAGAGACAAAAACCTTTAGGGTATCATTTTTGAATACATCATAAACAAAAAGATGAATTGCTTGAAGTGATTCTTTGGTAAGCCAAGGATAATTTTCGAGTATCATTTGTTCTGTCCAACCATCTGCCATTCGCCCAAGCAAAAACTCAATAGAGAGTCGAGTTCCTCTAATAATAGGTTTTCCACCTAAAATTTCAGCATCGGAATATATATAATCTTGCCAGTTCATTTTCTTGTCTTTTTGCAAATTTAACAATATTTTTCAAATCTGATACAAATAAAACTTATCAGTGGCATACCTTTTTTTGTAATAATCAAGTATGCCACGGTAGTTTCCTATTCTTACCTTATCGCCTCAGCTCCATTCTTAATATCTTCCACCACCGTTGGGTCCAGGAGCGTTGAAATATCCCCTAAATTAGATGTTTCGCCTTCGGCAATTTTACGCAAGATTCTTCGCATGATTTTTCCAGAACGAGTTTTTGGTAAGCCGGTTACGAACTGAATTTTATCAGGTTTTGCAATTGGCCCAATCACACGAGAAACCGTTGCCAGAATGCCTTTCCGGGTTAATTCTTCGTCATGAACCATGCCTTCGCAAATTACATAAGCATAAATCCCTTGCCCTTTGATATCATGCGGATAACCAACAATGGCACTTTCAACTACGCCAGTGTGCATATTTATGGCATTTTCAACTTCGGCAGTACCAATTCTGTGTCCCGAAACATTTAGCACATCATCCACTCGACCTGTTATACGGTAGAAGCCATTTTCGTCACGCATGGCTCCATCGCCTGTAAAATATAGGTTTGGATAAGCCGAAAAATAATTGGTTCGGCAACGTTCATGGTCGCCCCAAGTTGTACGTAGAATCGACGGCCATGGAAATTTAATACAAAGATTTCCGCTGACATCGCCTCCTACGATCTCGTTTCCTTGCTCATCAACCAACATCATTTGTACACCTGGAAGTGGCAGCGATGCCCATGCTGGCTTCAGAGGTGTAATTCCAGCCAAAGCCGAAATCATAATTCCACCAGTTTCGGTTTGCCACCAAGTATCAACTACTGGACATTTATCCTTACCAATATTTTTTGAATACCATTGCCAAGCCTCTTCGTTGATTGGCTCACCAACCGAACCTAAAACTTTGAGTGAACTCAAATCTTTTCCATCTACATATTCCAAACCAAAACCCATCAATGAGCGGATAGCAGTTGGAGCGGTATAAAGGATATTTACTTTGTGTTTTTCTACAATATCCCAAAAACGACCTGCATCTGGGTAAGTCGGAACGCCTTCAAACAATACCGAAATCGCTCCCGAAGCCAATGGACCGTAAACTATGTATGAGTGGCCTGTTATCCAACCAATATCTGCCGTGCAAAAATGAACCATGCCTGGCTTATATTGGAAAACATTTTGGAAAGTATAGGCCGCATAAACCATGTAACCACCACAAGTTTGAACCACACCTTTTGGTTTTCCTGTAGAACCAGAAGTATAAAGAATGAAAAGCGGATCTTCTGAGTCCATTTCTTCAGCAGGGCAATCGCTTGTTACATGTTTTTCTTCTTCTTCCCACCAAACATCACGGCCTTTAATCATACTTACAGGCGTGCGAGTGCGAGTAGCAACAATGACTTTTTTCACCGATGGACAGCCAATCATGGCATCATCTACGGTGTCTTTCATCGGAATCGCTTTGTTTCCACGCACTGCACCATCGGTAGTAACGACCGCCACACATTGCGAGTCATTGATACGGTCGGCGATTGAAGTTGCCGAGAAACCTCCAAAAACTACCGAGTGAATCGCACCGATTCTGGCACAAGCCAAAACTGCAATTGACAATTCAGGAATCATCGGCATATAAATACACACACGGTCGCCTTTTTGCACACCAATACGTTTCAAAACATTGGCAAAACGGCACACACGCTCAAATAATTGACGATATGTAAGTATAATACTTTCTTCATTTGGGTCATTTGGCTCCCAAATTATTGCAGGTTGATTTGGCTTATCTTTTACGTGGCGGTCGAGACAGTTTTCGGTAATATTAAGCTTTCCGCCTACAAACCATTCGATTTTTGGTTCGTTGAAATTCCAGTTAAGTACTTTTTCCCACGTTTTTTTCCATTCAAAATTATTTGCTGCGATTTCTCCCCAAAAATCTTCGGGACTTTCTACGCTTTTTTTATAAGCTTCTTCGTATTCTTCAAAAGAGTTAATTTTCATTTGGTTAAATAAAATGGTGAATGAATATTTTTTTATTTTGTGATTTAAGGGGATATTTTGAGTTAAAAAGTGTTTTTTATTTCCCCTCCTTGAAAAAAGGAGGGGTGTCCGGACAAAGTCGGCTAAGGTGGTGAAATCGTCGAATAAACCACCCCGTCAAAATTCAACTTCGTCAGAATTTTGCCACCCCTCCTTGAAAAAAGGAGGGGAAATAACTGTGTGCAAGTAACTACCCCGTAATCCAGCTACTTTTAGGTATTTTACTTATAGTAAATATTACTAAATAACATACAATGCTTGTCAGAATAAACTGCGTTGCGATACCAATACTTGGGTGAATCCATTTGAAATTTATCTGAAATTGACGTGATAAAGTTTTCATCGGAATCAAGTGCATTAAATACATTCCATAACTATATTTATCTAATTGAGCGGTTAAAGTGGGGAAAATCTCAATATTTAGTAAATTCTTAAAAACTAAAAACGCTGTAATTGACATCAAAATAACCGATGTACTTAAGTAATCAAATAAACTTGATTCATAAATATTATTGTTTGATACAGTCGAGAAATAAATTCCTAGAAAAGTAACAATCCAACTTATCAGAAAAACGGCCAATGAAAAAATACCAATTTTTTTTAAGGAAAAATTGATTTGCAGATTTCCTAAAAAATAGCCCAAAACAAAATAACCCAAATACCCCGAAAAATACCGAATCTCAAAATTGATTTTGATACCTAAAAACTTTTCAAAATATGGATAAATTGTGCTTGTTACAAACCACACTATTAAGAAAAAAAATTACTTCTTGGTCAGTTGCCTGCACAATCCATCCACTTACTATTGGCGAGAATAAATAGAGCCCCAAAAGCATATAAATAAACCATAAATGCCCCGAACCTCCTGCACCTCCAATTAGTATTTTTTTAAGAATATCAATAAACTCAGGATTTGTTTTTTCGGCTGGAATTATGCCGAAATAATTTCCCCAAAGCATAAAAATTATTGTCCAAAGCAAAAAAGGAATGAAAATTTTAGAAAATCTTTTGGTAAGAAAATCTGTTAAGTTTTTATACTTTCCTAAGAGCAGATACCCCGAAAGCATTACAAATATTGGCACTGCGAATCTTCCGAAAGCATTTGAAGTATTACAAATCCACCACCAACTATTGGGTATTTTTCCCAATAAGTAAATACCTCCCGCTGCACAATGAAGCATGATGACTGTAAGGGTTGCAAAAACTCTCAAATTAGAAATCCAGATTACTTTGGGCATTTAATTAAATTTTGACTGTATTTTTTTGTGGTTAAATCTTAAATACACAGAGACTCTTCGCCTCAGACTTTGCATGCAACTTTCCCTCATTATTCCATTAAATCACTTCGGAAACCAACATATTTATTTTTTTCACAAAATCACGGGTTGAAAATGGTTTCGGAATGTATAAATTAGCGTAGAAACTATCAGCATTTTCAATATCTTCTTTTTTACTTTTATTATTCAAAAAGACCACTTTTATCACTTTGGTTTCTCTTCCTCCTCTGATAAATTTACATATTTTGTAGCCATCAACTTTAGGCATCATAGTATCAATAAGTACAATTTTTGGATGTTCTCTTTTTATAATGTCAAAAGCCTCTTCGCCATCTCGGGCTATAAAGACAATGAACCCTTGTTTTTTCATTAAAAACTCAAGGGAAAGCAAGATATTTGGTTCATCATCAACGATTAATACTTTTATATTTTTCTGAATGTCCATGATTTTAGCCTTTCTTTAAAAAATGAATTTTTGTTTGGATTAATTCAATGAGAATCGTAAATGGGAAATTTTGAACCTTTATACATTTCACTTTTTACAAAAAATTTTACCATTAATTAGTCCCAAAATCTATTTTAAAATAGCCAATCCAAGTTCACTTCTATTTGATTATATTATGTTTTGGCTCTTATGTTGGCAGTTTGCTATTTCACCATAAACAATTTTAATCCTTACGATTTCTTAAAAATTTATATGACTTTGTTGAACGAAATTTCTACTTATTTTGCGTCAAAAGATACTTATGGCATTTTTTGATTTCTTTGCTTAAATCAATCTTTTGAGTCGAATTCGCCTCGAAGCGAATAAAAACCGAATGTTCCTAAAGAACCTGCAATCATTGGGCAAAGAATTACTGTATAAATAATTGCTGGAATATAATTTTCGCCGCCTTTGTTCCAAAGCATAATTGCTTGATTTACAATTAGATAATAAACAGCACCCATGCCGATAGATATCCAAACTATTCCTAAAATTCTTTTTATTGCGTTCATGGTATTTATGTTTTAATGTATTAAAAATTTAACATTTACATAAAAACGTCCAAATTGGACGTTCTTACGAGTACAAATCAATCATTTACTTTATTGTCTTTTCCATCCAAGTAGATTGTTCCGATTACGAAACAAATACCAGCAAGAATTATCGGATACCAAAGACCTTCCAAATATGGCTTTTCAATAACTGGGGCTAAACCTGACTCTGCCGCTACACTATTTACTTTTTGAGCATTTGATACCAAGAAAGTTGCAATGGCAGGAAGTAATCCACCAAATATACCATTTCCGATATGATAAGGCAATGACATTGAAGTATAACGAATCTTGATTGGGAACATTTCCACCAAAAAAGCAGCAACTGGGCCATAAACCATCGTAACGAATAACATTTGAATAAATACTAACCAAATAAGTGTCCATTTATCAGTATCAGTGATTGTAACTATTTTCTTGGTTTCAATTACAGGCTTACCATCTTTTTCACTGATTTCTACCTCACCATTTTTCAAAGTTTTGGTTTTTATTTCTTTGTAAGTTGTTCCATCAGTAAATGCTTTTGTAAATGTATAAACTGAATCAACTCCACCATTTTTGTTTTTTGCATTCTCTTTCAATTCAGCTACCTGATGTGCTTTTTCTAGGATTTCTGTTTTGCCTTTTATATCAGCAGTTTCGTACATTTTTGTATAAATTGTACGGTAAGAAAGAATTGCTACCAACATTCCAGCCATCATAATCCACTTGCGACCGATGCGATCAGACAACCATCCAAATACCACAAAAAAAGGTGTTCCGAGGCACAATCCCCAAATCATAATGCTATCGACTTGCTCTTTTGGCACGTTCATTATTTTTTCAATGAAAGACATCGCATAAAACTGACCGGTGTACCAAACAACGCCCTGACCCATTGTTACGCCCAATAGAGCCAACAATACAAATTTAAAGTTTAATTTATTTCCAAAAGACTCTTTTAATGGATTTGTTGATGTTTTTCCATCAGCTTTTGCTTTTGAAAACAATGGCGATTCATGCATATTGCGACGAATGATATAGGAAATACCAACCATCAAGATTGAAGCCAAGAATGGAATTCTCCAACCAAAAGCATCGAAATCTTCTTTACTCAGAATGGATTTTGTAAGGGCAATTACAATTAATGAAACAATCAGGCCAGCTGTTGCGGTAATCTGAATCCAAGAAGTCATATAGCCTCTTTGGTTAGCTGGGGAGTGTTCGGCAACATAGGTTGCGGCACCACCATATTCGCCACCAAGAGCAAGCCCTTGAAGTAATCTTAAAACTAAAACTAATAATGGAGCAGCAACACCTATTGTTTCATAGGCAGGTATGATACCGATGGCGAATGTTGCCCCTCCCATCAATAATAATGTTACCATAAAGGTATATTTACGGCCAATTAAATCACCCAAACGACCAAAGAACAATGCACCAAATGGACGAACAACAAAACCAGCCGCAAATGTTGCTAAGGTCGAAAGGAAGGAGAGTGTTTCACTTCCTGGCCCAGCTGGAAAGAATTTTGTAGATATAATTGTAGCCAAACTGCCGAAGATATAGAAATCGTACCACTCAATCATCGTTCCCACTGAAGATGCTCCAATTATCGAGAACATCGAGCTTTTTTTACTTTCAGACATAATCTTTGTTTTATAAGGTTATAATATAATTTTTAGGGTTGATAATATAATAATTTAAATGCTTTGGAAAATAAGATTCTCACATTTTCTAAGTTTGTCAACTAACCTTTAACCTCACCATTTTTATCAGCTGTTCTCCAATTAGCAGCAGTGTATTAAAAATATTTATAATTAAATTGCACTATTCAAATCTTACTGATTTAAAAACTAAACAATAAACTATCTACTTTTTAAATCTTTCCCATTTGATTAGCATAAACTTATCTCCTAGTTCGGTAACGACCATTCCTGCTCCTTTAAGGTTATCTCGATTGGCATAAAACTCAATTAATTCCTTATGGTTCATTACTGTATAAGTAGGATGATAAAGGGTCTGTTTCGGAATCTTAACTTGGTATTTTTTCACCCAATTCATTACAGAAACATGGCTTACGCCCAATAAACGCTCGATTTCTCGATAGCTTACGCCTTCGATATACAACTGAAGTGCTTTAATTACATAGTAACTTTCGATACTTTTACCCATCTTTTCGACGGTAAAGTTATAGCCACAATGTTTACACTTAAAACGTTGACGCTCTTTGATAATACCGTTGCGAGAGATATTAATCGAATCACATTGTGGGCAGTTTGGTAGGCTCATTTCATCTATATATTTTTAGCAAAGATATACTTTTAAGCAAATATAGATTATTTCAAGAAATTATTTAATTTTCAATTAATAAATTTAATTTATGTTGCAAAAAAAAGCTATCAAAATATTTTGATAGCTCCTTTTTAACTAAAAAGTCGATATTTAATGTATAACTTCCGTCAAATCACCTTTTGGTTTTTTTACCTCATAACGGTAAACTTCTTCGATTGAATCTAAATCATCAGGTAAAATCTCCATGATGGTTTTCATCAATCCAGTTTTCAAGTCGAGTACCCAGCCGTGTAGGTGTGGATATTCACCAGCCGCCCAAGCTTTCTGAACGATAGTTGTTTTGGCCAAATTACGGACTTGCTCAGTGACGTTTAACTCAACCAGTCTATCGAATTTCGTTTGAAAATCTTCGATTTTGCTTAGTTCTTCGTGATGTTTTACGTTTACATCTTTGATATTTCGGAGCCATTTATTGATGAGTCCATAATCTTTATTATCCATTGAGGCTTTTACACCACCACAATTATAATGTCCAACCACCAAAATATGCTTTACTTTAAGTACTTCAACGGCATATTGGAGCACGCTTAACATATTAATATCTGTATGAACAACCAGGTTGGCTACATTACGATGCACGAAAATATCACCAGGTTGAGTGCCAGTTACTTGGTCGGCAGGCACACGACTATCAGCACAACCAATCCACAAATATTCGGGATTTTGATGTGAAGCTAATTCTTCAAAATATCCTTCATCGACACGAAGTTTTTCGGCAGCCCAAGCCTTATTTGCTAATAAAAGTTTTTGATAAGATTGCATTTTTTTCAATTATTATTTATTTGTTTTCTTGAAATTCCTTTAAATTCTACTGTAATTTTTCGATTTTTAACTTCTTTTTGAAAATCCTCTAAAGTCAGAAAAATATCATGGTCAATAAATGAGGACTTTGTACCATCAATATAAACCATGTCACCTTCTTTCAATGAAGCTAATTTTATTTTAAGTTCTGATTTATTAAAATAAAAAATATCTTTATTAAACTGAATCAGAACACTATTGCCTTCACGCATAAAGGACATTGAACCTTTATAATTGGTATAAAGAATGTAAAGCATTGCCACAAAAACACCAACACCTATTCCCTCTAATAAATCTGTAAATACTACCGCCACAACTGTTACCACGAAAGGTACAAATTGATCACGCCCTTCCCTATACATTTCTTTGAAAATGGCAGGTTTTGCCAATTTATAACCAACCATAATCAACACAATTGCAAGCGAAGCCAAAGGAATTTGATTTAAAACGGTAGGAATTGCAATGGTGCATACAAGTAAAATAAGACCGTGAACAACAGTGGCAAGATTTGTTTTTCCTCCTGCCTGAATATTGGCCGAACTTCTAACAATTACTTGTGTGAGAGGTAATCCACCCAATAAACCTGATAAAATATTTCCTGCTCCTTGTGCTTGAAGTTCGCGATTGGTAGGTGTTATTCTCGAATCAGGGTCGAGTTTGTCAGTAGCTTCAACACTCAAAAGCGTTTCAAGACTTGCAATTATTGCAATGACAAGTGCTACTTTCCAAACTGCGAAATTGTTGATTGCCGCAAAATTAGGCACCTGAAACAAGGTAAAAAAATCACCAATTGAATTGGTTATGCGAAGACTTACTAAGTGGTTACTTTCAAGGTGAAAAAAGGCAGGTAATATATTGAGGCCTGTATTGAGTATAATACCAGCGACAACGGCCAACAATGCCCCCGGAATCATATTCAAAATTTTATTTCTTTTAATAAAAGGCTGCTCCCACAGAATCATAATACCCAACGAGATAAGACCAATAACTAATGCTCCTTCGTTGAATAATTCTGTTATTCGTCCTAATTCCGAAAATGTATTTTGACCATCACGTTGGAAGAAACTTTCGTCACCCTCGTAATCTAAATCAATTCCCATTGCGTGCGGAATTTGCTTTAAAATAATAATTATACCGATGGCGGTAAGCATCCCTTTAATTACAGAGGTCGGAAAATAATAACCAATAACTCCAGCTTTCAATAGGCCTAGGATTATTTGGAAAACACCTGCCAATACAACAGCCAACAAAAATGTATCATAAGCTTTTAGTTCAGCAATAGATGTAAGGACAGTTACTGCAAGACCAGCGGCAGGCCCACTTACACCAAGTTGTGATCCACTCAATGCTCCAACAACTATTCCGCCGACTACTCCAGCTATAATTCCCGATATAAGTGGTGCTCCAGATGCCAAAGCTACCCCTAAACAAAGTGGTAAAGCAACCAAAAAGACTACCAAACCCGACGAGAAATCAGATTTGAGGTATTTAAAATTAAATATTTTCATAAAGAAGTTTATAAACTACAAAAAGTATACCCTAACGATAAAAGTTCAGAGTCGTATTAAAATATAGGCTATGCCAGGACTAATTTTTAAGTCCGAACAGCATAAAAGTTATTGTACAAAAAAATTGCAAATAATGAAGGTAATTAGGCCTTGGGAGGAGGAGAATCTATCGTTTGATACGGATTAGAGAAATTGCTTGCTACAAAATCGTAGTTAGTACTTTTTGATAAAAAATCATTCAAATTAAATAGAAATGTAGGAACTGCATGATAGAATTTCTCATCAAAAACTTCTTTAGCGACATCTTCATTTTCGTTACAATCTTCAATGTCTTGTACTTCAATGTTTGGTTTAAAACTGGTAACGCAATTTATAACAGTCGAGAATTCGACCGAAATAAGTAGCATCAATACCAAGATTCGAAGAAACATTTATTAACTCTTTTTATATTAAGCATTAGATTTACTTGTGTAAAACTAATAAAAAACTACGATAGTATAAAAAATGTTTTAAGTATTTTTCGTTTTAAACAATAAATCACAATTGATTTATTGTTTGAATTAACTCAAAAATTATAAAATCTCTATTATCTCTTTCGCTAAACCTTCTGAAAGAGTCGGAGCTAAGGCCACTCCCATTCCGTTCATTCTAACGCTCAATGATATTCTGTTGTTTAAACACTTGCTTAGAGGCGTTTTGGTTTCATCAAAAGCCATAATTCCACTCCAACGCTGTTCTATTTTGATATTTTTATGTTTCGGAATAATGTTTTCGTATAAAAGTTGCTCCAACTTATTTTGTACTAATTCGGTTAAGGCAAACTCATCTGTATTTTCTGTCTTAAAATCCAAGTTTCTACCTCCGCCAAACAATACCCTATTTCTATAATTTCGGAAATAATAATAGCCTTTGTCGAAATGAAACGTTCCTCGCCAATTTAAACCTTCGATTGGTTCGGTTATCAAAACTTGCCCTCGTCCGGGGTATAAATCAACTTCTGGCAAAAGCTCTTTTGTGAAAGCATTAGTAGTAATACTTAAATGTTGGGCTTCAAAAATTAGTCCATTTTCAGCGTAAACTTTAATACCATCTATCTCATTATCAAACCTTTGTACTTTTACACCATTAAAAATTCTTACCTTCATTGAATGTAAGGTATCGGTCATTACGTTGATAAGTTTACCACTATGAATTGAACCTTCAACAGAATTTTTTATGGCATACTGAAAACCCGAAAATCCGGCATTTTGAATAATATTATCATCCAGAAAAAAGTGATTATCGTTTCCAACAATACTTTTTATAGAATGATTTAATGCACTTATTTGATCTTTTGTTTCCTCAAAAAGATTTTTATCGCTAAACAATTCGGTTCCACCACAATCGTCGAATTCAGCCTCCGAACCAAAAAATTGAGTAATCATATTAATGCCTTTATATCGTTTTTCAGCCCAAAACATAGCTTGGTCGATACCCATGACTTCAATATTTTCAAGTAGTTCGGTTGGACTTCCAAAACACGAAAAACCCGCATTTTTGGTACTTGCACCAGTTGGCAAGGTTCCAGTTTCAAGGATAGCTATTTCTATTTTCGGTTGATATTTTTTCAAAAAATAAGCCAACCAAAGTCCCGAAAAACCAGCACCTATAATAATTACATCATATTTTTTCAAAAAAACATCTTTTTCCCAAAAACTAAGCATAATATTGTGGTTTATAAGTACAGAGAATAAGAATATGAGACATGAAATGAGAGAAGTCTAAGCGATATGACACTCGCAATAAATAATTTATTATATTTTAATTTGTCGTTTAATAATGTCCTTTAACTTGATAAGGCAAAATTAGAATATAAGAATGGAGAATTAAGAATGATGAATGAAATTATTTTCATTTACATAAACAATGCTAGAGAAACTACATCAGGCCAATTTAATTGCTCTGCAAATACAAGAAACTGAGATTCAGAAATACGTTTTAAAGAATCCACAAAAATTAGATGCTGAACTACTGCGTTTGGTGGCTGACCAATGGCTTGCTCGACAAAAAGCCAAACATAAGTTACCATCTTGGTTTACCAATCAGCATATAATTTTTCCACCTCCACTTTCGGTCGAGCAGGCTTCTTCCGAAATTACAGCCAACTATAAAGCCGCTGTTTTTACAAGAAATTTTGGTAATGATAAATGTGCAGACCTCACAGGTGGTATGGGATTAGATAGCTGGGCTTTAGCAAAAGTGACCGATTCAGTAATTTATATTGAGCAAAACGCCGCTTTAGCAATTGTTTCAAAGTATAATTTTGACGTTTTAGAACAATTTAATATAGAAGTTTTAAACGAAAACTCAGTACTATTTATAAAATCAATAATGGGCGACGTTCCACACAAAACAATTACTAATTTCTATATTGACCCATACCGACGAGATAATGCAAAAAATAAAGTATTTAAGATTGAAGACTGCGAACCGAATCTTCTGGAAATCAAGCATTTGCTACCCAATTTTATGGTGAAATTTTCGCCAATGCTGGATATTAAGTTGGCGATTGAGCAAATACAAAATATTTCGGAAGTACATATTGTTGCCTTTGAAAATGAAGTAAAAGAGCTGATTTTTGTCAGTAAAAGAAAAAATATATCCACAATTGAAGAGACAAATATTTACTGCATTAATTTTACATCAAATAATGAAAAACAAGTCTTTGAGCTTAATTACAAAAACGAAGAAAAAAGCATCGTAAAATATTCACAACCTAATACTTATATCTACGAACCCAATGCAGCTATTTTGAAAGCTGGGGCGTTTAAAAGTATTTCTGCACAATACGACTTAGCAAAACTTGCTCCAAATAGCCATTTATATACATCGGATAAATTGTTTAAGAACTTTGTTGGTCGAAGTTTTATCTGTGAATCGGTCTGTAAATTTGATAAGAAAGAGATTTTATCAAAATTACCTAATCCAAAAGCAAATATCAGTACTCGAAATTTCCCGATAAAGCCCGAAGAAATAAAAAAGAAATTGGGTTTGCAAGATGGCGGAGAATACTATTTATTTGCAACCGAAAACAACGAAAAACAAAAGATTGTATTGATTTGCAGAAAAGTAGATTAAACATGATTTTTTTATTGGTAATATTTTGTGACAAAATCCTAAAAACAGCGTCTTAAACAGACCATTAAAATTATTAATATTATGAGAAAAGCACTTTTGATAAGCATTTTGTTGGTAGCGAGTTTTGTCGGTTTCGCTCAAACGATTTTGATTGGCTCTGAGATTTTCGGCAAAGATCGAAAAGAAGGATTTTATATGACCATCAACATCGAAAAGAAATTTGTCGAAAAAGATTGGTCTCTTTTTATTTCAAAATATGGCGGGATAGCACAAAGCAGAGAAGTTTTTAATATTGCATCAGCAAATATTCCTGATATTTCACCTTACCTGATCAATTTGATGTCGAAGGTTACTTCTGAGCAAAAGGCAAAAACCAAAATTTTTGCATCTTTTGATGTAGATGGTGGAAATACGGTTTCGGAAAACAGTAATTCTTTTAAAGAAGTGGAAAAATTCTTAAAAAATTTTTATGCTTTTACAATGCAAAATGAAGATATGAGGTTGGCTGAACGTGATGCTGAAGAATCACAAAAAAACCTTGATCGAGTAATCAAAACGGGTGATAAACTATCCCGTGACATTGAAAAAAACAAACGTGAGAAAGAAAAACTCCTAAAGGAAATCGAAGAAAACAGAATAGAACTCGAAAAGCTTTTGAAAGACCAAATTGCCAATAAACAAGACCAAGAAAATGCTCGCATTTCATTAGAAGAAAAACAAAAAGCATCCAGCATATTAAAAACACGCATTAAATAATATAGCCCGTTAATGATTAACCAAAAGAGCCTCTTTCGTAACACAAGAGGCTCTTTTGATTTCGACAAAAAATTATAATATCATTATTTCAATAACTATTGTAACTATTAAAAGCGATTTGATGATACAACTTTCATCGTTTGTAATTTTTTATATTTTTGTCAACAACCTACTAATAATTAATTCTGAGCATTATATAATGTCAAATTATTAAGGGTTAAAAACAAATTACTTATCACCTAAAACTTAATAGATTAGACAAACCGAGAATGACGGAGATAAAAGAAAAGATTCGCTTGAGCGATAGGAAAGACAATAAAGGTTGGAAAAAATGGGGGCCATATCTTTCTGAAAGACAGTGGGGAACAGTCCGTGAAGATTATAGTGTTTATGGCAACGCTTGGGATTATGTGCCCCATGATATGGCTCGTTCTCGTGCATACCGTTGGGGTGAAGATGGAATCGGTGGAATTTCGGACAATAAACAGCATATTTGTTTTGCGGTTTCGTTTTGGAATCATAAAGATAAAATCATTAAAGAACGTCTTTTTGGTTTGGCAGGTTCGGAAGGGAATCATGGCGAAGACGTAAAAGAGCTGTATTATTATATAGATAGTACGCCGACTCACTCATATATGAAGATGCTTTATAAGTATCCACAAAATGAGTTCCCCTATCAACAAATTGTTGAAGAAAACCAAAAGCGTAATCGTCAACAATCTGAATTTGAGATTGAACAAACTGGAATTTTCGATAATAATGAGTATTTCGATATTTTTATTGAATATGCAAAAGCTGATGAAAACGATATTCTAATAAAGATAACGGCTCATAATAGAAATAAAAAAGCCGCGTTTCTTACAATGCTTCCCACGTTATGGTTCAGAAATACTTGGAGTTGGGGGTACGAAGCCTACAAAAAAAGCCCAATGATGACAGGCATTGCCAATAATCAGATTGAGGTTTCGCACCAACTTTTAGGAAAATATAAGTTATATGCAGAAGGAGCTGACGAACTCGTTTTTTGTGAAAACGAAACCAATATGGAACGAATTTTTGGCAAACCCAATACTGCTATGTTTGTCAAAGATGGAATCAGTAATTATATTCTAACTGGACATCCTACTACAATAAATCCAAATAAGATTGGAACAAAGGCGTCAGCCCGATATTCAAAAAAAATTGAAGGTGGTGAAAGTCATACAATCAGACTTAGATTCAGTCAGCACTCTCAAAACCAAAAGGCTTTCGTAAATTTTGATGAAATTTTTGATTTAAGAGTCAAAGAAGCGGATGAGTTTTATGACCACATACAGCAAGATATAAAATCTGAGGAGCAACGCAATATTCAGCGACAAGCATTTGCAGGAATGATGTGGAATAAACAATTTTATTATTACAATATTAACGAATGGCTTAAAGGCGACCCTAAAATGCCTTTTGAGTTTAAAGGTAGGGCATTTCCAAGAAATAATACTTGGAAACACGCCTACATGGCCAATATTTTGTCAATGCCCGATAAATGGGAATATCCTTGGTTTGCAGCTTGGGATTTGGCTTTTCATACGCTTACACTTGCTCGAATTGATGCCAATTTTGCAAAAAGACAATTGGTGGTTGTACTTCGAGAAAACTATATGCACCCCAACGGACAAATTCCCGCTTACGAATGGAATTTTTCGGACGTAAATCCCCCAGTACATGCTTGGGCAACATGGAAAGTTTATGAAATAGATAAAAAAAACAATGGAGGCATAGGCGATTTGGATTTCTTAGAAAAAGTTTTCCATAAATTACTGATTAATTTTACTTGGTGGGTAAATCAGAAGGATGAAGAAGGGAACAATATTTTCGGTGGAGGGTTTTTAGGCCTTGATAATATAGGAGTATTTGACCGAAACGCACAAATTCCGGGTGTGAAACTTGAACAAGCCGATGCAACTGGATGGATGGCTATGTACACCCTTAATATGCTGCGAATTTCATGCGAAATTGCAATGGGAAAGCCTGTTTATCAGGATATGGCATCAAAATTCTTTGAGCATTTCTTGCATATTGCGGCGGCTATCAATAAGCCAATTAAAGATAATGACTTAGGTCTTTGGGATGAAACCGACCAATTTTATTATGATAAGGTTCATGCTCCAAACGGTGAGACAATCTTTATGAAAATCCGTTCGTATGTTGGTCTTATTCCTCTCTTTGCCGTGGAAATCATTGACGAAGAAATGCTTTCAAAATTACCAGATTTTAAGCGTCGTTTAGAATGGGTACTTAACAATCGACCAGATTTGGCTTTATTGATTTCTCGTTGGAACGAACCAGGTAAGGGCGAAACACATTTACTTTCGCTCCTACGTGGTCATCGTATGAAGATGGTTATCAAACGAATGTTCGATGAAGCTGAGTTTTTGTCTGATTATGGCATTCGTTCGTTATCCAAATCCCATAAAGAAAATCCGTACCAGTTTAATTTACTTGGAGAGATATTGAGCGTAAAATATACTCCTGCCGAATCAGATTTGAGTATTATGGGAGGAAATTCAAACTGGCGTGGGCCAATTTGGTTTCCGATTAACTTCCTGCTAATCGACTCATTATTAAAGTTTTATACATATTATGGCGATGACTTTGAAGTAGAGTATCCGACAAATTCGGGTAATATTATGTCAATAAAGGAGGCTGCTCTTTTGGTTGCAGGGCGATTGATCAATATTTTTCAGATGAACAACGAAAGCCGCCGAGCAAATACTGGCGATTTTGAGAAGTTTGATTCGGATTTACATTTTAAAGACTTACACCTTTTTCACGAATATTTTAATGGTGATACTGGTGAAGGACTCGGGGCTGCACACCAATGTGGATGGACAGGTTTAGTAGCAGATTTGATTCAATATGTGAACGAAAAGTAATGATTGGTTTTGAACGTCTCTGATTAAAAATCAGGTTTTAATCAGAGAACTATAACCTTAACTAACTAAACCTATTACTGGAAAATGAAATTAATGACTTAAAAAAAGCTCTGGTTAATTAGAAACCAGAGCTTTAAAACTTACAATTCCTTTATGAAAATTTACTATAACTGTTTCTTAATGTAAATGTATTAATGTAAATGTATTAGTCTGAACTTAATTTCTTATAAAATTAAAATTAAAGAGTGATTAAATTTAAGTTCGGTCTTCTGTCTCTCTTATTTCGAACAATTTTAACAAGTTACTCTTTTAAGATATACCCCATGCCGACAATGGTATGGATTAGTTTTGGGGTAAAATCTTTATCGACTTTTTTACGAAGAAAATTAATGTAAGTATCAATTGTATTATTAGAAGGGTCGAGGTCAGCATCCCATATTTTCTCAGCAATATCAACTCTTGATACTACTCGATTATGGTTAATTACAAGGTATTCAAGAAGAGCATATTCTTTGGCTGTTAGAGTAATTTCTTTATCAGCTCTCAATACAATTCGAGCTTTAAAGTCAAGCTCCAAATCAGCCACTTTAATCATATTACTTTTTACCTGTTGCTGAACCATTGAACTGCGTCGATACAAAGCATTAAGTCGCATCAACAATTCTTGAAATTGGAATGGTTTTACTAAAAAATCATCGATTCCAGCGTCAAATCCAAGAGATTTATCATAGAGCGTGCCCATCGCTGTTAGCATTAATATGGGAGTATTTTGCTTTTCGTTCCTGATTGCGTGAGTTACATCATAGCCATTCATTTTTGGCATGTTAACATCCATGATTATTACGTCGTAGTCGTTATCAAATGCCATTTTTAAGCCGATTTCACCGTCTTTTGCAACAGAGACCAAATGTGTGTGTTCTTCAAGTCCTCGTTTTATAAATTCAGCCAGACGGAGCTCATCTTCAACAATCAATATTTTCATGGTCGTTTTAAAATAAATGAAGCAAGGTAGCTTTACCTTGCTTGCATTGTTTTTGGCGTTCAAAACAATATACTTAAGTATTTTTCAATTACTGTTTTTCTTATCTTTTTTTACTTCTTTCATGGCATGGCGGTGAATAATTTTCTCTTCTTTTTGGGTCGCATTATGTTCTTTCTTAACTTCATTTTTAGCTTGATGATTCGTAATTCGGTCTTCCTTCTTTTCAAGCTTTGCTACTTTTTTACTTGTTTCAGGAGTAGATTGTGCAAAGGCACTTGTGGTGAGAATGGCTACCATGGTTGCCAATAAAATATTCTTTTTCATACCTTTAAAAGTTTAAGAAATGTTAATTCCAAACACCTGTTTGGCTTTCTGGTTTAAAGGTATTACTAAGTA
>Ga0114967_10000422_pt1 | contig 36007 bp, 49 predicted proteins | sample M_130628_MF_Meta_FD_92639 | JGI IMG/M metagenome (GOLD analysis project Ga0114967, IMG submission 92639) | Freshwater microbial communities from Lake Montjoie, Canada to study carbon cycling - M_130628_MF_MetaG | ecosystem: Environmental > Aquatic > Freshwater > Lake | place: Lake Montjoie...
AGAATATGCCTATTGCTCAAGCATTGATGAAATCTGTTAATAAGTTTGAAGGGTACGAGCACGTTAAGGTCAGTTTAGAAGCAACGCCCCGCGGTACAGGAATGAGCTTTACTAAACTACGTAACATTCTAAAAGACCCTAATGCTACCCCTGAGCAACAATATGCTGTATGGTCCCAAGGATTTGATGTTAAAAAATTAGGCAGAGAATGGATCATGAGATTAATGGAATTAACACGCAAAGGTATGGGCATTGGCGCTCCTGCTAAAAAAGGTATCCATCCAGATGCCGCGCAACCAGTTAAGTTGCCCAAGCAAAAAGCACCAGCAGAAACAATGGCCGGGGTGGGTATGCAAGACAGTCCGGAACGTAATGCGACACACGAAGGAAAACATGTAAATAACTGTGTGCCAGTTAGCGAGGACGTTGAGAACTTGTTAGCTGGATATATTAAATTATTAGAACGTAAATGAAACAGTACAGAATAACATCCGCAGATATAGCACCTATCGAAGAAGACGGTGACTCATATCTAGCACCTGATGATCCTGCACAGGAAATCCGTCGTTTACAATTCCTAGGTGGGCTAGGCGGACAAGAGCGTTTAGCAGAGTATAAAAACAGTTTAAAACAAGGCAGTAATATAAGCGTTACTGCCGCAGAAAATGCACGTATCATGCGCGAACAAAATATACAACCAGGAACTCCTGAGTGGTTTAAGTTATGGTTCAGTCTTCCATACATGACTGGAGAGAAAAAAGAATGAAAATCGCAGAATTATTAGAATCAGCTACCGCAGGTGCTACAAGCGTAGGATCAATTGGCGGCGGTAGCGTTGGTCATCAACTACAGCGTAGAGCATTTAATAAAAGCTATACAGGTAGCATGACTTCTGGTACTGGTAAGAAATCACCAAAACAGCCTGCGGCTAAAAAACAAAAGCCCGGCACAAATGCATTAGATGGAAATAATTTAGTCGTATGATAAACGAAGGCAAACGAGGATTCAAAGTCCGCCATAAACAAAAAGTTGCTTCAATAGAACCAACCAAGCCACGTAACTTTGTTGCTAAAAACGCAATCAATACAGGTGCCGGCGCACATAAAGATAAGAAGAAAGCTATGAAACAAGGCGATACAAAACACAAAAAAGACTATGCAGAAGGCATGGAAGAAAAGTTCCAAGCAGAGCTAGATAAAATAAACGAAAAATGGACAGCAAAATACAAGAGTTCAATTAACTGCTCCCATCCCAAAGGCTTCAGCCAAAAGGCTCACTGTGCTGGTAAGAAGAAACATAATGAAGACATGACTATGGAAGCAACTTGTCCAGATTGTGGTATGTGCGAAACGCACGGCAATCTCCATGAGATCAAGAAAGGTAGTAAGGATTCAAATGGTTATAGCAGTTGCTGGAAAGGTTATCATGCCGCAGGTACCAAGAAGGGTAAGAACGGTGGACAAGTGCGTAACTGTGTGCCTAATGAAAGTGTAGCAGAAGGCGCTCCAATTTCTGGTGACGGTGGCGCGGTAGCTAACTTTAAACAACAAATGGCCAACAATACCGAAATTGCTTATCAGAAAGCACAGAAAGGTATAAAGGATGAAGGAATAAAAGGTGCTATCGCAGGCGGTGCGGCTGGCGCAGTACTTACACGAAGTCCAAGAGGTGCAATAGCTGGGGCAGACATTGGAGACAAATTAGGAGATATGGTGGAAACTACGGACAGTGAAGGCGGCATGGCCAAACAGCAATTAATTACTGCGGCTAAGCTCGCTATACAATTAGCACAACAAATGGATGGCGACACTCAACTAGACGCATGGGTTCAAACTAAGATTAGTCTAGCATCGGACTACTTGTCGACTGTACATGAATTTTTAGTTAACGGTGAACAAGATGTTGATAAAGACGAAGAAACTGACGAAACTGTTGTTCCTGGTATCACTCATCAACATCACCACGGTACTCTAAAACATACATCCACAACAATGGAAGGTGCAAAAGTTGATCGTCAAGCAAAACACATTACCAAGAGTATGATGAAGTCACATCCTGGTATGAGCAAAGACAATGCAGAAGCTGCCGCTTGGGCACACATCAAGCATCCAAAGAAGAAAAAGAAAATTAAAGAAGATGCATACGATATCTATCTTGAAGTCATGCTTGGTAAATCTTTAAAGAAATGAGAATTTTAGAAGTTATAACTGAAGACGTTGTTCTTAAACTTGAAAAAGGTCTTAAGAAGTTACCAAGCCACAGTTACGACTCTATAGATAAACTCATGCAAAAACTCTGTAAGGATCATGATATTTCTGGAAAGAAATTACATGATATGTTTGTTGACAAGCATAATCTAACACCAGATACCTGGATCAAAAAACAAGTAGACGAAGATTGGAAAAAAGTAAACAAACACGATAAGACTGATGGCATGAGCCAAAAAGCAGTTAACGCTTATCGTAAAGAGAATCCTGGTAGTAAATTAAAAACTGCCGTAACTACTAAACCAAGCAAGTTAAAGAAAGGTAGTAAGTCTGCAAGTCGTCGTAAAAGTTTTTGTGCCAGAATGGGCGGTATGAAAAAACACAATGCATCGGCTAAAACTAAACACAATCCAGATAGCCCAATCAATAAAGCACTACGCCGATGGAATTGCGAAAGTATTGAGGAAATGCAAGAGTTAATATCAGTAGCCGAACAGTATATCAACGAAAACTTTGCTGATGGTAAAAATCCAGGACGCAAAGGTCTTGCCAAACGTTCAGGTGTTAATACCAAAGCCAGCGTAAGCAGTCTACGTAGTACTGCCAAACACTCGTCTGGTGAAAAAGCCCGAATGGCACACTGGTTAGCTAATATGAAATCCGGTAAAGCTAAGGCTAAAAACAAATAATCAAGACTTGACAATCTCCTGTATTCAGTATATAATTACTGTACAGGAGATTAATTATGAGTAAAGCATATGGCGCACCAGAGCAGGCAAAAATCAAACAACTTATTTCTGAAGGCGTAACAGTCTTACAAGAAATTGAAGACTTGAACGAAGGTTTGAACGACACTATCAAAGCTGTCGCTGAAGAACTAGAAGTGAAACCAAGCATTATTAAAAAAGCAATTAAGATCGCACAAAAGGGCGATTGGGAACGTGTGTTCACTGAGTTTGATGACTTGGAAACTATCGTTGATATCAGCGGTCATGCAATTCGCCAAAGCGATTATGATGCACAAAATCCAAACCGCATCGGTGATAATGATTGATACATTTTTTGCGCCAACACTAAGATGGATCAAGGATGACTGGCGTAGCAATAAGTTTAGGTTCGTTGTTGAGCTCCTTGCTTGGGCTATATCTATTGGCTGTAGTATCACAATGGCAGTCACCGTCCCTAATCCCCCTCTTATTGTATTATATCCTATCTGGATTGGTGGCTGTGCTATGTATGCATGGGCTTCTTGGACTCGCAAGAGCTTTGGTATGCTGGCTAACTACATTTTGTTAGTTAGTATCGATACTGTCGGTTTAGTCCGAATGTTAAGTTAAATATATTTGAGAACGGTTCAGCGAACCATAAGTCGCAATGTTGAAGGTTAACCGGCCATAAGCGGTAAGGAGAATTATGAGTTATATCGATGCCATCTGGGATCGTGACAATGACCGTGTACGTGTCGTTGAGCGTGATCCAAAAAAAGGTCGAATCTATGTCGACTATCCCGCAAGGTATGTGTTTTATTATCCAGATAATAAAGGCAAGTACAAATCAATCTACGGCGAAAGCCTATCGAAAGTTACTTGTAAGTCATTCAAGGAATTTGCCAAAGAACAAAAAATCCACTCAGGTCACAGACTATTTGAAAGTGACATCAATGCAAACTTCCGCATCCTAGAAGAAAACTATCTAGGTAAAGATGCTCCTAAACTAAACGTGGCATTTTTTGACATTGAGGTAGACTTTGATCCAGAACGTGGCTACGCATCACCAGAAGATGCGTTTATGCCAATTACTGCAATCTCTGTTTACCTACAATGGATGGAAACAATGGTTACGTTAGCTATTCCTCCAAAGGGCTTAAAAATGGAGGATGCTGAAAAGTTAGTTGAAGAATTTCCTAACACGCATCTATTCGAAAGCGAAGCAGAAATGCTTGACACTTTCTTAAAGCTAATCGAAGATGCAGACATTATCAGTGGTTGGAATAGCGAAGGGTATGATATTCCTTATACCGTTAACCGTGTTACTAAAGCACTAAGCAAAGAAGATACCCGTCGTTTCTGCCTGTGGGATCAATTTCCAAAGAAACGTGAATATGAAAAGTACGGTAAAGCCGCAGTTACCTATGACTTTGTAGGTCGTGTACACTTAGACAGTCTCGAGCTGTATCGCAAGTATACATATGAAGAGCGTCACACATATCGACTAGATGCGATTGGTGAAATGGAAGTAGGCGAGAACAAAACTGTCTATGAAGGTACACTGGATCAACTGTACAACAATGACTTCCGCAGGTTTATTGAATACAACAGACAAGATACTGCACTACTTGATAAACTAGATAAGAAATTAAAGTTTATCGATCTCGCTAACACACTGGCACATGAATGTACTGTATTACTACAGACCACAATGGGTGCCGTTGCTGTAACAGAACAGGCGATCGTAAACGAAGCTCACCATAGAGGATTGATCGTTCCAAGTCGTCCAAAGCGTGATGAGAACGCAGACAACCAGGCCGCAGGTGCGTATGTTGCATATCCTAAAAAAGGACTTCACGACTGGATTGGGTCAGTCGACATTAACTCACTGTATCCAAGTGCGATTCGTGCGCTTAACATGGGTCCAGAGACTATTGTCGGACAGTTGCGTCAAGATTATACACAGGCAGAAATTGATGCTAAGATTGCCAAAGGCAACTCATTTGCCGCGGCATGGGAAGGTAAGTTTGGTAGTAACGAATACGAGTTCGTTATGGCAAAAGACAAAGCCAACGACATTACTGTCGAATGGGAATCTGGAGAAGTAGACGTACTAAGTGGTGCTCAAATCTATGAAATGATTTATGAAAGTAATCAGCCATGGATGCTAAGTGCTAACGGTACAATTTTTACATACGAAAACGAGGGGATCATCCCCGGCTTGCTAAAACGTTGGTATAGTGAGCGTAAAGACATGCAGAAAAAATTAAAGGAAGCTATTGATGCTGGTAACAAAATTGAGGAAGAGTATTGGGATAAGCGACAGCTTGTTAAGAAAATTAACCTTAACTCTTTATACGGTGCTATTCTTAACGCTGGTTGCCGCTTCTTTGATAAGCGTATTGGCCAATCCACAACTCTTACAGGAAGACAAATTGCTCGCCATATGGCCGCAAAAATAAATGAAGTAATTTGTGGAGAGTATGATTACAAAGGTCGTAGTATCATTTACGGTGATACAGACTCTGCATATTTCTCGGCTTATACAACCCTAAAGACTGATATCGATAAAGGTCGCTTGCCTTGGGACAAAGAAACTGTTGTTCAACTGTACAATCAAATTGCAGACGAAGTTAATGGCACATTCCCACAAATGATGCTAGACTTCTTCCATTGTCCAAAGAGTCGCGGTGAAGTTATCAAAGCAGGTCGTGAATTGGTTGCGATCAAAGGCCTGTTCATTACCAAGAAGCGTTATGCTGTGCTGTACTATGACAAAGAAAACAAACGTGCAGACGTAGATGGAAAGCCAGGTAAGATCAAGGCCATGGGCCTAGACCTTAAGCGTAGTGATACGCCAGAATTTATGCAGAAGTTCTTGGAAGAAATCCTAACTAAGGTACTAAATGGTAGCCAAGAAAAAGAGATCCTGGACCGTATTGGCGAATTCCGAACTGAGTTTAAAGTTAGACCGGGTTGGGAGAAAGGTAGTCCAAAACGTGCTAACAATATTACAGAGTATCGCGAGAAAGAAAAGAAAGCAGGTAAGGCCAATATGCCAGGCCATGTACGTGCAAGTATTAACTGGAACGTGTTACGAGAAATGAACGGCGACAAATACTCTATGCAGATTGTAGATGGTATGAAAGTTATCGTTTGTAAGGTTCGAGATAATCCAATGGGGTATACAAGTATTGCGTATCCTGTAGACGAACTAAGATTGCCCAAGTGGTTCCAGGAATTACCATTTGATCATTCTGAAATGGAGACAACTATTATCAATAACAAACTTGATAATTTAATTGGCGTGTTGGAATGGGACCTAAACTCAACGACACAAAATAATACGTTTGGTAATTTGTTCACATTTGAATAAAATTTACTTGACTTTGATTCAAAATCTAAATATAATATATAAAAGGACTTTAACATGAAAGATATTTTACAAGACATCGTATCACATACGCACAACCTAGGATTTTTAGAAGTAGTTAAGATCACAGGAACAGAAGAAAAAACTCAAATTGATTCTGTTGCTGGCGACCGCTCAATTATCCTATCAGCAGAAACTGCAAATGCACAGCCAGACATGGTAGGCATTTTTGGTATGCCACAACTTAACAAACTAAAGATTCATTTAGATTGCCCAGAATATAAAGAAGGTGCAAAAATTTCTTTAGTTAAGGGTCAACGTAACGGTGAAGATATTCCTGTAGGGTTACACTTTGAAAACAAAGGTGGCGACTTTAAAAACGATTATCGTTTTATGAACCAGGCTGTTATCGAAGAAAAGTTAAAGGTTCCTAAGTTCAAAGGTGTTAGTTGGGATATTACTATTGTTCCAACTGTGGCCAGTGTACAGCGTTTCAACTTCCAAGCAAGTGCAAACAGCGAGCACTCAACCTTTGTTGCAAAAACAGACGGCGACAAATTGAAGTTTACATTTGGTGATGTTAATACACACGCAGGTGAATTTGTGTTTGCAGATGGTCTTACAAGCAAGATTACAGCTAACCTAAGTTGGCCGGTTGCACAAGTATTAAGCATCTTGAAAATTGCAGATGTTAATAATACTAAAATGAGTATTAGTAACCAAGGCGCCCTAAAGATTACGTTAGATAGCGGTTTGGCAACTTACGAATATATTTTACCAGCACAAGCATGATAAAAGGCATCACCAGTCAAAGTAGCTTTATCACGATATCGGGCGGATCGCCTAGCAATACATACATATCACCCGGATCAGCTGGTGCTGGTATGATGAGATATAATTCTAATATGGGCTGTATCGAAGTTAATGATGGCAGTATATGGAAGACTATGGATATGAGTTATGCTAATATAGCATTAACAGGAGAAGCAGAAGTTATTTTACAATGGGCTAAACAAAAGCGCATTGAAGAATTAGAAATGACTGCACTTGCCGAGACTCATCCTGCTGTTAAAATTGCATTAGAAAACCTAAATAAAGCAGAACAACAACTAAAAGCTACAGTTATACTGAGCAAGGAATATGATGAAACAACAAGTTAATTTAACCCCACTACAGAAAGACTATGCTGTCTATTTGCCAGCTATTAGCAGTTTCTATAGTACATATATTGCAAAACAAAGATTAGAAAAGTTTATTGCAGACGAACGAGTTCCGGTAGGATTTGATCGCGGTATTGAAGGCATGAACTTTTTAAATGCAGAAGAAGGATACTTTACCTACAAGTACGGTCTTTACTCTGCAGGTCATGCACAACTAGACTTGAATAAAAGTCTAACACAAGAGTCAATGATCCAACAACGAGATCGTGGCAACACAATGATCTTAGGCGACTCAGGTGGATACCAGATCGGTAAAGGCGTTCTTAAATTTGATTGGCTAGACTTTGAAGGGCCTAGTGCAACTAAAACACGTCAAAGTATTTTAGAATGGTTAGAACTTACTGCTGACTGGTCTATGATGCTAGACGTTCCTACGTGGGCATGTGATCACGTACACAGTCCAAAGACTGGTCTTAAGACTGTTGAAGATTGTTTGGAAAAGACACAATATAATAACAGATACTTCTTAGAAAATCGTCTAGGACAAACCAAGTTCTTAAATGTGCTACAAGGGTGGGACTGGGATTCAGCAGAGGACTGGTACAACGGTGTTAAACAATTTAGTGATCCAAACAAAACATGGGGCGAAAATAAGAACCCATCAGCTGAAGGTTGGGCATTTGGTGGTGCTAATATGTGTAAGATGGACATTACACTCAAACGTCTAATGACTATGCGTGAAGACGGTCTGTTAACAGGTAAGAATTGGATTCACTTCTTAGGTACTGCACAACTAGACTGGGCTTGTTACTTAACCAGTATTCAACGTCAAATTAGAAAGCATATTAATGAAGAACTTACAATCAGTTTCGACTGCGCAAGTCCGTTCATTGCTACAGCACATGGACTTGTGTATACTAACGCACAACACACCACTAAGCGATGGAGTGTTATTATGGATAAGGCCCCGGACAATAAGAGTCTTTCCGGACGGGACGATATACCTTTTCCGTTTGAATCAGCGATTGGTCGCAGGCTAACAATGAAAGATATCGCTTACTATGATTTGGGCGAGCGCAAGACTGATGCAGAATTGGGTGGTGTTGCATTTGATCACCTAAATCCAGAACATTATAATGTTGTTCCTAGACTTAACAAACTAGGTAAAATTCCAAACAGAACAAGTTGGGATAGTTTTGCCTATGCGTTGATGATGGGTCATAATGTTGAATGTCATATTGTTGCTGTACAACGTGCGAATCAATTAATGGATATTGAAACAGCAAAGGCACAACCAGATTGGCGCCATTGGAAGAAACTTAAAGACTCTGAAACAGGTAGCGATCAATACAGTGATTGGGTTCCTCGCAATATTCTTTACTTTAACCGTTTTGTAGAAGAACTGTTTAATACAAAGACTAAAGCAGAAGCGTTCCAAATGATTGAAGATGCAAAGTCTATGTTGTCTAACATGATGGGTATGCGACTGCGTGGCGGTAATGCTGAAAATAACTTTACAAGTTTATTTGAAACTGAAGAAGTAGTATTAGATAAAACTGTAAGTCCTGTAACCGCAATGCCAGAGCTAGATGAAGACAAGCTCGACGCATTAGAATTTGATAATGCCTAATGGACTTTATAGCTGAATATCAATTATCAGACATTACTATCTGTGACGAACTGTTAAGACTTTTTAGACTTGCAGATAGTAATGGTTTAACCAATCCTGGTGTTACGGGGTCGGACGAACAAATTAGACCAGAATATAAAGACAGCGTTGATTTCCATTTAGGTGATGCTAGGACTTTAGGCAAGCCTGCAGATTTTAAATGGCCAAACTATCATAATGAATTGTCCGGATTTATTGACAAATACTGCACAGATGCTAAAATATATGAACACGCTGGAAAGTTTACCATACGCGATTTACCACAAATACAGTGGTATAAACCTAGTGCAGGTTATCATGCATGGCATATCGATGGCGGTCATGAATTTTGCAATCGTGCAATATCATTTTTAACGTATTTGAATACAGTACCAAATGGTGGAACTGAATTTTTGCATCAGAACAGAGTTGTTGAAGCAGTAAAAGGCAAAACAATTTTGTTTCCGACTGCATACACGCATATTCATCGAGGACAGGTTACTGCTAACCTCGACAAATATATTTTAATTGGCTGGCTTTGGTGGGATAACGAAAGATGAAACGAGATTACGATTCAGGTGTACATGAAGATGTAACATTCTTTATAGGTACAGAAGTTGAACATACTCCTGCATACGGGATGAAAACCCTGTTTGTAGTAGGAGTACACGATGAACAGGTCATTATTACTCTTGCAAAAAATAATAATTGCAATCATATCTATTTTGGTGCTAATCAAAGTTTTGGCACCGACGGTGTTAACGATATCGGTACATGGAGACCTTGGGAAGACATGATCAAAGGCTGTCTAGATGCAGACTTTTGGTGTACCCTAGACTTCGATGTATCCGAAGCAGAAGGTTTACTAGAAAGTGGGCTAACTGAGAATCGAAGATTCATTCCACAAATTAGCGTTAAATTACCTTACTTGACACAGCTAGGATATAATGCTACAATTAAGATAGACGATAAAGACTTCGACGCTACTAATCCCGGCGTTTGGTGCTTGCCACTCAGTGCTTGCACTCAAAGGAAGTATTTTACTAATTGGGATTGCTATACACAAGATGAGATCATTAAATGATTACCATTAGACAAGATATACGTCCAAACAAAATGATTTGGGTTACCTTTCAAAAGGAAGGTATTCACAAATATCCCGCCGCACTTACAGATCCTAACCTAGCAACAGGTGATGAATATGATGTAAGTTTTCTAGGCTATCCACATCGTCACACATTCCACTTTAAAGTATGGATTAGTGTCACACACGATGATCGCGATATTGAATTCATTCAGTTTAAACGCTGGTTGGAAAAATTGTACGCAGAAGGTACACTCCAACTAGACTACAAGAGTTGTGAGATGATGTCAGGCGATTTGTTTGACACTATCTCCAATAAGTATCCGAGTCGTGAGATTTGGATTGAGGTCTCCGAAGACGGAGAAAATGGTTCTTTCATTAAGTACTAAAAGGAATAGTAAAATGGCACAGCCAAAGTGGCTCGACAAATATCTGACTATGAAGCCTGACGTCAGTAAGATCTTTGATGATCTTGAGGCATGGCACGATCATTGTAGGTTTGAGATGATCGATTTTAACCAAGCAGACTTGTACAAGTCTAAGGCCTATAGGGACTTCACTTATAGGAAAAATGGTGGTAAAGGTTACCGTGGAAACGGAGAACGCAAACCTTACCTAGGTAAGAATCCAAGGCCATATAACAATGACCGTTTTTCTAATTGATTTAGAAGCAGTAGAAACAAGGTACACGGGTCAGTGGAAGACTCATGTACCTAGTCTCTTGCGAAAGGCAGGACATCATGTTCAAATTATCTCTGGCCCTACGGATATTCCTACAGCCACTACTCCTGGTGCTTTTCTTAATTTTGGTGGCACCAATATATACAAGTCTGCTCAAGTTGAGCAAATGGGGCGGCTATTTTGTAACGGATCCGTTCATGCTGGCGACCACTTTATTTTTACTGATGCTTGGCATCCGGGAATTATAAACTTAAAGTACATGAGTGAGTTGCTGGGCATAGCGGTAACTACACATGGGCTATGGCATGCCGGTTCATATGATCCTCAAGATTTCTTAGGACGCCTAGTTGGCAATAAGCCGTGGGTTAGACACGCAGAACAGAGTTTTTTTCATGCTTTTGACCACAACTATTTTGCCACTAAATTTCATATTGAGTTATTCCATCGAGAATTGCTCAATGGCGGATTCCAAACAGAAAATCCTTGGTACGAAGAAGAACTCGACGAAATCTTATCAGGCGAGTACAAGAAGATTGTACGCACTGGTTGGCCCATGGAATATATGGACGGTACATTAACAAGTTATAAGAACATGCCCAAACGTGATCTTATTTTGTTTCCACATCGTATCGCTCCTGAAAAGCAAGTTGAAATTTTTAGAGATCTGAAAGAAAACTTGCCACAATATGAATTTGTTGTATGTCAAGATCAACATCTAACCAAGAATGAGTATCATAACCTACTAGGCGAAGCTAAATTAGTGTTTAGTGCAAATCTACAAGAGACACTAGGCATTAGTTGTTATGAAGGTGCTGTAGTAGATGCTATTCCAATGGTGCCTGACAGACTTAGTTATACAGAAATGTATTACGATACATTTAAGTATCCAAGCAAGTGGACTGAAGACTATCAATCATATACTGTTTATCGCCCAGACTTGTGTCGTAAGATTATGCAGTATATGGACAATTACGAAAGTTTTATTCCAAAAGTAAAACAACAATCACAAGACTTAAAAGAGCACTTCTTTAGTGCCGGAGAATTATTAAAATGGGTAAAATAGGTATTATAGGATTAGGCTTTGTAGGCAATGCTATTAAGCAGGCATTTTGGAACGAAGATCAATTGGTATTAGTTGATAATGATAGAACGCGGGGACGTGATCCATTCCAGGATCTAGTGCAATGCGACGGTGTTTTTATCTGTGTTCCCACCCCACAAGACGATGATGGAACTTGTGATACCGCTATCTTAGAAGACATTCTAGCAAAGTTGGAAATAATCAAGTTTGAGGGAGTTATCATTAGTAAGTGTACAGCGCCTCCAGATACATATACCAGATTAAACGAGCAATATCCAAATCTTGTACATGCGCCAGAATTTTTAACTGCCGCCAATGCCGCTAGAGATTATGCCAATGGCAAGTTTGCCATCATCGGTGGTCGTATCAAAGCCTATAGAGATCTAGCCGAAAGTATTATTAAACAAACACAAGGTGGATTGGGGGAACACATCCATCATTGTACTATTGCTGAAGCAAGTTTGGCAAAGTATGCTATCAACACATTTATGGCTACTAAGGTTACATTCATGAATGAATTGTATTCTTTGGCACAGGCCAGCGACTGCGATTAAAATCAAATTGCTAAAATGATTAAAAGCGATGTAAGAATTGGCAACAGTCATATGCAGGTTCCAGGGCCGGACGGCTCTTTTGGTTTTGCCGGAGCATGTTTTCCAAAGGACACAAATGCCTTACTAAAATTTGCAGAAAGCAAAGATGTTCAAATGAATGTGTTGGATGCGGCTGTGAAGAAAAATACTCTGCTTCGCTTGACTTAACCTAAATAATATCGTATAATAATACAAAGACATCCACGTCACAAACTCGGAGAATAAATTGACAGAATCGGTAACATACAAAAATATCATCGCTGGCGCAGAACAGCAAGACGATGATGACAAAAATTATAAAGAAGCTAATCTAGCAGATGTATTACGTTTTAAAATGAAGCGTGATCGTAAACGCTTCTGGGCTGGAGATAACATCAGCGAATACGTTGATGGTCATACAGATCAGCTAATTGAAGAAGCAACGATAGCATTTGAAAAAGTGTTAGACTGCCTGTTAATTGATCGCGAAAACGATCCTAACAGTCAAGGTACTGCAAGACGATTGGCTAAAATGTACTTTAATGAAATAATGGAGGGCAGATATGTCCCAGGACCAGACGCAACAGCATTTCCAAACGACTCGCAGGACCGTTATGAAGGTATGCTGGTTGTTCGAAGTGAGCTTCGTTCTATGTGTAGTCATCATCACCAACCCGTTGTTGGTATTGCCTATATTGGCATTATTGCCGCTCAGAAGCTCATCGGACTTAGCAAGTACACACGTATCGCTCAGTGGTGTGCAAGACGAGGTACTCTCCAGGAGGAACTTTGCAACGACATTGCTAGGGAAATCAGCCGAGCAACAGAATCAGAAAATGTAGCAGTCTACATTCAAGCAGTACATGGATGTTGCGAGAATCGCGGCATTATGGCACATTCAAGTCTAACTCAAACGACAGTATTAACAGGAGCATTTAAATCTGATCCTAATACTAAGAAAGAGTTTTTTGATAATATTAAATTGCAACAAGAGTTTGCACCACGTTAAAATAAAAGGAAATAAAATGACACAGACAATACCGAACGTAACATTCGCATTTCGCGAAGGCGACCATGCACCAGAGACTGGCGGTTGCCCAATCGGCGGCGACTTTGTTTTTAAAACAACCGACGATTTATTTGCTGACAAGCGAGTAGTAGTGTTTAGCTTGCCGGGGGCATTTACTCCAACTTGCTCAACATATCAACTACCCGGCTTTGAAGAACAGTTTGCTGACTTCCAAGCAAAAGGTATTGATGCAATCTATTGCGTCAGTGTCAATGACGGATTTGTTATGAACGAATGGGCTCGTGCTTTGAACATTAAGAATGTTCGAGTTATCCCCGACGGCGCAGGCGCCTTCACAGAAGGGATGGGCATGACAGTTGATATGAGTGCCATCGGTTTTGGCAAACGTAGTCGCCGTTATGCCGCAGTAGTTAATAACGGTCTAGTAGAACACATGTTTATTGAACCAGAATCCAGTGACACTGATCCTGATCCATACGGTGTATCTAGTCCAGAAAATGTTTTGAAACATCTATAAGGAGATTAAAATGTTTGGTGCAAATTATACAGATAACGGAATTGTTAATTATCGTTCCGCAGGTGAAATTAATCAAGCAATGGGCCGTGTTTACGGCTACATGGGGCTTGCTACGTTGGTTAGTATGATCGTTAGTTTCTTTGTTGGAACTAATCCAGAATTGGTAAAGTTTTTCTTTACAGGGGCCATGCATTGGGTAGTAATGCTTGCTCCGATCGCGGCGGTATTTGGAATCGGATACGCTCTCGCTAACGATCCGCCAAAAGAAACTGCTGTACTATTGTTAGCAGGCTTTGCGGCTATCATGGGTCTGAGCTTTGCTGTGATCTTTGCTGTCTATACCATGAGCAGTATTTTTAGTGCGTTCATGGGTGCAAGTGTACTGTTCGGGACTATGAGTTTCTATGGATACTTTACTAAAAAGAATTTGGATAGTCTAGGCAAATTTATGTTTGTTGGCTTGATTGCCATCATCGTTGCCAGTATAATCAATATCTTTATTGGTAGCTCAGTAATGCAGATGGTTATCTCAGCCCTAGCCATTGTAATCTTTATGGGTCTAACTGCTTACGACACACAACAGATTCGCGAAATGGTCAGTACTGATTCCAGCCCTGCCGCAGAAGTATTAGGTGCGTTAACTCTGTACTTAGACTTTATCAATATCTTCTTAAGCCTACTACAGTTGTTTGGCGATAAGAAAGAATAATCATTAACAAAGGAAAAATCATGCAAGTAAGAGTACCAGAAGAAGGTGAAAAGATTGGAACATGTGGTTGTGGCCGTAGCCCTACAGGAGATTGTTGCGGATGGCACGGATTAGGTGAAGATGAATTCCGTGAAGCATTAGCCAAATACGAAGCTGATCATATTACAAAAATTAACGAAGCTAAAAAATATGACTAATTGGTTTAAAAGCAAACTTAGGTCTTGGATCTTTGAAGAAGAGTCTACAACAGCCTCTAATAAAATAGGTCGTGGGATCTCAATAGATGATCACAGTATTGACAGTGATAAAGGCATTCGCATTACCGCGTATAAAGCATCAGGCGGTATGGTAGTCGAAACTAATTTCTATGATCGTATTAAGGATCGTAGTCATCGAACCTTGCATATCATTACAGATGATAAGGATCTCGGAAGAGAGATTGGCAGGATCATTACGATGGAAACATTGAAGATCTAATGTTAATAAAGCACAAGAAATTTGAACCGAGTGAATTTATTGATTTGGATACACAGCACAAATGGGCTGTACAATATCGAGTAGATTCACTTACACTGGGAAGATTGTGTTCGGAGTTTCCGGGGTTGCAAAAATCCTGGGAACAGTTTAAAATAGTGTATGAACTTTGTAAGAGCGAAAATGAAATTAACAGACACCCTACTTAATATTCTAGATCGTATAGGTCGTAAACGTATCATTATGGATCGAGAAAGTAACGAACCATATCTAGAAAGATATTATATATTTTTGAAAGATAGGCCAGACTGGTTTCCGTTTAATGCATTTATTCATAAATTTCTTAAATCAGATCCAGATGAAGTACATGATCATCCGTGGCCGTATTTTACCTTAATCCTCAAAGGTGGCTACTGGGAATGGATTCCTAAAATTAACACGTTAGGAGAAAAGTGGGGAGAGTACAAAGTATGGCGAGGCCCAGGTCACTTTAGAACTTGTGAACCAGAAAGCTATCACCGTATTGAATTAGAACCAAGTGTTACACCTTGGACGCTATTCATGCCAGGTCCAAAGAAGCGTGAATGGGGATTCCTTGTTAGTAACAAATGGATACATAACGAAACTTACTTGAAAGGCAAACGTGAACAAGCAGGTCATACAGTTTAATGAATATAAAAATTTAGTTAGTAAAATTTGTCGCGACATTACATTTAGCGGGTGGAAGCCCGATCTTGTTGTAGGCATTACTAGAGGTGGCCTCTTACCAGCTGTTATGATTAGTCACTGGCTAGATGTCAAGATGAATAGTTTAGACATTAGTCTACGTGATGGAGGAGATACTGTAAGTAATTGCGGTATGGCTGAAGATGCGTATGAAAATAAGAAGATTCTTATCGTCGACGATATTAACGATACAGGCGCAACGTTCAATTGGATCATGAATGATTGGCCAAGTATATGTTTTCCAGATGATGAAAAATGGTCAGCTATCTGGAACGATAATGTTAAGTTTGCGGTAGTTGTAGATAACCTTGCAAGTAAATGCAATGTTAAAATGGACTTTGTTGGCATGGAAGTTAACAAAGCAGAAAAAGATGTTTGGATCGAATTTCCCTATGAGGAGTGGTGGACAAAATGACAACATTTACAACAGAAGATAGACTCAAAGCAACTGAACCGATTAGACCTCCCAAACCAGGTAGCATGTGGTCAAGTACAGATTCAGTACAATTCCGTGTAATAGATAGTGTATATACTGACGATAATGTTTGGGTACATTATATTAGACTATCAGACAATACAGAGTATAGCTGTTACGTAGAAAGTTTCCTACAAAGATTTAGAGAATTACCATAATGACACAATTAAAAGGCCTAGTCCCAAAAGGTTGGGGTTCAGAATTTATCTGGGCCACAAACGACAAGTACTGCGGCAAGTTTATGAACTTCAACGCAGGTGCAAAATTCAGTATGCACTTCCATAAAGACAAAGAAGAAACCTGGTACATACAATCAGGTAAATTTATTGTTCGTTGGATTGATACTGCTACAGCAGAGGTTCACGAAAAAGAATTACGTGACGGCGGAGTATGGCATAATACTCCGTGTATGCCACATCAATTAGAGTGTATTGAAGCTGGTACTGTTATTGAAGTGTCTACTCCAGACAGCGTAGAAGATAATTATCGTGTTGGTAAAGGCGATAGCCAGAAAGGTTAATATGTACAAAACAATTTACACAGAAGTCGAAGTAGATGTCAACTTGAGCGATTTTGAAACAGATGATCTAATTGAAGAATTAGAGTCGCGTGGGTCGGGTGTTATGGATTACGGTGATGGCAAAGAAGTGCTACAATCAATTTACGAAAAGCGTAGACTGGGACAAGATTATCAAACTGAGCTGGAACAACTAATCTATCTAGGGTTAGGTCGTGTTATATGAAAAAAATTGTTGTCAATGGTACATTCGATATTCTACATCAGGGACATATCAGAATGTTGAATACAGCACGTAGTCTAGGAGACTATCTACTTGTATGTATTGACACAGATCGTAGAGTTAAAGAGCTCAAAGGTGCCAGTCGTCCAATCTTCGACCAAGACCATCGCAGAGCAATGTTGTCAAATCTCAAAGCAGTAGATCAGGTTGAGTTATTTGACAGCAAAGAAGAACTTGAAACTATTTTCAAACTCTACGAACCAGATATTATGGTCAAAGGTAGTGACTGGAAAGACAAGAGTATAACTGCTCAAAAATATTGTAAAGAGATCTATTGGTATGACAGAATTGACGAATATTCAACAACAAAAATCATTCAAGATATTATTAGTCGGGGATGATTGTGTTGACGTATACAGATACGGTAGCGTAGATCGTATCAGTCCAGAAGCGCCGGTGCCAGTGTTTGTTCCTAAGTACGACATTGTTAAAGATGGTATGGCTGGTAACGTTCATAGAAATCTAGAAGCATTAGGTTGTGATGTTACCTATTTGTTTGGTGAAACTTCTACTAAAACTAGACTCATTGATACCCGCAGTAAACAGCAGATAGTCCGAATTGATAAAGATATAGAGTCAAAGCCCCTTACTATAGAAATACCGTTAACTGAATACAATGCTATTGTTGTTAGCGACTATAATAAAGGTACAATTAGTTACGAACTGATCGAAGAATTACGTTGTAATTTTTCAGGTCCTATTTTTGTCGATACAAAGAAAACAGATTTGGCAAGACTAGAAGGTTGCTTTATTAAGATAAACGAACTCGAAAATAGTCGTGCTACAAGTTTTCCAACCGGCGTACCATCTGGGCTAATTGTTACATACGGTGAGCGCGGAGTTGTTTACGATGACTTTGCGTTTGGTGCTAGGTCAGTTGAAGTAGCAGATGTATGCGGAGCAGGTGATACATTTTTATCAGCATTAGTATATGAGTACCTAAATACTTTAGACATGCACCAAGCAATTGGGTTTGCTATCAATGCAAGTGCAATCACAGTACAGCATTTAGGAAACTACGCACCAACACTAAAGGAAATAAATGGATAAGATTTTTAATGATATACCTGATGCTATCGAGGACAGCACAGCACCTTGGGATAATCTTTATAAAGAAGACTTTCACGTTGCAGTATATTATGACAAGTACCCTTGTACTCCCGGTCACTTGTTGTTTGTACCAAAACATAATACAATTGGAGTTTTAAATGATGCTTTTGAAGACGCAGTTCGCGAAGGTAAAAGAATGGTGGAAGCCGGAGAGGCCAGCGGTTTCAACATCGGACTTAATTACGGCCAAGTTGCTGGACAAACTGTCAACTGGCCTCATATACATCTTATCCCCCGTCGAGAGGGTGATGTTGAAGATCCAATCGGCGGCGTCCGCAACACAATCCCGGGCAAAGGGAACTATCGAAGCCCATCGTATAAGCAAGATTAAGCCAGTAACAGGTACGTCTGGACAGATACTACAGTACAGCGGATATGGCACAAGTTGGGCAAATAATACCGGGCAGTATAATACTGCGGTTGGATATCAAGCAGGATATAAGATTGCCGGATCTGGATTGCATATTAACAAAACTAATCCAGGGGCTAACAGTATCCAATTTAACAATCAAAATAGTCAACCTGTTCTAGTTATTACCCAAGACGGTGATGTCGAATGGCACGGTAAACCTAGTGAAGCCGCTAATGCGTTAACCCGAACTTTCCAATTTGCTGTGGAAGATATGAAAGGTGTTACCAAAGCGGCCAGACGTAGGTATTATTTGCGGGCTTGCCAAAATATTCTAAATAAAGCAGAGAAGATGGAACATCAAGAGTTTCTTGACTTCCTTCAAAAACAAGTGTATAATAAAGAACGTAGAGTAATTATGGATTCGTTAAGAGGTGACCTGTGACTACAGCTAAAGACATATTTGATCAAACTATGCATAAGATTAAAAATATGCAGATGTTTGAAATAAAACGTGAAGTCGGACCAAACTGGTTGCCGCGTGGTTCCATTCCATTTGACATTCATGCAAGCGGTGGCGTTGCTACATTTACCGTATACGCAGAATTCTTACAAGACGCAGAAGATCAAGTAACACAATTTTTAGAAAGACAGGACGAAGATGAGCAAGATTAAATTAGCAGAACTATTTTATAGTATACAAGGTGAAGGACGTTACATGGGAGTACCGTCTGTTTTCTTGCGTACATTTGGTTGTAACTTTACCTGTCAAGGTTTTGGTATGCCGCGTGGCGAACTGTCTAATGAACGTGAAGCTATTGCAGAGCGTATTCTAGAATTTAAAGATTACAATGAACTTCCATTAGTAAGTACAGGTTGCGACAGTTATGCAAGTTGGGATGCCCGTTTTAAAGATCTCAGTCCATTAGTTGAAACTGACGGCATTGTAGAACGCATTATGGAAATGCTACCACACGGCGAATGGCAGGACGAACATTTGGTTATTACGGGCGGTGAGCCATTGCTAGGTTGGCAGAAGGCATATCCTGCATTGTTAGATCATCCTAGGATGCAAAGTCTTAAAGAGATTACATTTGAAACAAACGGCACAATGCGGCTATTAAAAGATTTTAGACAATATTTGTTAAACTGGTCATTAGGCGATAAAGAGCGTGGGCGTAATGCTCTAACATTTAGTATTAGTGCTAAACTGCCTTGCTCGGGTGAGCCGTGGAAAGATGCTATTAAACCCGAAGTAGTGTGTAGCTATGAAGATATTGGTTATGCATATTTGAAGTTTGTCGTGGCAACAGAAGAGGATCTTAAAGATGCAGAACGAGCAGTTGAAGAATATCGTGCGGCAGGTTTTAAAGGTCCTGTGTATGTTATGCCTGTCGGTGGTGTTGAGCGGGTGTACACTCTTAATAATAGATCAGTGGCGGAGATGGCAATGCGAAAAGGATGGCGGTACAGTGACCGACTTCAAGTGCCACTCTTTAAAAACGAATGGGGCACCTGATGCAATTTGAGGCTATCAATCCTTATCCGCCAATAGTGTTTAAAGCGCACTATGACGGATTTACTGATGCCCATTTAGATGCCGCTAGAGAAATTATGGCGGGTGCAGAAAGCGGTGGTGAACTTGAATTAGAAGTTGGACAAGCATGGAGTTCTGTATCTAATCAAAAAATGCCACCTCATCAACATCCGCTGTTTAAAGATTTCTATACTTGGCAACATGAAGTAGCTGTTGAAGTTTTGTTTGGACAACTACTGCTAGAAAGTCATATGCCTTATTGGGTTACTAATAGTTGGGTTAATTTGCACAAGAAGGGCGGATATACATTCCCACATGCTCACGGAATGTGTAGTTTGAGTATTGCGGCATATTTGCAGATGCCTGAAGATGGTGGATTTATCATGTTTAAAGATCCGCATTTTGATCTACGCAGTATTCAACGTAAAAACACACAGCCCAACAGTCTTGAAGAGTATCAACCAGTATCCGCAATCACAGGAGATGTACTGTTTTTTCCGGGTTGGCTACAACATCAAACACAGGATAACCAAAGCGACAAAGATCGTTGGGTTATTACCACTAACTATTCTAACGTAGAGTACAGGAAAAAACCACAAAGGACAGAATTATGATAGAAAGAATCAAACAATTTTTTAAGCGAAAGCCTAGCCAGGCTCAAATAGAAGCCGAGGCTAAAAAATATGCGGAAGTTGTAACCGAAACACTACCTCCAAAAGAAGCGGCTACTCTCAAAAAAGAGCCGTATGTTGCGGTATTAAATACACATATAAACGAAGATAACATCAGAAATGGCTTTTTTGAGCTTGACTGGAACGAGTACTTTATAGTAAAATTAAGAGAAGCAGGATACACAGGCGACACTGAAGAAGTAATAGTTGACGCCTGGTTCAAGGATCTTTGTAGAGATGTTGCAATGGAAGAAAATGTCAACATGTCTCAAAGAGGAGTCGGTTACATCAACGTAAACAGTCTTGGCAATGGCAAGGCGGAAATATTCTAAATGACATATATTATTGTAGATACAGCAAATACATTTTTTCGTGCTAGACACGTAGTTCGTGGAGACATATCCGAAAAGGTTGGAATGAGCTTACACGTTATCCTTAACTCAGTTCGCAAGGCATGGAAAGACTTTGATGGGAAACATGTTGTATTCGCACTAGAAGGTCGAAGCTGGCGAAAGGATCATTACGAGCCTTACAAAAGAAATAGGCAAGTAGCACGTGATAAATTAAGTCCACGTGATGCAGAAGAAGATAAAGTTTTTTGGGAAACATTTGATGAATTTAAAAATTTCTTAAATGAAAAGACCAATTGTACAGTATTGCAACACAAGCAACTAGAAGCTGATGATTTAATCGCAGGATTCATTCAAGCACATCCAAACGATAATCATGTTATCATTTCAACAGATGGCGACTTCGCACAGTTGATTGCACCCAATGTAAAACAGTATAATGGTGTTAGTGGTGTTACTACTACACATGAAGGTTATTTTGATGAAAAGGGAAAACATGTTATTGACAAGAAAACAAAAACTACCAAGCCTGCTCCAGACCCAGAATGGCTCTTATTCGAAAAGTGCATGCGGGGAGATACCTCCGACAACATCTTTTCTGCTTTCCCAGGAGTGCGCGAAAAGGGTACAAAAAACAAAGTTGGACTCAGAGAAGCATTTGCTGACAGAAACTCAAAAGGGTACAATTGGAACAATCTCATGTTGCAACGTTGGACCGACCACGAAGGTATCGAACATCGTGTTCTAGACGACTACATTCGAAATATTACGTTGTGCGATCTTACTGCACAGCCAGAAGAGATTAGAACAATCATTGCAACAACGATTGCAGAAAATGCAATAACAAAAGAAATCCCACAGGTTGGAATTAGACTTATGAAATTCTGCGGTACTTACGATTTAATCAAAGTTACAGAACAAATTCAAAGTTATGCAGATCCACTTAACGCAAGGTACACAGCATGAACATAGAGACAAACATGACAGAAGCACTAACCAAGCCAATCATCGATGGCAAGTTTTGGCTATTAGAAGTTAAAGGCGAAAAACTAGGAACTCTAACCAAAGAGAAAAAAGGTTACAGTTTCATGCGCAAGGGTCAAAAAGTTGACCTAGCCGACCTTGCGGTGTTCCAAACATTATTTGGAATTTCGATTAGCGAAGAGCAGTTGAAGAAAGAAAAAACTTCACCTAATACAAAATCTAAAGATCAAGATTATAGCATATACGAATTTCCGTGTTCGAGTAAACCCTATAATCCTGTGTATGATGTACAACAAAAATTACCAATCTACTCAAAGAGTGATAAGTCAAAGAGTCAGTATTGTGCAGGATACTATGTTATCAAATTCCGTAAGGGATGGGTTAAATCATTCTGCCCAAAACTTATTACACTAGAAAGATACGCAAACAAAGGTCCATTTAAAACTGAACTAGAGATGCGTCAGGTATTGAGCACTATAGGCAAGTCTACTCCATGAGACAATTGAATACGATTCCTATCGAAAACTACTTAGATAAGGCGAGAATCGCGGCGAAATCAGGTCAGAAAATAGTCACATTAGACATTTTAGAGGCCACTGAGTTAGCCAATAGTCTAGCGGTAGTGATGACACGTATTAGCGGTGAACTAGACACTATTTTGCAGGCCGCGATGCAAGATCGACCAGATACACAAGTACAGATGGATGGTGGTAATTTCTAGCTGTATATAATAAATAAGTGCGTATATTTGGAGAACGCACTATGAGTCGCCCTAAACCTAAAGTATTGTTAGAAATAACAAATAAGAAAAACTACAAGACAGAACAAGTACTTGAAGCTGATGCCATATGGGCGGTGTTTTATAAAGCACAACCGGTTAACTTAAAAACCACAAGCCTAGTAGCACAACAACTCGGGCCAAAATATAAAAAAGTGTCCTTCTCAAATTCAGGTCATGCCCATAACCTTGCAGACAAATTAAACAAACTGTTTAACTGTGAAGACTTTGGTGTTTACAAATTGACCACTGGTGAACTTATCAAAGAATGATTACCAAAAAAGATCTTAGCAAGAAACTTTACGAAGAGCTAGGCGAAAGATCGGAGAATGTTGGTTTTGACCAATTCCATAAAAGCGTATGGAAAAGTCTACGTAATAAAAAAGTAGGCGGATGGGGTCTAACATTTGACGGATACAAATATCTTCGAGATGTGTTAGGATACAAAGACTATCGCATTGAGTTCCCAAAAGACGAAGAATTTCAAGTAACTTCTCAAACAGTAATTTGGATGGACCGATTTATCGACTGTCCATATTTTTTGGACAAGGATGCTATCATTGTGTTTAAAGAAAAAACTGCTTTCCAATTAATCCTTTTCTCCGGAGACGTCCATAAATTTGGATGGAGCTCAAACGAGGCAAAACATCTGTTGTAAAAATACAACGGATCGGTTTATCCAAAAGGTATTGACTTCTCCCCGCAATGACTATATAATATATACTTAGAGCGTAGTAAATTACATTTGTTTTTATTTTGAAAGGTTACACAAATGGCAAAAGGTGAGATCAGTACTAATCGTACACAAAGTCCTAATGAAGCTAAAGCGGCTATCCGCAAGTGCTTCAAGGTAAATCGTCCAGTATTCATGTGGGGCCCTCCCGGTATTGGCAAGTCAGATATTGTTCACCAGATTGCTGGTGAGACAGGACGTGAGGTAATTGACGTTCGTTTGAGCTTGTGGGAACCTACCGACATCAAGGGTATCCCGTTTTATAACAGCAAATCAAATTCTATGGAATGGGCTCCTCCAATTGAGTTGCCTAGCGATCCAGAATCTACTGCTGTTCTGTTCCTAGACGAACTTAACTCTGCGGCTCCTGCTACACAGGCCGCGGCTTATCAACTTATTCTGAACCGCCGTGTAGGTACCTATTACTTGCCAAAAGGTGTTAGCATTGTTGCCGCAGGTAACCGTGAAACTGACAAGGGTGTAACTTATCGTATGCCTGCTCCGCTGGCTAATCGTTTCCTACACTTGGAATTGAAAGTTAATTTTGATGACTGGCAAGAATGGGCAGTTACCAATAAGATTAACGAGCAAGTTGTTGGTTACATCGGCTTTGCCAAAAACGACTTGTACGACTTTGATCCAAAGAGTGCGGCACGTAGTTTTGCTACTCCACGTTCTTGGAGCTTCGTATCTGATTTGCTTGGCGATGACGACCTGCCTGAATCTACGCTCACTGACCTCATCGCAGGTGCGGTAGGTGATGGACTTGCTGTCAAGTTTATGGCTCACCGCAGAGTCGCCAAGCAGATGCCTAAGCCAGAATCTATCTTAGACGGTAGCGTTTCAAAGTGCGATATCAAAGAAATCTCAGCAATGTATTCTTTGGTAATTAGCCTGTGCTACGAACTTCAAACTGCACATGAAAAGAAAGTTAAAGACTGGAATAAAATGGCCGATAACTTCTTTGGATTTATGATGGATAATTTCCCAACTGAGCTCGTTGTTATGGGTTCAAAGGTTGCGTTAACTAACTATCAATTGCCGTTTGATGCTTCAAAGATGAACAATTTCGATCGCTTCCACGACAAGTACGGTAAGTACATCATTACAGCGATGGAGAACTAAAATAATGGGCTCTTCGGAGCCCATTCTCTTATTACAACAAAAGGAATAATATGGCCGTAAAATCTTGGTATCTAACAGTAGTAGAAAAAGGAACAAATAAGTCAGTTGAAGGACTTAACAGTAAATTATTTTTTACTGCTCCGGATATGAATAAATGGATTAAAGAGCAAGAACTTTTGGAAAAGTATCCAACAACCCAATACTACATTGTCAAGGAAAACTATTAATGTCTTATACCGTCTTTCAGCATAATAAAGAATACACAACCCGAAAAGGTTTAGAAGGTCCATTTCATTATCCAAATGGTCGTGTTCTTTATTATGACCCAAAGGCGGGAGAATATTGGGATCCTAGAACGGACTTCTATGTACCAAATGACGAAGTTGCTGATCTTCAAAACAGTATTTTTGGTCTAATCAAAGGTTGACAAAACCAAAAAGAAAGTATATAATATATACATACACTAAAGAAACGGAGTTAACATGTCGCAAGTAATGAAACAAGAAAAGACCAAAGTTGATAAAACTCGTGTCTATACAGAATCTGAAAAAAATAAAGTAGTTGACAAACTAATCACAGCCCGTGTTGGTTTGCTACTCCGCCATCCATTTTTTGGTAACATGGCTACACGTTTACAATTAATTGACGCAAGTGATTGGTGTAGTACACTTGCAACTGATGGTCGCCGTTTTTACTACAACGTGGGCTTTGTAGATAAACTTACACCTAAACAAGCAGAGTTTGGCTTTGCTCACGAAGTATTACATAACGTATTTGATCATATGGGACGTCGTAACGGTCGTGATCCCCAACTGTCAAACATTGCGGCTGACTTTGCAGTTAATCAAATTCTTAAAGATGAACGTATCGGTGAAGTGCCTGATTGGATCAAGATTTTCCAAGACAGTAAATACCGTGGAATGTCCTATGAAGAAATTTATGATGACATTTATGAAAAAGCAGAAAAGATTGATATCTCCAAACTAGGCGAACTACTCGACGAACATCTTGACGAAGAAGGTGAAGGCGAAGGTGGCGGTGATCAAGATGGGGACAAAGAAGGTAAAGGCAAGGGTCGTCCAAAACTCACCGCTGAAGAAAAGAAACAGATCCGTGACGAGATTAAAGAAGCAATGGTTGCCGCGGCACAGTCAGCAGGTGCCGGTCGTGTTCCTGCAGGTGTTCAACGTATGATCAAAGATTTTACAGAACCAAAGATGGACTGGCGCCAGTTGTTGCGTATGCAGATCCAAAGCATTATTAAAAGCAATTTTAGCTTCAGCCGTCCTAATCGTAAATCGCAACATAGCGGTGCAGTTTTGCCCGGACTTATGAATGAAGAAACAATTGATGTAAGTATTGCTATTGATATGAGCGGTAGTATTTCAGATGTTCAAGCTAAAGATTTTATGAGTGAAGTTAAAGGTATTATGGAAGAATACAAAGACTTCAAACTTGACATTTGGTGCTTTGATACTGAAGTGTACAACTATGCTAAGTTCACCGGTGATACCGCAGATGAAATCATGGACTATGAAGTTAAAGGTGGCGGCGGTACAGACTTTGATGTAAACTTTGATTTTATGAAAGAAGAAGGAATTGAACCTAAAAAGTTCATTATGTTTACTGACGGTTATCCTTGTGGTAGCTGGGGCGATGAACACTATTGCGATAGCCTGTTTATCATCCACGGAAACGAAACCATAATTCCACCCTTCGGCTCTCATGCATACTATAAATAAAAGTGGTATATTATGTCACTTGCAAAAGGTACAGTTAATCCGCTAAATGTTTTAGGGCAACGCAAGTTGTCCTACTTTCCAAAGCATTTTGCTAGAATGAGTATAAAAGCTGATTCTGATAAAATTAGCAGTTGGGTTTACAGTAACTTGAACAGTAGATATGCTATAAAACGGACACTCAAAATTAGTGAAGATAACCGTATGATCGAAACCCAAGAAATAGGTTTCGAAGATGCGTCTGAACTAACTATGTTTAGTCTGGCATGCCCATACTTAAACCAATTATAATAGGAGATAAAAATGGCAGATTTAGATCAAGGTCAAGTTCAACAAGGTGCACCAGTAGGTGGACAAGAAGCCCCTGCGGCAACACCAGAACTATCAATTTCAGACCTAACAAACCTACGTTCAGTTATTGACGTAGCCGCACAACGTGGCGCATTCCGTGCCGCTGAAATGGAAGCTGTTGGCGCTGTGTTTAACAAGCTGAACAAATTCTTGGAAGCAGTTTACCCACAATCGCTTCCTCCATCACCAGGAGTAGCCGACGGCGTACAGCAACCAGCACCGGCCGCTCAATAATAGGAGCTTTCGATGAAACACGTTGGTAAAATGAAAAATAACGGGGCAAGGATTGTGATCGCGTATCGCACCATCCCCGGAGATGCAAATAGTGCCCTAGTCATTGGCACTAATGCGCTTGGAGATGCATACCACGACGCTCTAATGAGTGTTGTCGAGAGTGACTTAGCCCAGCAGGCAAATGAAGTTTCGGAAATCTTGGCTGTTAAAAAGTTTCCGGACGGTAACAATATGTTAGCACATTTGCATACCAACGGACATCTTAAAAAGGTTCCAACCGATGGTGTAATCGTTACACCAACAAGAAACGATGAGATTCCCTTAGATGAGTTGAATAAACTCATTGCACAGCAAAAAGGTGTGTCAGTCGGCGACTTAGCAACTACTGAAGATGGTAAGCCAGCTACTAAGACAGAACTAAAAGCTGAAAAGGAAATTTCAACAACTGAGATGACACCTGCAGAAATGCGTTCACGTGCTGATGCTTTGTATAAAGAAGCGGCCAAGTTACGTAAAACAGCAGATGAGTTAGATCCGCCAAAGAAAAAAGCCAAGACAGAAACTGTTGAAGCATAAGAAAAGCACCCTAGGGTGCTTTTTTTTAGACTTTAATTTCTATTATTCCCGTACCATCTATTACTATATGGTCTTCTAGGGCTATGCCTAGTACTGCTGTCGGATCATCACCGGGCTTCCATGCTTCCGCATGTCCGCTTAATGAGCTAGATACCAACCGAGTTCCTTTACGTATTGTACCGTTTACCTTACATGGTATGCGCCCTTTTAGAGCAATGTAGGGATGCGTATCTTCTGGGCCGGCCGCTTGATTCATTTTAAATGCAGGCTTAGTTGAAACAACTCCTGCAACACTAGGATCTGCTCGCATAGTGGTAGTTGTTACTTCGTAACTTCCACCAACAACTAATACTGTACCTTCTTCGTATGGTCCGTCTGCATGATATTTTTCTGCAAGGTCGGAATAGGTTGCTTCTAGCGAGCTTGTACCATTTAATGTCCATTGACCACTTATTGTACCGTTTGCACTATCGCCAGATCCCGCATTAAGCCGTGGAGTAGTAATAGCACTCGAAACCAATCCGCCAGTATTATCACGTTGTGCAATAGAGTTGTTTACACTTGTTTGACTAGGAGTTGCGTAACTGGTAGAACTTGCACTATACAATGATGTTGATTGTAATGTAGATGCAGAATCTAATACCCAGGTTCCTGTTATTTTGGAAGTGCCTGTAGTCGCCGCTGTTACTCCTGCAACACGTATAGAACCAACACTATTACGCTGTACTATGCTATTAGCAACATCAGTAATATCGGCATGGACAAACGTTGTTGAATCACGTAGATGGCTCTCTAGATATATCGAATTTAATGATAACTCAGATGAACTTCCAACGATTGTACCGCCTGAAATTTGTGCGCCAGGGGCTAATACCCAATTACCACGTATTACACCGTTAGTTGATGTACTTAACTGAGATGAATATAAATTCTTAATGTATCCATTAACAAAACTTCCTCCATCACCGCTGGTGCCGATGTCAACATTTGCACTAGGATTTGGTAAAACTTTTAATCCGCTGGTACCATCAAGAGTGATTACGTTTGTAAGTCCTGTACCAGGATTGACATTAAACTTCAATGTAGTGTAATTAATATTAGATAAATTGCCGATAGTGTTATTTGTAACATGCATTTGAACAACTCTGTTGGTTCCTGCAAGGATACCAAAGTCGCTGTTAACGGTTAAACTTCCACTGAAGCTGGCAAATTCATCTCTACGAATATAATTCTTTGAATCATAAAATATAATGTTGCCTAACGAATCATTTTCTAGCAATCCCCAACTTGAACCAGATGCACCAAAGAATATCCATTTGTTTGCCCTGTCTGGCAATGCACCTATAACTGTTGGATCCTTCGACCCGTTCACTACCCGTGTACCGGGCAATGTAATACCGCGAGCAACGTTTTCAAATTTTTGTTCAGTGGCTAACAAACTACCTACGTTTGGTGTAAATGCGTTTGGTGAAAACACCGCAACCGTTGATCCACTTCCTGAGCCAACACTTGCACCTAATACTGTATAGTTATTATTAAGATTATCGGCTACTAAGGTAGGACCAATAGAACTCTGTAGGGTCGCAATAGATTTTTCTGGGCCAATCATAACAAAGTCGGTACCGTTATAAACGTACAACTTTTGATCTATGGTATCAAACCACTGATCTCCAGCTTTTAAATCGCTAGGTTTATTGCTTGCAACATCTGTTGTGGTAAGACTTTTAAATCTAGCATTAAAAGAATCATAAAATTTTAATTTTAAATTTCCCGAATCGTACCATACTTGACCGTTCAATGGGTCACTTGGTTGTTTTGTATTTGCAAAATTTTCTAATAACTTTAAAAAGTTTTCGTTAACTGTTTGCCCGTACCCTGCATAGTTCTTACCTACAAATACAAGATCCGTAGACTGATCTATACTACCATCTTGTATAGTAACCTGTGTTGTTCCGTTAGTTCTTTTGAGTACGTATGACATAATTTTTTATCTATGGTAAATGATTGGTAGCATAGCTACGTTAGTTGGACGGGTTTCTGGACCGCCTTCGTCTGTGGTTGACCAAACTGCCGCGCCACCACCGGATACTGATCTAGCATCGTAGCCAAATCCGCCTCGACTTCTAGCAGTCCAACCTGCAACTCCATTAGCAAATGCTAATTGATCGTCACCTGGCATACCGTGGCTATGAGAACCAAAACTGTCTGATTGACTTGAACCAAATACACGGCCTGCATCAACGCCGCGGCCTAAGTCTGATCCTCGAATGAATTGACCTCTTAGATCCGGAACAAGGAATGTGCCGCCGGATCCACCGTACGTATATCCAATAGCTTGGAATAATTTTGAGTACGTAGTTGCTAGATAAGCTGATCCATCACAAACTAAGTATCCGGCAGGTGCTACTGATTTAGCTGACCAAAATACTGTACCTGTTGGAACTGTTTGTAAATTGTTAATCTGTAATTGTAGGGCATTTAAAGCATCCTGGAGCTGTTGTGCGATCTGTGCAATTTGTGTTCCAGAATTAGTGCCAGCGTTATCAACATAAGCCTTAACAGCTTTTTGTGTAGGAATACGTGTGTCCGAGTCTGCTGTTAATTGTGCATCTCGGTCAAAACGTGTAATACTGTTCTGAAAACTGTCTTGTAATTGTAAAATTGTGGCATTTAAGGCGCCAATTGTAGCAGAATCAGACCTTGTATCGTAAGCATACATCGTGTTCCATTTAGAAGAAGGATCACCAATATTATACTGTTGATCGGCTCCAGGTTTAATACTACCGTATGTATTAATGTCTCCAGTGATGGTTAATCTATCAGCTTCAGTCGCCGCACTTAAAGCACCTGCATATACAGTACCAAATCTTTTAATAGACTGTCCTAGATCATTACCCAAGTCAGTTTTAGGACTAAATTGTGATCCTGTATCTAATTGCCAATTTCCTTTGAATGTTCCTAAATCCGCACCTGCATTTACACCAAACGTGTATACATTACTAAAACGTAGAGCGGCAGTACCTAGGTCATTACCAGAATCTGCGGCTGGAAGAAGTTTACTACCGGCAGTAAGGGCCCATTGTCCATTAACATTTGCAGGAGTTGTTGGTGCTCCTGCATTTAATGTCTTAGCATAGACATTAAGATATCGTTTTCCTGAGCTACCAAGATCTTGTAAGTCAGTTGCATTAGGAGATAATGTGTCACCAGCATACAGCAATGAACTTCCGTTTGATTTAATAGTAATAATACCAGTAGGATGATCAATGGTTAGGTTATCAGGAAAGCCTCCTCCCTGAGAACTATAACTTATTTTAGCATTACCAGCCGATCCAAACTGGAACATTTTAGTATCTGCGATAGACCAATTGCCAGTAATTATTTCATCTAAGTCTCTACGAGTGTATGCGCTATCTAACTGTTCAACTATACCATGCAATAATACATCAGTGGACGTCGTTGACTGTCTAGTAGTGGAATTGTAGTTCTTAAAAGTTAATCCACGATATATTTGAGGAAAACCTAGTGCAAGGCCAGCGGCGTTAGATTGGAATGAATCACTACTGATAATACCAATAATTTCTCCATTGACTTGCATTTGAATAGTAGGATGAACTATCTGTGAAATAGATGTCATCGCTGTTGAAACAAATCGTGTAGTTCCATAACCAGGTACGTTCTGCGGGCCAATTAAGCTGAAACCTGTTCCTGTATTAATATACAGTTGAGCATCGTCTGATTTAAACCATAGGTCGCCTGGTTCACGTGCTGTGATTAGATTGCCGCCTTCGTCTGTTATAGTACTTGTAGGTGCAACTAGAATTGTAGCCATAGGGCGCCAGGCGCCACCATCATATACTATAGGGCGAAGTATATCTGTTGCGGTATCAAACCATATCTGTCCTGCTATAACATTTGCTGGCGGAACATGATTTGCAAAATTCTCAAGCATTTTAACAAAGTTTTCATTTTGTGCATCGCCAAAGTTAGAACTATTACGCCCTATTAGATTGATCGATAACGTAGTGTTATCTATTTCGTAATCAGGAAGATTTGTTACTAACGTATTGTTTGTTTTTCTTATTTCGTATGCCATTTCTTTTTCCTAATTAACTAATAATAGTGCTAAAGACCCACTGGCCGGCGGCAACAATATATTCTCTAATTTCCTGTGAGCACACAGGATATACTACAGGACTTGTTGTTCTAACTGTAACACCAGTCAATACGTTTACTGCATTTTTAACGCCGTTTTGATCAACTGAGGTTACAGCATAGTTACTTACACCGTCTTGCGCCCAACTGGGAATAGCATAGTTCATACAGTTAACTCTACATCTAGCCTGTTCCGGAATGTAATTAAAATCATTAGGAGATCCAATCGGCAACATCCTGCTTAGAAAATTAATTGCAAAAAGATTAACGTCGGTAATTTGTGTTACATCTAGAGAAAATACAAATGTTACTGAATTCTTAAGAACTTGTAAATTATCTACATAATATTTTGTAACCACAGTCGAGGAACTATCAGTCGGCCCAATAGTACCGGACTGGATAAGTTTCTTTCCGGCAAGGCTTACATTGCCTACACCAGTTTTATTCAATACAAGATCGCTTGTTCCGTCAACTGTAGATATCGTGCTGGTATTAATAAAAATATTACCAACAGTTAAGTTTCCTAAAGATCCAATTGCTGTTAAATTTGGTGCATTAGCCACAAATAAATTTCCAGCATCTAATACTTTAATATCATTACCAGTTTGGTTAGTAACATAATACCCTTTGTTATATGCAACTGCAAAGTTATCGCTTGATGACCATCCTACTAATGAATTCTTATATGTAATTGTGTGATCTGTAGTGCCGTGCAGTATGATGCCGCCGCCATCGATAGCCGCATCTGGTAAACTATTTGGTGGGTAGGCCAACTCAATCTTGATGTTGTCTACTTCTAGATTTCTAACCTGTACGCTTGTGCCTGTACCAATAACATTTAAGTCACCTGTAATATTAAGATCGCCTGATACGTTGACTGCTCCACCTACTACACCAGGTAATAGATTTACACTCTTTGTAAACGGATCAATCGTTAGTCCAACTACTGTACCATTGTTAAAATCGTTAGCGGCAAAGACTAATTTAGCACTAGGAGTACTGCCGCCATTGCCGATCCTACCACTTAAGATCAATGCATCTTGATTAGTTCCACCAAGAACATTGCCAATAGATAAAGTTAGATCAGTTCCATTAGGACCAATTGATAATCCACCATTGTTTAAAATTGCCCAAGTTCCTGTTGTATATTGATAGCCAGAATTTCTTATAAATTTATCTGCACTGATACCTGCGACACTGAGCGCATTAGTCGCAGTACCAATCAATCGCATGCCTGATAAACTATTGTTTAGTGTTAGGCCAACACCGATTGTAGGAATACCGTTGTATGGTGTAGCAGGAGTGAAAGCTACTTCGCTTAGAATTGCTAATACTATGCCGTTGTTGTATAATGTAGAAACTGTTTTAGGTAAGTTTGTATTATCTATAATTTCTTCTATAATCCAGCCTGCTTTTCCTTGAGGAGTTGCATAAGACTTACCTGCTGAAATAAAATTAGTGCCATCGAATACTGTTAATTGTTTATTAACAGAATCTAACCATAAGTCGCCGGGTACAGAACCTGTAGGTTGTATTGGACTTACTATAGGACTGCCAACTGGTCGGAATTGATTATTATTATTGTAATAGTACATTCTACCCTGAGCAGAATTAAACCATAATTGTCCATATAGTGGGCTTCTTGGCTGTGTAGGGCTTGCAAAATTTTCTAACAGATATATTAAATTTTCATTAAAATAAGTTCCGTACGCAGGTACATTCTTACCAATTAAAGTTAGACTGGTAGTAAGTTGATCTGTCTTTTGATCAGACAGGTTAAGAAGAATAGTGCCGTTAGTTAGTTTTAATGTATATGACATGTTGTTAGATCTTTATATAATAATTAATGTAACCGGCTCCCCAGCTTAATTCATTTCTTAAATCGGGCACCTTGAATTGTTGTGTTCCAGCTTGGCCACCAAACTTCTGTCTGATTACCTGAAATAGGCTGTTGTAGGGAGTCCCTGTGCCGCCATCATAAGTCGTACCGTCGCATAGTAACCATCCAGTAGGAGCGGTATCTTGTGCAAAAGGAACTATAGCACCTGTAGAAAGTCTGTATTCGTATAAATCTTTCAAGAAGTCGTATCTTGATTCTTTGTATAAAGTTCCATTACCTTGAATGCCAACATCTGGCTGGGCTGAAGGACGATATACCATTATAAAATCATCGTCAGCAAATGTAGGACCAGTAACTGTGACTCCGGCTACTTTAGGAACATAATTTCGACCATAGATTGCAGATTTATCAATCTCCACATTCATAAGGTAGGTTCCGGCAGTACCATCATACTGCAATAATGCTGTGTGGTGTACGTTTCCAGTGGTACCAAAGAAAGTATTACCAATCAATTTTGAAGCCGTTGAGGCATTGCCAGCTAAGAATCCATTAAAGGTAGTGGCAAATACGTTATTCCATTTTAATGATTGAGACCCAATATCATATTGATTTGTCTTTCCAGGAACGATTGAAGCAACTGATTCAGACCCGAGAGGTCCGGTTGCTCTACCTACTGCTAACGGGCCGACTAAAACGTGTTCTCCAGTAACTACGAGAGTCGCATCAACTCCTAGTCCGCCTTTGATATAAACAGCATTTAACGAAGGAATGTCAAAATTCGAAGCCGTTGATGTTACTACTAGGCTTTCTACAGTTGTGCTAGAAGTAACTTCAAGTGTTCCATATGCTTTTGTCGCACCTGGTAAATTTGCAGTATGGACTTGTACTAAAGCAGGAGAAGTGCCCTGGGCACCTGTATTACCATCAAGAGTTAACAACGTATTAGCAATGTTATTGCTTACTATCTGGAATGTGAATCTGCCTTTATCGTAAGTATTCAAAAAGGTAGCGTTATACTGACTATTTCTTTGTAAAATAAATGTAGGGTCTTGGCCAATCTTAATACCAGCATCTGTACCAACTGTTAGCTGGCCTGATACCTTTTGATCTATATCATTACGAACAAAATTGTTAGCACTAACTATTTGTAACGCTGGAACTGTTTGTTGTAAATGACTTGCTTGGTAGGCAACTCCATTAAAAATTGCGTATGAAGGACTTTGAGTAGTACCTAAATTTTTACCTGAAATGTTTACACCGGCTTTGATATTGCTGAACCCATCAATTACTTGTATCGGTGTGAAATTTTCTTGAGATATAATTTCAACAGCGTTATCATTGACATAATTAATGATAATATTGTGAATCGATCCATCGATTGCTGTGGAAGTTGTAGCATAGCTACCTGTTTTTAATGCGCTTGAATAATTTGGTCCAATTAGTGTAAAACTCGAACCGTTAAAAATACTCAATTGGTTGTTTGATGTATCAACCCAAATATCTCCACTGTATACCGGAGTGTTTCCTAAGGGTGTGATTGGAGTTCTATGCACACCCGCGATAGGTGCATAATCAGATCCATCAAATACTTTTAATTTTTTATTATTAGGATCAGAAGTATCAAACCATATCTGTCCTTCGATGTTCTTTGAAGGTCTCGAACTGTTGGCAAAATTTTCTAAAAGATGTACTAGGTCCGATGCAATGAATTGACCGTAAGCAGGATAATTTCTACCGACAAGGGTTAAAGGAGTATCAGTGGTGTTTAGACCATTGTCTGGCACCGTGATAACGATATTTCTAGCCGCTTTTGATAAGTCAGTAAAATTTATTGTATAAGACATCTAATTATCCAGTAATTGTAGTTAAACTTTGAATTCTAATTGTGTAATCTATCTGCAACATTCTGTTTAGACTTTTTTGTACTGGGTGAAAAATAACGTGTGTTAAAAGATTTCCAGTTCCTGCACCATTAGAACTATATGCTCTAAGACCCAATTCATCAAACACATAGTTTCCTGAATAGTTTGTTGAGTTATCAAATGCTGTTTGATCAGCAGGCTCGCCAAAGTCTAATAAACAACTGATCATAACATCAGTATAAGGAAGACCTGTGATATGACGGACATTCATGAAATTTCGTGATGGATCCAAATTATCTACGCTGTTACTGTCAATAACTTTTGTATATGTTTGATTATATAAACTTGCGTTATTGCCAATCGCATTTG
>Ga0114967_10000425_pt1 | contig 35828 bp, 26 predicted proteins | sample M_130628_MF_Meta_FD_92639 | JGI IMG/M metagenome (GOLD analysis project Ga0114967, IMG submission 92639) | Freshwater microbial communities from Lake Montjoie, Canada to study carbon cycling - M_130628_MF_MetaG | ecosystem: Environmental > Aquatic > Freshwater > Lake | place: Lake Montjoie...
TGCATGCTCCGCACGAAGCTGTCCACCGCGCTCTTGGCGGCTGCGTAGGCAAAGAACCCGTTGAATGGATCCGAGCTCGCCAGCGAGCTGACGTTGACCACGCAGCCGCTGCGGCGCTCCATGAAGTGCGGCCATGCGCGCACGATCAGGAATGCCGGCGCGAACGCGTTGTGGAAGAAGACCTCCTCCAGCAGTTCGTCGGTGGTGTCCTGGATGCGCACCAGCGGCGCCGTGCCCGCGCAGTTGACGAGGTTGTCGAGGTGCCCGCGCTCCGCAAGGGTGCGGTCCACGACCGAGTGCGCCAGCCCGCTGTCGGCCAGGTCGCCGTGCATGACCAGCGGTGCCGCGCCGCCCGCAGCGACGCACGCGGCGGCGGTGTCGTGCAGCTTGCTCTCGGTGCGTCCGGCAAGCGTGAGCGCGTGTCCACGCGCGGCAAGGTCGATCGCCACTGCGCGGCCGATGCCGCTTCCTGCGCCGGTGACGATGCTGACGGGGCTCGAGGTGGTCATGGAGTGCGCTTCGTTCGCGGCGCGGTGGCGGATTCCGGGCGGTTCATCCGCCGGTGAAGATCCGCATCACGTCGTTGTAGAACGTGAACAGGAACAGGGTCCCGAGGAGGAGCAGGCCCACCATGGTGGCGGCATTCTGGAACCGCAGCGATGGCGCGCGGCCGGCCAGCTGCTCGTAGACCAGGTAGAGGAACAATCCGCCGTCCACGATGGGGAGCGGCAGGAAGTTGAGCACCGCCAGGTTGACGCTGATCATGGCCAGGAAGAACACCAGGTACATGGCGCCCCGGTCCACCACGCGCGCACCCAGGTGGACGATGCCCACCGGCCCGCGCAGCTGTTCCACGCCGACGCTCCCGCGCGCGATGCGGTCGAGCGTGATGTAGGTCATGGTGACCATCGTCTTCGTCTGCCGGAAGCCCATGGCCACCGCGGTGGTGGGGTTCCCGTGCGCGGTGAGGCGCGTCATCAGCGGCTCGAAGATCGCGGGCGGCACCGGTGAAAGCCATCCGAGTGCGTGCACCGAGCGCACGTCCTGCGGCGAGAGCGCCAGCGACATCTCGATGCGTTCGCGTCCCGGCGTGGGCGCGCGGGCCAGCACCGGCACCGATTCCGCCTCGCCTCGGGCTGCGGCGTTCGTGGTGGCAGCCAGCAGCGCGGCGCGCATGGAGGCCCAGTCGGTGACGGGCGTGCCGCCGATCTCATCGATCTGCATGCGCGGCAGGAGGGCGAGTGCTGCAGCGGCGGTGGGCCGTGTGCCGCTCTTCTCGTCCATGACCCTTTCGATGGGCGAGGCAGTGATCGGCAGGTCGAGCGCGGGGCCCATCAGCACGCCAAGGCGACCGGCCCGATCGACACGTGCGGCAACAGCCACTTCCTTGCCCTCCCGCAGCACCACCACGTCGGCCGTGCCGCCCGCGCGCGGCGCCAGCGCGGCGCGCAGCTGCGCCATGCGCGGTCCGTCGGCATTCTCGACGCGGAGGACGACGTCGCCGGTACGGAGGAGGTCGGCGTTGGGTGAACCCGCCGCCACGCTCTGTATCCGCATCAGCGGCACGAATCCGAGGATGCCGCGGTCGATCTCGCCGGGTTCGCCGCCGGCCGGCGGCACCGCCAGCGTCTGCAGGTCGGGAATGGGTACCAGCGAACGCTCGACCGTCCTGCCGGATGACGTGCGCCACCGGGTGGCAAAGGGTGCGCCGCCGGACCGCGACGCGGCCTCGGCCAGTGCCACCGTGGCGAGCGTCGCGCCCTGTGGCTCGCCGGCCGTTGCGGGCAGGTATTGCTCCAGGGGTGCGCCTTCCGCGTTGCCGCTGCCGACTCCCACCAGCGCCTCAAGCCGTTCCGCGGCTGCGCCGCTCCCTTCCGGGTCGAGGCCGGCGCTGTGCATGGTGGATTCGAACAGGTCGCGTTCCGCAGGGGCCGCGGCGCCCACGGTGGCCGAACCCGCGGGCTCGATTCCGATGGCAAGGAGCCCCGTGACGGCGTCCTTGCGCGGGGTCACCGTGAAGTGGATCTCGCGGGGAGCGCTGCCGCCCTCGGTGCGCACCACGGCGATGTCGATCGATTCGCCCGGGCGTGCCATGGCGCCTGCGATCTGGATGTCGGCGAACGTGTGGACCGGGGACCCATCGATCGAGACCAGTGCATCGCCCGCGCGCAGGCCGGGGGCGCCGCCGTCCATGGGCACCGCCGCCGCCGCCGGCGAACCGGGGATCACGCCGCCCACCACGGGGGCCTCGAAGCGCACGCCCACCATGAACGCCAGCACGAAGAGCGCCACCGCCAGCACCAGGTTGAACGTCACGCCGGCGCTCACCACCACCATGCGCTTCCACACCGGCGCGTGCTGGTAGCTGCGACGCGAGGCCGAGACCTTGGTGGGGTCCAGGTCGTCCTGCCCCAGCATCTTCACGTAGCCGCCGAGTGGCAGCGCGCGCAGCGACCATTCCGTCTCGCCGATCCCGTTGCGGGCAAGCTCGTCATCATCCATGTCCACGGCCGTCTTGCCGAAACGCGCGATGGTGGCCGGGTCCGTGGAGCCCGCGCGCCAGCCGATGCCGGCACGCCACGCAGCCAGCACGGGTCCCATGCCGATGGCGAAGCCCTCGCAGCGGATCCCTGCCCAGCGAGCCGCCATGTAGTGGCCGAGCTCATGGATGAAGATGAGGACGCCGAACCCCAGGAGGATCAGCAGGACGTTCCAGCCGTTGGAGAGGAATTCCATGGTGCATGCGGCGCGTGGCGCCTCAAGCAGCGTAGGCGAACGGGGCAGGATGCGACGGAATCAGCGCGCCGCGGCGGCGCGTTCGGCGACGCGGTCGCGCGCGAACTGCCGGGCCTGGCGGTCGGCCGCCAGCACCTCGGCCAGCGTATTCACCGGATGGGCCTGGAGGCCGTCGAGCGCCTCGGTCACGATGGCCGGGATGTCCCCGAACCGGAGCGCGCCCTCGATGAACGCTTCCACGGCCACTTCGTTGGCCGCGTTGAAGACCGCGCCGGCGCTGCCACCGGCGTCGATCACCCGCTTGGCAAGCGTGATCGCCGGGAAGCGCGCATGGTCCACGGGCTCGAACTCCAGGCTCCGGAGCGCATCCCACGCGATGGTGGGGCTGCAGCCCGCCACCCGTTCCGGCCACGTGAGCGCGTACTGGATGGGGAGCTTCATGCTCGGCGGGCTGAGCTGGGCAATGGTGCTGCCGTCGCGGAACTCCACGAACGAATGCACCACGCTCTGCGGATGGACGATGGCGTCGATCCGCTCGCTGGGCAGGTCGAAGAGCCAGTGCGCCTCGATCACCTCGAGGCCCTTGTTCATGAGGCTCGCGCTGTCGATGGTGACCTTGCGGCCCATCTGCCACGTGGGGTGGCGGAGCGCCTCGGCCACGGTGGCGTTGCGCGTTCGCTCCGCGCTCCAGGTGCGGAACGGTCCGCCGCTCGCGGTGAGGACCAGGCGGTCCACCTCGCGAAGCGTGCCCGAGCGCAGGCACTGGAAGACCGCGCTGTGCTCGCTGTCCACGGGCAGCAGCTCGACGCCCTTGCGGGCGACGGCCTCGCGCACCACGGATCCGGCTGCAACCAGCGTCTCCTTGTTGGCAAGCGCAATGTGGCAGCCACGCTCGATGGCAGCCAGGACGGGCGCCAGGCCCGCCACGCCGACGATCGCCGCCATCACCATGTCGCCGGGCTGGGCGATGCGCTCGACCAGTTCGAGCGCCGCATCCGGCCCGCGGGCCACCGAGAGGTTCGCCGGGAGCAGGGCAGCGGAGCCTGCATCGGCAAGCGCCACGTCACGCACGCCGAAGCGGGTGGCCTGTTCGGCAAGGAGCGCTGCGTTGGCACCCGCCGCCAGGCCGACCACGCGGTAGGTGGGACCGCCGCTCGATGACAGGTGAGCGATCACCTCGAGCGTGGCCGTACCGATCGAGCCGGTGCAGCCGAGGACGATGATGCGCCGTTCCTGGGTCATGGTGAGTGCGTTTGCGGCGGAGTCATGCGTGCGGCCGTCAGCGGTCGTCCCGGCTGCCGCCGGGAGCCTTCTTCAGTCGACGCATCCAGCCGGTGACGCTGCGGATGGTCTTCTGGGCGGCCCCGAGCGGGGATTCTGCCGGGCCAGTGCCGCTGGAAGCTGCCGGCGCGGCCGGAGCGTCGTTGCGGGGCTGGCGCGGTTCGGACTGTTCGCGCGGCTCGCGCGGTGCGCGGTCGCCACGCGGTTCGCGGGGGCCGCGATCGCCACGGGGCTCGCGCGGTCCACGATCTCCGCGCGGCTCGCGGTTGCCACGGGGCTCACGGTCGCCGCGGGGTTCGCGGTCGCCACGAGGCGCGCTGGCCTCGCCGCCGGAACCTTCGGCGCGATCGCCTTCGGCGCGGGCGCCTTCGCCACTGCTGCCTTCGCCGCCGCTGCCTTCGCCCTTGTTCCGTCCACGGCCGCCGCGACGACGGCGCCGGCGCTTGCGCCGCCCGCCTTCGCCACCCTCGCCGCCTTCGCTGCCGCCGTCGGCGCTGGGGGACCCCTCTTCGGAACCCTCGTCGCCTTCGTCGGAGCCATCTGATTCGCTGTCGCCCGCGGGGGCTTCCGCGCCTTCGGCGCGCGGTGCGCCGTTGCGGCGTCCGTCGCCGCGTCCGCCTTCGGGACGGTCGCCATCGCCTTCGCGATCGCGGCCACGGCCACGACGACGGCGCCGGCGCTTGCGGCGTCCGCCGCCTTCGCCCTGTTCGCCGCGCTCGCCGCGATCGTCCTCGTCTCCGCCGTTGGCGGCGAAGAACGCGTCATCGGCCGCGTCGAGTTCCGCATCCGCGGCATCGAGCGCGTCGAGGTCGGCAACGTCCTGCCCGGCTTCCGTGCGCGTGGCGCGCTCGGCATCGCGTGCAGCACGCGCTTCGGCGCGCGCTTCGGCAGCCTCACGGCGCTGGCGCGATTCCTCCTCGCGCAGGCGCGCGAGTTCCTCGCGGACGCGGGCTTCCGCCTCGCGGCGGCGTGCGTCCTCTTCCTTCTTGCGTGCATCCTCCTCGCGGCGGCGCACGTCGTCTTCCTTGCGGCGCACCTCGCGCTCCGCGTCCGCGCGGCGGATCAGCTCGGAGACGCTCGGCTCGTCGGCGCTCGGCGTGGGCAGGTCGTCGAACCCGCCGGCCAGGGCCATGGCCGTGGCGTCGGCCGGTGCCGGCTTGCGGCGACGGCGACGACGGCGTCCGCCGCGCTCGTCCACGATCTCCTCGTCACCGTCGTCGTCGCTCACCACCACGCTGTCGGGCAGCTCGGAGAGCCGCGGCGTGGGGATGCGGGGCAGGCGGTCCACCTCGATGTCCGCACCGCGGTCGTCGTAGGCGTACATGTCCACCCGGTCCATCGCGAACGCCTCGCTGATGCGGATGTCGACGCGCTTGTCGGCGCGCTCCTCGAGGTCATGCAGCGCGTTGCGCCGCGTGCTGAGGAAGCTGCCGGCGACGCGCGCGCTGCACACCACCTCGACGCGCGCGATGCGCTCGGAGCAGAAGAGCAGGGCGATCTTGCGCAGGATGTCCGCGGCCACGGCCTCGGGCACGCGGACCTCGCCGCTGCCGTGGCAGTGCGGGCAGTCCATGAAGTGCGCCTTGTGGAGGCCCGGGCGCATGCGCTGGCGGGTCATCTCCACGATGCCGAAGTCGCTGATCTCCAGCGTCGTGGTCTTGGCGCGGTCGCGGCGCAGGTTGTTGTCGAGACGGGCCTCGATCTCGCGCCGGTGCTTCGACGAGCGCATGTCGATGAGGTCGTTGACGATGATGCCGCCGAGGTCGCGCAGGCGGAGCTGGCGGGCGATCTCGTCCACCGCCTCCTTGTTGGTGTTGAACGCGTTGGTCTCGCTGTCGCGTGCGCTGCGGCTCTTGCCGCTGTTCACGTCGATGGCCACCATCGCCTCGGTCTGGTCGATCACCAGCGCGCCGCCCGAGGGCAGCGGCACCTCGCGCGCGTGGATCTGCTCCACCTGGCGCTCCACGCCGAAGGCGTCGAAGATCGGCGCCACGCGGTCGTAGAAGAGGAGCTTGGGCGCGTTGATGGGCGCCACCACCTGCAGGAAGGTCTTGGCGCGGGTGAAGGCGCTCTCGCTGTCCACCACGATGGCCTCGACGCTGTCGTCGGCCACGTCGCGGATGGTGCGGACCAGGAGGTCGCTCTCCGTGTAGAGCGCGCAGGGCGCGCCCGTGGAGTTCGTGCGGCGTTCCATGGCCTCCCAGAGGCGCTGGAGGTAGATGGCGTCGCGCTGCAGCTCGGTCTTGGTGCGGTCGAAGCCGGCCGTGCGCAGGATGAAGCCGAAGCCCTCCGGCAGCTCGAGGCTGTCGAGGATGCGGCGCATCTCGCGGCGCTGGTCCTCGTCGTCCACCTTGCGGCTGACGCCGACCTTGTCCATCTGCGGCATCATCACGAGCAGGCGGCCCGGGATGGAGATGTAGCTGGTGAGGGTCGGGCCCTTGGTGCCGATGCCTTCCTTGAGCACCTGCACGATGACCTCCTGGCCGCGCTTGAGCGCCTCCTGGATGGGCGGACGGTCGCGGCGGGCGATCTTCTTGCCCACGCGCTCGGTGCGCTCCTCGCCGGGGAAGTACTGCGGGTGGAGGTCGGAGATGTGGAGGAAGCCGTTCTGGCCCTCGCCGAAGTCGACGAACGCCGCCTGGATGGCGGGCTCGACGTTCATCACGCGTCCCTTGTAGATGTTGCCGACGTTGGTGGCGGTGTTCTCGCGCTCGGCGAAGATCTGCTCGAGGCGCCCGTCCTCGAGGAGCGCGATGCGGCACTCCTCGCCCGGGTTGTCGTTGACCACCATCACCGCACGGCGCTTGGTGCCCACGGAGCCGGTCTGCTGCGTCTCCTTCTTGCGGCCACGGCCGCCGCGGCGGCGACGGCGCTTGCGGCCGCCTTCCTCGTCGGTGTCGTCGGCATCGGACGCCTCGGCGCCCTCGTCGGCCTCGTCCTCGACGTCTTCGCTGTCCTCGGAGTCGTCGTCGCCTTCGGCCTCGGCCGCGGCTTCCTCGGATTCCTCGGCGTTTTCGGACGCTTCGTCGCCGTCCTCGGACTCGTCTTCCTCGTCGTCGATGGCGCGGACCGGCAGGATGGGGGCATCCTCGCCGCTCTCGAGCGCCTCGAGCGAGGCAAACGCCGCGGCGTCGATCGACGTTTCGTGGTCGTCGTGCTCGTCATGACCATGACCATGACCATGACCCTCGCCATGATGCGCAGGCTCGTGCTTCCCGGTCTCGTCGTGCTGGTTGTTCTCGGCTTCTGCCACGTTCAATCCTCTGCCGCTTCAAGCGGCGGTTCGTGGCGGAACCTTCGGTGCGGGCGTGCGTCAGCGGGCGCGCGGCGGGATCGACAGCGCGCCCGGCGGTCCCGCGTGGGATCCGTTTCCGGGCGACGGTCGTTCCGTCGAATGCTCGTGACACAGGCCGTTGAAGTGCACCGTGAGTTCCGCCTGGTCGCCGCCGTCTCGTGCGCTCCTGCTCCTCGTTGGAGTCTGTGGAGCGCTGTACTGGTCCGCCTCGCCGCAGGTCGGGGGAGGACGCCGGAAGGGCATCGTCCCGCTTCGCACCGTGGGGCGGACCGGTCGTCTCGAGCGACGGTCTGACCGTTGTCCTTGCTCTGCCCGTGGCACGCGCCTCGGGCATTGATCCGCGTTATTCAGCCACCCAGTGGCCGAAGACTTCGGGATCGAGTTTCCTGAGCTCGTCGCGCAAGGCCGTCTCGACCTGGCGCTCGGAGTCGAACGATCCGACCCGGCGGGCCAATCGTTCGCATTGTTCCATCGTCACCGACCGTATCACCCGCTTGACGACGGGGATCTGGTCGGGAACCATGGAAAGTGTACGCAAACCCATGCCCAAGAGCAACATGGAGAAGAGCGGTTCGCCGGCCATCTCGCCGCAGAGGCTGCAGTCGATCTGGGCGCTGCGGGCGGCGCGGACCACCGACTTGGCCAGATAAACAACCGCCGGATGGGCTGCCTGGTAGAGGTGGGCCACCCGTTCGTTGCCACGGTCGACCGCCAGCGTGTACTGGACCAGGTCATTGGTGCCGATGGAGAAAAAACTGGATTCGGCGGCGAACGTCCGGGCCATGAGGGCCGCCGAGGGCACCTCGATCATGACCCCGACCGGCATCTGGCGGTCGAAGGCCACGCCCTCGTCCTCGAGCTCCTCGCCGATGTCGGCGATCATCAGCTTGCCCTGCCGGAGTTCCATGAGGTTGGAGACGAGCGGGAACATGGTCTTCACCGGCCCGTGCGCGCTGGCGCGCAGGATGGCGCGGAGCTGGCTCTTGAACTCGGCGGGGTTGGCCAGCGAGTGACGGATGGAGCGCAGGCCCAGGAAGGGGTTGCGCTCCGGTTCCTCCATCTGCGCCTGCGTGTACTTGTCGGCGCCGAGGTCGCAGGTGCGGATGGTGAGCGGCTTGCCCTTCAGGAGCTTGATGGCGCGGAGGTACGCGTCCATGTGGTCCTGCTCGGTGGGCGGTTCCTTCCGCGTCAGCCACAGGAACTCGGTGCGGTAGAGCCCGACGCCGTCGCCGCCGTTGCCGAGCACGGCCTCGATCTCCTCGGGGAACTCGATGTTGCCCATCAGCTGGATGCGATGGCCGTCCTTGGTGACGGCCTCGAGCCCGCTCAGCTCGCGCATCGCCGCGCGCGAGCGCTGCGAACGCTCCTGCTTGCGCCGGTACTCCTCCAGCGTCCTGGCATCGGGCCGCAGGATCACGACGCCCTCGTTGCCGTCGACGATCATCTCGTCGCCGTCCTCCACCTCGGTGCTGCAGCGCTGGCAGCCGACCACCGAGGGCAGGCCGAGCGCGCGCGCGACGATCGAGGTGTGCCCGGTGCGGCCGCCGAGGTCGGTGACGATGGCGATGACCTTGGAGCGGTCCATCGCCGCCGCCTGGCTCGGCGTCAGCTCGTGCGCCACCACCACGGCGGGCGCGTCGAGCTGCGCGAGGCGGCTCTTCTCCTCGCCCATGAGGTGGCCGAGCACCCGGCGCTCGAGGTCGATGATGTCGTTGGCCTTCTGCTCGAAGACCTCGTTGCCCATGCGCTTGAACTGGTCGACGAGCACGCGGAACTGGTCGGCCACCGCCTGCTCGGCGGTGACGAAGTTCCCGGAGATGCGGCGCTCGATGGCGGCCACCAGCGCCTTGTCGCGCAGCAGGCCGGCGTGGAACTCGAAGATCTTGGCCGGCTCGTTGCCGAGCTCGCGGCGCGTGCGCTCGCTCAGCTCCCCGATCTCGGCGCCCGCGGCGGCCAGCGCAGCGTGCAGCCGCGCGTACTGCGCGGTGACCTCGGATTCGTCGATGGTGCGGTGCGGGACCACCTGTTCGGCGGAACCCACCAGGAATGCGCGCCCGACAATGATGCCGTGGCTGACGGCGATGCCCTTGATTCGTTGCATGGCGTGAGCGACGTGGCGCCCGGGTCGGCGTGGCGCGCGACGTTGCGCGTCAGGCCGTGCGGAGCGGTGTCGAAGTCCTGCAGGCTAGGGGAATCGGCGGGCCGCCGCCAGAAGCACATAAGACCGCGCGCCCGTCTCCGCATGGGGCGGTGACGGGCGCGCGGGTTCGTGCGTGCGTGGGTGCGCCGCGGCGGGGGTGGCCTTACGCCTTCTTCCCGTCGTCGGTCACCTCGTACTCGGCGTCGATGACGTCGTCCTTCTTCGCGCCGCCTTCCGTGGCGCCGCCGGCTGCACCGGCGCCCGCGGCACCTGCCGCGCTCGCCGCCTGCTGCAGTTCGCCTGCGGCGTTCATCAGGTTGTTGAGCGCAGCCTCGATGGCCGACTGGTCGTCGCCCTTGAGCTTGTCCTCGAGGTTGGAGACGGCACCCTCGATCTTGGTGCGGGTCTCCGCCGGGACCTTCGCCCCGAGCTCCTCGAGCTGCTTCTTCACCTGGTAGGCCACCTGCTCGGCACGGTTCTTCGTGTCGATGAGCTCGCGGCGCTTCTTGTCCTCGGCCTCGTGGGCCTCGGCGTCCTTGCGCATGCGCTCCACCTCGTCCTTGGAGAGGCCGCTCGAGCCGGTGATCTTGATCTCCTGCTTCTTGCTGGTGGCCTTGTCCGTGGCGGAGACGTTCAGGATGCCGTTGGCGTCGATGGAGAACTCCACCTCGACCTGCGGCACGCCGCGCGGTGCGGCGCTGATGCCGGTGAGGTCGAAGCGTCCGAGGACGCGGTTGTCCGCGGCCATCTGGCGCTCGCCCTGCAGGACCACGATGGTCACGGCGTTCTGGTTGTCCTGCGCGGTGGAGAAGATCTCCTTCTTGGAGGTGGGGATGGTGCTGTTGCGCTCGATGAGGCGCGTCATCACGCCGCCGAGCGTCTCGACGCCCAACGAGAGCGGGGTGACGTCGAGGAGCACCACGTTCTTCACGTCGCCCACGAGCACGCCGCCCTGGATGGCCGCGCCGATGGCGACGACCTCGTCGGGGTTGATGCTCTTGTCGAGGTTGTCCGTGTGGAAGATCTTCTTGGCCAGCTCCTGCACCTTGGGGATGCGGATGGAGCCGCCGACCATGACCACCTCGCCGATGTCGCTCGGCTTGAGCTTGGCATCGGCCAGCGCCTTCTCGCAGGGTCCGGCCAGGCGCTCGAAGAGGTCCTTGCAGAGCTCCTCGAACTTGGCGCGGGTGATGGTCACCTGCAGGTGCTTCGGGCCATTCTGGTCCGCGGTGATGAAGGGCAGGTTGACCGAGGACTCGACCTGGGTCGAGAGCTCGATCTTCGCCTTCTCGGCGGCTTCCTTCAGGCGCTGCAGGGCCATCGGGTCCTTGCGGACGTCGATGCCCTCCTTCTTGCGGAACTCCTCGGCCAGGAAGTCGATGATCTTCTGGTCGAAGTCGTCGCCGCCGAGGTGGCCGTCGCCGTTGGTGCTGAGCACCTCGAAGACGCCTTCGCCGATGTCCATGATGGAGACGTCGAAGGTGCCGCCGCCGAGATCGAAGACGGCGATCTTGGCGTTCTTCTTGTTCTCGAGGCCGTAGGCGAGTGCCGCGGCCGTGGGCTCGTTGATGATGCGCTCGACCTTGAGGCCGGCGATCTCGCCCGCGTCCTTGGTGGCCTGGCGCTGCGCGTCGTTGAAGTACGCGGGCACGGTGATGACCGCGCGCGTGACGGGCTCGCCCAGGTAGTCCTCGGCCTGGCGCTTGAGGTCGCCGAGGATCATCGCCGAGATCTCCGGCGGCGTGTACTGCTTGCCGCGGATGTCCACCTTCACGAGCTCGTCGCTGCCGCCCTTGACGGCGTAGGGCACCAGCTTCTCCTCGTGGCCCACCTCGCTGTGGCGGCGGCCCATGAAGCGCTTGATGCTGAAGACGGTGTTCTGCGGATTGGTGATCTGCTGGTGCTTGGCGGGCTGGCCGACGAGGCGCTCGCCCTTCTCGGTGAAGCCGACCACCGAGGGGGTGGTGCGGCCGCCGAGGGAGTTGATGATGACCTTGGGCTGCGTGCCTTCAAGGACGGCGACCACGCTGTTGGTGGTGCCGAGGTCGATGCCGATGATGGTGGACTTGGTGCTGGACATGGTGTGTTGGTTCCCTTTCGTTGGGTCTGGTTCGTGTTGGGAGCCCCGGACCCAAGGAAGGAATGCAACCAGTGTGCCAATCCGAGGGTGGGCCGCCGGGCGGTTTCGGGGGCCTTTCGCTGTCCTTCCGGCGCGGGGCTGCTGCCGATCTGCCGTTCTGGCAGCGGCGGGTTCCAGACGTGGGAATCGGGGTGTTTCCGGGGTGTTTCCCCGTCGAACCCCGGCGGGATGGCGTGGGGCCGGCCCTACGATCCTCGATCTGCCATGAACGCTTCCCCGCAGGCGAATTTCCCATTCTCCGGTCCCGGCCCCGACCACCTTGCGACGGCAGTCGCCGCCGTGGTCCCGGCGCTCCCCATGGTGCGCCTCCTCGGCGAGACGCTCGCGGCGATCCCGCCGATCGAGAAAGGTGACGGATCGCCTGTCACCGCTGCCGACTACGTGATCCAGGCGCTGGTGCTCGCCGGCCTTCGGCAGCGCAGCCCGGACGGCCGCGTGCCGCTCGTCGGCGAGGAGCATGCCGATGCGCTGGCCACGGCCGGACGCCCCGACGTGGAGCGGCTGGTGGTGGACGCCGTGCGCGGCATCCTCGGTTGGCGCACGCGCGCCGATGCACTGCGGGCCATCGACGGCGACGAGCCGCGCGCCGGCGAGCCGTACTGGACCATCGACCCGATCGACGGCACCAAGGGCTTCCTGCTCGGCATGCAGTGCTCGGTGTGCCTGGCACGGATCGAGGGCGCGCGAACCACCGTGGGCATCCTCGGCTGCCCGCGCATGGGCCCCCGCGGTGACCTCGACCTGCACCTCGGCGGCCCGGGCGTGATCTACGCGGCCGCGCTCGGTCGCGGTGCGTACGAGTGCAACGCGGATGGCACCGTGTCCGCGCAGCTCGCGCTGGCGCCCTGGGCCGGCGGCTCCCTGCGATGGGCGCGTTCCCTCAACCGCGGACGCACCGCTGCGCCGTCGGGGCTCGAGCCGCACATCGCCTCGCTCGGTCCGTACACCAGCCAGCGCATGGACAGCCAGTGCAAGTACGCGCTGCTGGCGCGCGGCGACTCGGACCTGGTGATCCGCATGCCGCGCTCGCCCGGTCACCGCGAGAGCATCTGGGACCACGCGTCCGGCACGTTCATCGCCGAGGAGGCGGGCGCCGGCGTCAGCGATGCGCTTGGCCGTCGGCTCGACTTCTCGCACGGCGAATCGCTGGCGGCGAACCTCGGCGTCATCTGCGCGCTGCGCGGGCTGGACGAACGCGTGCTCCCGGCAACCGCGGAGCTCGTTGGAGGCGTTCGCGCGTGAGCCCACGGGCGCATCGCCGGCGAACAGTGCCGTTCATCGCGACACTGCGCATGGTGGTGGCCGTGGCAGTGATGGCCGGGTACGTTGCGTTCGCTGCTGGCCAGGTCTTCCGTGACCGCTGGTTGTGGAGCGAGTGGTTGTTCTGGGTTCCGTCGTGGGGCGTGGCGCTGGGCACCGCTCTTGCGGCGGTCTTCCTGTCGAAGTTTCGCGGCGTTCGCGGGACTCCGTGGCCGGCGCGCATCGCGTTCGCGGTGGCGCTTTGGTCCGGAGGGCGATTCCTGGTGCACGATGTGGGATGGTCGTTCCGCATGCCTGCGGCGGAGCAGGGCGACATGGTGGTGACGCACTGGAATCCGCAGTGGCCCGGCGGCGAAGCGCTCGATCGTGCGCAGGCACTTGCGCCGGCGCTCGGCGACCTGGCAATCATCTCGAATCCCGGCGCCATGTTCCGTCCGTTCCTTCGCGACGACTGGATTCCCGATGACATGCGCGCCTTCGACCTCGGTCCCGTGGGGATCGTCACGCGGCTGCGCGTCACGGAGTTCCGCATGCTGGCGCACGCGTCGATGGGCCTGAATCGCGAACTGTGGTTTGCGTGGCTCGTCGTGCGTGCCCCGAGCGGCGCGCCCGTGCGGATCCTCATCGGTGACCTGCCCTCGTCGCCCTTGATCGCGCGCGGCGACATCGCGGCCAAGGCATCCGCGATGCTTCACGATGCCGGCGTCGATGTCCCGCCCGACATGGTGGTGGGCGACTTCAACTGCACCCCTTCGAGCGTGGTCTTCGATGCCGTGGCCCCCGGACTGCGGGCGGCACCGCCGTGGTGCTCCGTTGGATGGCTCTGCACCTACCGGCGACCCTGGCCGATGCTGCGGATCGATGCGATGCTGTTGGCCCCGACCCTGGAATGGCGCGGGTACCGCACCGTCGACCTCGGCAAGGGCGATCACCGTGCACAGCAGGGCATCTTTCGCCCGGCCGATGCGGAGCGCTGATTGAATCGCTGATGCATGGACGGTGCCCTCGCGATTGGCAATCTCGCGGCGGAGCGGGCGCCTGTCAGTGGCACTCGGTCAGTGGCACTCGGTCAGGGGCGCTCGGTCAGGGTTGCGCTTCGGCGCCGCCGAGCTGCGCCCAGATGGTCTCGTACGTGGCGCAGTTCTCCACGGTCGCCAGCACCGGGAGTTCGGGCAGGCGCATGCGGACCGAGTCCTGCGTGTCGTACCAGAACTCGACGCTCAGGTCGCCCATCATGCGGTTGAGCCCGATGCCGTGGTTGAAGTCGGAGCGAGTGCGGAGTCCGTCCGTGAGGAGCAGCACGCCGCGACCGGCGTCCATCGTGATTGCGTCTCCGGGCCGTCCATCCGAAGTGCGCGGCCCCACGTGGCCGGAGTACTGGTAGTTGCCGTACACGCTGGCGCCCACCGACTGGCGCGCGAAGTCATCTGCGTACCGCTCGGAAGGGTGCTCGCCGTGGTGGCTGGAGCAGTAGAGGCATTCGCAGCGGTCGAGGTATCCCCCGGCGACGAGGAGGCCGAGGCCGTCCCAGCCGTTCGGACCGGCGCTCGCCACGCCGTTGCGCAGCCGCACGGCCATCAGTTCCTGGCGCTGCGGGGTGCTGCCCTCGGCATTGACGCTGCGGCAGATGCGGTCGGAGTTCGTGTTGGCGTACATCGACAGGCCCACGCCGATCTGGCGCATGCCGGACGCGCAGCTGACGCGCTGGGCAGCCTGGCGCGTGGCCCGGACCGAAGGCAGGAGGATGCCGCACAGGATGGCGACCACCCCCATGCAGATGATCAACTCGATGACCGTGAACGCAGGGCGGTTGGGACCGGAACCAGCGGCCGGGGACGCTCGGCGCGTTGACGGGAACGACGGATATGGGAGTCGGTGGTACCGGCTCATCGTCAGGGCTCTCCGTCAGCGGCGCGGCAAGGGGACTTGCGGTGCAGGGCACAGGGGCTGCGCCAAGGAGGATTTTGCCACCCCTCCAGGCAACCTCAAGCGAAATCTGAACAAATTCGCGTGGTTTGGCGATCCAAGGAGAGCAGATGTGAGGCACATTGTTCTTGGTCACGGCGATTTCGCCCCTCCCGAAAGGAGGCCCGATGGATCCGGTCGAGCAGCAGGATTGGTTGCTGATGCAGCGCGTGGGCCACGGCGACGAAGCCGCGATGGCCGAGCTGTACGACCGCTTCGTGGGGCTCGTCTACAAGGCTTCGAAGCAGGTGCTGACGTCCCGTGCGGAAGCCGAGGACGCCGTGCAGGAATCGTTCGTGCGTCTGTGGCAGACGGCGGATCGCTTCGACCCGAACAGGGCCAAGTTGGTCACCTGGGTGATGCTGATCACGCGTCGGCACCTCATCGATCGCCTGCGCCGCAAGGGCGCGCGGCCTGAGCAATTGGGGCTGGATTCCTCGGTGGATTTCCTCGGTCCCGTGCAGGACGTTGCGCCCGAGCCAGGTGGCGACCACGACCTGGAGGTGCTGCGGCGGCGCATCGCGGAACTCCCGGAACTGCAGCGTGTGGTGATCGAGCGCACCTATCTCCAGGGCTTCACGCTCCGGGAGGTCAGTGAGCAGCTCGGTGCGCCGCTTGGAACGGTGAAGAGCGCGCTCAGCCGCGGCCTCGGTCGCTTGCGGGATCGCTTGGCGTCTGATAACAAGGGCAACGGACAAGATTCTTCCGCCTGAACGGACCCGTGTCCCCGCGGGACGCGAATAGGCCAATGGGAAGCGAGGACATGATGAAGTTCGGTGAAGGACACAATTCCGGCGAGCGCCAGACGGACCTGCGGGGGCAGGCAGTCTTGGATGCCATGGGACTCTTGGACGAAGTCGAATCAGCGCAGTTCGAGCGCGCCTTCCGCGACGCACCGCCGTCGGTGCAGGCGGACCTGCGCGCGGTGCAGGCCGCGGTGGCCGTCGAGCCCGCGTTCCTCGCGGACGGCGACCCGTCGCCCGACCTTCGCCTGAAGACGCTTGCCCGCGTCATGACCGCGGTGGAGCAGCAGGAGGTGCAGTTCGCGCCCATCGCTCACATCGGGCGCACGGCCGCGCGGGCTGAGCGCCACCCGGTGCGTTCCATCGATGCAAACGAGCTGGTCGAGCAGGCGATGGAGCTCTCGGCACTGCGCAAGGACGTCGAGCGCTTCACCCGCAGCTCGTACTACTGGCGCGCCGCGGCGATTGCGTTGACCGCGGCGCTGACCGTGGCGCTTGTCTTCCAGGTGACCACTTCGCAACTCGCGCTGCGCATCACGCAGTACGCGCTCGGTGCAGCGACGCCTGCGCAGATCTTCGAGGCGATGGGCCACCCCGGTGCGCTCCGGTTCTTCGAGAAGGCCTCGTTCATCCGCGGCGTCGCGGGCAGCAATGGCTCGGCGAGCATCGCCGTCGACCTGGCGAGCAAGAAGTCGCTGATGGTGGCGATCGGCCTGACGGCAGGCAGCCAGTACGTGCTCCAGCATCGATCCGATACCGGCTTCACGACCGATCTGGCGACCTTCGTGGCACAGCGCGGCATCCTGGGCGTCGAGTTCGAGAAGGGTGCCGAACTGCTCGATACCGGCACGCTGGTGCTTCTTGACGGCGCCGGCAAGGTCGTGATGACATCCTGACGGTGGCCGCCATGGCTTGGCGCGTCACTCGGCGCGCCGGCTCCACTCGAACTCAAGCGGCTCCAGCTCCTGCTGGAGCCGTTCCCGTTCCTGGGTGAGCTGGCGGCTCTTGGCGGCATCGGAATAGACCTTGGGGTCCATGAGGCTCGCATCGATGGCGCGCGTGCGCTCCTCGATGGCGGTGATGCGCTTCTCGATGTCGCCCATGTTCATCTTGGCCATCTTCGGGTCGCCGCTCGACTGCTTCTTGGCTGGTGCGGGCTTCGAGGGCGGCGCGGTCTGGCGCGTGCGCTGCTCGGCCTTCGCCTTCTCGCGTTCCGTGGCGGCGCGCTCGGCGGCCGCACGCTGCGACTTCTCCTCGGCCTCCTTCTCCTCCCACTCGTCCCAGTTGCCGTCGAACTCGCGGGCGTTGCCCTCGCCGTCGAGGATCAGGAGCCGGTTGCAGCACGCCGCCAGCATGGCGCGGTCGTGGCTGATGAGGATGAGCGAGCCGTCGTAGCCGCCGTCGTCCGGATCGGTGGAAAGGGCCATTTCCAGGCGTTCCGCGCTCGGGATGTCCAGGTGGTTGGTGGGCTCGTCGAGGACGATCAGGTTGTTCGCCGCGCTGACGAGGCCGGCGATCACCATGCGACCGCGCTCGCCGCCGGAGAGGTTGCCGACGCACTTCTCCTGCTCGTTGCCGGAGAAGAGGAACGCGCCTGCCAGGTTGCGGGCCTGCTGCTCGCTGGCGCGGAGGCCGCCCTCGTTGGAGGCGATCACGCGCTGCAGGTACTCCCACACGGTGAGCATCGGGTCGATGTGCTCCTGCGTCTGGCGGAAGTAGCCCACCTTGATCTGCGGGCTGACCTTGAGTTCGCCTGCATCGGGCTGCAGGTCGCCGAGCAGCGCGCGCACCAGCGTGGTCTTGCCGGCGCCGTTGGGGCCGACGATGCCGATCCGGTCGAGCGGCTTGATGGCGAAGTCCAGGTCGTTGAAGAGCACCTTCTCGCCGTAGCGCTTGGAGACGCCCTGGGCACGCAGCACGTAGTCGCCCACGCGCGGTGCCTTCGGGAGCTCGAGATTCATCACGTCGAGCTCGGCGGGGCGGTCCACCAGCTCGTTCTCCTTGTAGCGCTCCAGGCGCGTGGCGCGGCCGCGGGCCTGCTTGGCGCGCTGCCCTGCCTTGTAGCGCATGATGTACTGCTCCTCCGCGCGGATCTTGTCGAGCTGCTTCTCGTGGTTGCGCTGGCTGGTGAGCATGCGCTCGCGGCGCAGGTTGATGAAGTCCGCGTAGTTGCCGGGGTACTCCAGGATGCGGCCCTGGTCCACCTCGATGATGCGGTGCACCACGGTGTCGAGCAGGCGGCGATCGTGGCTCACCACGAGCACGGCGCCCGGGTACTCGTTGGCCAGGAAGTTCTCCAGCCAGCGGCGGCCCTCGATGTCGAGGTGGTTCGTCGGCTCGTCGAGCAGCAGGATGTCCGGCTGCTCCAGGAGGAGGCGCGCCAGGCCGACGCGCGCGCGCTGGCCGCCCGACATCTTGCTCACCAGCGTGCCGAACTGCGCGTCGGTGAAGCCGAGGCCGTGGAGCGTCTCGTCGATCCGGTGGTCGATGGCGTAGCCGCCCGACTGCTCGATCTCCTCCTCGATGCGCACCTGGCGCTTCATGAGGGCGTCGATGTCGGCGTCGGGCTTCGCCATCTGCTCGTAGAGGTGCTCCATCTCGCGGTGCAGCTGGTCGAGGCGCTCGAAGGCGCGGCCGGCGGCGTGGCGGAGGGTGTCGGTGGGTTCGAGCCGCGGGTCCTGCGACAGGTAGCCGACGCGCGTGCCGCGGGCCAGCGAGACCGTGCCGAAGTCGGGCTGCCAGACGCCCGCGATCAGCTTCATCAGCGTGCTCTTGCCGCCGCCGTTGCGGCCGACGAGGCCCACCTTCTCGCCGGGCTCGATGGAGACGGTCGCGCCGTCGAGCACGATGTGCGTGCCGAAGCCGTGGCGGACGTTGGTCAGGGTGGCGATGGGCATGGGGAATCGGGCAGGGTACGCGAGGATGCGTTTTCCGTGGCCCCCGTCCCGCGGGCCGCCGTAGGCTCCCCGCTCATGCTTTCGTGGATCCCCTCCGGCTTCCGCCGCCCGCGCGCCATCTTCCTCTCCGCCATGATCGTGGTGGTGGCGGTGCTGCTCGGGCGCAACTCGCGCACGCAGCGCGAGTCGGTGAGCGACCAGGTGTCGGCATGGACGGAGCGGGCGGTGATGGCCGCGCAGGATTCCCGCGAGGACGACGTGCGCGAGCTCGGCGGCTCCGAGGGTGCCGTGGCCGGCACGTTCGCCGCATGGGTGCGCGACACGGTGCCCGCAAGCATGGCGCTTCACCCGAAGCTGTCCGTGCGCCTGGCGGACGACAGCCTGTTCGGCGCCGGAAGCGGTGCGCCCACGCACACGGTGGGCATCGAGCTCCGCGGCGCGCGTGCCGAGGTGGACGTTCACTGGAACGGTGGCTCGGATGGGCGGTTCGCGGCGTCGATGCTGGCGTTTCGGGTGCAGGCATCACCTGCGACGGCGTCGGCGCCGGCGTTGCCGGGGCGCTGACGAGCCGCGCTTGGGGTGTTGCCCGAGTCAGTGCCTCGAGCGGAGCTCAGACCGGTCTCAGGGGCACGCACCCCAGTTCCCGAGCATCACGCCGAGGTCCGCGCCGCCCACGGTGCCGTCGCCGTCGAGGTCTGCCGGGCTGCCGGCGGAGCCCCACGCTCCGAGCAACGTGCCGAGGTCGGCGCCGTCAACCGCGCCGCTTCCATCAAGGTCGCCCGTGCACTGCGCGCGCTCGATCATCACCGAGTACTGCGCGATCTGGGTGCAGGTGTTCGCGCCGAACGCGAACAGGCTCCACGACGTACCGTTGTTGAACGAGGCGTTGTTCGTGTAGTACCCGACTGTCTGTGAAGTGCAGGTGCCGACTTGGAAGCCGAAGGACCCCGTGTAATTGAAGTTGCGGCACTTCACCGACCAGCCGATGTTGTTGTAGTTGCCGCGGGTCGTCACGCGGGGCAGCGGGATCACCACTTCGAAGTAGGTGGGATCGCTGCCGAACGCCGCCGGGAGCTGCACACCTGCGATGGTGGTGGAATAGAGCACGGCGCCGCTGCCGAACACCAGGCCGCTCGGATCGCCGTCGTTGAGGGTGAACTCGATGTCCGTCGAGCCGGGCACTGCGCCGCCGAACGTGGCAAGCCGCAGCGTCATCCGGCCGAGCGGCACGCCCGGGCTCCCGGGGCCGGAGCCGAGCCAACCGCTGTCGCCGTACTTCACGGTGCCGGCGTTGGCCGAGGTGAACGGCGTGAAGTAGCCGTTGTCGTTGCCCGTCTCGAAGACCACCTGGGCGCTCGCCGTGGAGGCGGGGGCGAGGGCCGCGGCGAGGGCGACCACGGGGGCGGCCAGCAGGGTGGAGAAGCGGGCGGCGGCGGTTCGGGGGGAGGTGGCTGGTCTCATGGAGGTCTCCGTACGGGGTGGAACGAAGGGTAGGTCGATTTTCTGCGGACGCAAACGGGAATTTGCAGGCCCCCGTGGCTTTCCTTGCCGTTTGTCCCGCTGCCGGGCCCCGGGGCGGTCAATTTCGTTGGTTCAGACCGCCTTCATTTGCTTGCTTCCCGCCAAATCCGTGGAATTCCTTGTGGGTCCCCCTTTCTCCCTTTCCTCCTCCCCTTCGGAGCAACTGAATATGTCGACCACCGACCGCTCGCTGCGGAATTCCTATGCCCTCGCTGCAGGCGCGGCTGCCGCCGCTGCCGCTGCCGCCGCAGACGCGTCCATCGTCTACTCGGGCACGCAGAACATCTCGATCTCCCAGTTCAGCTCGCTCAACCTGAACCTCAACGGCGACGCCTACGGCGACGTGCTGCTCAAGAACTACGTGTTCGGCGGCGGCAACTACCAGGGTGCCTACGTGAACTTCTTCCCGGGCAAGCTGGTGACCTTCAGCAGCGGCGGACTGTCCTACGTCAGCGCGCTCTCCGCGGGCTTCGCCATCAATTCCGGGAGCGTCGGCACCTTCTTCGGCTCCATGGCCTACGGCAGCGCGAACCCCTCGGCGCAGTTCAACAACGCCAACGGCTCGTACCTGGGCCTTTCCTTCGCGAGCGGCGCCAACGTGTACTACGGCTGGGTCCGTGTGAGCATCAACAACTCCACCGGTTCCTTCGTCGTCAATGACTGGGCCTACGAGAACTCGGGCGCCGGCATCCTTGCCGGTGCCGTGCCCGCCCCCGGTGCGCTCGGCCTCCTCGCGCTTGGGCCCGCCGGCCTGGGCATCCTGCGCGGACGCAAGCGCCAGGATTGATCGCCGCCAGTGCCAGCACTCGCGCGCCGCGTCGGACTCGATTCCGGCGCGGCGCGCGTCATTCCGCAAGTAGCCTTCGACCCCGATGACCGTCTCACGCCAGATCGGTGAGCGCATGCCCCGGCGCGTCCTGCTCGTCGGCTGGGACGCTGCGGACTGGCAGATGATCCGCCCGCTCCTGGCGCCGGGGCTGATGCCGACGCTCGCGGCGTTCCTGGCTCGGGGTTCCTCCGGGGACCTCGCCACCACGCGTCCCATCCTCTCGCCGATCCTCTGGAACTCGATCGCCTCCGGGCGTCGCCCGGATGCGCACGGCGTGCTCGGCTTCACCGAGCCGGTGCCCGACGGCCCCGGCATTCGCCCGGTGGCAAGCACCAGCCGCCGCTGCAAGGCACTGTGGAACATCCTCACGCAGTGCGGCCTTCGTTCGAACGTGGTGGGCTGGTACGCCTCGCATCCGGCCGAGCCGATCCGAGGCGCCATGGTCTCGAACCAGGTGGAGTTCCGTTCCGCGCAGGAAGGCCCGGGGGCGCCGCTCCCGGCCGGCAGCGTGCATCCCGCAGAGATCGCCGCGGAGATGGCGGAGTGCCGTGTGCATCCCACGGAGATCGACGCCACGGCGGTGCTGCCGTTCGTGCCCGATGCGGTGCGCGAGCTCGAGCGCGCGGGCAATCGCGTCGGCAAGCTGCAGCACCTCCTGGCGCAGACGGCGTCGGTGCATGCGATGGCGCTTCGACTCATGGAGCGGGACGACTGGGACTTCACTGCCGTCTACTACGAGGGGATCGATCGCTTCGGCCACGAGTTCATGGAGTTCCACCCACCGCGCATGGAGCAGGTGGAGGAGCGTGACTTCGAGGCGTACCGCCACTGCATGGTGGGCATCTACCGGTTCCACGACATGCTGCTCGATGCACTGCTGCGGCAGGCCGGCCCCGACACCGCGGTGATCGTGATGAGCGACCATGGCTACTGGAACGACCACCGGCGGCCCGACCCGCGTCCGGGCAAGACGGGGCCGGTGGACTGGCATCGGCCGTACGGAATCCTGGCGGGCGCGGGCCCCGGCATCCGTGCCGGAGGCAGCCTCCACGGTGCGAGCATCATGGACCTGACGCCGACGGCGTTGACGCTCCTGGGGCTTCCCGCGGCCGCGGACATGCCGGGACGCGTGCTGGTGGAGGCCCTGGACGGCGTGTCGGAGCTGCCGCGCGTGCCGTCGTGGGAATCGGTGGCCGGCGAGTGCGGCATGCATCCGGCGGACGTGCGCGTCGATCCCGAGGAGGCGCGCGCCGCGCTGCGGCAGCTGGTGGACCTTGGCTACATCGATGCGCCGTCGGAGGATGACGAGCGCTCGCGTCGCGACACGGTGGATTCGAACCGCATGCAGCTGGTGCAGTCGATGCTGCACTGGCGTGACTTCACCGGTGCGCTCGACGTGCTTGCGCAGCTCGAGGGCGAGGTGCGCGATTCTGCCGGTGCGACGCTCATCCGTGCGCAGTGCCTCCTGGGCTTGGGCCAGGCCGAGGCGGCGATGGCGCTGCTTGACGCCATGCCCTCGGATTCCCAGGAACGCGTGGCATTGGCGCGCCTGCGCGCGGCCGCGGCGCTGGCAACGGGCAGGCCGGCGGTGGCGGTGGAACAGCTGCAGGCGCTCGACGCCGCGGGTGCGGGGCCTGACGTGCGCGCCATGCTTGGACATGCGCAGGCGGCAGCAGGCGCGCTCCAGGATGCGGAAGAGTCGTTCGGTGTTGCGCTCGCCGCGGAGCCCGAGGATCCCGAGGTGCTCGGCGCGCTTGCGTCGGTGCGGCTGCGGCGCGGCGATCCGGCGGGAGCGCTCGATGCCGGGCTCCGTGCGGCTTCGCTTCGCATGAACGACCCGCGCATCCATCTCACCGTGGGGCGGGCATTCGCTGCGCTCGGGGAGCATGCGGAGGCCGTGACAGCGCTGGCGGCATGCGTGGCGCAGGCCCCTGCTTGGGAGGAAGCGGCCCGCGAACTCGAGGCCGCGCGGCGTGCCGCGGGGGCATGACATGCCAGCGCGGACGGCGATCATCATTGCGCTCGATGCCGCGGATTGGCGGGTGCTCTCGCCGCTGATCGACGCGGGCTGCATGCCGAACCTGGCGCGTGTCATCGAGTCAGGAAGCAGTGGACGCTTGCTTGCGATCGACCCGGTGGGTTCCGCCACCGCATGGACCACGCTCCTCACGGGGCAGGGCGCGCATGTGCACGGCGTGCTCTCCGACATGGTGGCGATCGGGGATTCCGAAGGCGTGCGGCCCACGGCGATGGCCGATCGAGCCGTGCCGGTGGTGTGGGAAGTGGCGGAGTCCGCAGGCATCACGACGCTCGCCGTGGGGTGGGGCGAGCCGTTTCAGGCGGCGGACTTGCACGCAGCGCTGGCCGGCGAGGGCCGCTTGCCCCTGCCGGACGCGATTGCCCGCATGGTGGCCAGTGCGCCGCCGGAGGACGCGGACCTGGCCGGGCTGCTTGCCGCCGGCACGCGATCCGGGCTCACGATCATGGAGCACGCGCGCGCTGCGATGGCGGATGGTGGGCGTGGCCTCGCGTGCGTGCGATTTCCGGCGTTCGGTGCGCTGGTGGCAAACTTCGTTCGCTTCCAGGCGCCGTGCGAGCCGGGAGTGCTGCCGGCGCGCGCCGCTCGCTACGGCATGGCGGTGGCCGAGGTGTGCAGGCTCCACGATGCGTGGATCGGCGCGCTGATCGAGCGAGCCGGTCCGGGTGCTTCGGTGTTCGTGGTGAGCGAGCGGGGGCTCGATCTTGGATTCTGGCGACATCCGCCCGGCACGGTGACGGCGCGGCCGAGCGCGATGGTCCCGCCGGGGATCATCGCCATGAGGGTGCCGGGCGGTCCGCGTGACGCGATGGCGTTCGGCATCCGGTCGAACCAGGTCGCGGGGCTCGTGCTCGACACGCTCGGCGTTGCGCTGCCTGCAGCCGGCGCAGCGCGCCCGCTGGGCGACTGCGGGAACCTGTCCCACTCGGATGGGCGGCACGCCTCGCTCGCGGCGCTGCGGTGCTCGGTGTTTGCCGCCGCAGCGGCCGCATGCGGGGACGCCGCGGCAGCACGCGCCGCGCGGGAGGCGATCCTCGCGTCACATCCGGGCGATGCGGCCACTGCTGCGGCGCTGGCGGATTCGCTCCTGGATCCGCGCATTCCAGGCGGTATCGCACGTGCACGACAGGTGCTTGCGGACTGCATCGCCGCACTTGGTCCAGCGGGCGAGGGACGCTGGATCGTCGCGCTGTGCGAGGCGCGGATGCATCTTGCCTCTGGCGATCACGTGAGTGCGCTCGACGCCGTGCGCCGTGCGCAGGCCGCCGGTGCACCGTCTGCACAGGCCACGACGCTCGCGGCGCGCGCTGCCGCTGCGGCTGGTCGGTTGGATGAGGCGGCGGAGCTCTGCCGTGGCGTGCTGAAGGACGACCCCGCGCAGCACGATGCGCGCACGCTCCTGGCGCGCGTTCTGTTCGACCTCGGGAAATTCGCGGAGAGCGAATCGGCTGCACGCGAGGCGCTCGGCGTTCGTTGGTTCGACGCCGACACGCACACGCTCCTGGGCGCCGCGCTGGCCGCGCAGGGGCTTGCGGCCGAGGCGCTTGCGGCGCTGCGCGTTGCCCTCGAGCAGGACCCCGCGCATGCCGCGGCACTGCGCCGGATGGCCGCGGTGCAGTTGCGGCAGCTGGGGGACATCGCGGCCAGCGAGGCCACCATGCGCGAGGCGGGGCGGGTCATGCGCGGGCAGCGGCCGGGTGGCGACGCCCCCGGAAGCCGCTAGCCTTCCGCCATGCTCCAGGCCTGGCTCAACGGCACGTTTGTTCCCATGACCGAGGCGACGGTCTCCGCGTTCGACGCGGGGTTCCAGCACGGCGTGGGTCTCTTCGAGACGATGGCGGCGCGGCACGGGCGCATCTTCCGCGGGCTCGAGCACATGGAGCGGATGCGCGTCAGCGCGAAGGAGCTTGGACTGGCCGACACGCTGCGCCCCGAGGCGCTGGTGGACGCCTGCGAGGCGACGCTTGCGGCGAACGCGCTGCAGCACGCGCGCGTGCGCGTCACGCTCACGGGCGGCGACATGAACCTGCTTGCGCGCGGCGCCACCGAGGTGCGGCACGACCCCACCGTCCTCATCCACGTGCAGCCGCCCACGCCGTATCCGCCCGCGCTCTTCGAGCAGGGAATCGGCGTGCGCATCGCCGATGCGCAGCTCAACGTGGCGGATCCGTTCGCCGGCCACAAGACGCTCTGGTACTGGCCCAGGCTCCATGCGCTCCAGCGCGCGGCATCGGCCGGCATGCAGGAAGCGCTCTGGTTCGACGTGACGCGCGCGCTCTCCTGCGGCTGCGTCTCGAACGTCTTCCTGGTGAAGGACGGCGCACTCGTGACGCCGGTGGCGCGCGGCGAGGAGCCCAAGGATTCGCCGATGCGGAGCCCCGTGCTCCCCGGCATCACGCGTGCGGCGGTCCTGTCGCTTGCCGAGGAAGGCGGCATCGCCATCCGGCGCGAGCGCGTCGAGATCGAGGCCGTGCTCTCGGCGGACGAGGTGTTCCTCACCAACTCCAGCTGGCACGTGCTGCCGGTGGTGCGCGTCGAGCAGCGGACGATCGGCACCGGCACGCCGGGCGACGTGACGTCCACGCTGCGCGCGGCGCTCGTCGAGCGCATCGATCGCGAGACGGTGAAGTAGCCGAACCTATTTCCGAACGCGCACGTTCTCGCGGCCGTCGCCGCGGCCGTCGTCGTGGCTGTCTTGGACCGGCGGTTCCTCGTTGGCGGGGACGCCCGTCTGGAATCCTGCGGGGAACCCGGCGCGCATGGCGCTCACGCTGACCTGCGGGCCGACGCGCACGCCGAAGATCCGGCGGATGCCCCAGAGGAGGAGCCCGATCACCACGGCCACCACCAGGCATCCCGCGCCGAGCACGATCACCGGGATCGCGATCGCAAGCGCAAGCACCACGAGCACCACGCGGAAGGCCAGGCGCAGCAGCCAGGCAAGCGGGTTGCCGCCGGGGCCGCCCGTGCCGCCACCTGCGGGGCCGCCCGCGCTGCCATCTGGGGGGCCGCCCCCGATCTCGATGTTTTTCACGACGATCGTGCGGGTTTCCATGCCAGCCATTGATCGTATCGCCCCGCCACCTACGATGCGCCCCTCGACAGGAAGTCCATGGCAGCAAGCAGTTCGAAACCCGGCACGGATGCCTCGGCCGCCCCGCCCAGCGCGGAGCGATCCGGTCCGCGGTTCGTCCACCTGCACCTCCACAGCGAGTACTCGCTCCTCGACGGCGGCAACCGGCTGAAGAAGCTGGTGAACCGCGTCAAGGAGCTCGGCATGGACTCGGTGGCCGTCACCGACCACGGCAACCTCTTCGGCGCGCTCGAGTTCTACATGGCGGCCAGGGAAGTGGGCATCAAGCCGATCCTCGGCATCGAGGCCTACGTGGCCCCGGGCGACCGCCGCGACCGCACCCACACCGGTGTCGCCGACGGCGGGTTCCACCTGGTGCTCCTGGCGCAGGACCTGGACGGCTGGCGCAACCTCCTCAAGCTCTCGAGCGATGCCTTCATCAACGGCTTCTACTACAAGCCGCGCATGGACAAGACCACGCTCGCGGAGTTCAACCGCGGGCTGATCGCCATCAACGGCCACCTGGGGTCGAGCATCGCCTTCCACCTGGAGCAGTTCGTCCGCACCAACCAGCAGAAGCACTGGGAGGCCGCGGTCGAGGAAGCGAAGTGGCATGCCGAGACGTTCGGCCCGGATGCTTCCGGCGAGCCGCGCTTCTACATCGAGCTCCAGCGCCACGTGGACGACCAGGAGCGCATCAACCCGCTCCTCAAGAAGATCGCCAAGAAGCTCGGTCTTCCCCTTGTCTGCGACAACGACGCGCACTTCCTCCGCAAGGAGGACCACGATTCCCACGACACGCTCTGCTGCATCTCGATGGGCAAGACGAAGGATGTGCCGGATCGCATCCGCTACCCGGAGGGCCTCTACGTCAAGAGCCCGCAGGAGATGCACGAGCTCTTCTCCGAGGACGATGCCGAGCGCGAGGCGCTCGCCAATACGCTGCGGATCGCCGACCGCTGCAACGTCACGCTCCCGAAGGACATGAAGTACGCGCCGGTGGTGCGGATCCGCCACGGCGGCCGCAAGCCGAAGTACGACCCGAAGAAGGACGGCGACCTCACCGAGTGGTTCAAGGGCTACTGCCGGACCATCGAGCTGCTTCCCTTCGATGCCACCAAGGACGCCGACGTCACCGAGGCCGAGCTGCGCGCCGACTGCGACCGTGCGCTGCGCGACCTTGCCGAGGCGGGCCTCATCTGGCGCTACGGCGCCGACGGCATCACGCCCGCGGTGCGCGCCCGCGCCGAGCGCGAGCTCAAGGTGCTCGCCGACAAGGCCATCAGCGCCTACTTCCTCATCGTGTGGGACTTCGTCAACTGGGCGCGCCAGAACGGCATCCCCGCCACCGCGCGCGGCTCGGGCGTCGGCACCATGGTGGGCTACGTGCTCGGCCTCTCCAACGCGTGCCCGGTGCGCTACGGCCTGCTCTTCGAGCGCTTCACCGACCCGGACCGCAGCGAATACCCCGACATCGACATCGACCTCTGCCAGAACGGCCGCGGCGCGGTCATCCAGCACGTGCGCCAGAAGTACGGCCACGTGGCGCAGATCGCCACCTTCGGGCGCCTGAAGGCGAAGAACGCCATCAAGGACGTGGCACGCGTCATGGGCCTGCCGCCCGCGGAAGGGCAGCGCATCTCGAACCTGGTTCCCGAGGCGCCGGACATGACCTTCGAGAAGGCGTTCGCGCAGAGCCCGGATTTCCAGGCCGCCTACGACGCCGACGAAACCGTGCGGCGCGTGGTCGACGGCGCGAAGGAGCTCGAGAACCACGCGCGCACGCAGGGCATCCATGCGGCCGGCGTGGTGATCGCCACGCAGCCCCTCGACAACATCGTCCCGCTCTGCCGCTCCACCGGCGGCGGCGACGAGGTGGTGACGCAGTGGGAAGGCCCGCTCTGCGAGAAGGCCGGCCTCCTGAAGATGGACTTCCTGGGCCTGCGCACGCTCTCCACCATCGAGCTTGCCAAGAAGCTGGTGCGCGACTCCATGTCCGAGGAGGCCATCTACCGCGGCGTCGGCCGCGAGCCGGGCGACGGCGGACCGCATCCCCTGGACCTCGACCGCATCCCGCTCGACGACCAGCGCGTCCTGGGCACGTTCCGGCGCGCGGACACGGGCGGCGTGTTCCAGTTCGAATCGGGCGGCATGCGTCGCCTGCTCTCGGACATGCAGCCGGACCGCCTGGAGGACCTGATCGCGGCCAACGCGCTCTTCCGTCCGGGCCCGATGAGCCTGATCCCCGACTACAACGCGCGCAAGCACGGCAAGCAGCCGGTGCCCGCGGTGCACGAGGCGGTGGACCCGATCCTGGCCGAGACCTACGGCATCATGGTCTACCAGGAGCAGGTCATGCAGGTCCTGCACCTCCTCGGCGGCATCGCGCTGCGCCAGGCGTACACGGTCATCAAGGCCATCAGCAAGAAGAACGAGAAGCTCATCAATGCCACGCGCGAGGAGTTCGTCACTGGCGCTGGCACGCGCGGCGTGGACGCGCGGCGCGCGGGCGAGCTCTTCGACCTGATCGTGAAGTTCGCGGGCTACGGCTTCAACAAGAGCCACTCCACCGGCTACGCCATCGTGGCCTACCAGACCGCGTACCTGAAGACCTGGTTCCCCAACCACTTCATGGCGGCGGTGCTCACCTTCGAGAGCCAGGCGCAGAAGGTGGAGGACTGGGCCGTCTACCTGGACGAATGCCGTCGCACGGTGTTCCCGGATTCCACCGACGCGCGCGCGCACGTGGGCGTGGAGGTGCGTCCGCCCGACGTCAACCTCTCCGATGCGGACTTCTCCGTGGTCTATGCCGAGGGCGAGCCGCACGACGGCGTGCACGGCCACGTGCGCTTCGGCCTGAAGGCCATCAAGGGCTCGGGCGAGAACGCCATCGTGGCCATCATCGCGGAGCGCAAGAAGGGCGGCCGATTCAAGGACCTCTTCGACTTCTGCGACCGCGTCGACCTGCGTGCCGTGAACCGCGCCACCATCGAGGCGCTGGTGAAGGGCGGGGCGTTCGACAGCCTGCACGGCGTCGAGGAGCGCGCGGCGCTCGTCGCCACCATCGAGGACGCCATCCGCAGCGGGCAGACCAAGAACGAGGACCGCCGCGTCGGGCAGATGACCTTCTTCGGCGACTTCGAGGGCTCCGCACCCACGGGCGCCGCCGCGCCGGCCACCACGCTCCGCAAGGTGCCTGCGTGGGAGCGGATGCAGGCCCTGGCCTACGAGAAGGAAGCCCTCGGCTTCCACGTGAGCGGCCACCCGCTCGACCAGTACAAGGACGAGATCGCCACGTTCTGCTCCGGTTCCGTCGAACGCGTGGCGCAGATGCCGCAGGATGCCTCCGTGGTGGTGGGCGGCATGCTGACGCGCGTGCGCGCGGTGGTGGCGAAGACCGGCAAGAGCGCCGGCCAGCGGATGGCCATGTTCACCATCGCCGACCAGGCGACGGCCATCGAGGGCGTGCTCTTCGCGCAGACCTTCGCCACCTACGGCGAGCTGATGCAGCAGGACCGCGTGGTGGTGATGGTGGCGCGCCTCGACCATTCGCGCGGCTCGCCGCAGTTGGTGGTCGATCGCGTGATCGGCATCGAGGACGCTGCGCAGCACCTGGCCACGCGCATCGAGATCACCATCGACGGCGAGCAGGACGAGCCGCGCCTCGCGAGCGCCGCGATGCAGATGGCAAGCGGGATCCTCCGCCAGGCATCGGGCAGCATGGCAAGCCTCAGCGGTCGGCCCGTGGACGTCAACGTGCGAGTGCTGGTGGATGGACGCAGCGTCCTCATGCACTCCAACTCGCTGCACGTGGTCCCGGAGCGCGGACTCCTGGCGAAGCTCGCCTCCACGCTCGAGGGCGTCGGCCGCGTCCGGGTGCTCGGCGGCTACGTTCCGCAGCGCGAGAAGCCGCGGTGGCAAAATCGACGGACGGAACACGCGGACGCCGGCGCTTCCTGAGCGCGTGGGCGGCGGTTATTTCCGGACACGCATTTTCTGCCCGGATTCCGCTTCAAGGGTCGCCGATTCAGAGCCGATGTTGTGGGGGCATGGCTGCAGGTCCCCATCGTCTTGAACGCGTGCTGTGGGCGTCGGCGCTGGCCACCGCTGCCCTTGCTGCATGCGTGTGGGCCTGGCGCCGCGACCCCGGATTCCGCGAGGCCGCGGACGGCATGCTTCGTCGCGTGGCGGGCGACGTCTGCGCGGAGGTCGGCACGCCGCCGTTGAGCGGGCCGGTCCGGCTTCCCACCTGCCGCAGCACCACCACGCAGAACGACCCCTGGCTTGCGCCCGGGGCGCACGGCCCCGACCTCTCCGCACTGGTGCATCTCTCGTCCGACGTGGAGCAGCGCAAGTGGAACTGGGAGGACGTGAACACCGTCCCCATCGAACGCTGGAACGGCGACACGCGCGTCGTGAAGCCCGGCGCCACCGGACGCCAGCTCTCCGTGCGCGGGTCCATCGATCTTGCGCGCGCACTGGCCATGGAGCGTGCCTTCGGCTACGAGATCGACCGCGCGGTGATCCGCTACGGCGACGACGCCGAGCTCGTCGCCAAGCGCGAGTCACTCGACGCGATCCTTGCGCTCCACGGCGTCCAGCGCAAGCACCAGAAGGACGGCGACGTCCTCGCCCCCGACTACGACTGGATGATCGATGCCTGCCTCGACGACGTTCGCCCCCTTGCCAAGGCCATCCTCGCCGATGCGCGCCGCCGCGGTGCCTCCGGCCTGCGCGAGGAATTCGGCGCATTCGCAAGCTTCGTGCAGCATCTCAAGTACGGCGACACGCCGGACCCCGGCGACAGCAAGCACCGCTTCGGCCTCTCGACGCCACTCTGGTGCCTGGCAACCGGCACGGGCGACTGCGACACGCGCGCGGTGCTCCTCATTGCCCTGACGCGCAGCATCCGCCTCTGCGAGGTCCACCTGGTGCGCGACGCCGACCACCAGCACATGCTGGCCGCGGCCGCCATCCCGGTGGTGGCCGGCGACCGCATCCTGCGTCCGCAGGGCAAGACGCTGGTGCTGGTGGAGACCACCGACGAGTGGCCGATCGGCCACGTTGCCTCCCGCACGCGCGGCGAGCGGCTGCAGACGCTCTTCCTGGAAGACTCCTCGCCGACCCTCAGCGCAGGCCGAGCAGCAGCGCAGCGACAGCCGTCAGCGCCGCAGCCCATCTCCATGCGCGCGCCGCAGTCGGCACCGGGACGAGAAACGTCGGGACGACCCACGCTGCAACGATCGCCGCGGTGACCACCCAGCGCACCGCAATCCAGGGCGAGTGACTCCCCTTGGGCGTTTCCCACACCACCCAGATCATCACGCCGAGGGTGCCGAGGATCCATCCCATGGGACGACCGCCGATCGCGAGCGCCTCGGCAAACGTCACGTGATGGCCGCTGCCCTGCACGGGCTCGTTCGACACAGGCGCATCATGTTCAGCGTTCGCCATGGAACCCAATGGTACGCACCACAGCGGCGGTGAGGCCATTGCCGAACCGACGCCATTGGCCCCAAGCGACCCTGGCCCCCGCAGCCGAAAGAGGCACTCGCACCAAGCGAGTTGTTTTTGCGCAGCAAAAACCTGTCTGAGCGACTGCGAGTGCCTCTGCAGGCGGAGGGCGCCAGTCCAAGCGCCCCGACTGCGAGCGCCTCTGCAGGCGGAGGGGCGCCAGTCCGAGCGCCCCGACTGCGAGTGCCTCTGCAGGCGGAGGGGCGCCAGTACGAGCGCCCCGACTGCGAGTGCCTCTGCAGGCGGAGGGGCGTCAGTAGGCGCGCCCCGCCTCACGCATCGAACGCGCGCTGCTCCAGGTTCGGCACCGGATGCATCCACCGCATCCAAAGTGCCTCGAAGTCCTTGCCGCGCCCGGTCTGCAGCTGCAGCGAAAGCACCCCGGCCGGCCCCACCACGCGCACGTGTGCGTTCGACCAGCCGGTGGCCACGATCACCGAGTCGTTCACCGTCCAGCGCGCGCTGCCGTGCTCGATCCATCCCTGGCCGGCGATGACGGGCGCGAACACCGCGCGACGGCGGATGAGCCGCACGAGCGTGGCCACCGCGAAGAACCCGAATATCCACAGAAACGGCGAACGCACGCCGCCGCTCCAGGCGAAGTAGGCCGCCATGCCGCCGAACCACAGGGCCGTGCCGAAATTGTTCAATCCGGTCGGCGCCCCGACGCGCTCCGGCTCCACCGGCCGGTCGGTGCGGTCGTAGCGCACCGCGCGTTCCTCCAGCCGTCGCGTCAGGAAGATGCGTGCCGTGCTGCGGCTGCGCACCACGTTCGTCCAGCGTTGTGCGTGTGCGGCGCTCCAGTTGTCCTTCGGCGGCCCGGATTCGAGCAACTCGGCCAGCATCAAGGCGCGGGCTGGTTCCGAAAGGGGGATCGTCGGTTCGAAGCTCCGCGCGCACCGGCGCGCGGACCACTTCAGGATGGCACGCATGGTGAAGATGCATGTGATGACGGTCATGCCGATCACCAAGCAGGCGACCATGCCTTCCCGCGCGCTCCATGCACCGGCAGCTCGGCTGTCGAGCGCGGCCCAGGTGCCGACCGCAATCGCGATCGAAAGCATCGCCGTCACGATGCAGCTGATCATTGCGATCATCGAGAACGCCCACGATGCCGGATGGAGGTAGACGCGCCACAGCCAAAGCGGTACGACCACGAAGGATGGTTCGGCGAGCGGAGGCGACAGTGGCACCTCTCCCGTGGCATCTCCCGCCGGGGGCTCGTTCGGTGCTGGATGGCCGGTCTCCATCGATGCGTTCCTTCAGCGCGCCGCGCGGCGCATCACGGGCAGAGCCGCGTGCGCACGTAGCTGCCGTCGTCCTGGCGCACGTAGACCAGCCGGTCGTGCAGCCGGTGCTTGTGTCCCTGCCAGAACTCGACGCGTTCCGGCGCGATGCGGAACCCGCCCCAGTGCGCGGGGCGCGGGATCTCTTGACCCGCAAAGCGCTCGTCCATCTCCTTGACGGCTGCCTCCAGCGCCGCGCGCGTGGCGATCGGCCGGCTCTGCTGGCTGGCGCATGCGTTGACGCGGTTCTCGCGCGGGCGGCTGGCCCAGTACGCGTCGCTCTCGGCCTCGCTGGTGTGCGTCACCGTGCCCTCGAAGCGGATCTGCCGGTCGAGCTGGTCCCAGTGGAAGTTGGCGCAGGCGCGCGGGTGGACGCGCAGCGCGTCGCCCTTGCGGCTCTCGCGGTTGGTATAGAAGGCAATGCCGCGCGCGTCGAAGCCGCGGCAGAGCACCACGCGCACGCTGGGGCGGCCGTCGGGATCCACCGTGGCCACGCTCATGGCGTTGGGGTTCGGCACCGTGGTGGCCTCGTGCGCGGCGTCGAACCAGCGGCGGAAGCCCTCCATCGGGTCCGCGGGCGGATGGTCGAAGTCGAGGGCGCTGGCAGGGTGCTCGTGCGGCGGATGCTTCATCATGGCGGCGTCACTCCGTGGGGTCGATGCCAAAGTACTTGAGCCACGCCTCCACCTGCTGCGGCGTGAGCGGGCCTGGGTCGCGGCGGGGAAGGCTTCGCTTGCTGCGCGGGGCGCGCGCGGCGTCGGTGGCGAGCTGGCGCAGGAATTCGTCCGCGCCCAGGACGCGCGCGTTGCGGCGGCGTGCCGAGCGCTGCACGGCGCGGTCGTTGGAGACCACGGTGATGTGCCGCGGATGCGAGCTCTCGTTGACGAGCCGCTCGATGGCCGCGTCCGCGCTGACGCCACCGCCTGCGTAGGCCACGCGCACCGCGCCGCGTTCCATGGCGCGCATCTCCTTCGGGCGCGTGCCGTCGCACATCACGATCGCCTGGTGGCGCGCCCAGCGGCTGGCGGCGATCAGGTCGGCCAGGTCCGGTGCTTCCAGCCCGGAAAGCTCGGGCGGGAGCACCCCGGTGACGTGCAGGACGTTGTAGGCATCGACGATGAGCATCGCGCGGAAAAGGGTGCAGGAGAATCTGCCTTTATCGGACATCTTAGGCATCGGCGGGGTGGGGGATTGTGTTTCATGCCGGAAACGGGTCTAATGCCTCGTTCCCCCGCGCCGGGCGCGACGTCCGCCGCGCGGGGCACTCACCGAACGAACTGAAAGGCACTTTCGAATGGCGATCAAGGTCAAGGCGCGTGGAGGCGAAACCGTCGAGCAGATGGTCCGCCGCTTCAAGAAGCTCTGCGAGAAGGATGGGCTGACGAAGGAAGTGAAGCGCCGCCAGTACTACGAGAAGCCCTCGGAGATCAAGCGCCGCGCCGCGATCCGTCGCGCCGGTCCGCGTCCGCTCCTCGGCCGCCCCGGTGCCCGTCCCGGCTCTCCCGCTGCTGCTCCCACGCGTCCGGCTGGCCGTTCGGCTGGTCCGCGCTCGGGCGGTGGTGGTCGCAGCGGTGGTCGCAACGCGTGAACCGCGTCGTGCGCCGCAACCTGAACCCCGTGTCCTCGAACGTCGCGTGCTTCGCGACGGTCTGTGAGCTTGCACGATGATCCGGACCCGCTCCAAGGGCGACCCGGTCGCCGTGCAGGCGTTCGCCGTTGACCTGGCGAAGGCGTGCGTGCTGGACAAGTGCTTCGACGTGACCGTCACCGACGTGCGCGGCGTGAGCCAGGTGTGCGACTTCATCGTCATCGCCAGCGGCACCTCCGACCGCCAGATGAAGAGCGTCGCGCAGGCGCTCGAGGACCTCGGCAAGGAGCGCGGCCAGCCGCCGTTCCGCTCCGACCGTGACACCGGAACCACGTGGATCGTCGTCGACTTCGTCGATGTCGTGTGCCACCTCTTCGAGCCCGACCAGCGGGCCTACTATGACCTGGAATCGCTGTGGGCCGACGGCAAGCCCGTGCCGGTGCCTGCCCCGACCAGGGCCTGAGGACAACCATCATGCAGAGCGTTCAAGCGACGCGTTCCTTCCTCGCATCCTGTGCGGTGATGTGCGCGGCGCTGTGGTGCGTTGCCGCCGGCCCGGCCTGCGCCGAAGGCTCCGCCTTCGAGGGCGTGTGGATCGGCGCCACCACCGGCGAGCGCGTGGTCGACCTGGTGCTCGTGGTGGAGACCAAGGACGGCAAGCTCATCGGCCAGGCCGCGCTTCCCTCGTTCGGAACGCTCGGTGATCCGGTGCCGGACCTGGCTGAGAAGGACGGTCACCTGACCGGCACCATCAGCGCCATGGTGGGCACCATGAAGTTCAACCTGGCGCGCGCAGGTGAGGCTGCCGACGGCACGCTCTCCGCGCTGCCGCCCGGCTCGCCCACGCCCATCGAGATGCCGCTTCACCTGGAGCGCACCATCGAGGCTCGCAGCTCCAAGGAGGCGCGCGCGTGGGCGGGGCAGCTCGAGGCGGGCGCGCAGTCGATCGTGATGGGCCTGGTCATTGCGCCCAACGGCGCCGAGCGCTGGGCGGGGGCCATCGACATTCCGGCGCAGCGCATCCGCAACCTGCCGCTGCGCGTGGCGCGTGCGGCGGACGGCACGTACACGATCCACATGCCCATCCAGGGCAACGCCACCTTCGTCCTCCGCGAGGCGGACGGAAAGCTCTCAGGCGAATACAGCCAGGGCAAGTTCAAGGCGCCGATCGAGTTCTCCCCGCACGACGACAGCAAGCCGCTCCCCGCCGCGAAGCCGCGTCCGCGTCCGCAGGACCCGCAGCCGCCGTTCCCCTACGACATCCGCATCCAGCGGATCGGCCATCCGTCCGGCCACACGCTGGAGGGAACGCTCCTCGTGCCGAAGACCGCCACCAAGGAGAAGCCGGTGCCGGCCGTCCTCCTCGTGACCGGCAGCGGCCAGCAGGACCGCGACGAATCGATCATGGGCCATCGTCCGTTCGCGGTGCTCGCGGACGCGCTGGCGCGACGGGGCATCGCGGTGCTCCGCTGCGACGATCGCGGCATCGGCGGCTCCGACGGCGACTTCGCCGCGGCCACCA